>Ga0137378_10000384_pt1 | contig 32992 bp, 32 predicted proteins | sample SagtaG_21_FD_104813 | JGI IMG/M metagenome (GOLD analysis project Ga0137378, IMG submission 104813) | Vadose zone soil microbial communities from Sagehorn Ranch, Mendocino, California, USA - Sage2_L_60_16 metaG | ecosystem: Environmental > Terrestrial > Soil > Vadose zone | place: USA... | reverse complement strand
TGGGTCGGACGTTTCGTCGCAAAGTCCTGCAATCCGTCCAGCTGTTGATCGAGCAGCTCCGCCCGTCGCCGAACGCCGGCTTGCAATCTTGCTTAACCATTCCTCTCGACAGCGCGCAGCATAAACCTGGATGCCGGCACAGGGACTGCCCCAACCGCGATACAGCGCCTTCAGTCGATTCATCACTCGCGTCAAATCTTTGCTGATGGTCTGATAACTGCGCCCCAACTCGCGTAGCGTCCGTAGTCCATTTTCCCCGTGGTAGACCGGTCGCAGCATCCCGGTGCGTAACAAGTCGGCCAGCTTGTGCGCATCCACCTTCCTATGAAGAAGGATGTCAAGAGAAAAAGCTTCTCCCCGCCCCTCTGAGAGATGCGGGCGTGGTGACTTACATCCAGCCGCCGATGATTGGTGGACTTACTACGAAAACGAACAACTGCGCACCGATCTTAACTATGAGATTTTGCGTCATGTGGATAAGGCGACAATTGTGGCTAAGGCCCGTGATCACCCGGAGCTCGTTCGAAAGTGGACATTAGATAGGGAAAGAAATCCAGCCGCGCCTTACGACCTGGTTAACGACCCCAAAGGTGCTTGGCAATGGGATGAGGCTACGCAACAATTTGCGTCCACGAACCCGCTCCAACTCCCGCCTGCGCGATCAGCACGGGACTTTGCTGAGGTAATTGCGCTCGTTATAAGGCAGTTCCGGGATTCCTCCGGTAACGATAAGCCCGAACATGCTGTTCAGTTGCTTTTCCGTGGAATCGCGCAGCACTATTGCAAAGCGAATAACATTTCGCTCGACCCCGAGGTGAATCTTGGCCGTGGACCCGTGGACTTCAAGTTTTCTAACGGATACTCCCACCGAACACACCTAGAGATTAAGAAACTCCACAATGGGAAGTTCTGGAATGGACTTGAAGAGCAGCTTCCCTCGTACATGAAGAGCGACGAGGTTTCACAAGGATGGTTCCTTGCAGTGCGGTATCGAAGCAATAAATCAGCTCAGAATCGAGTTGAGGAACTCGACCGAAGGGTGGCGAAATTGGCTGCAGCCAAGCATCTGGACCTACGCTACGGAGTTGTTGACGCACGCCCAAGGAATCAGCCTCGAAGCTCTGAACCTTGACCACGCGCTCGCAACTGGCAAACCACTCGCTTCGCTCTGTCGATGCTCGCATTGGTGCCAAAACATAAAACATGCTGCACCCTGAACTTCATCCAACTCGGAGGCAGGACGACAATGTTTCACTCTCATGACGAAATACACGCCAGATTTGCGGATGCACAACCTCTGTCGGAACAAGAGATTCAAGATGCGCTCATCTGGGTGACGTCCATGTATGCTGGCGAAATGCATCGACTTGAAATTGAATCTACGCGCCACAACACCGTAGCGATTAGCGAATTCAACCGAAGTAGTACTACTCTGACACACTGGATGATGGGCCTTGTTGGTTTGCAGATTGTCGTTGCGATCATGCAAGTGGCAATCGTCGTCTTCAAGAAATGACTCTGCCCCCGCCGTTGCGGGTGAAGCCGATTTGTTCCTGACATGTCGTCTCCTCCCACGCTCGCTCGCACCAACCCACAAACGAACGCGCTCTCGCACGAGTCCCTACCCAGCCCCCAAGCCCGCCCCGTCGTTTGCCGCCTCCCGCGTGCCCCCGCCCATCCCGCTTTGCGTCACCCCGTAAGACACGCGCCGCCCCACGCCTCACACCGCTCACGCAAACCGGCTTGGAATCCTCGCATATTTAATCCAATCGCGAACGAGCTAGCGCAACGGGCGGGCGCTGGGTGGGGGTGTAGCATTTTGCCCTCGTGCCGTATATACCCCCCAATCGTTTGACCCCTTTTTTCTTCCGCCTGTAAGATCGAAGTTCAGCACTTAGCGATTGGCCTCAAAGGTGCCGGGAATCTTTCCGAATCCCAGATGACTCAGTGCCAACACCAAGTGCCGAGTGCCGATTTCTCATGCCTCACGACCTGCCTAAATCCTATGAGCCGGGCGCGATTGAATCGCGCTGGGCCGAATACTGGGTGAAGGAAAACCTCTTCGCCGTTCCTACTCCGGGCGTTGCTGATCCCGATCCAAAGACTGGCGAGACGCGTCCAGTTTTCAGTTTGCTACTGCCGCCGCCGAATGTGACCGGGCGGTTGCATATGGGACACATGCTGAACCAGACGCAAATGGACATCATCGTGCGCTGGCATCGTATGCGGGGAGACGTGGCGCTGTGGCTTCCGGGAACGGACCATGCCGGGATCGCGACGCAAATGATGGTAGAGCGGCAACTGGCGAGCGAGGGCAAGAAGCGGTCGGAACTTGGCCGCGAACAATTCATTGAGCGGGTATGGGAGTGGAAGAGGCTTTACGGCGGCGCCATTCAGGAGCAGATGCGGCGGCTGGGAGCGTCGGTGGATTGGAGCCGCGAGTACTTCACCATGGACGAAAAGCTTTCGCGCGCGGTGCGCGAAGCGTTTGTCCGGCTGCATGAAGAGGAATTGATTTATCGCGGCAAGTACATAGTGAACTGGTGCCCGCGTTGCGAGACAGCGATTTCGGATCTAGAAGTGAAACACGAGGAAATTCCCAGCAAACTGTATGAGATTCGTTATCCGGTAATTGGGACGGACGAGTTTATTACGGTGGCGACGACGCGTCCGGAAACCATGCTCGGCGACGCTGCGGTTGCAGTAAATGGGCGTGACGAGCGGTACAAACATCTGCATGGGAAGAAAGTTTTGCTGCCGCTGATGAATCGCGAGATTCCGATTATTACTGACGAACTGGCGCAGCCGGAGTTTGGCACTGGCGCGGTCAAGGTGACTCCGGCGCATGATCCCAATGATTTTGAAGCGGGGCTCAGACACAACCTGCCGCAGATTGAAATCATGGACCAGCATGCGCGCATGAACGAAAATGCCGGGGCATACGCGGGGCTGGACCGCTATACGGCGCGCAAGCGCGTGTTGGAGGATTTGCAGACGCAAGGATTTTTTGTAGGCGAGAAGAATTACACGATCTCGATTGGCAAATGCGACCGCTGCGGAACGGTGGTTGAGCCGCGGCTTTCGACGCAGTGGTTCATCAAGATTCAGCCGCTGGCGGCGCGGGCGATTGAAGTGGTAGAGAAAGATTACATCCGCTTCACGCCGGCGAATTACCGGCAGATTTATTTGAACTGGATGCGGAACATTCACGACTGGTGCATCTCGCGGCAGTTGTGGTGGGGGCATCGGATTCCGGCGTGGCATTGCGCCTGTGGCGAGATTATTGTGGCGCGCGACACTCCGAGCTCGTGCGCGAAGTGTGGAAGTTCGGAATTGGAGCAGGATCCGGACGTTCTCGATACCTGGTTTTCTTCCGGCTTGCTGCCGTTCACTTCTCTGGGCTGGCCGGATGCGACCCGCGATCTGGAAGTTTTCTATCCGACCTCTTCGTTGATTACCGGATTCGACATTCTCTTTTTCTGGGTCGCGAGGATGATCATGCTGGGGTGCTGGTTCATGGCGCCTCCACATAAGCCGGGATCGTCGAAGGATATGAGTGAAGATGCATTGCGCGACTCAGTCCCATTCCGAGAGGTTTATATACACGCGCTGGTGAGGGACGCTGAGCGGCAGAAGATGTCGAAGACGAAGGGGAATGTGCTGGATCCGATTCAGGTGATTGAGAAGTACGGGACCGATGCGACGCGGTTTACGCTGGCGGCGATGTCGTCTCCAGGCACCGACATTGCGTTCAACGAGAGCCGTACGGAAGGCTACCGGGCGTTTGCCAATAAAATCTGGAACGCGGCGCGGTTCATGTTCATGAATGTGGACCGGATCGGCTCGTGTGGCGCGGGCGCCCTCGCCCGCGAGTGTGGGCAAGCGGCCACAGGTATTCCAGGATTTCAAGCCGTTACCCTCGAAGACCGCTGGATCCTTTCGCGCTTCAACAGCGTGGCTCGAAATGTGAACGAGTCTCTCGCTGCATACCGCTTCGATGAAGCAGCGAACTCCATCTACGATTTTTTCTGGGGCGAATTCTGCGACTGGTACATCGAACTGATCAAGCCGCGACTTCGAAGGATTGACCAGATTGCTCAACGGGAGCTACTAACCGCCAAGATCGGGGAAATCCATGAGATGGGCTCTCATGCCAGGAAACAGCTAAGCGAGGAAACGCTCGCGAAGATTCGAAAGTTACAGGAAGAGGAAGCGGCCAGCCTCCGACGAGTGGTCGGGAAGCCACTATTTCCAAACATCAGAATCCCGGAGAACTGGTTTGATGATTTGGAGAAACGGATGAGATCTGCGAACACCGCTGACTGGAACGCAGCGGATGTTGCATGCACGAATCTCGTTTCGCTTTTTGAGGCTTCCCTTCGGCTGCTGCATCCTGTTACGCCATTCATTACTGACGAAATCTGGCATGCGATTTATGATGGCGCGCCTCCACAGAAATCTGTAGCGCTGGCTGCGTATCCACGCGCGGACGAGAGGCAGATGGACAAAGCCGCTGAAACCGACATGGCGATCCTGCAGGATTTGATTGTCTGCGTGAGAAATCTGCGAGCAGAATTGAAGGTTGAAACTAAGGAAAAGGTTCCGGCCGAGATTTTTGCGGGTGAGCCGGATATTCGTACGCTGATCGATGTGAATCGCAATGCGCTGGAGCGGCTGGCGAATGTAGAGGAAGTCCGGTTTGCCGAGAGTTCTCTGGAGAAGCTCACGAATGTCCGGCATACGGCGCGTTTCGATGTTCGATTGGCTTACGAGAAGAAGATCGATATCGCTGCCGAGCGCGAGAAGGCGACAAAAGAGTTAGAACGAATTGAAAACGAATTGGAGACCATTGAGCGGCAACTCGCGAATGAAGCGTTCGTGACGAAGGCACCGGCACATGTCGTCGAGAAACTACGCAAAAGAAGAGAGGAATTGGTCGCACTGCGGGACAAGATAAGAAAGAAGTTAGATGAACTGACGTAGAGTTACGAAATTGATCGGTCTGTACGAGATTTACTCCAGCGGCTGTCTTCCGGCTATAGTGAAAAGGAGAACAGCAGATTCCTCGCTGGCTGATGGCAAATCAGGCGGGCGAGGGCGCCCGCCCCACACCAAGGTGGGAACTGGCGACTGACCACTAGCCACTGCCAACTATTTTTATGGATTGGAATAGCCGGCGCATAACCGCGATTCTGGAGAACGCGTTGCTCGAGGACCGGGCGACGCGGGACGCGACCAGCTATGCCTGCATTGATCCCAACCAGCGCGGGGCGGGGACGATTCTGGCTAAGCAGGATTGCATTCTGGCCGGACTGGGCTGCGTTCCGCGGATACTCGACGTTTATGCAGCCCTGGATGGGGCGGTGGTTTCGCATTACGAGGTCACCAGCCATCCCGAAGTCTTCGACGGAGTCCGCTTGCACAAAGGGCAACAGATTGCGGTTGTTCTCCACAACGCGCGCGTGATCCTCTCCTGCGAGCGCGTGATGCTGAATCTGTTGCAGCGATTGAGCGGGATTGCGACCCTGACCCGGAAATTCGTAGAGGCGGTGCACGGGACCAGGGCCAGAATTCTAGACACCCGCAAGACCGCGCCCGGCCTGCGTATGCTGGACAAATACGCGGTGCGCTGCGGCGGCGGCCAGAACCACCGCCTCGATTTGTCGGATGGCGTGCTGATTAAGAACAATCACATTACGCTGGCGGGATCCCTGCGAAGTGCGATCGAGAGAGCGCACCGCAACCGGCGCGGGACCCAGCCCATCGAAGTTGAAGTTCGCACGCTGGCCGAACTGGAGGAAGCGCTGAACTGCGGGGCAGAGGCGATTCTGCTCGATAACATGCCGGTCGCGGAAGTGAAGGCGGCAGTAGAGCGGTGTTCGAAAGCGGACCGCCGGATTCCACTCGAAAGCTCGGGAGGCATCAGGCTGGAGAACGTTCGAGAATATGCCGAGACCGGGGTGGATTTCATCTCGGTGGGGGCGCTGACCCACTCGGCCCCGGCGGTAGATTTGAGCCTGCGCATTGTGCCTGCGTAAAAGCGCGCCGCCGGAAGACTGACATTTTCATGCCTTCCTACCTAAAACCCGGGACCGCGCAATCGGTACCGGTCACTGAGAGTCGCCGAGAGAGCTAGTCTTGTCTGGCCAATGCTCGACGGCGGCGAACGACGCCCAGCAATGCTGTGAGGCCGCTTCCCAGCAGCAAGAATGTTCCGGGCTCGGGAACTGGAGGCAGAGTGAACGTGGCTGAATTGAAGACCCACAATCCTCCCTGGTTGACGTAGTTGATTGTGGCTGTCCCCTTACCATTGAAAATAAAATTACCTGGGATGGAGGAGACACAGCCGTTTTGGGGATTCGTGGGGTCAAAAACACAGGCGCTTGCGGTCCCGGAGAACGTAATCGGAAGGGTGCTGTTGACCGCCGACTGATTTTCGGAAGTCAGGTTGAAACTAGGACCCGATATTAAAAAAAGCGAGGGATTAAAAAGCAGAGAAGAGTAACTCACGCCGCCAATTGTGCCTGAGGCGGCACCCCCATCGGAAGGATCGGTAAAAAGCGAGAGACCCGGATCCAGTGGGCCAAAACCCGGAGGGAGAAAGATACCCAGCGCCGCACCGAAGTCGGTCACGATTTGGCCGAAACCGACGACGGAAAATCCGCTCCCAGAAAATTGATAGACAACGTCTGGGTTGTGGGTGAAGCCATTGATGCCAACCGTGATGATCGAACCTTGCGTAATAGTGTAAGTTGGAATGCTTCCGGCGTGGGCGGCGGAGGGCAAAAAACAGAAAGGCAGCGAATACTACAACTAAGGTTCTACGCATGGCTGGATACCCTCCGCGGAGTGGACTGTAGCCTGTCTGTCATTCCTGAGTTGTCAATAGGAACAAAGTGCCATGCCGGCCTGCCGGGGAATTGCTTGTCTTGTGCATTTACCTGCCGTGTTGGGGTGGCCGGGCAGATTTGCCGCCGCAGCTTCTCTCCCGCATAATTCCAGCATCGCCAAAACAGCTTCAACTCGGCCGTCGCGAGCGAGGGTTTCCTCCGACTCTGCTCAGGGCAGATCAGCGCCACACCAGACCGCGCAGCAGACCGACGCTCGCCTGGGCAAGATCGTTCGTGTGCTGATGAGTTTTCCGACAGTGGTCATCAGTGGAACCAAGCTGGCGCAGGAGATTGGCGCCAATCGGTCGGAAGTGTGGCGGCTGATCCAGCAGTTGCGGACTTTGGGGGTGGAGATTGCGGGGCATCCGGCGAGCGGTTATCAACTGACGGCGGTGCCTAATCTGCTGCTTCCGGAGATGCTGGAGCCGCTGGTGCGAGGGACGATTTTCGGCGAGAACGTTCATCATCACTATCACCATTATTATCGCGTGGGATCAACCAACACGCTGGCGCTGGAAGCGGCCGCGGATGACGCTCCCGAGGGCAGCGTGTTTCTCGCCGAGCAGCAAACCGCGGGGCGCGGGCGCGGCAGCAATCAATGGCATTCGGAGCAATCCAAGGGAATATATTGCTCTGTGGTGCTGCGTCCTACGCTGCCGCCATCGGAGGTGTTGACGCTTTCGCTGGCGGTGGGGCTGGCGGTGCAGGCGGCGATCCAGGGCATTGACTCGCGGGTATTTCCCGATCTGAAGTGGCCGAACGATGTGCTGATCCAGGGCAAGAAGTTTTGCGGGATTCTTACCGAAATGAACGCTGAAGCCACCCGGGTGCGGTACATGGTTGTGGGCATCGGTCTAAATGCGAACCAAACGAGCTTTCCTGGCGACCTGGAACAGACGGCGACTTCGTTGTGCCGGGCTACGGGCACGGAATGGTCGCGAGTTGAGTTGTGCGCCGCTTTGCTAAAATCGCTCGACCGGGAATACAAAGAACTGCTGGCGAATCCGGAAGCGCAGGCGGAAATTCTGCGAAGATTTGAAGAGCATTCTTCTTCGGCGCGCGGCAGACACGTGCGCATCGAGGAGAATGGCGGCTTTGAAGGCGTGACCGAAGGTTTGGATCCGCGAGGGTTTTTGCGAGTGCGCATGCACGAGGGAGTGCGGATTGTTTACAGCGGCACGGTGAAACTGAAAGCAGTGGTCAGTCACCAGCGGCCAGAAGAAACGGATGCGCGCCCGGCTACCACTGACCACTGACCACTGACTCTATGCTTCTTGTCCTCGATGTAGGCAACACTAACACGGTGCTGGGAGTTTTTGCGAAGTCGCTGACTGACTTCGCGCCTCCGCCGAAGTACGACAAGCTGGTTGCCAACTGGCGCGTGACCACGCGTGCGTCGCAGACCATGGACGAATATGGCGTGCTCTTCCGCAACTTGTTTGCCATGCAAGGACTGGAGCCGAAGGATATTGGGGGAATCGTGGTTTCGTCGGTGGTGCCTCCCCTGGATTCCACGCTGCGGCGGGTGTGCGAACGGTACTTCAACCGCAAGCCGCTATTCGTCGAACCGGGAGTTAAGACCGGGATGCCGGTGCTTTATGAGAATCCAGCGGAAGTGGGCGCGGACCGGATCGTGAATTCGGTCGGGGCGTTCGAGAAGTATGGCGGGCCTTGCGTTGTAGTGGACTTCGGGACGGCGACCACGTTTGATTGCGTTACGGCAAAGGGCGAATATCAGGGCGGAGTGATCGCGCCGGGGATCGGTATCTCTGCAGACGCGCTTTTCAGCCGCACCGCTCGCCTGCAACGAGTGGACATTCGAAAGCCTGCGCGGGTGATTGGGACGACCACGGTGGGTAGCTTGCAATCCGGTCTTTATTATGGATATCTCGGCTTGGTGGACGGGGTGCTGGAACGGCTGATTGGGGAACTGGGGAAGTCCGTTAAAGTGATTGCCACCGGAGGACTGGCGGGGATGATCGGGTCGGGATCGAAATACATTCAGCAAGTGGATGAATTTCTTACGCTTGATGGTCTGCGCATTTTGTGGGAGAGGAATTCGCCGGTAGCTGCGGACGTTAAGGTGAAATCTCGCACTAGAAGCGGCTCTTAGCTTGAATCGCTGCGCGCCATCGGTGCCGCGAATCGTGCGTTCGGTGTTTCTCGACTGTGCGCTACCTGAATAAACTTAGCGCCAAGAGCTAACAGCTGAATCTCCGTGGACAATTACTTCAACTACTTCACCGAAATTGAGGAACACTTCCAGCAGCGGCGGGGAGGCATTTTGTTGCTTTCGACGCTCGACTGGGCCCTGATCGAGACCTGGAAGGACGCTGGCATTCCGCTGGAAGCGGCGCTGCGCGGAGTGGATGCAGCCTTCGACAAGTACGACCAGCGTCCGTCGAAAACCCGCAAGGTGAACAGCCTGGCATATTGCGCGCAGGAAGTTCTGGCGGCGGCGGAAGACATGAAGGAAGCATCGGTGGGAAGCGTCCGCGAGGCGGGGAGCAATCGCGGATTTGATCCGGCCGAGATTGCAGCATTCTTGCGAAGGACTGCATTGGTGTTGGAAGCGGCGCGGTTGCCGGCAAGGGCCGGGATTTCGCCGGGAGCGGTCGCGCGAGAGAACGTTCAAGCCCTGAAAGACATGGCGGCGGAGATCGAAACTAAACTCCCGCGACTCGAAGACCTGGAGCGAAAACTGACGGTGCTGGAAGAAAAGCTGTTCGCAGTTCTGCTTGCTGTTATCCCTGATGACGAAGTGGTGGCCGTGCGCGCTCAAGCCGACCGCGAACTGGCTCCGTATCGCAGCAAAATGCCGGCGGCGCAGATCGAGCAATTGCAGAAGCAGTATGCGCACAAAAAGCTGCTAGAGAAATACGGCATTCCCCGCCTGAGTTTGTTTTACATGTGAAATTGTCGGCACCGCGGGAAAAGAATTCACCGCAACCATTCTTCGCACTCTCATCAGATCTTAATCTGCCTTTAACGCCACCGTAACCGCCTGCCGGATAGAATCCGCTGCGTCGTGACCCGCGCCCCGAAAGCTACGTGAGCGGGCGACTCTGTTAACCCAGGAAGGAAATCAAAAAATGAAAAAAGCCGCCATTCTGTTTATTTCTGCGACAGCGCTGGTGAGCGCTGCGTTTGCAGGGGAGGGAGCCACTCCCAAAGACATTCTCATCTGGACCACGTTTTCCTCATTGTGATGGAGAACCACGGTTACGGCCAGATCATCAACAACCCCAATGCCCCCTTCACCAATCAGTACGCGAACTCGGCCAATTCCGCGACCAATTACTTCGCCATTGGGCATCCCAGCCTGACTAACTACCTGGAGATTGTGGGCGGATCGAATTTCGGGGTGCGCAGCGACAACAATCCGGACTGGCACAACCCCCTGTGTGTCAGCAACCTGGTGTCTAAAACCGTGAATACCGACAACCCGCCAAGCCCCAGCATATGTCCGATTTCAGGCGTAGGGCGCGACGCGGAGACGCCGGCGATCGACACCACAAACGAGACCACCGGTCTACCCGGCGAAAACGATATCGATGGAATCCAGCACCTTCCGGCTGCCTTCAACACATTCGGCAAGACCATTGCAGATCAACTGGTGGCTTGGGGACACAGCTAAAGAGCTACCAAGAAAGCTTGCCTCTAGTGGGCGCCGCCAAAGTGAACTACAGCGACGGCTTTTACACCAACAGTACCGACTTCATGCAGACTTTCCCGATTTCGACCCCTCAAGCAATGGCTCGCAGGCAGGGTTGAATCCGGCTTTGATCGACCGGGGCGACGTCACCCTGCACCGCATTGTGACTGCGATCAAGAGCTCACCGGCATGGCCGAACGGAAAGAATGCAATCGTTGTGGTGTGGGACGAAAACGACTACAGCCTGGCGCCGAACGTCAACCAGGTGCTGGCGATCGTCGACACCAATTATGGTTCCCACGGCGTGCAGAGCGGGCAATTCTACACCCACTTTTCACTGCTCAAGTCGATCGAAGGCGGGATTGTGCTGCCCTGCCTGAATCATGCCTGCGACGAAAAGGTCAGTGTCATGGGGGACCTCTTTAAGTAGCTGTTGTGATCGGTTCCGGAAGCTCGGTCGGGCGGCGCGGGGGGAAGTCCTTATGTAACAGCCGTCGAGGCGTCCCACCCTTTCGCAAAAGACGCGAAAGGGTGGGGCACCCTCAGTTCTGGTGATGAAAAGAGCGTACCACCGGTGCTGCCGGGCTACGGATCGATGATTACGCCCGGCGACGATCCCCCGGTAGCTATCTGGTCGTTGACGTAAACGTCATATAACACTAGGCCGGGGGCGGCATCGCCTCGGACGGTTGCGGTGGCGGTGTTACCCTCGACGACAATCTGGCGAGGCTCTTCGAAAACGCTTGGAAGATTCAACTCCAGTTTCTGGCAATTCCCTACCGCCTGCCAGGTGACTTCCTGTCCGGGGGACACGGGTTTGCGCGCGTCGGCAACAACCCAATCCCCGGGGGCGGAATGTCCAGCGAACTTCGCGGTCCCGCGCGGAGAAAAGTAGATGAACACTTTTTCGTCGCGCGAAGTTTGTCCTCGCGAGGCTTTCTTCGCTTCGGGCATTTTGTGCAGCACATTTCTTTGCATATTGTTTCCTCCTCATTTAGCCGGCTGCTGTGCCGGTGATTCCTGCACTATCTGCTTGTAACCGGGATCCTCTCGGAGCCCTTGAAAAGTTGGGTCGTGCTGAATGTCTGCGACAGAGTAGCCCGCGTGAACGGCCTGGCCAAGCCAGTTGAGGGACGAGGCGTGATCTCCGCTCTGCTCGAAGATCTCCGCGGCGCGGAACATGATTTCTGGGTCAGACGGACTGCGGGACTGCGCCTGCCGTATCAGGCCGATCGCCTGGATTTGCTTGCCCAGCATAGAGTCGCAGAGGGCGAGCTCCGCCATCAGTTTGGAATCCTGCGGATTGACTTTGCGCTGTGCTTCCAGCAAATCGGCGGCGCGCTTGTAGGCGGGCGCAGCCTTTTCCCGCTCGCCGGGCGTCCAGTAGTAGGCGTCACCGAGGTTCCGCCAGACCCGGGCGTCGTGATCGTTTAACTGCAGGGCTTTTTCGAACATGCGCGCAGATTCCGAATATCGGCCCTGGTCGAAATACATGGTCGCTAGATTCGCATAGGCGCGGTAGTTTGGTTCAATACTGAGCGATTTTCGAAGTGTTTCCTCGGCCTGTGAAAGTTTTCCCTGGAGCAAGTAGATTCCGCCCAGGTTGGTATAGCCGCGAATATTTTCTGGGGCCAGTTCAATCACGCGACGGAACTGGGCGGCAGCATCGTCATAGCGCGCAGTCTTGGCATAGAAAGCTCCCAGAGCAGAATATCCGCCCCAATAATCTTTGCGGATTTCGATGGCGCGACGGTAGGCGGATTCTGCGTCCGCATTCTTCCCAAGGGCTTCGTAAGAACTTGCCAAGCCGCGGTAGGCAGAATCGCTGGTCGAGTCCAGGTCGAGTGCCCGCTGGAATTCTTTAACCGCGTCATCGTGCTTGCCCTGGCCCTGGTAAATCAAGCCCAGGGTTGCGTGCACGGGGGCCAGCCGGTTGTTCGATTCCGAGGCGCGACGGCCGGCGTCGAGAGCTTTTGGAATCCAGCTCTGGTCTTTGGTCTCCTGAAACAAACGCCAATAGGATTCGGCGGTACCGGCGTAGGCGAGAGCGAAGGCGGGATCGCGGTCCAACGCTGCGCGAAACAAACTGACTGCGGCCTGCAGACTGTCGGCGTTCTGATACTCGAGCAGGTATCCAACGCCGCGAACGTAATACTGATAGGCGTCAGGATGAGCGGAGGACTCCGTGGGCAAAGGCTTGCGATCTTCTGGACGCAACTCGCCTGCTGGACGAAGCTCGCCGGCGAGCATGGTCAGCAGGCTGTCGGTCACTTGGCGCTCGACTGCCATAAGATTACTGAGGTCGGCGCGAACGTACTCGGCGCTTACATTGCGCCGGCTGTGCGCGTTGACCAGGCTGTACATGACCTGATTGCCGGCGAAGTCCCAGCTTCCTTCCACCACCAAGCTCACCCCGAGCTTTTTCTGCGCGTCGGCCACCGAACTTACATTCTGAATGCGGACTTCACTGGCGGGGACCACTTCCACGCCGTACTGCTTGCTGATCTGGGTGAGGCGCGTGGTGAGCAGGTCGGTCAGTCCGCGGCAGAGTACCTGGTTGTCGCGATTGCCGCCGATGGCGTCGAAAGGAAGAACCGCTACGACACGCGGGGCAACGGGCGCAGCGGAGCGTCCCGCTCTCCAGCGTAACGTGACCAATTCAAAGCCTGCCGCTAGAACTAACAAAACTATCAACAGAGGCGTGAGCCACCGCTTTTTGCGCGTCACACGTCCGGGAGCGGGCCAACTCTCGAGCTTTCGTCCTGAAACCAGGCGCTGCAAATCAACTTTCATCTCGCGCGCGCTCTGGTAACGCAGAGCGGCGTCTTTGTCCATGGCTTTGCGGATGATTGCTTCGAGTTCGGGAGAGATCCCGGAATTCACCGATCGCACCGACGCCGGTTCGCGGTGCAGGATGGCGGCGAGTAGCGCACCTACGGTAGGCTCGTTGTGCGGACGGCGGCCGGTCGCCATTTCATACAAGACAACGCCAAACGAGTACAGATCGGACCGGCTGTCCAGGGCCGGAGCGCCGGATAATTCTTCCGGGGAAACATAAGGCAGAGTTCCGGCCACGGTGAGGTTTCCGGTGTCGGTGTCGCTCTCGTCTCCGGCGATGAGCAGGCGTGCCAGCCCAAAGTCGAGAATCTTCACTTGTCCACTGGGAGTGATAAGGATGTTGCTGGGCTTCAGGTCGCGATGAATGACGCCATGCTTGTGGGCTTCCTCGAGTGCCGAAGCCAGTTGGGTGGCGTACTCGAGTAGCTCTGATTCGCGCATAGGGCCTCGCGCCAGTTTGCTGGCCAGCGTGATCCCGGGGACATACTCCATGACTAAAAAATCTACGTCGCCATCGGCCTCAAAACCGTGCAGGGTGCCGATGTTGGGATGATTCAGGCGAGCAAGAGTCAGGGCCTCTTTGCGGAATCGTCGGCGGGCGGACTCATCGCGCACGACGCTGGCGGGCAACAGCTTAACCGCAATTTCGCGCTGCAAGTGCTCGTCGTAGGCGCGGTAGACCACCCCCATGCCGCCTTCGCCGATGCGCTCCAGAAGGCGGTAATGACCGAGAGTTCGGCCGGAAATGGGTTGGGTTGCCATATTTACTTCCTGGCGTTGAATGTAGAACGGGTTGCGGCCCGGTGGCAGCCGGAAGTGGCTGGGTGAAATTGTTATCCTCGGCGCGGGGAAAAGCAAGGCAAAACGTGGCCAAACGGGCCTTTCTCGCTGGCTTTTAAGGCTTACATCTTCCCGTGGAACACATAAACCAGCTCGATAAGCAGGATCAAAACCACGATGGATTCCAGCACGAACGTGCGCGACTGGTGGAATTGATCAATCAGGAAGCGATAGAGGTCCTCGGCGGTGCGAAGTTTTTCTTTCGCCAAGCTTTTGTAATCGGGAACCCCGATTTTGCTGGCGGCGAGGCGATACAAGCGGGCGGAGAACATGTCGCTGAGGAACTTGATGGCATTGTCAGCGCGCTCGGTGAGTTCGGTTACGTCGAGCAAAACGGTCTGCAGTCGCGAGGCCTCCTGGGGCAGGCGCCAGCGGCCGAACAGGGTTTTTTTTCCCAATGAGTCGTAAACCATCGCCAGCTCGCGAGTAAGCAGGTCGTCATAGTAGCGGAACTCGAGCAACTGGGAATTGGCATATTCGAGCAGTTGCATAGTGGTTTCGGAACCGGAAACGGAATCGTAAACGAAGGCGGCGTTCCATCCCAGGACGGCCACATCATTTGGATAGTAAGACATTGCAGACTGCAAAACTTCGCTGCGTTCGCCATCCGAAAGAACGGCACTTTCTCCGCGGACGACTTGCGCGATTTGCTGGCCGCAGGAGTTGAGAAGCTGAGTTGCGGCAGGATTGCCGCCGATTTCGCGCATAAAGAAAATAAAATAGTCTTCGCTGAGCCAGGTTGCATAGGGCTTGATGAGAGCAGAGCGGGTACGCTCGACCTTTTCTTTGACGATGGCTTCAGCGCGATTCTGCAGATCGGTTTCTGAGATCCAGCGGCAGGAAAGCGCGATCAAGTCCTGCCACTCGCCAGCGAAGGGAAACTCAAATAAAACACTCACCACGCCGTAGTCGTAATACTTGATTCGGGCTTGCGCGTCGGGGTGTCCGGGGAGTTTCGCGTCTTCAACTACCGGCGGGCGCTCGAAGAATAATTGTTCGGCGGCGGCGTGCTTCAGGCCTTCTCCGAGGCGGCGGGCACCGAGGATGGAACGCAGTTCGTCCAACCGCATTTCTTCGCAGACATCAAAGAGGAACAGGCCGACGGCAGAGCCGCGCAGCGTTGGATTGGACACAGATTCCAAGGCGAACCAGTTTAACGCGGCGACGGCGATTGAGCGAATTCCGGTTCTCCGGCTCAGTGCCCAGTTAGAATCCAGACCTGTGCGATTGAAAATTGAAAAACTGGTCTATGGCGGGGATGGTCTGGCCCGGTTGCCAGCCGATGAGCATGGTCCGGGCAAGACCGTTTTCGTGCCCCTTGTGCTGGAAGGCGAGGAGGTTGAGGCAATATTGGCCGAGCACAAGCCTGGCTTTGCACGCGCGTCGCTCGAACGGGTGGCCGTTGCTTCGCCCCACCGGGTTGAACCGGGATGTCCATATTTTCAGCGCTGCGGCGGATGCCACTACCAGCACGCAGGCTATGAACATCAGATCAGAATCAAGGGGCAGATTTTGCGGGAAACCCTGCGGCGGACTGCGAAGGTTGAATTGGCTAGCGAACTTCAGGTTCATGCGGCTCGGGAATGGGGCTATCGCAACCGGACGCGGCTCAGGGTGCGGACCGCGCCGGAATTTGCGCTCGGCTATTATCGGCTGCGATCGCACGAGCTGATGCCGGTCGAGCTTTGTCCCATCAGCTCGCCTTTAATCAATCGCGCGATTGCTGCAGTTTGGCAGCGAGGACGCGCAGGTGAGCTTCCTGCAGCGGTGCGCGAGTTAGAGTTTTTTGCCGACCATACTGATGCGCTTTTGCTGGTAGAAGCCTATTGCGAGCCGCGGACTTCGCGGGCTGATGCCCAGACAGCGGCAGACAAGCTGGCAAGCATCACGCCTGAGGTGACAGGCGTGGTGGTTTTTGACGAGTCGCCGGCTAACCAGATTCTTGAACCGAAACGGCTTGCTGCATCCGGGAAGACAGAAATCTCATATCAGACAAGGCTGGGGTCCTATCGAGTGAGCGCTGGGGCGTTTTTTCAGGTGAACCGCTTTCTGATCAACGAACTGGTTGACATCGTTACCGGCGGGGCGTCCGGGCAACTGGCGCTGGATCTCTATGCCGGAGTGGGACTTTTCGCTGTACCGCTCGCTCAGAATTTTGCACAGGTAATCGCCGTTGAAGCGTCACAGACTTCCTATGCTGACTTGCGCCACAATGCAGGCCAGGAGGTAAAGGCAGTCCGGGCAACAGCCGCGCAGTATCTGGATCAAGCCTCCGGGCCAGATCTGGTTGTAGCCGATCCCCCACGCGGCGGGCTGGGTGAAAACGTGGTCCGCAGCCTAGCCAGACTGGGGGCGCCTCGCATGACATATGTTTCGTGCGATCCATCCACCCTGGCGCGTGATCTGCGAACGCTGCTGAGTCTCGGGTACTGGATCGAAGGGGCCCACATGATCGATCTGTTTCCACAGACTTACCACATAGAAAGCGTTTTTCACCTGGCCCGTTAAAGATTGTGGGGGAGCGTGATAAGTTCCAGAACGCTGGAAGTCCACCCGCGCGGACCGAAGGAATTCCCGAGGAGGAGATCCAGACCCTGCTCCGGGAGGCAAATGAGTATGGCGTCTCGGTTCGCTCTCGAAAAGCTGGCGACGCTTTCTCCTATGGCGGAGCAGACTTTCGGGTGCTGGCCCCTGACCCTGCACGTCCGGTGCGCACCGCCAGCAAGAGTAAGGCGTCTGCGCGCAGAAACGACCAGTCGTTAGTGATTAAAATCAGCTTTCGAAAGACGTCTGCATTGCTGGAAGCGGACGCGGAGAAAGGGACAGAAAAATTCGTTTCAACCGAACAGCCGGCAGCCGATCTGCTGAAAGTTGCGCATCATGGAAGCGCAAGTTCAACCAACGTTGATTTTCTGGCGGCAGTCAAGCCGCGTTTCGCAGTGATCTCGGTGGGAGCGCGAAATGTTTATCATCATCCGCGAGCGGAGGTGCTGGAACGGCTGCAAAAGGAGAAGGCTCTCACTTACCGCACCGACATGGATGGCGCTACCAGTTTCTATCTGGATGGCAAAACGGTTACTTCTCAGCTTGCGGGTCGTCATTACGACTAGCGCTAGCCTCGTCCTCAACGGTAGCAAATTCCGCGGTGTCGTCGAGGTCCGCTTCCTGCGCAGCTTCTTCGGCGGGGGAGCGGCGGTATTCCTCAATCAGCTGGCGCGCCCCGGGCTCGTCTTCCTGACGGACCAGAATGATGGTGCCGCCAATGGGCAGAACATCCTGCGTGTTATCCACGCCCCGGATCTCCGAATCGATGCCGACGGACTCAAGTAGCCCTTTGACCACTAGAGCCTCCGTGTCCAGGTCGGTATCGAACACGCGGACTAGATTCTCGTTGGGCTTCGGCGCGGGCGTCGGATCTGCGGCCATGGGATGCCTCCTCGGTGATTCTAGACGAAATCGCGCCTCGAGGGTGCCCCGTCCCCTCGACTGCGCTCAGGGCAGGCTCTTGTCCCTCCGCTTTTTGGGACAGGGCGGGGTTTTTCGCTCCGGGGGAAGTGCCCGAAGTGACTACGTCACCGCTGTGCCATTGCTTTGACCCGGGGGTCGGGCAAACAATGAGCTTAACAAGCCCCACAACGCACGCGGCTAGCCGCACATCTAAATTGTTAGCGCCAGCGGGAAAGCCGTGCGGAGCGCGGGAAGAGGAGCCCCTTGGACGAATCACGGACGAATGAGGTTCAACAGGAAGCTACCAAGATCCGCCGGCTGCAAATCATGATTAGCATGGTGATGTCAGTCATCAGCCAGGACCCAAACCTGACCATCGAAGAGGCTTCGGAGATGGTTGCGGGAACCAAACGCGCCGCGCTCGCCATGTTTCCGGACAAAGAATTTGCTTACGACATCCTTTATAAGCCGCGGCTCCAGAGGCTGATGAGGGAGAGGTTTCGACTGCAGTAGGTGCGGTACCCTGCCAAATTACCTCGGCTATTCGCTTGCAGGTGTTCTCCAGTGGTTGTTCTTACTGGTAGTATTCGTCAAAGTATTGACACTGCAGGCCCTCACAACGAGGCAAGGAGAAAGCCCGTGCGCCGGAAAGGATCAGTACTGCTGCCCGTCGTGTTGGTCGTAGCGTCTTTTCTGGTCGTTAGTGCCAGAAAGATTTTTGAATACGCCGCGGCACCCAACCGAGAGAAAGAGCGCGATTTTGTCTTTCCGCAAAACACCGATCAGGAAAATCCTACTGTTTTTGTCTCGGAGCCGAAGGCGCCACCCATCTCATTCAAGCAGCTCGGCGGTTTCACCAATGACGCCAGCCACCTGAACAAGACCGCGATCTACGGTGTGGCAAGGATTGCGAACGAAGAAGACATCCGCAATGCGTTGGAGTTTGCCCGCGAGAACAAGCAGAAAGTTACATGCGCTGGGCTGCAACACAGCATGGGTGGACAGTCTTTTACCCATGGCGGCTGGTGCTTGATTTACGAAACCTTAACGAGATCAAGCTCGACAAAGAACACAAAAGCGTCAACATCCAGGCAGGCGCACGTTGGTGGCAACTCCAACGACTGCTCGACAAAGAAGGCCGGTCAGTGAAGTCGATGCAGTCGATCAATATCTTCAGCGTGGGTGGCTCGCTCAGCGTGAACGGACATGGCATTGATCCGATGCCAGGCCCGGTTGCACCAACGGTTCGCGCCATCCGAATTATGCTCAGCAATGGCGAGGTTGTTAGAGCCAGTCCATCTGAGAATGTCGAACTGTTCCGGCACGCGATAGGCGGTTACGGCCTATTCGGAGTGATCCTCGATGTGGATCTTGCCGTTGTGAACAACGAGATGTACGAGCGCCAGGCGGTCTCCATGGATTACAAAGACTCTCCGGCTTACTACCGCGCGAATGTTGAAAACAACAATATCGGGCTCGTGTTTGGACGCTTGTCGGTATCACCGGGGTCGTACTTGCGCGAGACGGCGGTACATGTCTACTCGAAAACGCAATTCAACGGCCCTCTGCCGCCGCTGGCACGGGGCAGATATAACATGCTTGATAGACTCATCATCAATTTTTCTAAAACCGGCGGTACCGGCCGATGGCTGAGGTGGACGCTTGAGAAATATGCTGAACCCTACTTGCATCAGTGCGTGACGCGCAATCAAGCGATGCACCAGAAGGAAGTGTGTCTGGTTCCCCGCAACGAGGAAATGTTCGACGACATGGCCTACTTGAAGAACCGGCTACAGGACACCGACATTCTGCAGGAATACTTTATCCCCTATGACCGCATGCCGGAGTTCGTGGACGGCCTGCGCGAGGTAGTGCAGAGAAACAAAGCCAACCTCCTTACTTAATGTGACCATCCGTACTGTGCACAAGGATACGATCACCGCGCTCCCCTATGCGAAACAAGACATGTTTGGTTTCGTGCTCTATTTCAATGTTGGTTCGACAACAAGGACAACGAGATCCTGAAGAAGACCACAGTCGACCTTATCGACGTGGCTGAGCACGCGAGCGGAACGTATTATCTGCCTTACCAGTTGTTCTACTCCAAGGATCAGTTGCGTAAAGCGTATCCGGAGATTGACGAATTCTTTCCCCACAAAGAAGAAGTATGATCCCATCGGCCTGTTCTCTAATACGTTCTATAAGACGTATGGGATGTGAAGCATTTAGAGATGCGAACAGTCCTCTTTCTTCCCCGCGAAGGCATTTTGACCTCCTGCCCGCCCCCGGACTAGACTCGAACTCCGGGTGGTGCTCCCATGAAAACCTATCTTTCTCTGCTGGCAATTCTGTTTCTTGCTTCTGCGGTTCTGGCCGATGACGAAGGCCATCATCACGAAGAGATGACAGAGGTGCAATTGGGGACGGTGCATTTTCCGTCGTCTTGTGCTCCGGCGGTGCAGAAGCCGGTCGAGCGCGGCGTGGCTATGCTGCACTCGTTCTGGTACGAAGAGGCGGAAAAAGAATTTCAGCAGATCGAGAAAGACGATCCGCAGTGCGCGATTGCCCACTGGGGTGTCGCCATGAGTTTGTGGCATCAGTTGTGGAACCATCCTGACATGGCGGTGCTCGAACGCGGTGGGGCGGAGCTGAAAACCGCGCGTTCTCTTCACTCGGGAACCCATGCAGCAACCTCGCGCGAGCGGGACTACATTTCCGCTCTGAGCGTTTTCTATGCGCATCCTGCCCGGCCGTATGAGAAGCGGGTTGCCGGCTATTCCAAGGCGATGGAGAAAGTCTCACAACGTAATTCAGACGACCATGAAGCGGCAGCGTTCTACGCGTTGTCATTGTTGGCCGCGGAGCCGGACCACGACAACACAAAAGCCTACCGGCTGAAGGCGGCCGCCATGCTCGAGAAGCTGTTTGCCGAAGAGCCGAACCATCCCGGAGTGGCGCATTATTTGATTCATACTTACGACCGGCCGGACATGGCGAAACTAGGATTGCCAGCGGCACGGAAATACGCGCAGCTTGCTCCGGCGGCTCCGCATGCGCTGCATATGCCGGCGCACATTTTTGCGCGGCTGGGGTTGTGGCAGGACGATATTGATTCCAACGTGGCATCCGTTGCCGCCACCCGAAAAGAAGCGGCCATGCATATGGGCGGCGAGGGGCATCAGTTCCACGCGCTGGATTTTCTGGTTTACGCGTATCTGCAAACCGGGCGCGAACAGGAAGCGCAGAAGATTATTGATGAAGTCCGGGCGATGCCTCCGATGCATGACATGTATGGCATGGGGTTTGATCCGACGCAGTTCGCGCTGTCGGCGTTTCCGGCGTCGTATGCACTGGAACTGCATCATTGGAACGAAGCAGCGCAGCTTGCTCCGGTGGCTGGCGCCAGCGATTCGGATCAGTCGGTGACCTTCACAGCGCGGGCGATTGGGGCGGCGCGCAGCGGAAAAGTAGAACAGGCGCGTAAAGAAGTCGCACAGCTGGAAGCCATGCAGAAGAAACTCGAGCCGGGGAAAAAGAAGGATCAAGGTGAGTACGAAATCGTAACCGACGAGCTGACCGTAGCCAGGGCATGGCTGGCCTATGCTGAGGGCAAGCACGATGACGCCGTCAGCCTGCTGCGCACAATTGCGGACAAGGAAAAAGGGGAAGCGGAAGCCAGCCAGGGAATACACGCGCACGAGACGTTGGGCGACATGCTGCTGGAAGCGAATCATCCCGACGAAGCGCTGGTGGAGTATGAGGCGTCGCTGAAGAACGACCCGGGACGGTTCGATTCCCTGTATGGCGCGGCGCGGTCTGCGGAAGCCGCCCACAAGAACGACAAGGCGCGGGATTATTACGCGCAACTGCTTGCGAACTGCAACGGTTCACAATCTGAGCGCGCGGAGTTGAAATACGCGCGCGAAGAGATGGACAAACTGGCACTCGTTTCGGCGGGGCGTAGCGCGGTGGCGAGTCCCCAGATCACTCTTCCGGGACTAGTTATGAATCGTGGTGCGCTGGCGAGTTCGTGAAGCGCAGGCATTCCCCTCCGGTCGGCAGGGCAATCTTCGATTGAAACAACACTTTTGCGTATGCCCGTTTGGATTTCATCGGCGCTCAAACGCGCTGTCAGTCATCTGTGAACCGCTCCCAGGATTGCCTTTGCCGCCATCGCGGCAATCATGAATGCTGCTCCGATCACAGAGTTGTACTCGCGGTGTTTCCAATAAAGATCCCAAGAAAAGCAGTTTGTACTGCTCCGGTAAGCACGCAGGCGGGGAAATAATCGCGGGACATGGCGAGCGTATTCCTCGAACTCCGGAAAGTGCGATTGCAGGAACGCTTCCTCGGAGCGGATCACCGGAATATAGATGGCAAAAAACATCGCGGCCGCGATCAGCGCTACCCACCCGCTTCGGGAAGCGACTGCGAAGCCTGCGGCCAGAACCAAAGATCCGAAATAAAGCGGATTGCGAGTGTGGGCGTAAGGGCCGCTGATGGTGAGTTGCTCGTTTTTCTTGACGTGGCCCGACGCCAGAGCGCGAAATAGCAATCCAATCGCGGCGATGCAACCGCCGGCGACAATCGAACGAAGAGTCGGCTGCGCCAGCCAGATGTAGGCGACGGCAAACAGAAACCCCAGCGGCACCCGAATGCGGCGCGCGATTATTTGCCAGCTAGGCATGAGAATTCTCCAGCAGGCGGCGGGCGGAGGCGGTGACTTCATCGGCGGTGATCAGAAGCAATCCGGGATCAGGCGCGCTGGTGTGCGAGAGCGAAGTCCGGCTGGCAGGATTCCTCAACACGACGGTTTTAGTTCCGTAGGGGCCGTTGCGCGCGGGATCGGTGGGGCCGAAGAGTGCGACGACTGGAACCTGCAGCGCGGCGGCAAGATGGAGGGGGCCGGTATCGCCTCCGATGAATAAGCGTGCCCGGCGGGTGAGAGCGATGAGTTCGGCGAGGGAACAGGAAATCAGATGTGCCTTGCCGTTACTTGCCGCTAGCACAGCTTGCGCGAGGAGTTCTTCGCCGGGGCCGCAGTTGACAAGCGGGATCAAGCCGTCTGTTGCGAGCGCGTCTGCGACAGCGCCGTAGCGCTCGGGTGGCCACTGCTTCGCGCCCCATCCAGTTGCGGGAGTGATGATGACGAATGGTCTTTCTTTGTTCAACTCCAGCAGCTTCCTGGTGATGTCTGCCTCCGCTTGACCGTCGCACGGCAATTCGATCACCGGCACGGGTAGCGGTTTTCCAGCGACGCCCTCGGCCAGTGAATGATATTGCTCGATGACGTGAAGCTTCGTTGTCGCAATGCGCCGGCTGTACAGAATACGCGCTGGGGTCTCGCGTGGATGATCCAGACCGAAGACAGTTCGCGCTCCTGAGCACCGTGCGACTAAGGCGGACTTCAATGCGCCCTGGAAATCCACTGCGATTTCATATTTTAAGGCCCGAACTTCACGGAGCGCCGAGGAGATTTGCCGCTGCGTTTCTCGCGAAAGCAGAGATTTGCGCCAGGCTTTGGTATTCACCACATGAACGAAATCCACCAATGGGCGCGCGGGGCTGCGTGAGCCGGATCTGGGTGAGTTCTGCGCGCAAAGCAGTTGCGCCCAGCGTTCTTCGACGATCCAACCAACCCGCGCATTGGGAAAGGCATTGCGCAAAGCGGTGACCGCGGGCAGGGTGTGGATGATGTCTCCCACGGCGCCCAGGCGCACTACCAGCAGGCTCTCGGGATCTCGCGCGGCGGCGCTCACGGCCGGCGTTGCTCCGTCCCAAGCGGCCCCAGCCGGTTGCGAATGATGTCTGTGGCGGAGTGAACTTTGGGATCGCCGACGATCTCGACTCGTCCGCCACACTCGATGACGATGTCGCGTTCGGGAACGCTTTCGGCGGTGTAGTCGGTGCCTTTGGCGTGAACGTCGGGACGAATTTCTCGCACCAGGGCGCGGACGTCTGGCTCGGGGAAGATTACGACGGCGTCAACGTCCGACAGAGCTGCGAGGATCTCTGCACGCTCTTCCTCCGGCATGAGGGGCCTGCCCGTGCCCTTCAGCGTGCGCACCGAATCGTCGGAGTTGATGGCGACTACCAGGCGTCCGCCGAGCTGCTTGGCGGCATGAAGACAGCGTACGTGACCGACATGCAGAAGATCGAAGCAGCCGTTTGCCAGCGTGATCTTCTCCCCGCTGGCGCGCCAGGATTTCGCGCGACGCTTCAATTCTTCGCGGCTTACGATTTTATCGCCGGTCATTTTCACAAATTCAAAGGCGCGCCGCCGATTACGCTGATCTTCGCGGATAAATACCCTTGCAAAAAGCCAATTTAAAAGCCAACCCTACCTGCTCTATCCGCATTTCCGCGAAATCCGCGGCCGGGTTTATTTCTTTTGAGGCGGTGCGTGTTCGATAGCATCTAGCAACTCCTGCTGCGAAACCGTGGCGGTGCCGCGCTTCATCACGACAATGCCGCCCGCGTAATTTGCCAGATGCGCCGCTTCTTCGGCAGTCGCCCCGGCGGCCAGCGCCGCCGTGAAGGTGGCAATGACCGTATCTCCCGCGCCGGTCACGTCAGTGACTTGATCGCTGCCGAACACCGGGATATTGAGCGGCTTGTGCTTGCCAGAAAATGCCACCATGCCATCGCGGCCGCGCGTGATGACAAGCGACTGCAATTTCATGCGGGAAATAAGTTCGGCGCCGGCCGAGCAAAGGCTGTCCCAGTCTTGTCCGATGTGAATGCCCAGAGCTTCCTCTACCTCGGGCTCGTTGGGAGTGGCGGCGGTGACGCCGGCAAACTCGAGCATGCGGTGGCGGGAATCCAGCACAACAGGGGTGGAATTAGTTTGTGCTTTAGCCCGCGCGGCATTGAGAATTTGCGGAGTTGCAGCGCCATAGCCGTAGTCGGAGACCAGAAGTGCGTCAGACGCGCGGAGATATTCGCGTGCGGCGAAGGCAAGTTCGCGCGCCATGCGGTGATCGGGCATGGTGTCGGGTTCGCGGTCAATGCGAACCACCTGCTGACGCCAAGTATGCGGCATTCCGGCGAGGATGCGCGTCTTAGTCACCGTGGGGTAGCTCCTGTCTTTTAGGATTCCGGTGACGGGAATGTGTTTGTGACGAAAGCTTCGGAGTAGCAAGCGTCCGGCATCGTCATTTCCTACCACTCCAACTGGAAGAACGTTCACGCCCAAATCCGCAAGGTTGTTTACCGCATTTGCGCCGCCGCCCGGGACGACGGTGCGCTCACGATGCCGCAGGATGAGGACCGGCGCCTCGCGGGAAACGCGGGAGATTTCGCCGAACACAAACTCGTCCGCTACCATGTCGCCGAGCACGGTGACGGTGATGCGAGGAAATGCGGCGACGATCTTTCGCAGCCGGTCAGCTTCTTTTTCTTTGGGAACGCGGGTCATGAAGAAGTGAACAGTCTCCAGAGGGATTTTCTCACGGCGACGGCCTGCGTTCCTGAGTCACGCGCAAAATAGTATCCAAAGCGTCAGCGGGTTCGAGAAGCTCCATGACTACGCGAGCGATGGCCACGGGTTCGAGCGCAGTAAGCAGCGCTCCCAGATTGACGGCGTCCTTCTCGGTGGTCACGAAACCGGTAGCGCGGTTTTGTTTTCTTAGTGCCGTCAGGGCAAGGACGTCCTTTTGTGTATAGGAGTGGTGGTCACGGTAGAACTTAGTGGCAACCGGATCGGCGCCGGCGGCTCGCAACTGCTCGATGAACTGCTGCGGGCGAGCTATGCCGCAGAATGCGACTGGCCTAGAGGGGGTGTCGGGGGGGGACACCCTGCGCCGCACCCGCCAGATGGCTTGCTTATCTAGTGCTTGCTTATCCAGTGCTTGCATATCCCATTCCCCCGCCGAGTAGTTTGATTCCGCTGCGACCACGACGGCATCAGCGCGGCGCAATGACGACGACGGCTCGCGCAGCCGGCCGGCAGGGAGCATTTGATCTCGAACATCTTCTTGGGCGACCAGGACTATGTCGAAGTCGCGCGCCAATGACCGGTGCTGGAAGCCATCATCCAGAATGTGCACTTGTGGGCCGAACTTCCTCTCTGCGAAAAGGCCTGCCTGATAGCGGTTTTCGCCGACAATCACCGGGCAGCCCAGGCGCTTCGCGATCAGGATGGGTTCATCCCCGAAGTCGCGCGGCGAGCCGTTCGGGTCAACCGCGAGCACGCCGCGGGTCTTACGGCCGTAGCCGCGAGAAAGAACATCGAAGGGAATACCGCGCTCTTGCAGAAGTCCGCCCAGCAAGATGACGAATGGGGTTTTCCCCGTCCCGCCGACGGAAATGTTTCCTACGCTAATCACGCGCCCGGACAACCTTCGGGCCTTGAGAATACCGCGGCGGTACAAGCCATTTCGTGACCGCACTGCCGCGCCGTAGATTACGCTGAACGGATTCAAGCGGGTTTTGCCTCGTGCGATTGCGCTGTCAGCAATTCCTGCAATTTGTGCAAGGTCCGCTGGGTCGCTCCTCGCTGAGCATCGAGCGTCTCGACGGCGCGGCGGCCAAGCTCGCGGCGCTGAGTCTCATTCGCAAGCAACTCCAAAAATGCGGAGCCCAGATCAGACCGGCTAACCACCCGTACTGCATTGCAACTCTTGAATAACTCCGCGATGTCACGAAAATTCTCGGTATGGGTGCCCACCAGAATCGGCACGCCATGCTGCGCAGGTTCGATGATGTTGTGGCCTCCGCGGGGAACCAGGCTGCCGCCGACGAAGGCGATGTCGGCGAGGGCATAAAGACTCGAAAGCTCGCCGATGGAATCAATCAGCAGCACAGCACCGCTCACGGGTTCTCCGTTCCACTGCGACCGTCTCCAAAACTTGATCTTCGAATGCTGAAGAAGTTCCGCGACACTGTCAAAGCGCTCGGGATGGCGGGGAGCCAGCAGCATGACGGCTGCGGGATAGCGGGATAGCACGCTCTGGAATGCCGCTACTAGAAGCGACTCTTCAGTTTCTGGGATGCCTTCGACGGTGCTCCCGCAGACTAGAACCGGGCCCGAGCCGGATGCGGCCAGTGTAGCTTGCAACTGACCGACGATAGACGGGGAGGGAGGGCGAGGTACATCGTATTTGAGGTTCCCGGCAACCAAAACCCGGTCGGCATCAGCGCCGATTTCAACCAGGCGGCGGGCGTCTTCGGGGGTCTGAGCCAGAAAAACGTCGACGCTGCGAAGTATGGTGGTAAGAAAATATTTCCAGCGCCTGTACCCAGGAAACGAGCGGTCCGAGATGCGTGCATTCACGATAGCCACGCGCGCGCCGGACTGTTGCGCGACTCGCAGGAAGTTCGGCCAAAATTCGGTTTCGGCAATTACAACCAAAGCGGGCCGAAGGGCGAACATCCACCTCCGCGTGGAAACCTCAAAATCAAACGGAAAGTAGAAGACGTTGTCGGCACCGAGACGGGCGGTTGCGAGCTTCTGTCCAGTGTCGGTAGTCGTCGAGATTACGACTCTGTAGTCGGGGTACTGAGCGCGGAGGGCGGGGACCAATTCGCTAACGGCGAGGACTTCCCCCACCGACACGGCATGGATCCAGATGCAACGCTGCGTGGAGCGAAATCGCTCTGGCACGAAGCCGAAGCGCTGCAACAATCCGCGGCGGTACTTGCCGTGGCGAAGCATTTCGAACAGCCAGTAGGGACCGCCCAGCACAAGCACAACTGCCAGGAGCGCGCTGTAGAGGACGTACATCGAGGAAAGGACATTCTAACTGTGAATCTGACCGCAAAGGTAACGGTGAACGTAAGCGTGAACTCCGGGCTGCGTCCGCGCCCAGGCACCAAAAATGGCGAGGGTCCGCATCCTATATGCTGAGTTGCATATGAGAACATCCCCTCGGTTTCGATTCTGGCCGGCGCTGGCGCTGGTATTGGCGGTTCCGTTGCTGTGCCTGGCGGCGAAACAATTCTCCATGCCCAAGACGCAACCCGCGTTCAGCTATCCGGCACATGACCATCACGCAAAAGAAAACGTCACGGTGGCACTTGAAGCTTATGACAGTTCCCCCAAGGCGAACATCTTCGTGGTCAACTATCGCGATCACGATCTGCTCCCCATCCTGCTGGTGGTGACGAACGACAGCGACGAACCGATTGAGCTTTCGGGGATGAATGCGGAGCTAGTCACCGCAGACCGCAGCAAACTGAGTGCGGCCACAGAAGAAGACATTCTACGCAGGATTTCTCATCCCCATGCCTCAGGCGCGCGTGTCCCAGTTCCTTTTCCAACCAAACGGGTGAAAGGCGGAGTGAATTCCACGGAGCTCGATGAAATTCAGAGTGCGCAGTTCAAGGCTAAGGCCGTCGAACCGCGCAGTTCCCAGGCGGGGTTTCTCTTTTTCGATGTTTCGGATCTTCCGAATCCCCTTGCGGGAGCGCACTTCTACCTGACGGGCGTGCGGGATTCGGCAGGCCACGAGCTGATGTACTTTGAGGTCGAGCTGGGAAAAACAGTGGGCAGTGGTCGTGATCGGTAGTCAGTCGCCGACTTTCTTACGATAAATGAATCCGTCGTTTTGTCCGCTGATCACTGCCCACCGACCACTGGCCACTGTCCTTCCTGTTTTATAATCGTCTAAATATGGCGACATCAGTGGAAAGCTCTGTGGCGGCGCGGGCCAAGTACGAGCCGGTCATCGGGCTGGAAGTACACGTCCAGCTCCTGACCGCGACCAAGATTTTCTGCTCCTGCTCAACCCGCTTTGGCGATCCTCCGAACACGAATGTGTGCCCGGTGTGCCTGGGGCTTCCGGGCGCGCTGCCGGTGCTGAATCGCAAAGCGGTGGACTTTGCCGCGCTGGCGGCGATGGCCCTGAATTGCGGGATCCGCGAGACTTCGATCTTTGCCCGCAAGAATTATTTTTATCCTGACTTACCTAAGGGATATCAGATTTCACAGTATGACAAGCCGCTGGCTGAGCACGGATTTATTGAGATTGCGACGGGTGCGGGAACGACGAGTGGGGGAACAAAGAAAATTGGGATCACGCGTGTGCATCTCGAAGAAGACGCCGGAAAGAGTCTGCATGAGGGTTTTGTTGGCTCGAGCGATACCACGGCCATTGATTTGAACCGCAGCGGCGTGCCGCTGATTGAGATTGTCAGCGAGCCGGACATCGCAACTCCCGATGAAGCTTACGAGTATCTGACGCGGCTGAAGGAAATCATTCTTTACACCGGCGTCAGCGACTGCAATATGGAGGAAGGTTCGTTGCGCTGCGATGCCAACATCAGCGTGCGCCCGCGCGGGCAGGAGAAATTCGGCACCAAGACGGAAGTGAAGAACGTCAATTCGTTCCGCTTTATCCGCGAGGCACTGGAATACGAAATTGACCGGCAGATCGAAGTGATCGAAGCCGGTGGAAAGATTACGCAGGAGACACGGCTCTACAACTCCGTCGAAGGCAAGACTTACAGCATGCGTTCGAAAGAGCAGGCGCATGACTATCGCTATTTTCCGGAGCCTGACTTGCTGCCGCTGGTCGTGGATGCGAAATGGCGCGCAGAAATTCGTCGTACACTGCCAGAGCTTCCCGAAGCTCGGCGCGAGCGCATGGTGGCGGATTACGGAATCACGGCGCGGGATGCGCATGTGCTTACCCTGACCAAGGCGCTGGCCGATCAGTTCGAGTCAGCGGCGAAGGCGGCAAAGAATCCCAAGCGCGTAGCGAATCTGGTACAGAGCGAACTACTGGGGAGGCTGAAGGCGCGCGGGCTTGAGATTGAGCAGTCGCCGATTTTCATGAAAGGTGTGGCGCAGTCGGCGGACCTGGTGGAATCGGGAGCGATCTCAGGCAAGATGCTGAAGGACCTGTACGACCTCTGCTTCGAGCGCGGCAAGGACTTCCCTGAGGTCTATGAAGAAGAAGGGCGGCCGGAGCAGTCGCGGGATACGCCGGCGCTGGAGAAGATCATTGATGAGGTGCTGGCCGCTAATCCCAAGCAGGTTGAACAGTATCGCGCGGGGAAGAAAACCGTGATTGGGTTTTTTGTGGGCCAGGTGATGAAGTTGTCCAAGGGTCAAGCCAATCCGCAGATGGTGAATGAGTTGGTGGAGAAGAAGCTGGGATAAGCCGAAACGCGTAATCGCTCGCTAAACCCTCACATCAAAAACCCCTCCCCGCCTCTCCCCGAGAACGGGGACATTCGGTCAACAGCTTCCGTCATATTTCGGGTTCCGGCGATCCCGCTTACCATTGAATCCTTCCCTATAAGAAAAGGGCTATCGTGTGCCCGGAGGTCTGGAATGCAACTCACAGGCAAGCGCATTTTCACGGCGGTTATGCTAGTTGGCGCGGCGATCACGATTTATCAGGTGATGAGCAAGCCGCAGCCGGTGGCGCCGCCGCTCTCTGCGAGTGCGGCGCGGGAGAATGCGCAGGCGTTTGATCAAAAACTCCAGCAACTGGCGGCGCCCAGAAGCGCGGGCAGCGCTCCCGCCGAAGTGCATTTTACTTCCGACGAAGTGAGCGCGGAGATGGCGGAGTCGGTGGGCGCAATACCGGCTGCTCCGACCACCGCCAGGCCGGTCAGCTCTGTGCCCGCGTCCCCCGATGCGGTAGTTAGCCCGGGAGAAGTTCAAGTCACGAGCTATCAGGTCAAACTGGAGGGAGACGTTGCCCACGGCCAGTTTCTTACTCAGATTGCGGGCAAAGACATCTACGTAACGCTCGCAGGACATTTGGGATCGCAGGACGGCTACGTGACTTTCGACCCGACGGAGTTCAAAGTCGGAGACTTGAGCATTCCGGTGTCGCTGGTGAATTCGGCACTGCAGAAGAAGCTAGCGGAACAGCGGGAGCAATTGAAGCTGCCGGAGGGTGTGGGCGGGCTGCGAGTGGAGAATGGGGAGTTGGTAATTACACAGAAGTAAGGGCCAACATGCGTGGATCGCCCGTCCTTGCTTTCAACCCTTTTTAGAAAAGACAGGGCTGGATGTAAAATCCGAGTTAGGGAGTGGTTCTAGGGCAATGAGCATTACTATCCATCCTCCGCTCGAAACGGAGCTTCGCGCCAAGGCCGAGGCTGAGGGGATCAGCGTCGAGGCCTACCTCGAACGCCTTCTGCGGGCGGAGCGGGACGCCGTGAGCGAGCTGGAATCCCTTGCTACCGAAGGACTCACCTCGGGCGATCCTATTGAAGTCGGCCCGCGCTATTGGGAAGAGAAGCACCGCAGTCTCGACGAGCGGCTCAACAGAAGCCAGAGCCGGTGAGCGCCGGTTACTTGATCCGCCCGAAGGCGGATCAAGATCTCGAAGACCAGGCATACTATCTTGCCACCGAGGCAAGTCCCGGAGTCGGACACCGTTTTCTAGTTGCTGCCCACGAAACATTTTCACTGCTTGCAGCTCAACCGAGGATAGGCTGGTGTCCGCGCATCCGGATTCCCGAACTGAAGTCCTTGCGCGTGTTTCGCGTATCGGGCTTCGAAAAGATGCTCGTTTTTTACCGGCCACGATCTGAAGGAGTCGAAATTCTTCGGATTGTCCACGGTTCTCGCAATGTGCTTGCACTTCTGCGACGCGAAGGATTGGAATGAACAAATTGGCGTGGGATTGTTCAGCTGCGCCGTCTGTAGTAGACGGCAAACTCAAATCCAGGATTGGGCGGAAACAACTCTGCGATCTTGCGGAGGCGCTCGGCTAACGCGGCGGGAGCTAGGAGGGGATAGTCGCGCTCGCGCAGGTCCTGATAATCAACGTCTAAAAACATAGACAACAGATAGATCGAGATTGCGTCGGAAAATGCGGCGGCGAAGTACTCGTTTTTGTGCTTTTCGGCTTCGGGGCCGGGTGCGGCGGAGAGTTTACGCGACTCGGCGGCATCGAGCGAAGTTTCGCCACGCACGCGGGATTCGGCCTGCTTCCAGACCAGGTCGGCAAAGTCCTGAGAGACTCCGGCGCGCTCGACGAAGGCGTGCCCGACGTTGATATAGAACTCGAAGGCGATGGAAAATTTGTCGTCCATCAAGCGAGTGGAGATGAAGACGCACTGCGAACCGCCGAGTTCCAGATTGCGATGGCAGACGGCGCTGTCGCTAAGCGCGACATCGTAACGGTCGGCGATGACGGTCTGGTCGCCTTGATTGACCGTGAGCGGGACGAAGTAATAAGCCTTGCGCTCGAGCGCAGCCGCCACCGGCTTGGGAACGGCGGATACCATCCGTTCGACGTCGGCGCTGGGAATGTTCATTTCGCCGGCAACGGCGTAGCAGATTCCGTTGGGAGCCTGCGAGACGGGCGTGTCCCGGACCACTTCGGTCGGCGGACGCGTGATTGCTTGGGCGGCTTGTGACACTGGGTGTATTTTAGCGCACCAGCACTTGGACAAGAGCAAACCCTCATGGCACCGTGCCCACCGGGCAGCCGGAGGGCTGTTCCCACTCCACGCGGTCCTCGTTCTTACTCGCGGCAATCTGATATTGTTTCTGCCGTCAACACACGCAGGAGGTTTCCGGCCTATGAACCGTTTGAGAGGCACCCGGCTGACCGCAATCGCGGTCTTCTGCTTTTGCTTTTGTGCTGTGTTCGCCCCCGCGGCCGGGCCGTACGCTGTCACCTACGAGCGAAACGTGGCCGTCAAAATGCGCGACGGAGTGACGCTGCGCGCGGACATCTATCGCCCGAAGGCTGACGGGCAGTTTCCGGTGCTGCTGCAGCGCACGCCGTATGACAAGAATAACGGCGTTGATTTTGGATTGAAGGCAGCGGCGCAGGGGTATGTGGTCATCTTTCAGGATGTGCGCGGCCGGTATGAATCGGAAGGCGAGTGGTACACGTTCAAGAACGAACCCAACGATGGATACGACACGGTGGAGTGGGCGGCAGCGCTGCCGTATTCGAATGGCAAAGTCGGAATGTTTGGCGGGTCGTATGTTGGGGCGACGCAGATGCTGGCGGCCATCGCGCATCCGCCGCATCTGGCGGGGATTTGCCCGGTGGTGACGGCCAGCAATTATCACGCGAACTGGACTTACCAGGGCGGCGCGTTCGAGCAGTGGTTCAACGAGTCATGGACTTCGGGACTGGCGATGAACACGTTCGACCGGACGCTGGGGCGCAGCGGGAACGCGATGAATGGAATCTGGAAGTTGCCGCTGGCGGAATATCCGCTGTTTACGTTTTCGCATCCGCTGGATGACCTGACTTCGAGCGCGTCGCTGGCGCCGTATTTTCTCGACTGGCTGCAGCATCCGAGCTACGACGATTATTGGAAGCAGGTTTCGATCGAAGAGCACTTTGACGACATCACGGTGCCGGCTCTGCATATTGCAGCCTGGTACGACATTTTT
>Ga0137378_10000381_pt1 | contig 33129 bp, 27 predicted proteins | sample SagtaG_21_FD_104813 | JGI IMG/M metagenome (GOLD analysis project Ga0137378, IMG submission 104813) | Vadose zone soil microbial communities from Sagehorn Ranch, Mendocino, California, USA - Sage2_L_60_16 metaG | ecosystem: Environmental > Terrestrial > Soil > Vadose zone | place: USA... | reverse complement strand
TCCTGGACCGCCGGCCCCGCCGTGACCTCGGCCATGGGGGCCCGGGAGCGGGTCCGCCTGGTCTATGACCCCCAGTTGGGGGGCGACGTCCTGTTCGGGGGGGAGACCGTTGCCGGCAAGGACGCGAAGGCTTTCCTGCTGAAGGACGGCGCCTGGAACGAGGTCGCCATGGCCGCCACGCCACGGCCCGGCGGGCGCCTCGATCCCCAGATCGTGTGGGACGGGTCGAAGAGCGCCTTCATGCTGTTCTCGGGGGTGTGGGACGACTCGAGGGCCGACGCCGACACCTGGGCCGTCGTGGCGCCGACCCTCACCCTCAACCCGACGTCGGGGCCCGTGGGCACGCTCGTCACGGTCACTTCGGGCCCCGGCTGGGTGCCGGGTTCGCTGGTGCACATCTCGTTCGCGGACATCCCGCTTCTCGACTACCCGGTGCCGGCCTCGCAGATGATCAGCACCATCATCACGGTCCCGAGCAAGGGATGGGCCCGGTGGACGGTTCGGATGACCGACGACACCGAGCTCCTCGGGGTGAACGCCTACTTCACCATCGGTCCGCGGGTCCACCTGAACGCCCCGGCCGGATCGGTGCCCGGCGCCTCCGCCGTTCGTTCACGGCACGGGGCCGGCGTCGTGGCGGCACCGGCGGCCGCGATCCGGCTCGCCCCTCCTGCCCCGCCGAACCTCCCCTCGGTGGCGGGGGGCCAGGTTTCGGCCCGCGACGGCCGGTTCTGGATCGGCTCGCAGCCCGTGCTGTTCCACGGCATGCAGGTGGTCCCGATCCCCACGGTGGGCCCACCGCTCACGCTCACGGATTACGCGACCATCGCCTCGTGGCACTTCAACACGGTTCGAATGGTGATCCACTGGCAGTCCTTCGAGACCGGGGCGCCGGTCAAGAACCCCGACGGGTCGTGGACCCACACCTACGACGCGGATCTGATGAAGACGCTCCGGGACCAGATCTCGTGGGCCACCACGAACGGCCTCTACGTGCTGCTGGAGAACTCCGAGTCCGAGGAGTACCCGCCCTGGCTGATGGACGCCCCGTACAACTCGCACGGCCAGAACTACACGGACCAGAACCAGTTCGACACCGATTACTGGAGCGACCCGCTCGCCATCCTGTTCACCCAGGACTGGCTGAGCTGGCTGGTCGGCCAGGTGAAGGACCTGCCGGGCCTCATCGGCTACGAGACCGTGGACGAGCCGGATCCCGGGTACCTGGCGCCGACGACAGCCACCACGCAGCTCCTGATGGCCCAGCAGCTCGCGTTCGCGCAGCAGGTCCGGCTGATCGATCCCGGACGGGTGATCTTCTTCATGACCCGGGACGCCCTGGGCGCCGGCATCATCCACGCCGACCTGTCGGGGTGGGTGTCCCTCGGCAACGTGGCCCTGGACGTCCACGACTACTGGGGAGCCCGGGCCGACTACCCGTGGGTCATGGACCCGGCCAACCCGGACTACGGCGAGAGTCCCGGAGCCTTCGTCGACTTCACGGCGAACTCCACCGCCCCGCCCTACCTCGGCTCCACCATCACCCAGGAGCGGTTCGTGAACGCGGTCCTGGACGTCCTGGGCAGACCCGGAACGACGGGAGCCATCCCGCTGGACATGGCCGAGTTCGGCGTGAGCTGGGACAACCCGAACGTCTACACGTTCTACGGGACGACGACCTCGGCGTTCAACGACCTCGGCGTCTCGTGGTCCACCCAGGGCTACAACACGAGCATGGGCGTGGTGAACGGCTCGTCGTTCCAGCCATGGCTCCCGATCCTCGAGGCGGCGGCCGCCTACGGCCAGACCGGCGACACCAGGGCGCCCTCGCTGTCGTCGCTGTCGATGAAGGACACGAACGCCAACGGCAAGGTCGACCAGGTGGTGGCGACGTTCAACGAGCAGCTCGCCACCTACACGGCCGGGAACGCTCCCTGGACGCTCAAGAACGTCCCCTCGGGAGGGACGCTGAGGTCCGTTTCGGTGGCGGGGACCACCGCCACGCTGACCCTGAACGAGGGCAGCGGCGCGGCGGACACCTCGGTGGGGAGCTTCACGGTTGCCCTGGCCGCGACGTCCGGCGGCATCGCCGACGCCAGCGGCAACCTGTCCATGTTCGCCGCCCTGGCCCCAGCGGACCAGGCGCCGCCGCTGCTGCTGTCGATGGCGATGCTGGACAAGACCCTGAACGGCAAGATCGACCGGGTCACGGCGACGTTCACAGAGCCCGTGGGCCAGGGTTCGGCCGGGATGTCCGCCTGGACGCTGAAGAACGTCCCCTCGGGAGGGGCCCTCGCCCAGGCGAAGACGAACGGAGCCCTGGCCACGCTGACCATCGCCGAGGGATCGGGCGCGCAGAACACGAGCACCACCACCTCCACCGGGACGTTCACCGTGGCCCTGGCGGCGAACGGCATCGTGGACGGTGCCGGCAACACCACCTCGTTCGGCGCCATGGCCCCGGCCGACCAGGCCAACCCCGTGGTCGTCTCGATCGCCAGCGGGGACGGTGACGGGATCATGGAGAAGAACGACACGTTCGACGTCACCTTCAGCGAGGGCATGGGGTCGATCCCGTCGAGCACCTCGATCAGCCTCTACTCGCCGGGAGAAGGCGTCTCGAACGGCTACGACAAGCTGACCATCCCGGGGCTCACCGACGGTTACGTCGAGCTCGGGTCGAAGAGCTACCTGTTGGGCAGGAACGTCACCGCGACGTTCGCCTCCTCGACGCTCTCCTTCGTCGCGGGAACGGGGAACGCCACGGTGCGGGCCACGGTGGGGGGCGGGTGCAATGGGACGTGCGGCTCGTTCGGCGCGTCCCGGGGAGTGGTGAAGTTCCTGCCGCCGGCCACCCTGAAGGACCCCTTCGGCAACCAGGTGGTCACCACGAAGTTCTACACCAGCAGCAGCTTCCGGCTGTTCTGATTCGCCGGCTCCCGTCACGGAGCCGCTTTCCCGCGTTCGTGGTCGGCTTGGTACCGTGGGCCGTCCGAACCGGGGGAGGCGAGGAGCGGTGTCGAGCGAGGACGGCGGGACGGCGAAGGGCGACGCCGGCAGCGCGGCGAACGGCACCCCCGGCCTCGACCGGATCGCCACCGTGCCGAACCTGCTGTCGTCCATCCGGATCGTCCTGATCCCGGTGTTCGTGCTCCTGCTGCTGCACCATGGCAAGGGGTACGAGGAGGCCGGGCTGCTCCTGCTGGGGGCGGTGGTGGCCACCGACTGGATCGACGGGTACGTGGCCCGCCGCACGGGGCAGGTGTCGAACCTGGGGAAGCTGCTGGACCCGGTGGCGGACCGGATGGCCATCGCCGCCGCGCTGATCACGCTGGCCGTGCGGCACGCCTTTCCCTGGTGGGCCGCGCTCCTCGTGCTGGTCCGCGACGGGCTGATCCTGGTGGTGGGTTCGATCCTTCTCCTTCGCCGTCAGGTTCGCCTCGACGTGAGGTGGATCGGGAAGGTCGCGACCTTCAGCCTCATGTGGGGGTTCCCCCTCATCGCGTGGGGGAACTTCGGTCTCTACCTCCACTCCGCGGCCCGGGCGTTCGGCTGGCTGCTCTTCGCGGTGGGGATCGTCCTGTACTACGTGGCCGCGGTCATCTACGCGTCCGACATGCGCGCCGCGCTGACCGCGACGCGGGGTCCCGGATAGGCCCCCGCAGCGGTCGTCGGAGACCGCCCGGTATCATGCCTGAGCATGAAGGCCGTGGTGATGGCCGGGGGCCAGGGAACGAGGCTGCGCCCGCTGACGAGCAACCAGCCGAAGCCGATGCTCCCGATCCTCGGCCAGCCGATGATGCAGCACGTCCTGCGGCTGGCCCGGGACCACGGGCTGACGGACGTCGTGGCCACCGTGCAGTTCCTGGCCAGCGTGGTCCGAAACTTCTTCGGCGACGGTTCCGACCTGGGAGTTTCGCTCTCCTACGTCACCGAGCAGGAGCCCCGCGGCACCGCGGGCAGCGTGAAGAACGCCGAGGACCTCCTGGACGACCGGTTCCTCGTGCTGTCCGGCGACGCCCTCACCGACGTCGACCTCACCGAGCTCCTCAAGTTCCACGAGTCGAAGGGCGGAGCGGTCACGGTCACCCTGAAGCGGGTGGAGGACCCGTTGGAGTTCGGCATCGTCATCGCCGACGACGAGGGCCGGATCGAACGGTTCCTGGAGAAGCCCGGGTGGGGCGAGGTGTTCAGCGACACCATCAACACCGGCATCTACGTGATCGAACGCGACGTCCTCGACCTCATCCCCGATGACGAGGAGTTCGACTTCTCCAAGGACCTGTTCCCGATCCTGCTCGACAAGGGTCTCCCCATGTACGGCTACGTCACCGACCGGTTCTGGACCGACGTGGGGAACCTGGACTCGTACCTGGCCGCCCACCGGGCCGTCCTCGACGGCGACGTAGAGGTGGAGATGGACGGCTTCGAGCTGGAAGGGGGGATCTGGCTGGGCGAGGGGGCCGAGGTCGACCCGGACGCGGAGATCGTGGGCCCGGCCTACGTGGGCGAGAACGCCCGGATCGAGGCGGGCGCGCGGCTGCTCGAGTATTCGGTGGTCGGCCGAGGGGTCATGGTCAAGCACGGCGCCTTCCTCCACCGGGCCATCGTCCACGACTACGCCTACGTGGGGGCCTCCTCGACCCTTCGGGGGTGCGTGCTGGGCCGGAACTCCGACGTCAAGCACGGCAGCAGGCTCGAAGAGGGCGTCGTGGTGGCCGACGAGTGCCACATCGGAGAGGGCGCTGTCATCAACCCTCAGGTGAAGGTTTACCCCTTCAAGGTGGTCGATCCGGGGGCCATCGTCTCCAAGTCGATCATCTGGCAGTCCGGGGGAGCCCGTGGCCTGTTCGGCGAACGAGGCGTGACCGGGCTGTTCAACATCGACATCACCCCGGAGATGGCCATCCGGCTCGCCCAGGCCTACGCCAGCGTCCTGCCCAAGGGATCGGCCGTGGTGGCCAGCAGAGACGCCACGAAGGCGGCCCGGATCGTGAAGCGCTCCATGGTGGCCGGCATCAACGCTGCGACCATCGAGTGCCACGATCTTGAGCTGATCCCGGACCCCTTGGCCCGCTTCTATGCCCGCTCGGCCCGGGCCGTGGGGGGATTCTCGGTCCGGACGGCGCCCGGGGACGCGGCCTCGATCGAGATCCAGTTCTTCGACGACCGGGGCATTGCCATCGACGCCTCGATGCAACGAAAGCTCGAGCGTTCGTTCTATCGTGACGACCTCCGGCGGGCCTTCCACTACGAGGTGGGGGAGCTGCGGTTCCCGGCCCGGGCCCGCGAGTACTACGTGCGAGGCGTCCTGGACGCCATCGACGCCGAACCGGTGAGGAAGCGACGGCCCAAGCTGGTGGTCGACTACGCGTTCGGGGCCGCCACGCTCACGGGGCCTCAGGTGATGGGGCAGCTCGGTGCGGACATCCTGGCCATCAACGCGGTGCTGGACCCCGAGCGAGTGGTGCCCTCGAGCCGTCAGACCGAGGAGGAGCTGGACAACCTCCGCCGCCTGGTTCGGGCGAGCGGCGCCGAGCTCGGGGCCATGATCGACTCGACCGGCGAGCTCCTCCGGCTGGTGGACGGGGCCGGGCGGATCCTCGACACGCGGACCGCCCTGCTGGCGTTCGTCTGGCTGGTCGCCCGGACCGAGCCCCCTCCCGCGAAGGTGGCCCTGCCCGTCTCGACCACCCGCGTGGCCGAGGAGATCCTCCGGGCCCAGGGTGGCGAGCCCGTGTGGACCCGGATCTCCTCGTCGGCCCTGATGCTGGCCGCGGACGGCGCGGGGACGGCGTTTGCCGGAGCCGAGGACGGCGGCTACATCTTCCCCCGGTTCCTGGCCAGCTACGACGCGGTCATGGCCCTGGCCAAGCTCCTGGAACTCCTGGCCCGGGTCGGGACGTCCCTCAGGGACGTGGTCGATTCGCTGCCTCCGTCGCACATCGTCCGGCGAGACATCGCCGTTCCCTGGGAGTCGAAGGGAACGGTGATGCGCCTGCTCCTGGAGCATCTCGAGGGCCGTCCCATGCAGGTGATCGACGGAGTGAAGACGTATCGCGGCGAGGACTGGGCCCTGGTCGTCCCCCAATCCCAGGAGCCGCTGGTCCGGGTGTGGGCGGAGGCCGGCTCGCCCGAGGGGGCGGAGGAGCTGGCGGAGGAGTTCGCCGCGCTCGTGGAGCGTCTGAGGGAGTGATCGGGCCCCGGTGAGCGACGGCGGGGGGTTCCACGTGGCCAGCCCGGAGGAGATCCGGGCCGGCAAGGTGACCGACGTCTACTTCCTGCGGGGCCGGGAGGTGCTCCGGGCCGAAGGCGAGAACCCCCAGGTGGTGGCGGAGGTCCGCGCGTGGGCCCTCCCGCGCCCGTGGGGATGGGGCGTTTTCGCCGGCCTCGAGGAGGCGCTCTGCCTGCTGGAGGAGCACGCCGTCGAGGTGGAGGCCATCCCCGAGGGGAGTGTCTTCTACGCGGAAGAGCCGGTGATGGTCGTGACCGGTCCGTATCTCGCGTTCGGCATCCTGGAGACGGCGCTCCTCGGGCTGCTGTGCCAGGCCAGCGGTGTGGCCAGCGTGGCCGCGCGGTGCAAGCTCGCCGCCGATGGCCGACCGGTGTTCTCCTTCGGCGCCAGACGGATGCACCCGGCGATCTCCCCGATGATCGAGCGCGCCGCCTTCATCGGGGGGTGCGACGGCGTGGCCGCCGTGAAGAGCGCGGAGCTCATCGGGGTCGAACCCGTGGGCACGATGGCCCACGCCCTGATCCTCATCCTGGGGGAGGAACGGGCCTGGCTGGGGTTCGACAAGGTGACCGACAAGCGGGTCCCGAGGGTGGCCCTGATCGACACGTTCCAGGACGAGAAGTTCGGCGCGCTGGCGGCCGCCCGGGTGCTCGGCAAGAAGCTCTCCGCGGTCAGGCTGGACACTCCCTCCAGCCGCCGGGGCAACTTCGGGGCGATCCTTCGCGAGGTCCGGTGGGAGCTCGATGCTGCCGGCTTCTCCAACGTCCAGATCTTCGTCTCCGGGGGCATCACCGAGGATTCGATCGTCGAGCTGAACCGGTACGTCGACGCCTATGGCGTGGGCACGGCCATCAGCAACGCCCCCGTGGTCGACTTCGCCCTCGACGTCGTGGAGCTCGACGGGCGGCCCCGGGCGAAGCGAGGAAAGCTCTCCGGTCGAAAGCACCTGTGGGTGTGTCCCGAGTGCAGCAACCGTGGGATCGCGCCGGGCGGTTCCCGTCTGGGCCATTGCCCTCGATGCGGCCATCGCGTGCGTTCGCTGCACGAGACGTGGCTGGTCGGGGGGAAGCGTAAGAGGAAGGTGCCGGCCGCCGTGGACGTCCGGGAGTACGCCCTCGAGGAGATCGTGGGAGCCCCGAACCCGTTCCACGCGCCCGGATGAGGCCTCCGCCGATGACGTCCCACGACCCGGCCGGAGCGCCAGCGGCCCGAGGTGTCCCTCGAAGGAGGAAGCGATGGAGTTCCCCGACGACCTGAGATACACGCGGGAGCACGAATGGGCCCGGCGCGAGGACGGCATCGTCCGCGTGGGCATCACGGACTTCGCCCAGGACGCACTGGGGGACGTGGTCTACGTCGACATCCCCGAGGTCGGAACGACGGTCACCGCGGGTGAGCCGTTCGGTGAGGTCGAATCGACCAAGAGCGTGTCCGACGTCTACGCGCCGGTGAGCGGGAAGGTGATCGAACGCAACGGCGCCCTGGCCGATTCGCCGCAACTCGTCAACGAGGACCCTTACGGCGACGGCTGGATGATCGCCATCGAGCCCGAGGGACCCGCCGAGGTCGAGGGCCTGCTCGACGCTTCGGCCTATCGCGCGTTCACCGAGGGCGAGACCGGGCAGGCCGAATAGCGCGCCAAAACCCCTGGTGGGAGCCAGGATCCACCGAAGTCTCGACCTCACTCTATCCCCAATGTTGACCACACCTTCAGGCTCATGTACAGTGCCGCCCAACGGCAAAGTCTCGACCTGTCCGCCAGGGCGGGATAGACCGGAGGCCGAGGGTGGTCTGTCGGAACTGTGGACATCGAAACCCGGAAGACGCTCACTTCTGCGCCAACTGTGGAAGTCCCCTTCAGGATGACACGACCATCAGCTTCAGCCCCATACAGCTCGAAGAGGACATGGCCGAGGAGTCGCCGCTCCCTCAGAGCGAGCTGGAGAGAGGCCAGGCCCTCCTGGTCGTGCAGCGAGGGCCGAACGCCGGCTCCAAGTTCCTGATCGACAAGGACGTGACGACCGCCGGGCGGCATCCGGAGAGCGACATCTTCCTGGACGACGTGACCGTGTCCCGCCGACACGCCGAGTTCCACCGCATGGACGGAAGGTTCCACGTGAGGGACGTGGGGAGCCTGAACGGGACCTACCTGAACCGCCAGCGGGTCGAGGAGGCGGAGCTCGCCAACGGCGACGAGCTGCAGATCGGGAAGTTCAAGCTGACGTTCTACATGGGGGAGTAGAGGTGGCGACCCGCAACTACATGTCGATCGGGGAAGTGCTGGTCACCCTCAAGACCGAGTTCCGGGACGTGACGATCTCGAAGATCCGGTTCCTGGAGGGGGAGGGGCTGATCAACCCCGAGCGAACCCCGAGCGGCTACCGGAAGTTCGTCTCCGAGGACGTCGAACGCCTCCGCAAGATCCTTCGCATGCAGCGCGACGAGTACCTCCCGCTGAAGGTCATCAGGGAGCGCTTGGAGCTGGAGGACCACCCCGAATCGGCGAAGCCCGCGCCCTCGATGCACGCCCGGCCCGAGGAGGAGGTGGCGCTGCCGCCCACGGGCCTGCACATGTCCGCCGAAGAGCTCGCCGCCGCCACCGGGGTCGATCGCGACCGCATCAACGAGCTCGAGGGCTTCGGCCTCCTCTGCTCGCACGGGATGAACGGCGATCGCTACTACGACGGCGACGACTTCATCGTGCTCTCGATCGTCCGCGACCTGTTCAAGTACGGGATCGAACCCCGGCACCTCACGATGTACCGGCACTTCGCGGAGCGTGAGGCGAACTTCCTCGAGTCGATCGTGCTGCCGATGATCCGCCAGCGGAACCCGGACGCGCGGCGAGCCGCCACGGAGAGCCTCGCCGAGATGGCCCTGCTTTCCCGCAAGCTGAAGCAGGCCCTGTTGCGGGTCAACCTCCGGCAGTACCTGCAGGGCGTCTGACCCGCGCGGTGCCCGGCGCCGTTCGGAACCGCTCCCGACTGGCCTCGTTCGTCCTCGCCTCCCTGGTGCTCTCCTTGGAGGCGCTCCCGGCGGTGGCGGGGGGGCCGCCTCCGTCGCCGGCCCCCAGCCCGCCTCCGCCCACACCCATCCAGGGCACGCCCTCGCCCTTCCCCACGGCCCTGCACACGCCGGGCCGTGCGTCCCGGGTCCCGCGCATCGGTGCGGCCGAAGCTGTCCTCGAGGACGAGGAGACCGGGCAGGTCCTGTTCCGAAAGCACGCCACGGTCCGAGCGCCCATCGCCAGTGTGACCAAGATCATGACGGCGTTCGTGGTCATCCAGCGGATGGACCCCTCGCGATCGGTGACGGCCAGTGCCAGGGCCGCGGCCCAGACGGGATCCGTCCTGGGACTTCGGGTGGGGGAGCGGGCTTCGGTCCGGGACCTCCTCTTCGCGCTGATGCTGCAATCGTCGAACGACGCCGCGGTGGCCCTGGGAGAGGCGGTGAGCCGGACCACGGCCAGGTTCGTCCGGCTCATGAACAGGACGGCCCGGGCGCTCGGCCTGGCCGACACGAGGTTCGCCAGCCCCAGCGGCCTCGACGACCGGGGATATTCGTCTCCCCTCGACCTGGCCGCACTGACCCTGGCCGCTGAGCGCCTGCCGCTGTTCGCCCGCATCGTCCGGACCCGGTTCCACACAATCCCCGCCCCACACGGACCGGCCAGGGTGGTCCAGAACCGGAACGCGTTGCTGTGGCTCTACCCGGGAGCCGCAGGGGTGAAGACCGGGTTCACCACCGCCGCCGGCAACTGCCTGGTCGCGGTGGCCGAACGGGATGGCCGAAGCCTGGCGGCGGTGGTGCTGGGGGACCCGAGAGACCCGTTCGACTCCGCGGCGACCCTGCTGAACTATGGATTCACCGCGTTCGTGCCGGTGACCCCCATCCGGCAGGGGCAGCCGATCGGCGACGTCACCGTCGAGGGGCGGCCGGTGGACGCGGTGGCCGCCTCCGGCCTCGTGCTGCTGGTCGGACGGAAGGCGGGGGCGCCGGCGCTTCGACTGGTCCCTCTCTCGGGCCTGCGGCTTCCCATCCGACCGGGGCAGGACATCGGATCGATCGTCGTCTCGCTGGGGGGCAAGCCTGCCGGTACGGTGGCGGCCGTGGCCGCGACTGGGGTCGACGTCCGGGGGAGGGTCGGGGGGGCTTCGGTGGGCCGGCAACCGCTCGACGACGTCCTGGAGGTCCTGCGCCTCCTGGTCCGGTCGATCTACGGGTCGTTCATATAATCCTGGGTTCAGTGGCCGAGATCGCGACCGTCCTGTATTCGGAGCCCCAGATCCAGAACCGGGTACGGGAGCTGGGGGGGGACATCACCCGCCACTACGCCGGGCGGTCCCCCGTCCTGATCTCGGTGCTGAAGGGCGGCGCCATGTTCCTGGCCGACCTCATCCGGGCGGTGGACCTCCCGCTTCGGGTGGACTTCATGTCGATCTCGCGCTACGGATCGCCCTCCGGGGTCGTGGCGGTGCTGAAGGACCTCGACCAGGACATCGGCGGCGAGGACGTCCTGGTGGTGGAGGACATCATCGACACCGGGCTGACGCTCTCGTACCTCCTGAGCACCCTGGCCGCCCGGGATCCCTCGTCGCTCACGGTGTGCACCCTGCTCGACAAGAGCGTGCGCCGGATCGCCCCCCTGGACATCCCGTTCCGGGGGTTCGACTGCCCGGACCGGTTCGTGGTCGGCTACGGCCTGGATCACCGGGAGCGGTACCGCAACCTCCCCTTCATCCTGGCGGTGGAGGACCAGGCCGGGCTGGAGGAGGACCCCGGCGCCCTGGCCCCGTTCCTCACCGGCGGGACCGACGGTCCAGCTTGATCGGGTTGCCGGACCCGGGGGCGGTGGGTAGATTGAGGCCCGAGCCATGATCGAGCTGAACCTGGTCGGTGTTCGCGTCGAGCTGCCGAGCAATCAGCCCATCGTGTTGCTGCGGGAGAAGGAGGGCGAACGCTACCTCCCGATCTGGATCGGAGCGATGGAGGCCACGGCCATCGCCTTCGCCCTGCAAGGGATCGTGACCCAGCGCCCCATGACCCACGACCTGCTGAAGAACGTCCTCGAGGAGATCCAGGTGCGGGTGGACCGGATCGTCATCACCGAGCTCCGCGAGGGGACGTTCTACGCGGTGATCCACATGTCTCGAAACGGCTCCAGCTACGAGGTGTCCTCCCGGCCCAGCGACGCCATCGCCCTGGCGGTGAGGGTGAACGTGCCGATCTTCGCCCAGGAAGAGGTCCTGACCGAGGCCTCCATCGTCATCAAGGACGACGAGGAGCAGGAGGTCGAGAAGTTCCGGGAGTTCCTCGAACAGGTCAACCCCGAAGACTTCGCTCCATGAACCGGCAGCTCCGCCGGGAGGTTCGTTGACACCCCTCGCTTCGGTGATAGGCTTCGTGACGCCCACGTAATTACGGAGCTGTGATGCCGGACAACGAAGGTTATCGCGTCCCCGAGGTCTGCCGGGTGGTCGGGATCTCGTACCGCCAGCTCGACTATTGGGCCCGGACCGGGCTGGTCACACCGAGCGTCCGGGACGCGGGAGGGTCGGGCACCCAACGGCTCTATTCGTTCCAGGACCTGGTGCAGCTCCGGGTGATCAAGAAGCTCATCGACGCGGGCGTCTCCCTCCAGCGGGTTCGGAAGGCCGTCAAGTTCCTCCGGGAGCACATGAGCGCCGAGCCCGCAGGCATCACCCTGCTGTCCGACGGAGTGAGCGTCTACGCGTGCGAGTCGGAAGACGAGGTCATCGACCTGCTGAGAAGAGGACAGGGAGTGTTCGCCATCGCCTTGGACGCGGTGTGGGAAGACCTCTCCGGCTCGCTGGGGAGGACGAAGGAGCTGAAGCCCGCCGCGGCCAAGGCCGCCAAACCAGCGCCCCGAGCGCCCAGGGCCATGACTAGGGCCGGGGGAGCTTGAGCCGCAAGCGCCCTTCCCCCGAACTCCTCCCCAGTGACATCGTTTCCTTCGCTCATGCCAGCGAGCGGCAGTTCGCCCGGCTGCTCGACTTCTACCAGATCGAATGGGACTACGAGCCGCGGTCCTTCGACCTCGAATGGGACACCCAGGGCAACGTGGTCGCGCGGTTCACCCCGGACTTCTACCTCCCCGCCTACGACCTGTTCATCGAGATCACCACGCTCAACCAGAAGCTGGTGACGAAGAAGAACCGCAAGGTGCGGCGGCTCCGCGAGCTCTATCCCGAGGTGAGTTGCAAGATCTTCTACCAGCGCGACTACCTCTCGCTGGTCACGAAGTACGGCCTGGACCACGCGAAGGCCGGCTGACTCGTCGGCCCGAGTCACGCTGCCGCCCCTCCACACGAACCCGGGGCGATCTGTCAGCGCATGAAGTCGAGCCCGTCTCCCAGAAGGCCGTGGTCCTTCGCCCACTGCCGCACGGGCCAGGTGTCGTCCCCCAGCGCCCAGAACGACAGGGCGTCCTTGCCGCATCCGAGGAGTTGCTTACGGAGCGGGGAGAGACTTCGGTAGGGCTCGGTACCCCAGTCGATCGGGTAGTCGTCGCGCGCCCGGATCCACCGATAGGTATAGCCCGTGAAGAACGCCTTGCGCGTGACGTCCGAGAGGTTGTCGCTTCGGGAGTGCCACAGGCGGCGGTCGAAGATCACGGCGGTGCCGGGCTTCACGCGCACGGGCATGGCTCCCTCGGGCTGCTCGAACCCCCCTTCGAGATGGTCTGGCCGGGGGATGCGGTTCCGGAGGTGGCTGCCGGGGATGATCATGAAGTTGCCCCGGCCCGGCTCGGAGACGTCTGAGAGGAAGTAGGCGATCTTCACCGAGAACCGCGGCCGGACCGCCCCGTCGGGAGGATTCGTCTCGAGGTTCTGCCGGCCCCCGTCCTGGTGCCAGCCCCACGCTGCGGGAAGCGGCTCGGGGAGAGGGGGATGCTGGTCGATGTGGCAGTGGTACATGTAGATGTTCCAGCCGAGGAGCCCCACAACAAGGGGGAACGTGGTGGGCAGATCGAGCAGCTCGAGATAGGAGGGGTCCCGGAGCACGAAGCCGAACGTGTGCATGGCGCCGGGGCGGTTCGTGGCCCCGCCGATGGGTGCCAGGCGTCCGGACCTGAGCTCTTCCTGGTAGATCCGCTCGTGGAGGCTCAGGTAGTGCTCGAGCTGCTCCGACGAAAGCGCGTCCTCCACGACCAGGTAGCCCTGCTGGTCGAAGTGGGCTCGCTGTTCGGGAGAGATCGGCTTGGTCTGGCTCGTCAGGTCGGTCAGCACGTGAACCTCCTCCGGGAGTGATCCTGGCTTCGAGGCCGGCCAGGGGCGGTTCGAACAGGTCAGACGACAGAGCGTACCGGAAGAGTTCTGTCGGTTCCATCCTCGCCGCTAGACTTGCGCTCGATGCAGTTCGCCCCACACACCGAGGAGGATGTTCGGGAGATGCTCGCCGCCTGCGGGCTCTCCTCCCTGGACGACCTGTACGCGCACCTCCCCGAGGCCGTCCTGCTGGATCGGGACCTGGACATCCCGGCCGGGCTCTCCGAGATGGAGCTGGTGGCCGAGATGCGCCGATTGGCCGGGCTGAACCGCAGCGCCGACGACCTGGTGTGCTTCGCCGGCGGCGGGGCCTACGACCATTACGTGCCCTCCCTGGTGTGGGCACTGACCGGGCAGTCCGAGCTCTACACGTCCTACACCCCCTACCAACCCGAGCTGTCCCAGGGGGTCCTGCAGGCGCTGTTCGAGTACCAGTCGATGATCTGCGAGCTGACCGGGCTCGAGGTGTCCAACGCCTCGCTCTACGACGGTCCGACCGCCCTGGTGGAGGCGGTCCACATGGCCCGTTCCGCCACCCGCAGGGACAGGGTTCTCGTGTCGGGCGCCCTGGACCGGCGGTACGTGAAGACCCTTCGGACCTATGGGGGGGGCCCGGGCTATCGGCCCGAGGTCATGGAGGCCGACGGAGCCCTCACGGCCATTCCACGGGTGGGGGACGACGTGGCCGCGGTGATCGTCCAGTACCCGAACTTCTTCGGCGCGCTGGACCGGGCGCGGGAGGTCTTCCGGGCAGCCCGGGCCGCCGGGGCCAGGGCCATCCAGGTGTTCGATCCGCTGTCGCTGGGGATCCTGCCCTCACCCGCGGAGCTCGGGGCGGACATCGCCGTGGCGGAGGGCCAGGTGCTGGGGAACCACCTGAGCTACGGCGGTCCGTACCTCGGGGTGATCGCGGCGCGATCCCAGGACATCCGCCGGATGCCGGGTCGGATCGTCGGGGAGACCACGGACGTGGAAGGGCAGCGCGGGTACGTCCTCACGTTGCAGGCTCGGGAGCAGCACATCCGCCGGGAGAGGGCCACCTCGAACATCTGCACGAACCAGACCCTGATGGCCATCGCCGCCACGGTGTACCTGGCGTGGCTGGGTCCGGACGGCCTTCGGGAGCTGGGCCGGCAGTGCCTGGCGAAGGCGCGCTACGCCGCCGAGTCGCTGGCCGCCCTGTCGGGCTGCGAGCTGGTGTGGCCGGAGGCGGAGGTGTTCAAGGAGTTCGCCGTGCGGCCGGGGCGAGACGCCGAAGAGGTGCAGTCGCGGCTGATCGGGATGGGCTTCCTGGCCGGCCCGGTCCTGCAGGAGGAGGCGGCCCTGCTCGTTTCGGTGACCGAACGCCGAACCCGCGACGAGATCGACCGGTTCGTGAAGGCCTTCGAGGAGGCGATCTCGTGAGGGATGGCGCGCCCGTCCGGGCTCAGGGCGCCGCGGTGGGGCAGCGGGGGCTCCTCGAGCGGTCGAAGGCCGGGAGGCGTGCGTGGTCACTTCCGGAGCTGGACGTCCCCGAGGTCGAACTACCGGAGGTCCACCGGCGTTCGACCGAGCCCGGGCTTCCCCGGGTGGCCGAGGTGGACGTGATCCGGCACTTCACCCGGCTGGCCCAGATGAACTACGGGATCGACACGGGCTTCTACCCGCTGGGTTCGTGCAGCATGAAGTACAACCCGAAGGTGGCCGAGACGGTGGCCGCGCTTCCCGGGTTCCAGCGCCTCCACCCGCACCAACCCGAGGAGACCATCCAGGGCGCCCTGGAGCTGCTGTGGCGACTGGAGCGGGCCCTGTGCGAGCTGACCGGCATGGCCCGGGTGACCTTCCAGCCTCCCGCCGGCGCGGGCGGGGAGCTGACCGGCCTGCTGGTGATGCGGGCCTACCACACGAAGTCGTCCGGCGGGCCGAGGGGGAAGGTGATCATCCCGGACTCGTCCCACGGAACGAACCCGGCCAGCGTGACCGCGGCCGGCTACCGCGTGGTGCAGGTCCCGTCCGACTCCCGCGGCCTGGTCGACCTGGGCCAGCTCGAGAGGTTGGTGGACGAAGACGTGGCCGGCCTCATGCTGACGAACCCGAACACCCTCGGGCTGTTCGAGGTGGAGATCCAGGGGATCGCCGCGGCCCTGCACCGGGTGGGGGCACTCCTGTACTACGACGGCGCCAATCTGAACGCGATCATGGGCCGGGTCCGGCCCGGCGACATGGGATTCGACATCGTCCACATGAACACGCACAAGACGTTCGCCACCCCTCACGGCGGGGGAGGGCCGGGCGCGGGCCCCGTGGCCGTCAACGCGCGGCTCGAACGGTTCCTGCCGGCGCCGGTGGTGGCCTTCGACGAGGACGGCGGCCGCTACTCCTGGGACCACGACCGTCCCGACTCCATCGGCCATGTCCACGGGTTCCACGGGAACTTCGGCGTGCTGGTGCGGGCGTTCGCCTACGTGTTCGGCCACGGACGCGACGGCCTGCGCGAGGTGGGGGAGCGGGCCGTGCTGAACGCGAACTACCTGGCGTCGAAGGTGAAGGGTTCGTACCCGCTGGCATTCGAGGGGCCGCCCATGCACGAGTTCGTGTCGACCGCCAAGCCCCTGCGCAAGCACGGGGTGCGGGCCATGGACGTGGCCAAGCGGCTGATCGACCTGGGGTTCCATCCCTCCACCGTGTACTTCCCCCTGGTGGTGGAGGAGGCCATGATGGTCGAGCCCACCGAGACGGAGACGAAGGAGACCCTGGACGCCTTCGCCGAAGCGCTGCTGCGGGTGGCGAACGAGGCGGCGGAGGACCCCAACCTGCTCCACGAGGCCCCGGTGACCACGCCCGTGCGCCGGCTCGACGAGGCCAAGGCCGCTCGGGAGCTCAAGCTGCGCTGGTCTGGCCAGCACGGGGACGGTGGAGGTGCGGACGCCGAGAGCGTCCGCACCGCCGCCGACCATCCCACCATCTGATCAGGGGTGGTCCTCTCTCGAATCACACACTTGTGATTCGCGCCTCTCCTCACTACGATCCTGGTCGTGTGGATCCCCGTGGCGGCGGACATCACCGCGGATCACGAAGAGATCCGCCGGTTGGTGGCGGAGGCCTTCGCTGGGCTGGAGGGGGCGGACGTGGTGGTGGAGGTGGTGCGGGCCCGTCACTCCCGGTTGTCCTTCACCGGCCTGGCCTTCTGGGAGCTCCCGCCGACGGCCCGCCGCCGGCTCCCCTCCGAGGTTCGGTATCTGGTTCGCCTGCGGCTCCCGTCGACGATCCGGAACCGCTCCTACCCCAAGACGTACCGGTACCGGGACCGCACGACGGCGCCGTGGATCACCGTGGAGGACTGGCGGGAGCGCTTGGTGGCCCTGGCCGCGCACGAGGCCTGCCACGTCCGGCAGTTCCGGGAGGGCCTGCGGCGCTCCGAGGTCGAGGCCGAACGGTGGGCGCTCCGGGTGCTCGACGCCTGGCGTTCCGGCAGCGGCGGGCCCGAGGCGGCCCGGGCCGCCGCACCGGCGCCGGCCGTTGGGCTCGGGGACGGCTGGGCGGTCCAGCTTCGACTGCCGCTGGCAGCCGCGGTTCCGGCATCGCTCACCTGATCGGGCGAGCGCGTCGGGTCCCGACGTCGCTGCTCCACCTCCCAGGGGAGGGGAATGGGCGAATCGCCGAAGCGAGTTTCCGTAATGGCCATTATGGGCGATCCGGGGGCCCACCGCGGCACGGCGGGGGAGGGGCTGTCGCGAGAACGACCGCGGCGCCCCTGGCCCGCGCCGTCGTCGAGCTCAGTCCGGGCCGGCGAGGTCCCGGGAGCCTCCCGCCGGTTTCGGAGCCGCAGACAGGTGGCCACGGCGGAGGACCCGGTCCCGGAGGCCCCACTCGGTCACCCTCAGGACCGCCTCGGCCACGATGCGCCGGGAGAACTTCGAGTGCCCGTGCTCCCGCTCCCGGAAGGTGATGGGGACCTCGCCGACCGTGAAGCCCATCCTCCAGGCCCGATAGGCCAGCTCGATCTGGAATGCGTAGCCCTCGGAGTGGATCCCGTCTCGGATCAGCGCCTCGAGCAGCTCCCGGCGGTACACCCGATAGCCACTGGTCGAATCGGTCAGGGGAAACCCCAGCGCCATCCGGGCGTAGGCGTTCCCTGCGCGGGAGATCCGAAGGCGAAGCTTGCTCCAGTTCGTCACGCCGCCCCCCGGCACGTAGCGGCTGCCGATGGTGAGGTCGTACCGGGAGGAGCCCTCCAGTAGCCTCGGGAGGTCCTCGGGCCGGTGCGACAGGTCGGCGTCCATCTCCACCCCCAGGTCGTAGCCGTCCTCCACCGCCCGCCGGAACGCCATCAGGTACGCGCTGGCCAGGCCGAGCTTCCCCGATCGTTCGATCAGCCGTATCCGCGGTTCCTGCTCCGCCATGGACCGCACGACCTCGCGGGTCCCGTCGGGCGAGTTGTCGTCGACCACCAGGACGTCCGCGTTCGGGCTGGCCGCCAGGATCCCCCCGATCACCCGGGCGATGTTCTCCCGCTCGTTGTAGGTCGGGAGGGCCACCAGCGGCCGAGGTTCGGCCCCGCCACCGATGGGCACGGGATCGAGCCGCCGCTCCCCCGCCGGAGGAGCCGGACCCGGCTGAGCGGCACCCCTTCGCCGGCGCCGCCGCAGCCCCGCCACCAGGCCCACCAGCGCGCCCAGGCCGCTCAGCCAGGCGAACCAGTCGCCGAACCGCGTGTAGATCGTCCGGGCCGAGGACGACGGGACCCGGGACCGCAGGATCGCCGGCTCGAACAGGCCGGTTCGGGCCCGCACCACCCCCAAGGGGTCGATGATGGCGCTCTCCCCCGAGATGGCCGCCTGCACCACCCACCGCCCGGTCTCCACGGCCCGGAGCTGGCTGTCGATCAGGTGCTCGCGCGAGGCCTCCGAGAACAGGAAGGAAGAATCGTTGGTGGTCAGCACCATGATCCCGGCGCCGTCGCCGACGAACCGGCGGAACAGGTTGGGGAAGACGTCCTCGAAGCAGATGGGCGTGCCGACCCGGACGCCGTCGACCCGGAACAGGTGGATCGAACGGCCCGGAGCCAGGATCGCGTTGCCCCGCCGGTACCGGTCGGTCCAGGCCAACAGGCGCGGCCAGGGCACGTACTCGCCCCCGGGCACCAGGTGGAGCTTCGAATACCGTCCGACGATCCGTCCGTCGCCGGAGAACAGGACGACCTGGTTGTACCAGCGCCGGGCGTAGTACCGGTCCCCCGGCGCCCGTTGGATCGCCCCGACCAGTGTGGGGGCGCCGACGCGTCGGATCGAGGCGGCCACGGCCCGGCCCAGGGCGGTGCCCGGACGGGGGTCGTCGGGAAGGGAGTTCTCCGGCCACACCGCAAGCTGCGGGGGGTTCGAGGCCAGGGCCTCGTGCAGGCGGATGTGGTTGCGGGCCACGGCTTCCGTCTGGAGGAGGCGGTCGGAGGCGAACGCCAGGGGGACGTTTCCCTGGACCACGGCCACGTCCAGCCGGGGGCCGTTCGCCGACGGCAGCGGGATGGGCGTCGGGATCACCACCACCAGGGCGGCCAGGCCGACCAGGGCGGCCCCCGCGCCGGGCCGGGCGGGGAGCCGCCGCAGCGCCGCCAGAACGAGCGCGTTCGCCAGAACCACCACGAACCCGACGCCCCACATCCCCGTGACCGACGCGAGCGGCAGCAGGAGGTGGTTCCCGTGCTGGGTGTAGGCCAGGGCCCCCCAGGTGAAGCCCCCCAGCGGCCAGGCCCCCCGGGCCCAGTCGACGATCGTCCACAGGGCGGCCAGGCCGAGGGCCGAACGAACGGGCCGATCCCCCTCGGCGATCCGCGGAGCAAGCCAACCGAACAGGGCCGCGTAGCCGGCCTGGGCCATCACCAGGGGGAGCCAGGCGATGATCCCGAACGGGATCAGCCAGTGGAGCAGCAGTCCGTAGTAGACCAGGCCGAACACGAACCCGAGCAGCGCCCCACGGCGCGGCCGGTGGGCGCCCCACTCCCCCACCGCCCACAGCAGCGGGACCACCGCCACGAAGGCTACCGGTCCCGCATCCAACGGCGGGTTGGCCAAGAAGAGCAGGAGGCCGCTGGCCGCCGCCGCCAAGGCCCCGGCGGCGAGCGTCCGGGGGAGCTTCGTCAGACGCAGTCCCTGCAGTACATGCGCTTCTTGTCGGCGAGCTGGCTGCGGATCGGTTTCACCAGGTAGCACTTCCGGCACACGAACTCGGTGTCCTGCTTCGGGATCACCTTCACCGAGAGGGTCTCGAGCCGTTCCTCCCTTCCGAGCGAAAGGATAGAGTCCTCATCCTCCTCCTCATCGGCCGCGACCCCGTCCTCGGTCTTCTTGGACAGGATCTCCTCGAGACTGGACTCGTCGGCCTCCTCCTCGGTTTCGGCCTCCTCCTCGGCGAGGGCCTCCTCGTCCTCCTCGGCCTCCGGCGCGTATTCCTCTTCCTCTTCGAGACGTTCTTCTTCGGTCATGGCGACGACTTGATCCCCCACAGCCCGGCGATGTCGGTGGATTGTACGCTCGGGTGTCGCCGGATGTACCCCAGCGCTTCGCGGGAAAACCGAATTCTCAGTCCGGTTGTTCCCACTGGCCGCAGCGTGGTGGCGCAACCGGGGTGGCCGTCCCGGGCCACGACAAAAGGGAAGACCCAAGTGGCCTTTGGGGCCGCGACGCCGGGGCGCCGCGTTCTCTACTCGGCCTCTTGGGTCCTCCCGCCCTCCGCCGAAGCGGCGAGCGCCGTAACTTTAGGCTTCCCCCGGCCCACTGTCAACCGGGCATTCAGAGTTCGGATGGGCCGTCCGACGGGTCCGGGGCACCCTCGAGCCAAGGTTGAGACTCGTCCCCGAGGACCCTCTGGTCGAAGGCTTCGGCGGACCGGCTGCTCGGGACCGTCGGCGGACGGCGGTATCCTTCGGCCGTGCTGAGGATTCGCGCGGACCCCTGGGCCCCGGACTTCGGGATGGGGTTCGACGTCGGCGGCTCCGATGAGGTCCCTGCCCGGGCCGATCCCTTCGTGGAGAGTGAGGACTGGTCGGTCCCTCGGCTTCCAGCCGCCCCGCCTCCCCCCGAGGTGTGGTTCGTCGACGGGGTGCGGCGGGTGGACCTCCGGCTGGTGGCCGATGACGGCGAACGCAGGGCGCAGGGTTTGTTCGGCTCCTACGCGGTGGGCTCGGTGCGGTCCGGGACGAGGGCGAGCTTCGACGAGCACCGGGTGTGCCGGGCCGTGGTGGTGACCGGCGGCCTGGTGGCCGAGACGGTGGAGGTGGCCGTGGGCCGGGGCAGGGTGCGGTTCGATCCGGCCTCAGCGGGAGGGACGGATCCGAACGCAGCCCTGCAACGACTCCAGGACCTCATGCGGGAGGAGGAACGGTACCTGGCCTCCAGGCTGGTCCTGGCCGGGGCGGGACTGGTCCTGCTGGACGGTCCCCTGCGCCTGGGTCAGGAGCCGGAGGTGCCCGCGGTGGGCGTGGTGAAGCGGTTCGCCCGCCGGTACCTCGAGCCGGAGCAGGAGGCCCTGCTGGGGGCGCTGGGTCCGGGAGAGCGAACCCCCGTGTTCGGCCTGCTGGACCAGCAGGGTCGGCTGCGGGGCTTCTCGTGGTACACGCGGATCGCGGTGCTGCGCGGACCGTGGCACGACCATGCCGGGATCGCCCGGTGCGAGGTGCGGGCTTCGCTGGGGGACGCGGCGGCGTTCGACCTGGCCGACCGGGTCACCGCGCTTCTCCCGAGGTTCGCCGGGAGGGCCTGGGACCCCCGGACCCCGCAGAACCTCGTCCCGGTGGGGGGCTTGGAGAGCTGGCTCCGACACCGTATGGGCGACCGGGCGATGATCCGCCGGGCGTTGCTGAACCGGCTGTCCGCTCCGGAAGGAGACGACGCATGAACGAGGTGAGCGAACCGGTCGGGCTGGTCCTGGGCACCGAGGACGCCACGCCGCTGTCCTTCTGGGTGGCCGTGTCGCCCCAGGCCTACCTGCAGCTCGACGACGCCGTGGTGGTCGACACCATGGTCCCCGGCCGGGGACCCCTTCGGATCGCCGGGATCGTGCAGGACGTCCGGGCCCGCCACGAGGGTGCCTCGTTCGACACCGACGTCTTCCTGGTCGACCGGGGGGTGCTGCCGGTGGACACCGCGGTGGCCGCGCAGGTGGTGGCCACGCGGTTCGAACCGGAGGTGTTCGTGCCGCCGATGCCGGGGCTCCAGGCCTTCCGGGCCCGGGGGAAGGACCGGGACGAGGCGCTGTTCTTCGATCAGATGGAACGGCGCCTTCCGGGGGGCCTGTCGCGCGACGGCGAGCCGGTGTTCCTGGACCTCGACTTCCTCGACGGCTCGCGGGGCGCCCACGTGAACATCAGCGGGGTCTCGGGCGTGGCCACCAAGACCACCTACGCGCTGTTCCTCCTGTACGCGCTGTTCCACTCGTCGGTCCTCGGCGCCGCCGGCCTCAACACCAAGGCCATCGTGTTCAACGTGAAGGGCGAGGACCTCATGTGGCTGGACCGGCCGAACCGGAGGCTCTCCGAGAGAGACCGTGCCGAATACGACCTCCTGGGGCTCCCCGCGGGGGCCTTCGAGTCGGTGGGCCTGTGGGCGCCGCCCCGCCCTGGCGGTGGCAGCGCGGCGGTGCCGCAGGTGGAGGGCCGCTCCGAGGGCGTGATCGCCTACTACTGGACCCTGCGCGAGTTCGTCCGCGAGAAGTACCTGCGTTTCCTGTTCGCCGAGGCGGAGGACGAACGCTCCCAGATCGCCGACCTGGTGGCCCGGGTGGAGTCCTACCTGGACCGGGACTGCGAGGACGACCCCGACCACCCGGCCACCGTCCGGTACGCCGGCGTGGCGGTTCGCGACTTCGACGGGCTGTGCGAGCTCATCCGGGCGAACGTGGAGGACGAGGGGTCGAGCTGGCGGGGGCGGCTGTCCGACGCCACGGTTGCTGCCTTCGTCCGTCGGCTGGACGCCGGACGGTTCCGTCTGAACCAGAACCACCTCGTGTGGGGCCGGGAGGCCGAACACCCCGAACGGCACCGGGTCGACTGGGAGGCGAACCAGGTCACGGTGGTGGACATCCACAACCTGCACGACCGGGCCAAGCGATTCGTCACCGGGGTCGTGATCAAGCGGCTGTTCGAGCACAAGGAGCGGATGGGCCGCCGGGAGCCCCTGGCCTTCCTGGTGCTGGACGAGCTGAACCGGTACGCCCCTCGGGAGGGCTGGAGCCCCATCAAGGAGGCGCTCCTGGATGTGGCCGAGCGAGGCCGCTCGCTGGGGATGGTCCTGATCGGCGCGGAGCAGACGGCCTCGGAGGTCGAACGGCGGGTCATCGCCAACAGCGCCTTCCGGGTGGTCGGCCGGCTGGACACCGCCGAGGCCCAGCGGAGCGAGTACGGTTTCCTGCCGGCCGTCACCCGCGCCAGGGCCTCGATCCTGAAGCCCGGCTCGATGATCCTGCAGCAGCCCCACATCCCGATCCCGCTGCAGATCCGCTTCCCCTTCCCTTCCTGGGCCACCAGGGCGGACGAAGCGGGCGAGCCCGGGAAGGGCGATCCGTTCGCCTCGTTCGAAAGGGACTGAGCTCCGCGGGCCTACGTCGTCCGGTTCGCGTACCACGCTTCCTTCGCCCAGGAGATGGTCCGCTCCAGGCCCTCGCGAAGCGCGATCGATGGCTTCCACCCCAGGACCTCCGCGGCCAGGGAGATGTCGGGGCAGCGCTGCCTGGGGTCGTCGGTCGCGGCGGGGAGGTGTTCGATCCCCGAGCCGCTCTCCGTGAGGTCCCGGATCAGCTCGGCCAGCTCGAGGATGGTGACCTCCTCGGGGTTCCCCACGTTCATCGGGCCGACGTGGTCCGACAGCAGGAGGCGGACCACTCCCTCGATGAGGTCGTCGACGTAGCAGAGCGAACGGGTCTGCAGGCCCTCTCCCTCGACGGTCAGGGGCCGGCCCCCAAGGGCCTGGTCGACGAAGTTCGGCACGGCCCTCCCGTCGCCCCGGCGCATCCGCGGTCCGTAGGTGTTGAAGATCCTGGCCAGCTTCACCGGAAGGCCCAGCTCGCGGTGATAGCCCATGCCCAGGGCCTCCGCGTAGCGCTTGGCCTCGTCGTAGACCGACCGCGGCCCGACCGGGTTCACGTTCCCCCAGTAGCTCTCCCGCTGGGGATGCTCCAGCGGGTCTCCGTAGACCTCGGACGTCGAGGCGAGCAGGGCCACCGCGCCCTTCGTCCTGGCCAGCCCCAGGGCGCGATGGGCCCCGTACGCACCGACCTTGAGCGTCTCCAGCGGATACGCGTGGTAGTCCTTCGGCGACGCCGGCGAGGCGAAGTGCAGCACGAAGTCGACCGGCCCCTCGACGTGCAGGTAGTTCGTCACGTCGTAGCGTTCGAACGTGAAGGCGGGATCGCGGAGCAGCTCCGTCAGGTTCTCCTCGGACCCCGTGAGCAGGCTGTCGAAGCAGAAGACGTCGAAGCCCTCCCGGACCAGCCGCTCGCAGAGATGGGACCCGACGAAGCCGGCTCCTCCCGTGACGACGGCCCGCGGCATGCGACCGAGGGCCTATCCGGCCGCGTCGGCGACCACCGGCCGCCGACCCGTCGGGTGGTACGTGAAGCCCAGGCTCCGCATGTCCCCGGGGTCGAACAGGTTGCGTCCGTCGATGATCACGGGAGACGCCATCAGCGAACGAACCCGCCCCATGTCGAGCCGGCGGTATTCGTCCCAGCCCGTGCAGATGACCAGGCAGTCCGCCCCCCGGATGGCCTCGTACACGTCGTCGACCACCAGCAGCTCGGGGAGCTCGGTCTTCGCGCCGGCGTTCGCCAGCGGGTCGTGGCCCACCACCTCGGCCTCGAGGGCCATCAACCGCCGGGCCACCTCCAGGGACGGAGAGAACCGGACGTCGTCGGTGCCGGCCTTGTAGGAGAGCCCCAGCACCGCCACCCGCTTCCCCTCCACCCCTCGCAGGGCCACGCCCACCTTGGCCACGGCCGACTCCGCCGCCTGGTCGTTCAGCTCGGCCACGTCCTTCAGCAGCGGGAAGTCGTAGCCGATGGAGGCGCAGAACCGCTCGAAGGCCGCCAGGTCCTTCGGGAAGCAGTAGCCTCCGTAGCCGATCCCGGCGTCGAGGAAGGCCCGCCCGATCCGGCTGTCCGCCCCCATCACCTCGGCCACGCGCACCACGTCGGCCCCGGCCAGCTCGCACACCCGAGCCAGCCCGTTGGCGAAGGAGATCTTCAGCGACAGGAAGGCGTTGCAGGCGTGTTTGGCCAGCTCCGCCGTGTGCAGATCGGTCTCGATGAGCCGTACGCCCCGTTCGAGGAGGCCCCGGTAGACCTCCCGCATGACCTCGAACCCGTGGGCGGAGTCCGAACCGATCAGGACGCGCTCCGGCCCCAGCGAGTCCTGGATGGCGGTCCCCTCGCGAAGGAACTCCGGGTTCGACACGACCTCGAAGTGCGCGTCCGGGTTGTCCAGCTCGAGGGCGTGCCGGAGCCGGTCGGAGGTCCCGGCCGGGACCGTGGACTTCTCCACGATCACGGTGCCTGGGCGGGCGTATCGGGCCACGTCGAGGGCGGTGCTCTCGACCGCGGCGATGTTGGCGGAGCCGTCCGCCTCCGGCGGCGTGCCCACACAGATGAACGCCACGTCGGCGCCCCGAAGGGCCTCCGAGGCGTCGGTGGTGAACCGGACCCGGCCCGCCGCGACGTGCTCCTCGAGAAGCTCGGGCAGGCCGGGCTCGTGGAACGGGGGGATCCCCCGGCTCAGTCCGTGGATCTTCCCTTCGTCGGTGTCGGTCGCCACGACGTCGTGGCCGAGGCTGGCCATGGTCAGCGCGGTGACGAGGCCGACGTGTCCGCTTCCGATGACAGCGATGTCCATAGCGCGCGATGCTACCCGTCCCGGCCCGGTCTCCCAACCGGATCGAGGTCGGGTCCTAGAAGGCCCCCTTGTGGAACAGCACCGTGGGGATGGTCTTCAGGATGATGAACAGGTCGTACGCGATGGACCAGTTCTCGATGTAGAACAGGTCCAGCGCCACGCACTCGTCGAACGTGAGGTCGCTGCGCCCGCTGACCTGCCACAGCCCCGTGATGCCGGGCAGCACCTCCCACCGGCCGCGGTGCCAGTCGTTGTAATACGTCTCGTCGAACACGGCCGGCATCGGCCGCGGGCCCACCAGGCTCATGTCGCCCTTGATCACGTTCAGCAACTGGGGCAGCTCGTCGATGGACAGCTTCCGCAGGAGCCTGCCGATCCGCGTCAGGCGGGGGTCGTTGCGGATCTTGAACAGCGGGCCATGTTCGATGGCCTGGTCCTTGAGGTCGTGGACCATCCGGTCGGCGTTCCGGACCATGGTCCGGAACTTGTGCATCTTGAAGCGCTCCCCGTGCAGGCCGATCCGGTCCTGGGAGTAGAAGACCTTGCCCCGAGAGGTCATCTTGATCAGGAGCATCGACAACAGCCAGATGGGGCTGGTGGCCACGAGGGCGAGGGTCCCGATCCCCAGGTCGAACGTCCGTTTGACCACCGCCTGCCTGCCCGACAGGCGGGCCGGACGCACGGCCAGGGCCAGGGTGTCACCGATGGGCTGGACCGAGAGTCGCGAGGCCAGGATCTCGGTCATGTTCGCCGAGACCATCAGCTCGACCTCGTGGTCCTTCAGGACCCTGGTGAGGTTCTTCATGGCCACGGTGTCGACGGCGGAGGACGCGACGAACAGGCATTCGATCCCGTCCGACACGATGATCGACGGGAGCTGGTCGACCGTCCCGAGGATGGGTAGCTCGGCGGCGTCGGCCAGGCCGGCCCTGGTCTCGATCATGCCGACCGGCAGGAACCCGTAGGGCTGGCGCCGGAGAACCTGGGCCAGCCGCACGCCCTCACCGTTTGCGCCGACGATGGCGGTTCGGTACAGGAACTCCCCCTGCTGGCGCTTGGCCCACACGTACTGGTGCCACTGCCGCCGGAACGTCCACAGCAACACCAGCGCCCCCATCAGGGTCAACGACACCCATTCGAGGGAGAGCGTGGCCCGCCGGACGCCGAGCAGGCCCAGCACGAATCCCTGGATCACGCCGAGCAGGATGACGGTGAGCCCCATCGCCCCGAGCGACCGGCGGAACTCCTCCATCGGCCCGAGCCGTTGCAGCTCGTACAGGGAGAACGCGGTGAACACCGACAGCAGGACGATCGGCCCCAGCACCAGCGAGGCGACGAAGCTCGGCCCGTAATGGGAGAGCCTGTAGCGAAGCGCCCACGACAGCACCAGCGCGGCTTCCAGGGCCAGGACATCGGTGAGCGCGACACGCAGGCTGAGCCGGGCGAACCTGCGGGCTGTGGAGCTTCGGGGGTGTTGTACCGTCAGCTCGGTCCCATCCTGGAGCTTGACGGTTCGTTCGCGAAGTAGGGAATGACCCACCCTGTCTGTGCCTCCTTTGCCGGCCGGGGGAGACGACGTGATGTGACCAGCGTCACAGCCTATCGACGCCTCGGGGTCGATGTCCAGCCTGTTTCGTGACAAAAGGGCGAACGTGAGGCGAAAGATGCCCAAATGGGCGGGGATCGCCCGGGCCCGAGATCGGCCGAACGGACTAGACCGGTATCCCCCGTTCTCGGGCGATCTTCCGGAACCAGGCGTCGTGGTCCCGGGCGATCTTGTCCCAGGTGTAGTGCTCCCGGATGCGCTGCCTGGCCCGCTCCCCCAGCGTGGGGCGCATCTCGGGGTGTGCTTCGGCCCACTGGATCCGTTCGGCCAGCGATCCGGGCCGCTTGCTCCAGATGACCCCCGTGCCGCCCAGGACCTCCATGTTGAACTCCGAACCCAGCGCGAGGACCAGGTTCCCGCAGCCCATGCCCTTGAGCAGAGCCGGGTTGGTCCCGCCGACCTCGTGCCCGTGGATGTAGCCGTAGGCCCCGAGGTGGAGGCGTTCGATGAGCTTCGGCCCGTACACCGGCCCCAGCAGCCGGACCCGGTGGCCCTTGGCCAGCTCCTGGAGGTGGGCCCAGTACGGCGTCTCGTAGTTCATGCCTCCGGCGATGAGGAGCTCCTTCTTCGAACCCGAGGCGACGAACTCCCCGATGATGACGTCGATGTTGTTCTCCGGCTCGATCCGGCAGGCCACCAGGTAGTAGTCGCCCTCGGTGGTGTCCCACTGCTCCAGGCCCAGGCCGTCCGGGAGGTCGTCCGCGGACATCACGTACGCCCCGTTCGTCAGGTATTCGGACTTCCGGCCGTAGGTCCGGTAGAAGTACGCGTCGATGGCCATGGCGTCGGCCACGAGGTGGTCGGCGGCGATCCGGGCGGCCACCCATTCGGCGAACCGCAGGTAGGCCCGCCCCACCCGGTTCCACTTCCGGCGCTTCCATTCGAGGCCGTCGGTGTTCACCACCACGATGCGCTTGCTGAGCCGAAGGGGCACGTACAGCGGCGCGCTGCGCGTGCCAAGGAAGTAGTACAGGTCGAACGGCCGGCGGAGCGAATCCACGATCGAGGCGAACTCGTGGGAGAGGGTCTCGAGCTCCCGCTGCTTCAGGAACGGCGTGTAGACGAGCTTGACGCCCTTGTACTCGTCCGCCGGCACGTCGTCGGTGTACATGGCCCCCTTGCGGCAGTACACGGTCACCTCGTGACCCATCTCGACCAGGCGGGTGCAGGTCTCCTCGGCGAACGTCTCGAAGCCGCTGTAGCCGGCGGGGATGCCCCGGGAGCCGATCAGCGCGATCCGCAGGCCGCGCCGCCGACCGTTCGTCTCGGTGTCGATGGCGGTCGATGACATGTTCGTGTCTCCTCCGTGGTCCGGGATCCGTGGTGGTGGGTGCGCGCCGTGGAGGCGGTCCAGACAGAGTAGTGGGTGGATCGCAGGGCTGACTTCCTGATCGCCGGGGTTCGGCGGCAGGACTCGGGACGCGGACGGTTCGAGCGTTCACTCGTAGAGTAGGCAGTCGTGGAGTACCGGGTCGAACAGCTCGCCGCCGCCTGCGAGGTCTCGGTCGATACCGTGCGGTTCTACCAGTCGCGGGGGCTCCTCCAACCGCCTCGCCGGGAAGGCCGCGTGGCCGTCTATGGGGACGAGCACGCCGAACGGGTCCGCCGGATCCGGGCCCTCCAGCGAAGCGGCCTCACCCTCGCCGTGATCAAGCGGATCTTCGAGGGCTCGATGGACCGGGCGGACGCCGGCCTGGCCGAGGCCGTGGCGTCGTCCCAGGCCCAGAGCGGCCAGGAGGAGTTCCTCACCATCGAGCAGCTCGCCCGGCACAGCGGGATGCCCACGGCGCTCCTGAGGGCGGCGGAGCGGGCCGGGCTCACCATCGGCCGGAGGATCGACGGCGTCGAGCGCTACACCTCCACCGACGTGGAGATGGTCCGGCGGGGCCTTCGGCTCCTGGAGGCGGGGCTGCCCATCAACGAGCTTCTGGCCCTGGCCGCGCGGTACTCCATCCGGGCCCGGGAGACCGCCGAGGAGGCGGTCGAGCTGTTCGACGAACACATCCGGAAGCCCATCCGTGCTTCCGGGCTCTCCTCGGACGAGGCCGCCGAGCGGCTCGTCGCGGCGTTCCGCGAGCTGCTCCCGGCCGTCACCGAGCTGATCGCCCACCACTTCCGGCGGGTCCTCCTGGCGGTGGCCGAGGAGCACCTGGAGCGGGTGGGCGACCAGGCCGAGATCGCGGTGAGCCGGGAGGAGTCCCGCCACCTCCAGGGAGCGTGAGCCGAACGTGAAGCTCACCGGGTCCCGGCCGGTGGCGCGCGCCGAACGCCTCCCCCACGGCACCGACCCTCTGGGCGGCCGCTGGCCCGATGGAGGCTTCTTCTTCCGCGCACCCGACCGGGCCATCGCGGCGGTCGGCGCGGCCCGAACGATCACCGTTCCGGCGGGTCCGGGCCAGGTGGGCAGAGCGGCGGCGCTGGCGCGGGAGGTGCTGGGCGAGCTGGCGCACCCCGTGGGAGGGCCTCGGCCGTTCGTGGTCGGTGCCCTGCCCTTCGACGGGATGACTCCGGCCGCGCTGGTGGTCCCCCGCGTCGGCGTGGTGACCGGACCGGGCGGCTCGGCCTGGCGGATCACGGTCGACGCCGACGACGGCCCCGATCCAGCCGCGGCCGGGCCCAGCCGGGCCCAGCCGGGGTCCGGTGCTGGACCGCCGCCACTGGAGGTGAGCCCCGTTCCCGAGCGGGCGGCCTACCTGGAGGCGGTCTCGGAGGCCCGGCGGCGCATCAGGGCGGGCCGGCTGGAGAAGGTCGTCCTGGCGCGGATGCTGGTCGTCCGGGCGGGCCACGACCTCGACCGGGCGGCGCTCCTCCGGCGGCTCTTGCGGGCCGAGCCGAACGCGTACGTGTTCGGGGTCCACGGATTCGTGGGGGCCTCGCCGGAGCTGTTGGTCGCCCGAACCGGCCGGACGGTCGAGGCCAACCCGCTGGCCGGCACGGCCATTCGATCCGCCGATGCCGCATCCGACGCGGCTGCCGCGGACGGATTGCGGCGGTCGGAGAAGGACCTGGCCGAGCACGCCCCCGTGGTCCAGGCGGTGCGGGAGGGGCTTGAGCCCGTGTGCGACGAGCTGGCCGTCGACGAGTGGCCCGAGGTGATCGGCACGGCCAGGTTGTGGCACCTCTCCACCATGGTCCGGGGAACCCTCCGCCGGCCCGCCCCGAGCGTCCTGGAGCTGGCGGCCCGGCTCCACCCCACCCCCGCCGTGTGCGGGACCCCGCGGGAGGCGGCGATGGCCGCCATCGGGGAGCTCGAACGGATCGACCGGACGCTGTACGCGGGACTGGTGGGATGGACGGACACCGAGGGCGACGGGCAGTGGGCCGTGGCCCTGCGGTGCGCCGAGGTGCAGGGCCGCATCGCGCTTCTGTTCGCCGGGGCCGGCATCGTGGCCGACTCCGATCCGGAGGCCGAGCTCGCCGAGACCGACGCGAAGTTCCGTTCGATGCTCGACGCCCTGGGCTATGGGTAGCCGATCCCGGCCAGGGCCGTCCGGACGGCCTCCCTGACCTCGAGACGGAACCGGATGCCGGCGGCCCGATCGATGGGAACCTCCACCACGTGGACGGTGTCCTCCATCGCCGCGCGGCGGACGGCCCCGGGAAGATCGACTCCGCGGTACACGGTCGAATGTCCCGCCCCCGCCGCCGTGGCCAGGGCCGACAGGTCGATCCGGTGCGGCGTGACGAACAGGTCCTCGTGCTCCGGCAGGGCGGCCTGAGGCAGGAGGTCGAAGATCCCGCCCCCCCGGTTGTTCGGCACCACGAACACGGCCGGCCGGCCCCGCCGGGCCGCCCACAGCAGGCCCGCCGCGTCGTGCAGGAGCGCCAGGTCGCCGATCAGCCCGAAGGTCGGAGCGCCCGAGGCCGCGATCCCCAGGACCGTCGAGACCGATCCGTCGATCCCGCTGGCCCCACGGTTCGCCATCACCCGGACGGACCCGCCGGCCCGGGGAAGGGCGTAGGCGTCGAGGTCGCGGATGGGCATGCTCGAGCCGGCGAACAGGGTGGACCCGTCCGGCATCGCGGCGAACAGGTCGCGGGCCACCCGCCCCTCGAAGGGTTCGTCGTTCCCGTCCAGCACGGCGTCCACGGCGGCGCGAGCGGCCCGGTCCGCTTGGCGCCATCGCCCGGCCCACTCGGTGCGAGCGGGGGGAGGAAGGCTGCGGGCCAGGGCCCGGAGGAACGCGCGGGGGTCGGCATCGACGTGCCTGGCCGGGCGGCCCGAGGGGTCCGATCGGCCTGCCTCGGCGGCCACCACGACCAGCGTGCCGGCCAGGGCGGCCAGGGCCTGGCCGGCCCGGCTGGTGGGGGGCGCCCCCACCTGGAGCACCACCTCCGGGGGGTTCGCCCGGACGAAGGCCGGGTCGGACAGCAAGTGCTGCCCGGCCGCCAGCGCCAAGGCCGGCCGGCGAAGGGCGGCCTCGGCGTGGGGCTCGGCCAGGACCGGCCACCTGCCCAGGGTCTCGAATGAAGCGGTGGCCTCGCCACGGTCCGGCGGGGCCGGCGCGAGGCCGCCCGCCAGGACGACCGATCGTTCGTGCCGCAGGAGGAGCCCGGCCACGTCCGCAACGACTTCCTCGTCCGGCCCCTCACCGAACGCGGCGGAGGGGCGCGGGGGTGCGTCGGGGCCGAGATCCACCGGAGTGCCCGTCGGGACCAGCGGCTCCCGGAACGGCAGGTTCAGGTGCACCGGGCCGGGCGGCGGTCCCGCCGCCTCCGCCACCGCCCTGGCCCCCAGCGAACGCCAGAAGGGCCCGGCCCCCGCCTCGGGCACGGGGGCGTCGGCGGCGAACCGGGCGTAGGCGCCGAACATCCCCACCTGGTCGATGGTCTGGTTCGCTCCCACGCCGCGCAGCTCGGGCGGTCGGTCCGCCGTGAGCAGGACCAGGGGCGCGTGCGACATGGCCGCCTCCACAACGGCCGGGAACAGGTTCGGCACGGCTGTCCCGGAGGTGCACACGACGGCCACGGGCCGGCCCGTCGCCCTGGCCAGCCCGAGGGCGAAGAAGGCCGAAGACCGCTCGTCGAGGTGAACGTGCACCGGCACGCCGGCGCTCCGGGCCAGCGCCAGGGCGACGGGGGTCGAACGCGAACCGGGAGAGACGCACGCCGCTCCCAGGCCCCCCTCGAGGAGCTCTGAGACCAGAACCGAACAGCACGCCAGGGCGAGGTCGCCGGCGATGGCCTCCTCAGGCACCGGCCTGCTCCAGCAGGTCCGGGGCGACCCTGCGGGGACGGAGGGAGCCCGCCTCCGGGAGGAGCGGGTCGGCGGTGACGTCCCGCTCCAGCAGGAGCGCCGTGCCGACGCCGTGGGCGAAGGGGGCACCGGGCAGCGCCGCGGCGAGGGCCAGCACGGCGGCGAGGCCCACCGATGTCTCCAGGGCGGACGAGGCGATGGCCGGGACCCCCGCCGCCTCGGCGGCGGCCAGGGCCGCCCGAACCCCGCCCATCCGCTGGGGCTTGAGCACCACCGCGTCGGCGGCGTCCAGCCGGCCGAGGCGGCGTGCGTCCTCGATCGTCCGCACGCACATCTCCGCACCGACCGGGATGGAGGTTCGTCTTCGAACATCGGCCAGCTCCTCCATGGACCCCACGGGGTCCTCCACCAGCTCGACGTCGAGCGGCTCGAACGCCGCCAGCGACCGCGCCGCCGCGTCCGCGTCCGGCCAGGACCCGTTGGCGTCCAGCCGGAGGCGAAACGACGGGCCGAGGGCGGCCCGCACGGCCCGGGCGCGATCGAGCCCGGGCCCATCCCCCACCTTGACCTTCACCGTTCGACATCCCGACGCGACGGCCAGCGCCGCGGCCTCCTCCGGGGACACCCTGGGGATCAGCGCGTTCACCTCGACCCGGGCGCGGGCGGGAGCCGGGAACGGTGACGACGCCGCCTCCACGGCGGCCCGTTCGGCAGCGGCCCGTTCGGCATCGGACCACGACGGGAGGGGGGAGAGCTCGCCCCATCCCGCCGGGCCTCCCAGCAGCCAGCCCCGTCGCTCGACCACGTCCCCCACCGGGACCCGCAGCCGAACGGCGAAGGGCACCCGCCGCAGGGTCACGCCCGGGCGATCCACAGTCCCCCGGCCAGGAGTACGCCGAACGCCGCCTCCAGCATCGACGTGGCCACCAGGACCGGCACGAGGTACCG
>Ga0137378_10000377_pt1 | contig 33179 bp, 32 predicted proteins | sample SagtaG_21_FD_104813 | JGI IMG/M metagenome (GOLD analysis project Ga0137378, IMG submission 104813) | Vadose zone soil microbial communities from Sagehorn Ranch, Mendocino, California, USA - Sage2_L_60_16 metaG | ecosystem: Environmental > Terrestrial > Soil > Vadose zone | place: USA... | reverse complement strand
GTTCCTAAAATTGAGCGTTTGCGACGATGCCTAAAGTTGACCGCCTCGCGGGCACTACTCCAATCGTCGGCACGATCTTTGCCAAACTCTTCGATCTCCCGACGCTTTATCCCGTACTTATCTCGTTTGTTTGCTCTGCCTAGCGCCGTTCCGTTTTCTGAGCGTCTGAAGCTGCCGGCGGGTGCGTCCCCGTAAGGAAGTTCCATGCCTCTTTTGCCACCCAAATCGGGCCGACCAGTAAATAGATTGGTCCCTGGAAAAAAGCAGGACGATTTCCTTCCACTTTGTGTCCTAAAAACAGCAGCATCCAGCCCGCGACAAATAACGAGCCGCCCCAGATCCACTTCATGAAGAGCAGCACAACAATCCCCGCAAAAATCAGCGGTATCCCTATCCCGTGCAGAACTTTGTTCCATCCGGAAGAGTGTTCGTGATCGTACTGCGCCATGTAGTGCGCCAGACCGGGCATAGCGCACCTCCTTGCGACGGGAAACTCACTGCAGAATTGTGACTCTATAACGAAAAAACTAAAATGGCCAGACCGGCCTAGGAGTACTGCCGAATCGGCCTAGTACGTCCCGATGGGCAGGCTTCTTACCGGCACGATTCACCAGTGCCAGAAGAACTCCAGCCAGATCACAACAGCTACCACGCACGCCGTGAACGCACCGTGGATTCCCCAACCGAGCCAGAAGAGTTTCTTGCGTCGTCCCAGGGAAACGAGCGCGAGCAACAGTACCGGCAGTTCACACGCAAACACGAAAAGGTACTGGCGACGATTCGCCTCGAGAGTGGCCAGCCCCTCGCGGGCGTCCGTATGCACTAAACCGGCGACAGCCAAGACAAGTAGGACGCTGGCTCCGCCAGCAAGGGCCTTACCGCTGGCCCGTCCGTATCGGCGAAGCGGCGCCGCTAGAATACCCAACACAACGCCAAGAACGAAAACAAAAACCATGAATCGTCGAGACTACTCCACAGTGTAATCGCCCGCTATGAAAAGCTTCCGCCAGGGTCGCGAACCAGTGGCTCGGGACCCATCGTGTCGTTAAATGATTTCCGCGCACTGCCGGCAGGGATGCGAAAAAAGCCAGTGGAAGTACTCCCGCTGGATTGAGGTGCTCTTGATGCAGAGGTTTAGTGGGTTTTAGCGCGCCGCGAGCTGTCCCGTTTCGCGAACTAGGTCGGCGGCGTCGAATCGATTCGATGCTGCAACTTGTTGCATCACGCGCCGGATATGATTCTTTACAGTAAACTGAGACAAGTTAAGACGCACGGCAATTTCTTTGTTCGTAAGACCTTCGTCCACAAGCGTAAGGAGTTGAAGTTGCCGGCGAGTCAGGGGTTTCTTAATACGCGGCGTATCTGGCTCGCCTGCACACGCGCCACTACACTTGCTGACGTGCTTAATCAGACTCATGCATAGAGTCGGGGGGCAAGTAGCTTCGCCGCGACTAGCGGCATGAATTGCAGCCATGATTTCAGCAGATGAAGCGTCCTTAAGCAGATAACCGCAAATCCCCCGATGCGCCGCTCTTAGAAAAAGAGCCGGGTCCTCATTCATCCCGAAGAGAATCACTTTAATTTCTGGACGCTGCTGCAGAAGGGCGCTCGGAAAGCCCGCCCAGGTCAAATCATCAAAGCTATCCGTTAATATAACTTCACAACTTGAATTAACGAGTTCGTCTTTTCCCGAGGCGAAGCTTTGGCTAACCCCAACAACGTTTATGTCGTAACGCCTCTTAATAAGCTTAGCAAGGCTGTCGCGGAGTAGCCGGTTCTCGGCTAGAAGATAAATATCAATGATTGGGGACACTCTATTGACCACATTACTCGCTGATTTCTTCAGGTCATCTCTCCTTGCAGGAACAACTCCTGCGACCAGATTCCTGAGCGTCAGCTAATCGACTGTACGGGGATATTCCCCCGAAATGCTCCTTGTGTCAAGTATCTTGCAAGTTTAGAGATCGAATGCCGAATAGAGGTAAAAACATTCCAATCTTCGCGCGTGGCAGCGTCTGAGCGATCTCTATCTACGAGGCGTCAACAGTTCAAATAAGCTGGGAGCACTACATAGCACTACAGTTGGGCCTAGTCCGCTTTGGTACCCACGGACTACCGGGCACTTGATTTAATGACTCGCGAAATCAAGTCCCAAAGGTGGTGCGCGAATGATGCGTCTTTGGTCCTAGCGATTTCCGACGTCCGTAAAAGATACTGCAGTACCAAATGTGTGGGGGATCTTGATGACCAAGACATTCCGCATCCTAATGGCGAACCAGCCGAAATTGATGAGAGAGCTGCTTGTCGAAATGCTCGAGGAAGAATCTTGGATCGAAATTGTTGGAGAAGTACCGCACGAATCGGAGATTCGAGAACTTGTCCAGAAAACTGCGCCCGACCTACTTGTGGTTACTGCCGACAAGCCGGGCAGACGGCCGGCCATCTGCGATGAACTGCTGAGGGAATTTCCGTCACTGCGCATTATCGCGGTTGCGCCGCATGAAAATTACACCGTTTGTTACTGGGCGTCATTGGATATTCATGCCGATGACGTGGAATCGTCTGAACATGGATTTCTTGGCGCGGTGAAAAACGCGGCACAAATCGCGAGCAGCGGGAGCAAGGTCAACTGAGGGGGGATGCGAAGACATGCCATTGGCGGAAGGGGGATGGCACGGAAAGGCAGATTCGAGTGCTGGTGGCCAGTCGCCCCAAGTTAATGCGCGAGATCACAAGCGATACTGCGTCTGCATCCGAAGGCAAGCATCATCGCGGTGGCGGCCCATACAAGTCATAGCACGTCGTACGAGGGCATCAACGCGCACAAGGGAAGTGTCATGAGAACTCTTTTCGGCCGCACGGAGTGCAACAGAGTCGTCGCAATTGTTCTGCTTCTTCTGGTAGGGGCTGCATTTGCGTCGGCGCAAGAGCAACGTCCGAAACCACAAAGAACGACCGCTCCGCCGGATGTACCTGTGGCGTCCCAGCAATTAACGTCGGAATTGACCAGAGACAACCTGGATCGTGTGGCAGCTTCCCCGGCTCAATTAAAGGCAGTTCTTGTGCGAGACACCGGACTAATGGTGGAACTGAAACGCTGGATGGCAAAGGAAGCAAGCGATAACGGTCAAGTCATCGCGGATGAGGATTTGACGGATGCAGCCGTCTACGAACGCCTGACGAATGATGTCAAGTTTCGCTCAATAGCCACGCGGCTTGTGCAGAAGTATGGCTATTTGCGACCCAGCATAAATCCTGAGTCCGATATGGCGAAGGAGCAGGACCTGGTACTGAAAGAACGTGCCGAGAGGATGGTGCAGATAGAAGCGCAGGAGGATCAGGCCGCTTTGCAGCTTCAAACGACAGGGCGCAGCCAAGGAACCGAGCCCTGCCGAACGGGAAGCTACGACGAGAACAATTCCGACGATCCGACTTGCAGCGACGTTGGAAACGTTCCCGCGAAGCGTGATCGAAGCAATCCTGAAAATACCTATCCGCAAAATGACCAGCAGCGGCCTGAAATGCCAGACCAGCGAATCCCGCTGAATCCAAACGCTCAGGTGCTAAGGGCACAAGCACAATCCGGCGGACCGGAAATGCTGCTTGGCGGACTCGGCGAGAATTCCTCATCGTACGACGGTCTTGCAAATTTGTTGATGACCAGCGGGACGAGAAATGCACCGGATTCACTGATCGCCGGCAATTTGACAACTGAGCAATTGGAACTGGCTGCGAGTTACTCGAATCGTGCAAACAGCTTGCAGGGATTGGGACTGTCGAATAGTGATCCGACGCAGGACCTTACTTCGCGGAATAGCAATCGAGCCGATCGGTCCGACCTGATGAGTAGTATCGGCAGCTACTCGCCAACGAGAGCAGCGCGCAACAGACTGATTGTGTCACCACCAGAAACGGTGCATCGTCCAACTCCCTATGCGGATATTCCCTCTCTGTACGATTTGTATGTCCAGGCCCCATCGAGGAACGGAACTCCGCAACGTTTTGGCGGGCAAGTGTTCCGTGATGGCTTGAGAGATTTGCGTTCCGTACCTATGGACCTTCCGGTGGGACCGGATTATGTCGTCGGACCTGGAGACGGACTGACGATTGATTTGTGGGGTGGAGTTTCGACGCGGTTGATGCGTGTCGTCGATCGGCAAGGCCGCGTGGCGTTGCCGGAAGCAGGCCCGGTGCAGGTGAGCGGACGCACCCTCGGCGACGTACAGCAATTAGTGCAGCGAACCCTCGGTACGCAATATAGGGACACCTCCGCGGAGGTTTCCGTCTCTCGGCTGCGGACGGTGCGCGTATACGTTGTTGGTGAGGTAAGTGAGCCGGGCGCATATGACATCAGTTCGCTTTCCACTCCGTTAAACGCATTGGTATCCGCGGGAGGCGTCACGCCTCGTGGTTCGCTGCGTTCCTTGAAGCATTATCGCGGCCGACAACTGATTGAAGAAGTGGATGCGTACGATCTGCTCCTACGAGGTGTCACTCCAGATGCGAAGAAGCTAGAAAACGGCGACACGCTGATGGTGTCGTCTCTGGGACCGCAGGTGACAGTCACGGGAATGGTGCGCCGTCCGGCAATCTACGAGTTGCATGAGGAGAAGACGCTCGCGGACGCCTTGGATTTGGCCGGCGGAATTCTTCCTGCGGCGACGTTGAAGCATGTGGAAGTACAGCGACTCGATGCTCATGAAAAACGCACCATGCTCAGCCTCGATTTGTCGGCAGAGGGCGGGGGAGAACCGCAACTTACGTCGTTCAAGATCCGCGACGGTGATGAAATCCATATTTTCCCGATCGCTCCTTACAACCAGGACACGATCTACTTGCAAGGACACGTCTTGCGTCCGGGAAAATATTCCTATCACGATGGAATCAAATTAACGGACATTGTCACTTCGTATAAAGACTTATTGCCGGAGCCTGCGGCGCACTACGGCGAAATTATCCGACTGAGCCCGCCAGACTTTCGGCCAAACGTGGTGAGTTTTGATCTATCGGCGGCGTTGAAGGATCCAGCTTCGGCGCCAAAGCTCGAACCGCTGGACACGGTTCGAGTGTTTGGCCGGTTCGATTTTGAGCCGCCCCCAACTGTCTCGGTGAGCGGAGAAGTACGCTTGCCGGGGACGTACAGAACTTCCGGCCAGGCATCACTGCGCGACGCGGTTTTTCTGGCTGGCGGACTGACACCGGACGCTTCTGTGGATGGTGTGCAACTTTTCCGGATCAATGCTGACGGAACCTCGAAGATCTTCAGCGTCAACCTCCGGGAAGCGCTGAACGGAAACAGCGCGGACAATATTTTGTTGCAGCCGCGCGATCGATTGTTGATTCACCGCAATGCCTCGAGGGTGGACGCGAGCACAGTAGAAATTACGGGCGATGTAGCAAAACCAGGCCGCTATCCCTACACCGGCAATATGCGCGCGGAGGATTTGATCCGAGCGGCGGGCGGATTGAAGCGGAGCGCAGATACAGAGTCGGCCGATCTGACACGATACGCGGCCACGGGAGGGCCTGCGCAGCAGCTCCGGATCTCACTGGCGTCGATTCTCAATGGCAACCCGACCGAGGACGTGCCATTACGCGGTGGTGATGTGCTTGCGATTCGGCAAGTGCCCGGCTGGAAAGACGTCGGAGCGTCAATCAAAGTTAGCGGCGAAGTCATGCATCCTTCTACGTACGGGATTCAGCCGGGTGAAAGGCTGAGCTCCGTGCTGGAACGCGCGGGCGGATACACGAAGCATGCGTACCCCTACGGGGCATTATTGGTAAGACGTGACGTCCGTGAAATCCAGCTCAAGTCACAGATGGATCTGATTACGCGCATGAAGTCAGAAAAAGCGCTTCTGACTTCGTTACCTGAAAACGATGCTGACCAAAAGAACGCAAAACTGACCGCGATATCGCAAAGTGAAGCGACGCTGGCGGAGCTCGCAACGCATGATCCGGTCGGTCGCGTAGTCGTCCACATTCAGGGCGACATCGGTAAGTGGAGGAACACGCCCGCCGACATTGTGGTTCATGACGGCGACGTTCTGACAATTCCGAAGAATCCGAACACAGTGCTGGTGACAGGCCAGGTGTTCAATCCGACAGCAATCAGCCCGCAGGGAGGCCGTTCAGCGAGATGGTATTTGAGCCAGGCCGGCGGTCTAACGCCAATGGCTGATCGGAAAGCGGTTTTTGTGATACGGGCTGACGGGTCTGTGATCTCAGCGAAGAACAACAATTCAGGCTGGTGGTCGGGCGATCCTCTGAATGCCTCTTTGCGTCCAGGGGACACGGTCGTTGTACCGGAAAGAGCACCAAAGGTGGGTGGACCGAACTTCACGACGGTGTTGCAAGCGGCGCAGTTGGCGACTTCGGTAGCGCTGGCCGTAGCTTACATCCACCCATGATTTGGAAATTGCGGGCGGGGCTGAGTCTTGGCGCAATGATGCTGGCAATGATTTTGAAGCCAACAGGAGTTGCGCTGGGCCAAGAGCCCGGATCGACTGAGAAGAAAGGTGAAATGAACACGGCGCAACAAAAACCGGCGTCGCAGTCACCAACTTCGAAGGAGATTCACGTCCCTGTGAAGCGGCATCACTGGCTAACGGAACGTGCGGAGGATTTTGGAGGGGACCAGAAAGAGCTGTGGACGAGCCCGAAAAACTTGCGTTTCTCAGATTCAGTGTGGCTGGTGCCGGTTAGCGGATTAACAGCGGGACTATTTGTTACCGACGCAAGTTCCAGCAGGCACATGTCACAAGATCCAAAAACGATTTCTCATTACAAATCGATTTCGAACGCTGGAATTGCGGGCCTGGCCGGTGGCGCTGGAGCCCTGTGGGCGTTGAGCTATAGGAATCATGATTCGCATTGGCGGGAAACCGGATTCCTTGCCGGTGAGGCTGCGCTGAACAGTTTGGTGATTAGCGAGGCTGCGAAGTATTCGTTCAGGCGCGAACGGCCATTTGAAGGAACAGGCAGCGGAAATTTCTTTCAGAATGGAACGTCCTTCCCTTCAGAGCATGCTGCTGCCGCATGGTCCATCGCAGGCGTGATCGCCCACGAATATCCGGGACCATTGACGAAGATTCTGGCTTACGGCGCAGCTGGGCTGATCAGCTATTCGCGTGTGAAATCACAGCAGCATTTTTCGTCGGACGTCCTGATTGGTGCATTGATCGGGGAGTTGTCTGCGTACACCGTGTACAAGAGGCACCACGATCCGGAACTCGGTGGCGAAGAATGGGAAAGCTTGAGCTCCAAGGCTCGGCGGATGTTCGCCGATCCTTCTCCGGGATATCGCGGCTCGCCGTACGTTCCGCTCGATAGTTGGATCTATCCGGCTCTTGATCGACTCGCGGGAATGGGCCTGATCGACAGCGCATTTGCGGCCATGCGTCCATGGACACGGCGCGAGTGCGCGCGCCTTGTGAACGAGGCGGGCGAACGCATTGCGACGACGGATTCTCAGGTAGGAGAGATGTACCGGCAGCTTCAGTCTGAATTCACTCCCGAACTCGATCCGGCTTCTACGGAACCCCAAGCCAGGATTGAGTCTGTGTATACGCGCGTGGGATATATTTCTGGCATGCCCCTCAATGACGGTTACCACTTCGCAGAAACGCAGATTAACGATTTCGGTCGACCGTTTGGTGAAGGCTGGAATACCTCCACGGGCTTTTCGTTCTACACAACCGCCGGTCCCTGGACGGGATACTTTCGCGGAGAGTTGCAGACTGCTCCTTCTGTTCCTGCGCTTCCTCTCTCCGCCCGCCAATTCATCGCCGCTGCGGATCAGCTGCCGGGTGTTCCGCCTGCCACGGGCACGTCTTCCGTTCAGCAATTCCAGATGCTGGACGCATATGTAGGGCTTACGTTATCGAATTGGAAATTTAGCTTCGGCCGCCAAAGCCTCGATTGGGGACCTGGTGAGGGCGGCTCAATTATGTTTAGCGACAACGCCGCCCCGATGGACATGTTCCGCGTGAATCGCGTAACGCCACTTGCCATTCCTTGGGTTTCCCGTTTCCTGGGGCCAGTGCGTGTGGAGGCTTTCTTTGGACAGTTGAGCGGGCACCACTTCACTGCTGGTGGCCCTAACCTTGCCACGTCGGGCAGTTTTGATGTGGAGTTTCGGCCGCAGCCTTACCTTAACGGACAGAGATTCAGCTTTAAGCCAACGCGAAATTTCGAATTTGGCTTTTCCCGCACCGGCATTACGGGTGGGCCCGGGGTCCCGCTGACCTTTGGAACCATTTTTCACAATTTCACGTTAACAAACTCATTCCCCGGAACGCCGAACGATCCTGGTGATCGAAGATCCGGTATGGATTGGAGCTATAGACTGCCCAAGCTTCGCGACTGGGTAACATTCTACGGAGATGCTTTTGCGGAGGATCAGGACAGTCCGATCGCTTACTGGGATCGGTCTGCTATTCGAGGAGGATTGTACTTCTCCCATCTGCCAAAGCTTCAGAGACTCGATCTCCGTGTTGAGGGCGTGTACACGGATATCCCCGCCGGCGGTGCGCTGAGTCATGGTTTTTTCTACTCTAACTTCCGCTTTAAAGAAGGTTACACAAACCAAGGACAATTGTTAGGGAGTTGGATTGGCCGCGAGGGCCAGGGAGCTCAGGCTTGGGCGAACTACTGGTTTGGAGCTCGTAATCGGCTGCAAGTCAATTTTCGCCATCAGAAGGTTAGCCAGCAATTTGTTCCGGGAGGAGGCACTCTGACGGATGTCGGTGTGCAAGGCGACTATTGGCCTTGTCAGATCCTCGGCTTGAGGGCGTCCGTTCAATACGAAAGGTGGCTGTTCTCCGTTATTCAACCGGGTCCGCAACGCGACGTTTCAGCTTCGCTTGGCATTCAGATTCAGCCGCAAAAGATCTTTAGGTCATCGTTCCATAAGATGGCATCGAATACTGCAACTGAGGGAAATCAGAATTGAGTTCAACGGGAAGAGTACCGGCGCCAGACATCGCTCCGGAAACAGGTAAGGGTGGAGCGTTAGAGACGTCCCTCTTCATGGAAGCTCGCGAGGAACCGATTCGCTTACTGCCCTATCTTCAGCTTCTCTGGCAAATGCGGAGATTTTTGTTGCGAGCCATGGTTGGTGCATTCCTGACAACCACCCTGATCGCGATACTCATTCCCAATAGATACCGCGCTGTAACTCGTTTGATGCCGCCTGACACGCAATCTGCAACGGGTTTGGGAATGTTGGCCGCGATGGCCGGCAAAGCAGGAACGGGCAGTGGCGTGACCGGGTTCGGCGGCAGTATCGCGAGTGATTTGCTCGGCGTCAAGAGTTCGGGTGCTCTGTTCGTAGGCATCGTCGGTAGCCAAACGGTTCAAGATCGCGTAATCCGCGAATTTGATTTACAACGCGTTTACGGGAATTCAAAGATTGAGGATGCCAGAAATAATCTTGCGGAACACACGGATATCTTCGAAGACCGCAAAAGCGGAATTATTACAATCGGTGTGACGGATCGCGATCCAAAACGCGCGGCAGCAATGGCGCACGCTTATGTCGACGAACTCGATCGTCTAGTGGCGCAGGTGAGTACGTCATCCGCGCGCCGCGAGCGGATTTTCCTCGAAGAGCGCCTCAAGACGGTGAAAGCGGAACTGGACACAACAGCAAAGAATTTCAGTAATTTCGCGAGCAAGAATACAGCGATTGATATTCCAGCGCAGGGGAAGGCGATGGTGGAGGCGGCGGCCAACCTGCAAGGGCGGCTGATCGCCGCACAAGCCGAATTGAGCGGGCTGCAGCAGATCTACACGAACAACAACGTGCGCGTTCGTGCCGCGGAAGCCCGCGTAAATGAGCTCCAAAAAAAATTGACCGAACTTGGCGCGGGCGATCCTGGTGGCAGCTCGAAAGAAGAAGGTGCACTTTATCCATCCATCCGCAGACTGCCGGTTCTCGGTGTGACGTACGCGGATTTGTTCCTGCAGACGAAAATTCAGGCGACCGTCTTTGAGCTTCTGACGCAACAGTATGAAACGGCAAAGGTCCAGGAAGCAAAAGAGATCCCCAGCGTGAAAGTCTTGGACCCAGCTATAGTCCCTACGAAGAAATCGTTCCCGCCACGTACGCTGCTAATGTTTCTCGGAACGCTGCTTGGCCTAGTTGTCGCGATGACCTGGATCATTGCAAAAACGCATTGGGACGCGGTGGAGGCCAGCAATCCTAGAAAAGTTTTCGCTACCGAAGTGCTTACGACGGTGCGCGCGAACTTGCCACACTTCTCGCGGAATGGAACCGTCGCGGATGCAAATGGAAATTCGCGATGGACTTGGCGGAAAAAATCCGTGAACGAGCAGAAAGAGAATCATACGGACGAAGACGATATCGCGAACTAGGCGAATACGTCTGCAACGGATTGGCAGGAATTGGGTTAGGTCACATGCGCCAATGTAAGTGACGGGGCGGAGCTGTGAGTGGCCAGCTCATTAGGGATGAAAAAGCATGTCAAATCAGGAATTTGAATGAGCGCCGCGATCACAGGGATTTCTGCACTGGCGGGTTCCGACAGCCTTCAATTGCCAGAAGAATACTGCGAGCCGCGATGGTACGCTGCTTACACAAGAGCAAATCACGAAAAGCGCGTATCAGAGCAGTTCGGCGCTGGCAGAGTAGAGCACTTCTTGCCACTGTACAGTAGCGTGCGACGATGGAAGGACAGGAGAGTCACGCTCGAGATGCCGCTCTTTCCTGGGTACGTGTTTGTGCGTATTGCGTTGCGAGACCGCTTGCGAGTGCTACAGATACCGGGCGTGGCGCATCTAGTGGGCTTTAACGGAACACCGGCGGCACTGCCAGCAGACGAGATTGAGGCACTGCGCGCGAGTCTGGTGGAAGGTGTTAAAGTTCAACCCTATCCGTACTTAACGGTGGGACAACGCGTCAGCTTGCGGTCGGGGCCGCTGGTTGGGTTGACCGGAATTTTGGTTCGGAGGAAGAGCGGAGCGAGGTTTGTAGTTTCCGTCGACTTGATCCAGCGGTCGGTGTCGCTGGAAATAGATGAGGCAGATCTGTCAGCTGCGCGATGACGGATGGAGTTAGACAGCCTGGGGAACGGTTCGATCCAGCGGTTCCATTGAGGAACGGCTCGTACCCATACGGGAGACCTAAAAGCATTTCGGCTGTAATTCAGGGGAGGTAAGGCTCTGCATTCAAATGCCAATGAATCAAAAGGAGACAAGATGCGCGCGTTGATTACGGGCATTACGGGGCAGGACGGTTCATACATGGCAGAGCTTCTACTGGGTAAGGGGTATGAGGTCTTCGGGATCGTCCGCCGGAGTAGTGTGAAAAAGTTCGACCGCATTGAAACAATCGTCGACGATATCGAGTTGGTGGAGGGTGACCTCACGGACCAATCCTCTCTGGACACCGTTGTTCACGCCGTGCAACCGGACGAAGTGTACAACATGGCGGCACAGAGTTTTGTGCCGGTCTCGTGGAATCAGCCGGTATTGACCGGCGATGTGACAGGTCTCGGAGTAATTCGCATGCTGGAGGCGGTTCGCAGGCACCGGCCGCAGGCTAAGTTCCTACAGGCCTCCAGCTCGGAGATGTTCGGCAAGGTTCGAGAGGCGCCGCAGACGGAAAAGACACCGTTCTATCCGCGCAGCCCTTATGGCGCGGCCAAGGTGTTTGGGCACTACATCACCGTGAATTACCGGGAGAGCTATGGCCTTTTCGCCTGTTCAGCAATGGGCTTCAACCACGAATCGCCGCGGCGGGGCTTGGAGTTTGTTACCCGCAAGGTGACGCACCAGGTGGCAAAAATTAAGTGTGGACTGGCCAAGAAGCTGCTGATGGGAAACCTGGACTCGAAGCGAGACTGGGGATTCGCAGGGGATTACGTCCGTGCAATGTGGATGATGCTACAGCAGCGGGAGCCGGAGGACTTCGTGCTGGCGACGGGTAAGACGCACAGCGTTCGGGAGCTTCTTGAGGTTGCGTTTGGCGCCGTCGGCCTCGACTGGCAGAAACATGTTGAGATCGACCCCAAGCTGATTCGCCCGGCGGAGGTGGATGTCCTCTGCGGGGATGCAACGAAGGCTCGAGAGAAGTTGGGATGGGAACCGGAAGTTGGCTTCGAAGAGCTGATTAAGATGATGGTGAAAGCGGACCTGGCTCAGGTGCAGAAGCTACCGAATCAGGAACTGACTAGCTCAGCAGTTCGATAGAGGGTCTGTAATGACCCCATCCGCCATGAATTCGAGTGCAGCTCAGCCAGATGTGCAAGGAAGTTCGACGGAGATATCAGACGGGGATGTTGAAGTGCTTCACGCCTGTCCCCTGTGCGGGGCCGACTCGCTCGGAGTTCTGGATTCCACGGCAAATCTCTGTGAATGCTACCAGAGGAATAAGCATGCATGAGGCAATAGGGATAGAGTCTTTGGAGGTCTCTGCGGACATTGAGGTGATTCCGCGTCGGTCTTGTTTATTGTGTGACGAACAGGGTGCCGAACTTTACGTCGAAATGGCCGACTGGTTATTCGGTGTTTTGGGCAACTGGAGCATTCGCTACTGCAAGGGTTGTGACATTGCCTGGTTGGATCCGCAGCCGATACCTCAGGATGTCGGAAAGCTGTATTCTCGTTATTACACCCACGTTAGCAAGATTCCGGTAACACGTCTCGAGCGTCTCCGACAGACAATGGTCGAGTGCGCAGAAGCAGATCTAGGATACCCCGTCGACCGCCCGAAAGGGATTCTATCTCGATTACTATTCCGCGTGCGACCACTTGCCCGGACAGCTGCGCTGCAAGTTCTAGGCCTACCTGCATCTGATATTGGGGCGCTTCTCGACGTGGGCTGTGGGAATGGTGAGTTCATTGACCGAATGCGTTCGCTCGGTTGGAAGGTATGCGGTGTTGATCCCGACCCCAAGGCGGTGTCACACGCGCGGAGTCGAGGATTAGAGGTCTTTAGTGACGTGGTCTCAGATATACCTGCCAGCAACCAATTCGATGTAATTACACTCAATCACGTGATTGAACACGCCGTTGATCCAGTCGATCTGCTCCGCGAGTGCCGAAAGCGTCTCCGTCCAGGTACCGGCCGCCTTGTTATGACCACGCCGAATATCAACAGTCTTGGACATTGGTGGTTCAAGGACTTTTGGCGAGGTCTCGAAGTGCCCCGCCATTTCGTCCTTTTCTCGGAGGTTGCGCTTCGCAAATGTGCCCAGCAGGCTGGTCTGGCTGTGCAGCACCTCGGCACTGAGACTCGTCTGGCTCCCATGATCTACACTGCGAGTGTTTACGCGAAACGGGGCAGCCGGGACGTCGGCCAGCGGGTCAACTTCAGAGCGAGAACAAAGATCGCTGGTTATCTGTTCCAGGCTGTAGAAGAGATGGCCATCTATCTGCACAAGGACGTTGGCGAGGAAATCTTTTGTGTATCTTCGGCGCCGAGCGCGAAACTGTGAGTACCGCGGCGGTGATTGCACCAACAGGCGGCAGAAAAGGAGTGATTCGCAGCATTGGAGTAAACACGGTCTACCAAATCGGATCGCAAGTGGCTCCGGCTGTGGCGGCCATTGCAGCCATCCCTTTCCTGCTACGGCATTTGGGCTACGATCTTTTCGGCATAGTCACCATTTTTTCGACGACGCTAGCTTACTTCGCGATGTTAGACCTCGGACTTGGACGCGCCGCTACACGATTTATCTCTCAGAGCCTGGAGGCTGAAAAACCGGATGACGTTCGTCGATACTTCTGGGGTTCCGTCATTTTGCTCAGCGCAATGGGCGCGATCGTTATGGTCAGTTCTGTCCTGTCAGTGCCCGCCGTCGTCGGTTTCTTCAAGATTTCTAAACCCTATTTGCGCTCAGCAACTGAGTCGTTTTATATCATTTGTCTCACGATCCCGGTCGTAACTTTGACGGCGACATTGCGCGGATTCTTAGAGGCATCTGGTCGCTTCCGCTTTGTTAGCATAGTGACGGGATGTGGCGGAGTCGGCACATATGTCCTTCCTGCGCTTGCCGTAACTATGGGCGGCAGTCTAGTTGCGATTGCTGCCGTGTTTGCAGTGGTCAGGATGGCCATGTGTGGAGCCCTTGCCATTGGTTGCCTATCCATCGAGCAGCGACCGAGCCTTAGACCTATTTTCGACGTGATCGCTGTTCGACGAATGCTCTCCTTTGGAGGATGGCTTTCCGTATCGAATATAATCGGTACCGCAATGATTTATTGCGATCGTTTCCTTTTGGGGATGTGGGTGGGTATGGCCGCAGTTGCTAGTTACGGAATGCCTTTGGACCTTATTAGCAGGCTGCAACTACTGATCACGAGTTTCTGCACGGTTCTATTTCCCCTGATGAGTCGGTTGGATGGATCACGATCGAATCACTTTCAGACTGTTTATCGAGGTGCCGTAGCGGTTGGCCTCTCGCTCATGACGCCCATCTCTGCTGCGGCAGTGATTCTGGCGCCGGTCCTGATGAAGGTTTGGCTTGGACAGCGGATCACGTCCGACGCAGTCTTCGCGGCACAGGTTTTTCTCGCAGGCGCAGTGGCGCAATCGATAGCCTCCATTGCCTGGACCGCGTTGCACGCTCGCGGTCGGTCCGATCTGACCGCTTGGCTTCACCTCGCCGAGTTCCCGCTCTATTGCGGAGTATTTTATCTCGCCGCTACCCATTTTGGCGTGCGGGGGGCAGCTTTAGCGTGGTTGGGTCGAGGGATTGTCGATTTCCTGTGTATGGTACTTCTGTTACGAGGCGTAGGTGACAGATTATCAATTCCTCCTGAGCTCGTGGCAGCAATCGTTTCGATCGGTATTTTATTAATCGCCATTCTGCCGTTGCGAGACGCGGTGATCATGGCGGTGCTTGTTTGTACGCTGAGCTGGATCTGGATCTGGCGAACGCTACTCGATCCCACAATGCGAATACAGATTGCAAAGGTACTTCTCGGTCGGCGCGCTCCCAAGCCAGCCTGCTAAAGGAACACAGTCTACATGCATCCAACTGGCGCATCGGAATCGGAACAAGGCCTTATGCCTGGCGAGCACGAAATACGGAAAAACGTACGACCGAGAGTGTCGGTCATCATTGTCACGTACCGATCGGCAAATGAAATATCGGATTGCGTAGAAAGTCTAATGAGGCAGCGGGTGCCCGTGGAGATTTTCCTCATAGATAACGCATCGCCGGACAATACGCCAGATGTGGTCACTGACTATGCGGCGCGTTTCGAAAACATTCACGCGACTCTGAATAAAGAGAACATCGGTTTGGCAGCGGCGAATAATTCTCCATTGGGGAAATGCCAAGGACAATATGTTCTGATTCTGAACCCCGACACCTTGTGCCGCCCGGATACTCTGGAGCGCATGGTAGATTTCCTCGACTCAAATGCGGATGTGGGCGTAGTCGGACCGAAAAATGTGTATGCTGACGGAACTCCCCACGCCAGCTTTCACCGTCACTGGGGAATCCTGCACGTTTTGATCTGGCGAGTGATGCCTTATCGGTTTGTCAGGATGCTATATGACCGGCTTTCATCCTATAAACGGCAGGACCTACTGTTCGTATCGGGAGCATGCCTATTGCTTCGCCGCAGCATCTTCGAGCAGATCGGCGGCTACGACCCTGAATACTTTCTGACGGTGGAAGATGCTTGCGATCTTTGTATTCGAGCAAGAGAAACCGGTTGCCGGGTTATGCTCCTACCAGAATCGGAAGTGCTGCACATCGGCGGGCGAAGCGGCAGCCAAGCGCCGTTTATTGCTGTCTGGCAAGGATACCGCGGAACGATCTACCACTTCGTTAAACATAAAGGGATGGTTCAGGCCCTCGTAGTTTCTTTCCTTTTGATTGTCAGTTCGGCTGCAAGGGCGGTAATCGCTGCGATACTTAGCATCAAGAACAAGCAGTATCGAGACGTAGCTCGGATATATGCCAGTGTTTTCTGGAATCTTTTGGCTCGAAATCCGATCCGAGCGAAGGCCTACGATTTAGCACCGCAATAACTTATTTGGGCGCCCTCGCGCGTCTGGGAGCTTTGTGAAATCAGTCTTGATCATCGTGTTGAATTGGAATGGATGGCGAGACACTGTGAAGTGTCTGACGTCACTGGAAAGACTGAGTTATCGCAACTTTCGGGTGGTCGTTGTAGATAACGGTTCCACGGACGACTCAGTGCCGCAAATCCGTCATGCGTTTCCAAATGTGGCAATCATCGAAGCCGAAAGAAACCTCGGTTTTGCCGCGGGCTGTAATCTTGGAATTCGACAAGCGCTTCAAGAAGACGCGGAATATGTGTGGCTCTTAAATAACGACACAACAGTGGACCCGGGTGCGCTGGGAGCCATGGTGGAGATGGCGGAGGCTGACCCGAAAGTCGGGGCGGTTGGCTCCGCAATATACTCCACGATCCAGGCTGACCAACTACTTGCCTGGGGAGGCGGATACATCAATTTTTGGCTCGGGCGTTCGCGGCATTTTCTGAGATCCGTTCCTAACAATGAAATTGAGTTCCTCACCGGGGCGAGTCTGCTCTTAAGGCGATGCGCGCTCGATTCTGTTGGCCTACTTGACGAGGGGTTCTTCATGTACTGGGAAGACGGAGACTATTGCTTTCGCCTGCGACGAGCCGGCTGGACGCTGGCGGTTGCAGGGGACTCCTTGGTTTGGCATAAAGAGCAAGGCACAGTGGGAAAGAAGAGCACACTGTTGGACACCTATTTCAACCGGTCTGCAACGCGGTTCTTTGCAAGGCACGCCCCTATTCCATTCATTTCGATTTGGGTCGGAGTTGGTCTGCGGATCGCGAAGAGGATCTTCATAGGTGATTGGAAAAGAGCTCGCGTGGTGTGGGCAAGCGTCAGAAACAGCGTTGATGAAAATGACATTTACAAACTCGAGAATAACTGATCGTCTCACTAAATGCCTGACGGCACTTTAGACGAGTGCATGGTCGTATGCAGCATTGCTCATATCCGGACCCGGACTAATGAACCCAATTGTTTATCCTATAGGCGTTTCCCTGTTGATTGCTGTACTGACGTACGTTTGGCTCAGCAAGCACGAGGGAAGCAGTATCAATATACTGACGCCTTCTTTCCTAATGGCTATCCCCGCATTCTATTTGTTGCCGCTCGTGTACCTGAATCTTTTCGGGCCAGAAGGTAGTATCTATGCACACTTCTGGGTCTACTCGGCGCTAGCCATCGAGCCTCTAGCCTTCGTGTATGCCTACACGCGGACGGGCGACAAGGTTGTGCGTCTGCCAGGTGTCTCGTCTTATTCCAATTTCGGCTTCGTTTCACTGCTTTGCCTGGCTGTGGGTATCATGCTATATGTGCCCGTACTCATACAGTTTCGTGAATTCATATTCGATCCTCGACAAATCTACGCACAAACACGAACAGGTTTCGGGATCCACGCGTTTGTATCTAGCACGCTTGCGTACACTGCGGTGATTCTGATCCTGTTTTCGAGACGCTCGAAAATCCTCAAAATTTTTGTGATTCTTCTAGCAACAGGACTTCTGTCCCTTCACGGAAGCAAAGGGCAGGTGTTGTCCGTCGTTTTGATCCTGCTGCTCTATTACGTGTATGTGTTAGGACAAAAAGTAGCCCTCGGCCGGGCGATGATTGTGTATGCGTGTTCGGCGATCGTTGTCCTCTTGCTTTTTGCGGCGACGATGTCGCTTGGAGAGAATGCCGCCGATGCTCTGGAGGCGATCAGCAAATACTCCGACTACACCCGAAATGCGATGTTGGTTATTGATTCGCGTTATCCGGTGCAGTATGGCCGTTTAACGCTTGAGTCGAATACGCTTGGCCTGGTTCCTCGGCAGTTGATGCCGGGCAAACCGAAAAATTTCGGAGCTTTCGCACTTGCGGAGGAATTCTATCCGGAGTGGTTTGATGGCGACACGGGATCGCCGGCCTTTGGAGTTGGCTTGCAGTTTGCCGATTTCGGATCTTGGGCAGTCGTCTATCTCGCGTTCGTTGCGGCGCTAAGAGGATGGCTCGCGCGAGTCTTTGTGAACCGTCTGAAAATGACCAAACATCCAGCAGACTTTTTTGTGGTTGTATTCCTCGCTGACGTTTCCATCTTTCCACTCGGTGTGGGCTGGCTGCTGCCAGAAGCGCTTCTCGTTGCGGTATTTCTTAGGTTTGTTTCGAGGATAGGAGTGAAGACGGTATTCCGCGAGACTCAAAAAAGGCCAATTTCGGTGCAGCCTTCGATGTTCCAGCAGGCAGATAGTTAGGGGCAGTCCGTAGGGTCACCGATTCCCGAATCCATGCGAATACGAGCATCAAAAGGATTTATCTTGGCGCAGCGCGTGTACCACCGCTTGCGGGCAATGTTCTTGTACGAGATGTGGTTCCCCACATATTCCGACAAAATCCAAGCAATGGTTCGCTGGTCACCTGATCCCGTTCGGTATGCCTCGATGGCCCTCGCTCTGGAACGCGTTCGGATTGAAGGCATCCCGGGAGCGATTGCAGAGGTCGGAGTATATCGCGGCGATACCAGTAGGTTCTTGCACGAACAGGCTCCGGAGAGAAAGCTCTATCTCTTCGATACCTTCACTGGTTTTCCGGACGGAAACGGAGATCATCGATTTCGCGACACGGGCGTCGGAATCGTTAAATCCAAGCTCAGAGATCTGAACAATGTGGAGTTCCGCGCCGGTATCTTCCCTGAAACGACTGCAGGACTGGAACACGAAGAGTTCAGCTTCGTACTCTTCGACGCCGACAAGTACGAAGCGACGATGGCCTGTCTCAACTTCTTCTACCCGCGGATGTCACCCGGAGGCTGCTTCGTCCTTCATGACTTCAACTCGGCTGAGTCTGGTTGGGCTGTTGCGCGGGCCATGCGTGAGTTCATGCAGGGGAAGCCAGAATCCGTCATTGAATTTCCCGATATCGGGGGCACCGCGATGTTTCGCAAGATTCGAGGCAGTGATCCCAAGGCTGGTCTCTGAACGTGAATCGCTCGACGCGAGTCGCGCCAAATGAAAAGAAATTTTAGGTAACGGGACGTCGACCAGAACTTTCGCCGGAATTCGTAGATTCATGCCATAGCGCTCGATTCCTAGCTCACGCTTCCAATTTTCGAACGTTGGCACTGACGGCTCATCGTGAATCTTTTGAGGTAAACAAAAGATACGGACGCGTAACTCTATGACAATCGCGAGACGAAATCTTCTGGTCGAAGGGCTTGAGGAACATCTCAAGGTTGTGAAGCAGCTAGAACTATCACTAGAGCTGCTCTCAGCTGTTGCGGCCCGTATGTGCCGCACACTTCAGAGCGGACACATCGTGTTTTGGTGCGGTAACGGAGGAAGTGCTGCGGACTGTCAACATCTAGCGGCTGAGCTGGTTGGACGCTTCCGCAGGGAAAGAAAAGGTTTGCCCTCGATAGCTTTTACAACTGATAGCTCTGTCTTAACCTCGATTGGCAACGATTATGGATACGGCCACGTGTTTGCCCGACAGGTGGAAGCACTTTGTAGGCCAGGCGATCTCTTAGTTGGCATCTCTACGTCCGGAAACAGCCCCAATGTCTGTGCTGCAATAAGCAAAGCTCGAGAGATTGGTACTTACACATTCGCAATGACTGGAGAGGGAGGCGGTTGCCTGGCAGCGTTGGCAGACGTCTGTCTGCAGGTTCCATCGTCGCAGACGGCGCGGGTCCAGGAGAGCCATATTCTCGTCGGGCATTTGCTCTGCGAATTGATCGATATGCAGATTGACGGAACGGGGGTTTCTAGTTCGAACTAATGGAAAATATATACAACACCGTTGCTCTTCTCGAAGATCGCTGGAACACCAAGCACATGCTTGTTGTTGGCGACCTGATGCTGGACAAATACATTCACGGAGTTGTTGAACGGATTTCTCCGGAAGCCCCTGTTCCGGTCGTGTTAGCGCTTCGCAGGAGTCAGTCCGCCGGTGGCGCTGCCAATGTCGCGATGAACATTGTGGGCCTGAAAGGGAGGGCAACGCTAATAGGCTTTGCTGGAGATGATGAGGATGGCGTACACCTCAGGCAGTGCTTGCTCCACTCAGACTTGAAGCCGGATTTGACGTCTGTTCCTGGAACCTCCACCACATCCAAGCTAAGAATCTTGGGCGGCAGCCAGCAGATGATACGCTTGGACGTCGAGTGTACCGGGCCGCATCCGGCCGATGCCTATGCCGCTTTACTGAGATGTGTGGGAGAGGCTCTGCCTCATGCGAGCGGGGTGATCCTATCTGACTACGCGAAAGGCGTTCTGACGGAAGAGGTTTGCCGCAGCGTGATCGCCAGCGCCCGAGCCCATGGAATACCCGTATTCGTGGATCCCAAGAACGCCGACTTCTCACGTTATCGGAACGCTACAGCCATTTGTCCCAACTTGAAGGAACTAGCCCTCGCAGCTGGCCGAAACCCCGCCGATCTGGAAACGCTGCTCGATCGCGGGCAGGAAATGGTGAGGGAACTTAACCTCGAGTACATGGTTGTAACGATGGGAGAGCGAGGAATCGTGATTCTTCATGAAGGTCAAAGATCTTATCTTCCCTCAGTGGCGAGACAGGTTTTTGACGTATCCGGTGCCGGCGACACGGTCATCGCGACGCTTTCGCTGGCCATAAGCTGTGAGCTGCCAGTCAAAGACGCAGCGCAACTGGCCAATGTGGCTGCCGGGATCGTCATCTCCAAACAGGGAACGGTGCCCATAGCTCATGAAGAGCTTATCGCGGCACTGACAAATTCATCCAATTACCGAGGAAGCGTTTTGCAGGAGGCGGATTAAGGCCTTCGCAACGGTTTCAGGAGGTATCGAGTCCATGCAATACACTTGCGGTTGTGAGCAGTGCGCGCTGTTGCAGGGCTGGCACGGGAACTTTTTTTCGTAAAAGGGACGCATCGTTCCCGATTGCGGGATGATGCTCGTGGGGTCTGCTTTCCCGAAGAGAGCTATGCCTGGAATGTTCAGAACGTTAGCAAAATGAACGTTGCCGCTGTCCATAGTCAAGACGACTCTGGACTGGGCGATTAAGCTAATTGCCTTTTCGAGTGTGCCAGTTAAGAGGTCAATCTGACGATTTTTCGGAAGAACCTGACGCATCCTTTCGATGTCGCTTGGAAGTCCCACGACGGCGATTCGGTACTCAGATGGGATCATCTGAACCAGCGAGACATAATGTGGGAGAGGCCAGAGGCGGTTGATTGCGTTAGCACCCGGGGCAATCAGCAAGTCGTAAGCTGGTGGATGCTTCTTATGAACGGTTATGCTATCGATAAAGGGCGCAAACCCGGGAAACTGCTTAAACTCGTCCCCCAGGCGCGAATATGCAACCCATTCGCGTAGGGCCAGAGGAAGGGATCGGTCTAGGGGAACTCTTAAGTCAAATAGGGTCGAAAGCCGCTCGTCCCGGGCTCCGGCAAGTACGGCGCGAGGCCAGTAGAGCGTCTTCACGAACCACAGCAACAAGGGAATCTTCCAACTGGAAGCTTCTCGCGAGGCGTGGGGAGAGATCCAAACCAAGTCCGCGCGGAAGCTCGCCATCTGCCTGAGAAATGAGAGGCGTGTTGTTAAGCCCCCGGACACCGGTAACTGAAACGAAGACAGGTTGTGTCTGTTTGCGCCAAAGTCGAGCAATTCGACGAATTCGCACAATGCAGAGCCGGGGAAAAGCAAAAGTTTGATAACGTGCCCCTTTGCTAGTTCGGAAGCAATGACGGGAGCAGCGCAGAGCAAATCTCCCATACCTTTAAACGCGCCATACACGATTGTCTTGCGCGCCTCTTTTGGGGAGCAAGGGAATTTGTCGGCCATAGTATTCTAAAAGCGTACAACCTGGACCGTTGATCAGGCAAAGAGATTCACACGTAATTGAGACGTCCATTTTCATACCAACAAAAAATGGGGACGAGTGGATGAAGGAGTGTTTGCAGGCTGTGTATTCGCAAGAGGGCGCGGGGCCAGTAGCGAGGATCGGAAGTGGTAAGACCTAAGCGGCTTGGGATAGCACTGCGAGATTTGGGAACGAACCGAACAGGCCCAGACAAAAATTCTGCGCGTAGCGACTTCTTTCATAGACTGATACTTTAGCTCGCAGCACATGGAGAACATTCAGCGATGATTCAGACGTCGATTCTAATTCCTGCCAAGGATGAAGCACTCAACATTCGCAACTGTCTGGATTCAGTGTTCTCTCAGGCAAGCAACAACCAGTTCGAGGTTATTCTGGTTGATTCAGGATCGACGGACGGCACGCCAGAGATCGTAGAAAGCTATCCAGTACGGCTGTATCGCATCCCAGCGAAAGAATTTCATCACGCACGCACGCGCAACTACCTTGCCAGCTTGGCACAAGGCAAATATTTGGTTTACCTGAATGCGGATGCATTCCCGACGTCCCCGAACTGGCTGAATTCCTTGATTTCCAACTTCTCAGACCCGTCTATCGGTGCTGCATACGGGCGCCACCTGCCCAAGCTCGATTGTAATTTGGAGCGACGTGTAGTTCTTTCGGCAATCTACGGCGATGTCAGAATCGTAAAAGAGCCTAGCCGGAAACAGGAACTCGGCTATCGTTACTATCACCTTTCAACTGTGAATGCTGCCATCCGTAAAGACGTCTGGAAATCCACGGGCTTCCCAGAGGATTTGAAGATTTTTGAGGATGTCGGCATCGCCAAGCGTATTTTGGACGCTGGCTGGAAAATCGTATATGAGCCGTTGGCAACGGTATACCATTCGGACAATCATACGATAACTGGATTACTCAAGCGTTATTTCGATCTCGGCGTCGTGTGGAAGCGGCTGGACATCTGGGACGAAGCCACGCAATCCTCGCTTTTCCGGGACGGCTGGCGCCTTTTGAGCCAGAAACTTGCGAGGGGAGACCGGGGAGAGAACAGAGGTTCGAGACCCTTCGGCGCCGTCATCCAAGACACAGCCAAGTACGCCGGTCTATTGCTTGGCAAGAATGAGCAGTTTCTACCGTTAAGTATCAAACGCAGAATTAGTGGTGCACGGTTTTTCGGTTGATTTCTCGACTGGATCATAATTCCGGAACGACAAGTAGCGATTTGATGCCAATCTCGTTGGTTAATGGCGATGCGTTTCATCGGATCTCATGTTGCCGATCACCTTTTAAGGCTCGGCCACAGGGTCGTGGTGTTGGATGATTTAAGCGGGGGATTCATAGAGAACGTGCCGCCTGACGCTACATTTGCTCGAATGGCGCTTTATCCATCCCGGGCTAGATTGTCGAAGGCGGATAGGTAGGCCATTTCAATCAGGACAAAAGATAGATTCAGTTCTGCGTCTTGCATGCGAGGGTGACGTTTGTGCCCCGTATGCGCTCCGGAGTGACCCGATTCGTCTGAAAGCATTGGGGACCGATACTATCTGGGCACGTTATTATTTTGACCAAGCGACAATCTCGCGAAGTTGAGAGAGGCTGACAGCCATGATTCTGCGACTTAAGCTGTACGGAGTGGCCTTGAAGGCTGCTACCTACTTTCTACCGATTTTGGCATTTTACCTGGGTTGGTGGTTGTGGGCGGCGTGCTGCGCGTTTCTGGGACGGCCGGTCCTGTATTCGGTCCACGGACACCTCAATCAGATGTTTTTCGGGATATTTGTGTGGGCATTCGTTTCCGAGCACTACCGGGTGACGAGTTTCGATGAATTGTTTCGCGAACGAACGGGAGCGCGTGCGGCGTGGTCGGCTTGCTTGGCGACTTCCTTCGTGCTTCTAGCTTTGCTCTACTTCAGTCGCAACGACATCTATCCGCGTGGTCTGCTGGTTTGTGACGTGATCGTCTTGCTGACACTCACGGTGATGTTGCACGCGATATTTCGAGTGATCTTCAGAAGCGGCGCGAGTATGGCCAAGCCAACGCGAATACTGGTGGTAGGCGCCGATCAATTCGCGCGTGACGCTGCGCGAAGGTTGCAGCGCCTATCTTTTGCGCCGTGCCAGATCAGCGGATTTGTCAGGCTTCCTGGTCAGGACGTCGCTGTGGAAGACCAACGTGTTTATGAACTGGAGCAATTAATGCTGGTAAAGGCGAATCATGGAATCAATGAAGCGGTGATCGCGTTGCAACCGGCACAATTCTCACAAATCCCACGCGTCATGAAGGCATTGAGCCATCTCTGCCTACCCGCGCGGGCACTTGTGGACTTAGGAGAAGGCATCATTGTTCGCGAGAAACTCTTTCAACTGGGCAATATTCAGATGCTGGACCTGAGCTCAACCCCCACGGAGTCGCTAGATTACGCACTGCTCAAGCGTATCTTCGACGTCGGTTTTTCGCTGGGCGTACTAATTCTGACCGCTCCGATATTTGGATTGATCGCTTTGATCATTCGGTTGACCTCCCACGGGCCGATCTTCTTCGTACAAGAGCGCATCGGCTTAAATGGCAAGCCGTTTCAGATGTATAAGTTTCGGTCGATGCGGGTCGGCCCATCGCCTGAGAGCGACACGCAGTGGACGACGGCAGAAGACCATCGCAGGACACGGTTCGGAACGCTTTTGCGCAAAACGAGTTTGGATGAGCTACCGCAGTTCATCAATGTGCTGAAGGGGGATATGAGTGTAGTGGGGCCACGGCCGGAGCGACCGCATTTCGTTCACAAATTCCTGCAAGAAGTTAGCCGCTACAATCATCGGCATTCGTTGAAGGTTGGCATTACCGGGTGGGCCCAGGTGAACGGCTGGCGAGGCGATACGTCAATCGAAAAACGGGTCGAATTTGATTTATATTACCTCCAAAATTGGACCTTTTCATTTGACTTGCGGATCATCCTAATGACGATTTTATCGGGACTGATGAACAAAAATGCGTACTGAGCTGATTCTTTGGTTTGGGGTTCCAACTCTCGCCGAGGCTAAAGCGCCGTTTTTTGTATGGGGTCTAGAGGCACGAGATTCTGGCAGTACCTCATCCAGCCCGCCAAAGATTGTCCTGTGGTTCTGAAAATGGCGGAGAGGGTGGGATTCGAACCCACGGTACGGTTTCCCGTACGCTCGCTTTCGAGGCGAGTACTTTCAACCGCTCAGTCACCTCTCCGCGGTCAGTAAAAGTAGATTAACAGACGAATCGGCGAAGCGGCAACGCCGCGCTGGCAGTGGTTGCGCTGCAAAACTAATCCGCGACGAGCGCAAAACTCAACGGCGCGCGGTGAAAAACTTCTGCAAGAGCGTCGCACACTCCTGCTCCAGAATTCCTGAGGTGATGTCGACCTGGTGGTTCAACTTCGGATGTGTCAGCACTTCAAAGCAGGTCCGCACCGCACCACCCTTTGGATCGTCCGCGCCATACACAACCCTCGCCACGCGCGCCTGAATGATAGCCCCCGCGCACATGGCGCACGGCTCAAGTGTCACAAAGAGCGTCGTGCCGCTTAGCCGATAATTCCGTGCGCGCTTTGCAGCTTCGCGCAAAGCTATGATTTCCGCGTGCGCCGTCGGATCGCAATCGCGAATCGTCCGGTTCCCACCACGTCCAAGAACTTCCCCACCACTCACCAGCACTGCGCCAATAGGCACTTCGTCCGCATCGGCGGCGGCGCGTGCTTCCTCCACTGCCAGCTTCATGTAATCGGTATCGTCCATATCAGGATTCGCAACATTCGAAGAATAACATGCAAGAGCCGTTGGCTGTGCGTCGGGCGGCGCGGCGGTTGATTGCTTGACATTACTGGCATGGGTTAAGAAACTAAAGCGCGACGCACGAATTTTTCTCGCGACGCGGAACAAAATGACTGGGCGAGACTATGCAAGCAAATCCCGCTCAGGACCGAAAAGAGACGAATGGAAATTCGCCGGGATCCCATAACGCAAAGCTGGGTGGTTGCAGGTCACCGCGAGCCGGCGGAGACGGACGCATGCCCCTTCGAACGACCGGCCATCGATAAACAGCAGACGATACTAACAAGCCCGGCCGAGGGGCCGTGGCAGGTCCGCGTGTTGCCGCACCCGGATCCGCTGTATCGGATCGAAGGCGAACCCGGCCGTCAGCCGGACGGCATGTACGACCGAATGGGCTCCATGGGCGCTCACGAAATCGTGGTGGAGACCCCCGATCACAACAAAAGGCTCTCACAGCTGAGCGACGAAGAAATTGACCGTGTGCTTACCGTGTGGGTCTCGCGAATCGCCGATCTGAAAAAAGATCTTCGCCTGAAGTATGTGAGCGTGTTCAAAAATCAGGGCGAGCTTGCGGGAGAAGAGTGGGCGCACGCTCATTCGGAAATTACCGGAACGATTTTTGTTCCGCGGCGGATCAAGTACGAATTGCGCGCCGCGCGCGAATGGTTCAAGGAAAAAGAGCGCTGCGTTTTTTGCGACATCGTCCGGCAGGAAGAAAAGAAGGGCAAGCGCATTGTGGATGTGCAAGGCGACTATTACGCATTGTGCCCGTATGCGTCGCGGGTCCCTTTCGAGATTTGGTTGCTGCATAGGCGCCACAATCACCTTTTCGAGCAGCCAAAGGCAAACTCAGATCGCCGGCAGTTGGCGGCGCTCCTGGGCCGCGTTTTGCGTCGGCTCGAAAAAGTCGCACCCGCGTATCATATGGTGGTTCACACTGCGCCCAGCACACGCAGCAAGAAGGGCGAGCTTGCCGGCTACTGGAAAACCTTGGCCGACGATTTTCACTGGCACATCGAAATTCTTCCGATCGTCGAGACGAAGAGCAAGTCCTACAGTATCAAGGAAACTTATTTCAACGCCGTTCTGCCCGAACAGGCAGCGGAGCAGCTTCGCGGAATAGATCCAAACTGATGAGATTCGGCAAACAGCGGGCTGAGCGAGGCAAAATCATCTCCACGCTCGTTGCACTGGTTTTCCTGGTTGTTTTGCTTGGAGGAATTTATCTGGCGCGGCATCCGCTGCTCCGTTTTATAGGAGAAGGGCTGGTTGTCGAAGATCCGCTCGAAAAATCGGACGCTATCATCGTATTAAGCGACGATAATTTTTACGCCGACCGCGCAACTCGTGCCGCGGAACTCTTTCGCCAGGATCTCGCGCCGGTGGTCGTGGCGAGCGGAATTCGCCTTCGGCCGAACGCGGGAATAGCTGAACTTATGACCCACGACTTGATCGAGCGCGGCGTTCCCAAAGAGCACATCCTTCCGTTTCCGCAGGACGCAGACAGCACGCGGGAAGAAGCCGAGGCGTTGCGAAAACTGGTGCGGGAAAAAAGATGGAAAAGTGTGATCGTTGTGACTTCCAATTATCACACGCGCCGCGCGAAATATATTTTCACGAGAGTTCTTGGCGGCGGAGTTGTCGTTCGTTTCGCCAGCGCGCGCGATGGAGACTTTGATCCGGCTCATTGGTACGAGCACCGCCGGTCAGTGAGGAGGTTTCTACACGAGGTGGCCGGTTACTTCGCGGCATGGTGGGAACTGCACGGTCAGCATGGCTGATCCTCCGGATAGAACCGGAGCCCCGACCTGTTTCCCGTGGACTTTGCTAGAATCGGAACTACAGGGGGTATTGATTCACCGGACACGCAAGAGCTGGCCTCTGGCATTCCGCTTTACTTACTCTAAACCCTGTACTATCTTGAAGTTTCTGAGTCGCGCCGCCCTCCAGCCCGACGACTTCGAAAATCCAACTATTTTGGTCGAGGTGTCTCATGTGGAGGAAAGAAGAAGCGAAGCCGCAGGCAGCGCCCCAGGCGCCGACTCCGAGCACTGTCAGTTCGCAGCCCACCACGGTTAGTGCACCTGCCAGTGTGCCTGTCAGCGCCACCGTAGCTTCCGCAACGCTACCTGTTTCGCCGCGCGCGACGGCATGCATCACACAAGGAATTCGGATCAAGGGTGAAATCACGGGCAAGGAAGATCTGTTTATCGACGGCGCTTTGGAAGGTAAGTTGGATTTGGGCAACGCGAGCGTCACCATCGGGCCAAACGGCAAAGTGAAGGCCGATGTGTCGGCGCGCGAGGTTGTCGTTCGCGGGCAGCTGGACGGAAAGATCGATGGTACGGAACGCGTACAGTTATGGAATTCTGGCCGCGTGACAGGCGAAGTTCGAACCGAACGACTGGCGATCGAAGATGGCGCTTTGCTGCGAGGCAAAGTCGAAGCAGGGAAAGCGCAATCGCGCGGCGCGGAAAACCGCTCAAAGGCCGGGACTTCGGACGCAAGCGACATCGGAAAGAGTAACACTGCAGCCGCGGCTTCCCGGACGGCGGCGATCTAAACCATGGGACTCTTGAATAAATTGGGGATCGGGACGGGCGGAAGCGCCAGCCGCAATGTTTCGCGGCAAACGCCCGCAACCGGTTCGACGTCGCAACGTGGCGGCGCGCCTTCGGTCGCTGCCGGCTCCCATCGCTCGCCAGAAGCGCCGGAAACCAACCGTGTTTCGAACGGTTTGAAAGAATTCTTGTGGAACCTTGATGGTCTGGGTCGCGGAACGCTTCTTGACCTCGGTCCGGCTTGGCAAACCACTCTGAACTTCTTCATTGAACGCGGTTTTCGCGTCACGTCGGATGACCTTCTTCATTCGTGGAAAGATTTTCTGGCCGAAGAAGAGAAGCGTTTGCAGATCGCCGCAACTTCGACGGAAACGATTGATTTGACGCCGGTAGGGCGCGCCGCGCGGTTTGTGCAGGCGAATCTTGAATATCCGCCGTCCTCCTTCGACGCCGTTTTGTTATGGGATATTCTCGATTATCTGGAGCCAGCCGTCGCCAAGCAAACGGTGGGCTGCCTGACCGAAGTTTTGCGGCCGGGCGGAATCGTGTTTGCCATGTTCCATAGCAAGAAGCCCGAAAGTTTTCAGCGGTACCGGGTTGCGGATTCCAATACGCTGCAGGTGATTGGCGCCAAACCGCTTTGTCAGGCGCAACGGGTTTACCAAAATCGCGAGATTCAAGACCTCTTTGGGCGATTTCGAACCGTGAAGTCCTTCGTCGGCCGCGACCAGCTGCGTGAATCACTGTTTGTGAAATAACTCTTCTTTTTTTTAAACAGCCAGATTATCAGCCAAATTTTTCGCAATCGTTTCGCTTGCATTATCCTTAACAGCGGCGTAAATACAAGCCGTGAGCTCGTTGAGCCACGGAAAGAGGCGTATGACTCCACCGGGCTTAGAGCAAATCACTAGCTAATCACACCGCGCATGCGGTGCGTGTCGTTCGCGAAAGTCGCGTTGAATTATGCCGGCTACGCAAACGACAGGCAAAAAACAGCAAAACGGGGAAGCCGCCAGGCTCCCCGTTTTGCGTTCTGTGGATCTTGCAGAATGCCGGTGCAAAAACTGACAACCAAAACTGACAACGCTACTGTGTCTGGCTGTGTTGTTTTGAGGCGCGGTGACGCTGTGCCCGGTGATGCGAGTTCTTGCCGCGCTTGTGGTGGCGCCGCGCATGATGAGAGCTCGACGCACTGGAACCGGTTGCAGGTGCGCCTTGCGGTTCGACCGTCGTGCCCTGCGGCTCTTGCGTAGCCAAAGTGACGAACGGCGTTGCTGCAAGTAATACGGTAAGCAAAATCTTTTTCACTTGCTGTCTCCCCAACGGAAATTCCCCTGCGTAGGAGAGCCTACACCAACGCGCGAAAAAGTCTAGGATCAATGCGGATAGCGGGTGCGGAAAGATCACAAGCAGGAAGCAGATTCGTGACGAAGACGTTGTGTGGGCAAGGATATTTCGAGCATGCAAAAGCTCTATAAGGGACCAGCGCTCGCTACGACCGTGTTACCCGCCGAACTTTAGGGTCTCCAGAAAACGGATCGCGTCGCGCTGATTGGCGATGACTTGCGCCTGCCAAATGATTGCAACAGACAGCAGGCCCATCAGAAATACGCAGATCGCAAGAGCCAGATTTGTGTGCGTTTCGGCTGCTGGGAGACGAAGGGTACGAACCAACCAAGCCATGAAGGATCTCCTAGTACCTATAGTGCTGCGACGTATGCCGAACGCTGCAAAACGCCGGAGAGGACGCAGGGATTGGAGCAATCTAAGTTCCATAGCACAACGGGATCGAAACTGCGGTTTTGCTTTGCATTCAGAAGATTCTGCTTTGATCTCAAAGAAATACGCGTCCACTCATGTGAACAGCGCGTGTAAAATCGCGGAGTTTTGTTCGCCAACATTCCTTTTTGTTGACGGCTCGCGGCAATTCGTACTGAGCGATGGGGCTAAGTGTAGTCCTACAGGTACTACCGAAAAAGTTTCCCTTGAGCGTTATTTTCGGGAGAGGATCGCCGCCAACACCTCTTCCCAAACGTCCGGCGAATGGAGGTAAAAGGAGTTTTGTTCGTCGTGTGCTCGCGCTGAGGGTGGGCCCACACCTGCCATTGCAGCGTTGGACTGATCACCATCACCTTTGGGGGGCGACTCGCTGTCGGAGGTGCGTTGCCGCTCGGTCAGCAGTAAAGTTCGATCGCAAGATGCAGCGACTGATTTGAGTCGCGGATCCGACCGGATTGCCAGCGCAGTATCAGCCAGCGGGCTAGTCGCGACGCCGACTCGAAAAGCATGAGCACGCAGAGCCCGGTCGTAAAGACCGCCAAGTTCACGAATACATTTGGCAAAATCGGCGCCGCACGAGAGCGACCAGAAAGCCCCGAGATTTTGCAGACTTAGCCCACGTAGAGCCGCTTCGTCTGTAAATTTAGCGATGTTTGATTCCGACGCTCCCGCGAAAAAGAATAGCTCGTCGAAATCGCGCATTCGAATCTGTTCGGCCTCACTCGGCGGCAACCCTGTGTTCTGACTGAGCTCTCGCGGCGAAAGGCTGCGCAGAGAAACGGCCGAAATGCCGAGGTCGCTGGAAAGCTCTTCGAGAGCTTCCGCTGCAGCAGGCTGAGGCTTTGCGATGGGGATACACGTGAAACGCCCGAGCCGGATCGTATTGCCGGACTTCAGGTGGAAGTAATCTTCAGGAAGATAGACGCCGCAACCACTTTCTCCGATAAAAGGACCATTATGACCGAGCCGGCGCCGCGGTTCATCGAGCTGAGCGCGGGTCAGGCTTGTCATCCAAATGCAGGGAAACTCCGCTTCCTCGAGCCCGGCTAGAAATTGATCGAAATGGTGGAGCACCGTGCCGCGCAAGGAAAGAAACGGATCAAGCGTAACGTAAATCGTTTGTGTGCGGCGGATCATCAGCGATGGTATTCGAACTCTATTGTACGGGAAGTTTGCAATTGAGGTTTGACGGGCGAGCGAACGCTCTTTCCAACGGAGACCAGTTCGGGAAGCTCTGGATCGGCTTTGGAACAGAGCTTTTGAGCTGAGGCGAGAAGTTTCGCTTCGCCGGCGGCATCGTGCGCGTGTTAACGACCATCCAGTGTTCCTAGGGTCCAGCGTCAATTCCGTATACGGCTCCGGCAGCCCGGCTGACGGAATATTCAAAGACAACAACCAGATCGGCTGTGGGTTTGCTAGTTTGCCGTCCACCGTTGCCAATGTGGGCGCATGCAACACCCGCTATGGTGTCGTTACGCCGAGTACGCGTTTTGGTAATCCCGATTACCCATCTGGGAGTACTCCCTACGAGCGGTCCCAAATTTATGCAGGTTGACTTGGAACTCAGCAAGTCGTTCAAATTAACGGAAACAATGAAGCTTGATTCCCGTGCACAGGCACAGAACTTGGCAAACCATCCCAACTTTGATTGCATTGACAGTAGCTTGCGCAGTAGCACGTTTGCCCAAGCGCAATGTCTCACTCCCTTGGGACTGGGCGCACCAAAGTCTCGCATAATGTCGTTGGGATTGCGCCTCGCGTTCTAGTTCGAAGCGACACAGTCAAGAACCCTTGCCCGGCTCTGTCGAATAATTCCGCGGAGCCGGCTCCTTTTTGCGCGTACTTGGTCACAGACTTCACTTTGAATGGCTGAGACGATGGCCCTCTGACGCACTCTTCATTGACTTTCATCCGCTCACTCCCTACAATTGATGTTTGTCTTTGCAGGGAGCCGATCGCTATGCGATCGCACATGAAAGGTGTGACTGATTGCGATGAGGACGTACGTAGCCAAGGGTGAAGAAGCCGAAGCACTAAAGGTCGGGGCGAATTGGTTCGTCGTGGACGCAACCAACCAGGTCTTGGGCCGGCTGGCCACGAAAGTAGCGCGAGTGCTGATCGGTAAGGATAAGCCGAGTTTCACGCCGTATTTAGACTCGGGCGATCACGTGGTCGTGATTAACGCCGACAAGATTCGCATGACCGGCAACAAGCTCGAGCAGAAGGTATACTATTCACATAGCGGCTACCCCGGCGGATTGAAGGAAGTCCCCGCGAAGCGCGTCCGTGAAGCGAAGCCGGAGTGGATGGTGCGGGAAGCGATCATCGGCATGCTTCCGAAGAACAAGTTGCGCGCCCGCCGCTTGAAGAAATTGCGCGTGTATCGCGATGCCTCTGGGTTGTCGCGTCACACCGGCCAGAAGCCTCAGCCGCTGGCGCTATAAGGATCAGTGTAAGGGATTCGGTCAGAAGTGCCGGGGCCTTGGTCATAAGAGAGGAACTGTAGTTCGTCTTTTTGCGGCGAGCATCAAGGTAACCCCAGCATTTTCAAATGTTTCAGCGCTCTTTTGCAGGCACTGAGACAAGACTTAGAGTTGCCGCACTTAGTTGTTCCTCTACGCAGGTCCTAGTCAACCGACGTTGGCCTCGCAAGGAATCAGCCGGGCGCGAAGTTTGGGCGAGATGAAAATTGACCAGAGCAAGGCGCACTTGTCTGCGCCAAACTGGCAAGTGGATTTTTGAGGAGGACAGTTGAGTTCTGAATCACCAGCAACCTCGAAGACTTGGTTTCACGGCACAGGACGCCGCAAAGAATCGGTCGCACGCGTATTCCTGCGCGCGGGAAGCGGCAAGTTCACAATCAACAAGCGGACCGTGGATGTATATTTCCCGAATTTCGCATGGAAGCACGACGCAATTGAGCCGCTGAAGTTTACCAGCCTGTCCGATCAGGTCGACGTGGTTGTGACCGCGCATGGTGGCGGTGTTGGCGGCCAGGCAGGAGCAGTGCGCATGGGATTGGCGCGGGCGATTTCGCGCTTCAACGCCGAGTTGCGCCCGGCGCTGCGTAAGAACGGTTTTCTCACACGCGATTCGCGTATGAAGGAACGCAAGAAGTACGGTCAGAAGGGTGCGAGAAAGAGATTCCAGTTCACCAAGCGGTAACCGCTTGGCTGAACGGC
>Ga0137378_10000375_pt1 | contig 33236 bp, 27 predicted proteins | sample SagtaG_21_FD_104813 | JGI IMG/M metagenome (GOLD analysis project Ga0137378, IMG submission 104813) | Vadose zone soil microbial communities from Sagehorn Ranch, Mendocino, California, USA - Sage2_L_60_16 metaG | ecosystem: Environmental > Terrestrial > Soil > Vadose zone | place: USA... | reverse complement strand
CTCCCGGTTGAGGAGCAAGAGAAGGTCATCGGACGGACCAAAGTGACGAGTACCGAGCTAGCCGAGGAGGTACGCGGCGCCCAATCACATGTCTCTCGCACAGTGATCGAAGAGCATGGGGTAGAACAACATATCTTCCGCCGCAATACTCCGTTCGGGACGGTGACTTCGCATGGGACGATGTTTGTCGGCTTCAGCTGCGACCAGCAGCGCCTGGCGCGCATGCTCGCTCGTATGGCGGGAGCCGAGGACGGCATCCGTGACGCCTTGACCAGGTATACGACGGCTGTCAGTGGTGCCTATTACTTCGTCCCATCGGTCGAGGCGCTGCGCAGGTTTGCCTCCGCGGACGACTGACGAAGCTGACTGGTAAGGAACCTCTGCATAGTGTATGATGAGTGTACGCCTTTTCGTTTTGTATCATGGCCAGGCGCGAGCGTGGCTCCCCTTTCCTGGCTCCCGCTCTTACATTCATATGTCTTCGTTAGAGGATCATCAATGAGGAGGAAATGACCATGAGCGTTACCACCCAGAAAGCCCTTCCACAGGCCAATGGCGATTTCTACGCGATTAGTTCGACCCTGAGCGAGGAAGATCAGGCTCTGTTACGCCGGGTAAGGGATTTCCTGGCGGCGGAGGTCACCCCTATTATCAACCAGTTTTGGATCCGTGAGGAATTCCCGCATCACATCCTCCCTCATATGGCAGAGCTTAATATCATGGGACTGAGCTATCAGGGCTATGAGTGCCCCGGCAAGAGCAATCTATTGGATGGGATGATGATGATGGAACTGGCGCAGGCCGATAGTTCCATCGCGACCTTTAGGGGCGTTCACAGCGGCCTGGCCATGGGCTCTATTTACCTGTGCGGCTCGGAAGAACAGAAACAACGCTGGTTGCCATCAATGGCCCGCCTGGAGAAGATTGGCGCCTTCGGACTGACCGAGCCAGAGGTCGGTTCTGGGACCTCTCGTGGCTTAACCACCACCGCCCGGCGCGAAGGGGACACCTGGGTGCTCAACGGCCAGAAGAAATGGATCGGCAACGCCACTTTCAGTGATGTGACCGTCATCTGGGCACGTGATGTGGCCGACGACCAGGTGAAAGGCTTTCTGGTCGAGAAAGGCACACCTGGCTTCAAGCCAGAGAAACAGAAAAACAAAATCGCTTTGCGCGTGGTGCAGAATGCGCTCATCACGCTGGAGGACTGCCGTGTGCCGGAAGCCAATCGGCTGCAACAGGCAAACTCCTTTAAGGATGTTGCTGCCGTCTTACGCATGACGCGGGCGGGTGTGGCCTGGGAAGCGGTGGGCTGCGCGCGGGGAGCCTATGAGCTTGCCCTCACCTATGCCCAGGAGCGGGAGCAGTTTGGGCGCCCAATTGGTCGTTTCCAACTGGTGCAGGACCTGCTGGTGCGCATGCTGGGCAACATTACCGCCTGCGAGTGTATGGTTCTGCGCCTGTCACAGATGCAGGACGCGGGTAGCATGCAAGATGAACACGCCTCGCTGGCGAAAGCCTTCTGTACCGTGAAAATGCGCGAGACGGTGGGCTATGCCCGCGAACTGCTGGGAGGCAACGGCATTTCGCTGGACCACCAGGTGGGGCGCTTCGTGGCCGATGCCGAGGCGATCTACTCCTACGAGGGCACCCGCGAAATGAACACGCTCATTGTGGGCCGGGCCATCACCGGCTTCAGCGCATTTGTGTAAGTCGGTACTTATCCGTCCTGCCAACGAGACGATTACCTCTCCCCCGGAGAGGGTGGTCTCTACACTGCGTGTCAGGCAGGACGATAGGAGAAGGAGAAATTCCATGTTAAACCTTGCCATCCTGCTCGATGATAGTGCGCGCGAGGTGCCCGGGCGCACCGCCATCAACTGTGAAGGAACCAGGCTCTCGTATGCAGAGTTGCTGGCAGCCGCCAACCAGGTCGCCAATGGACTGGCGCAGGCGGGCATCCGCAAAGGGGATAGCGTCGCCATCAGTTGCACCGATGTCCCGTACTTTCCGATCGTCTATTACGGCATTCTTAAAGCGGGAGGCGTGATCGTGCCCTTGAACGTTCTGCTCAAGCCACGCGAAATCGCCTACAACCTGCGTGACTCGGACGCCAGGGCCTATTTCTGCCTGGAAGGTGGGTCAGAGCTCCCGATTGGCCAGATGGGCTACACCGCTTTCCAGGAGGTGGAGAGCTGCCAGTTCTTCTTCCTGATGACCAACAAGCCTGCAGCGCCCTCGCCTATCGCAGGCGCGACAACGCTGAGCGAACTGATGCATGACCAACCGACCACCTTCGAGACGGTCGCGACGAGTCCTGATGATACCGCCGTCATCCTCTACACCAGTGGTACCACGGGCAAACCCAAGGGAGCCGAACTGACCCACCTGAATATGCTGCTCAACGCCCGCCTCTCCGACATGATGTACCCCAGAGCTGACCACGATGTGCACCTGATCACGTTGCCGCTGTTCCACTCCTTTGGGCAGACGGTGCAGATGAACGCGGGCATCTACAACCGGGCCACCCTGGTGTTGCTGCCACGCTTTAGTCCCGATGCGGCCCTGCACCTGATGGAGGAAGAGCACATCACCTTTTTCGCGGGCGTGCCGACGATGTACTGGGCTCTGCTCAACTACCCGAAGGCTGACCAATACGACTTGCAGAAAATTGCCCGCAACCTGCGCATCACTATCTCTGGTGGGGCCGCCATGCCGGTGGAGGTGATGCGGGCCTTTAACGAGAAGTTCAACGTCAAAATCCTGGAGGGGTATGGCCTCTCTGAAACCAGCCCCGTTGCCGTTTTCGATCGCCTGGACCGCGAAGCCAGGCCGGGATCGATCGGTTTTCCCGTCTGGGGTGTCGAGGTGCGCCTGGTCGATATGGACGACCGGGACGTGGGCATCAACGAAGTAGGGGAGATCGCGATCCGGGGGCACAATGTGATGAAAGGCTATTACCAACGCCCAGAAGCCACCGCCGAAGCCATTCGCAACGGCTGGTTCCATACCGGCGACCTCGCACGGCGTGACGAGGACGGCTATATCTACATCGTCGACCGGGTAAAGGACATGATTATTCGCGGCGGCTTCAACGTCTACCCGCGCGAAATCGAAGAAGTGCTGATGACCCACCCGGCGGTCAGCCTGGCTGCTGTCGTCGGCGTGTCACACGATCGCCACGGGGAGGAGGTCAAAGCCTTCGTTATTCTCAACGAGGGTGCGACCATCACAGAAGTCGAACTGGTGGCCTGGTCGAAACAGAACATGGCCGATTACAAGTATCCGCGCGTCATCGAGTTCCGCGCGGCGCTGCCGATGAATGCGACGGGGAAAGTCTTGAAGAGCGAACTGCGCTAGCAACAAGAAACAAGATCAGGTTCGGCACCATCGAACATGCCATCCGGTTCGTAGATACGCCCATCTTACTGCCTCCTGCTGGTTGACCCTACGAGGCCAAAGAAACATACGCGCTATCTGTGAGTGCGGATCGTAGACGCGGCAGAGCGCGATAAAAGCAGGCCTTCGCGGTGGCCGTCGGCATCTTGAGGGCGTCTCCGATTTCAGAGAAGGTGAGTTCCTCGAAACAGCGCAGATGGACTACCCAGCGGAAACGGGGCGGGAGTCTTCCTATCGCCTGTTGCAGGAGATCGTGCAGATCGAGTTGCTCCACGATCTCCTCCGGCAGCAGTCGTGGATCCTGGATGGACTCGATCAGCTCTATCTCCTCATCCTCATCTTCCCAGGAGAGTTGCGAGAAATGGATCGCAGGTCTACGCCGCTGCTTGCGTAACTCGTCCAGGCAGCAATTGCGTGCAACCTGAAACAACCAGGCCTTGAGTGGTAGGTCCGTCAGTAACTTTGGCCGAGAGATATAGAACTTGAGCCAGACAAACTGCAAGACATCATACGCCTGTTCGTCGTCCTTGATGATGCGCCGGATATAGTTCAGTAAGGGACCGCGATACCTGCTTACCAGGCTCTCAAAGGCGTACTCGTCACCGGCCAGCGATTGCCCCAACAGGATGCCATCAGAGGGCTCAGTTCCTCGCGAGGTTCTGTATTTCCCTTGTTGTATGTCTAACATGTTCTTTATCCTTTCTATTTTTTGTATGCGTGCCAGCCAGTCCATCATCTACGCCTTCGACGAAGCTCTTCCTGTTCGCCCCCATCCGTGACGTTTTGCTTGCTGCCCACCCTGCTATGAGGATGGACGGCGAGCAAAACGTGGCGGGATGCGGGTCAGAGGCTAGCAGCCATAGAACGCGTCTGGAAGTAGCGCGTGATGAACAAGACGCCAAAGACAATCGCGTAGATGCCGATCAACCAGACCACAGTAACCAGCCCGGCAATGGGCCAGACAGCGATGAGAACGCCGAAGATGACCGAAGCCAGCCCGGACAGCCCCAGCAGCCACTCACGTCCAGCACCCATTTGTGGCATCGTAAAGGCAGTGACGATCTGTATGATGCCGGTCACAATCGCCCAGGCCGCGATCAAGAAGAGCAGGGCGAAGGCGGTGATGCCCGGCCAGGCAAAGGCCACGACGCCTACCACGATGCCCAGGATGCCCTCGACCAGCAGCAACGCCCAGCCTTCCTGACGGGTATAGCGCAGCGCCAAAGCCGCCGCAGCGATCCCACCGATGAAGGCGAACGCGCCAAACAAGTACACCAGGAAGAGCAGGGTTATCCCAGGCGACAGCACCAGGGCCAGTACACCAAACACAACGGCGATAATGCCACGCACTAAAAACATTCTCCGGAAGCTCTGAAAAGCTTGTTGTGCAACCTGCATGTTGTTACTCCTAAAAATGGTTGAATCACGAGATAATGCTCTTGATCCATTCACAATGCTCCGAAGTGCCGAGTATGCCTCGCTCGCCCCGGATTCACGAAACACGAGAAAGGGATGTGGCCGGTTGGAAACGCTTCTCTCGATCTGTTGGGTCTCATAGGCCCTGAGGAACTTGCCGCATCCCGGCGGCTTCACTTCCTCTCGATGAGCAATTTCACAATCCATGTTCTCCATGGCCATCCACTCCCTCATGCAAAAGTATAGTAGGAGACTCCGGAGAAGTCAGCGTGCATCAGATGGCATATCACTTCACCTTGCTTCATTTCTGGCAAGGCACATACCAGCAGGGCGTGAGCAAGATGCTCGTCGCGCGTAGGTCATCAGATGACGTGTCACTTCCCATCGCTTCACATAGTTTCGCTCTGGTGGGTAACGATGCTCATCAGATGGCGACCGTGAACGTCACCTGATAGGCATCACCCGAAGAACAAGCCCCTCAACATCCGTAGGGGCGAGAGCGGCGGACGAGGGGCTGGGAGGGCCTTTATGGTCGCCCTGCTGGTTCTTGCTGCGCCGCTCATCAACCATACTTATGAAGTTTCGTGACACCCCATCTTTACACAAAGAAAAAGTTTTATGCTTCCCCCCACGCTTTTCTTCACGCGTTACCCTATACTTGGAGTGTACGAGTGCGTGACCAGGAGTATATATCTGTCGCTGCTATTAGGAGGAACACCATGTCAGATACAGAACGAAATCGGCTACAAGAAACGCGTGAGAACGGGCAACCCTGGTACCGCTGGGGACCCTATCTCAGCGAACGGCAATGGGGAACCGTCCGCGAGGATTACTCGCCCGACGGGGCGGCCTGGGATTTCCTCCCGCATGATCTCGCCCGCTCGCACACCTATCGCTGGGGCGAAGATGGATTGTTGGGGATCAGCGACGATCAGGGCCTGCTCTGTTTTGCCCTGGCTTTGTGGAACGAGGCCGACCCCATCCTGAAGGAACGGCTCTTCGGCCTGACGAACTCCGAGGGCAACCACGGTGAGGATGTGAAGGAATACTACTTCTTTCTCGACAACACTCCGACCCACTCCTATATGAAGGCGCTCTATAAATATCCACAGCGCGCTTTCCCCTATAACGATCTTGTCGCCACGAATCGCAATCGGAGCCGTCAGGAACCCGAATACGAACTGATCGACACGGGCGTCTTTGCGCAGGACCGCTACTTCGATGTCAGCGTGGAATATGCCAAAGTCGATCCGCTCGACATACTGATCCGCGTGAGCGCCACCAACCGTGGACCGGGGGAGGCGCCGCTGCACCTGCTTCCCACGCTCTGGTTCCGCAACACGTGGGCCTGGGGCTATGACGACCGCCGGCCTGTGTTGACGGCAGTCGACCTTGGAACGGAACCGGCTGGCGAAGCGTCAGGCGCTCGTCTCGTACATGCCCAGCATCACGAACTTGGTGACTACTGGCTGGCCTGTGAGGGAGCGCCCAGGCTGCTCTTTACTGAGAACGAATCCAACGCCCAGCGACTGTGGGGCATCCAGAGCCGTACACCATTCGTCAAAGACGGCATTCACGAGGCGGTGGTCAACGGAGCCGGGGGAAAAGTCAACCCGCGGGACGTTGGCACCAAAGTGGCGGCGCATTATATCCTGGTCATGGAGCCAGGTGAAACCCGGACAATCACTTTGCGTCTCTCCGCCAGCCAGCAGAATCAGCCATTTGCGGGTGCCGCGGAGCTTTTCACCACGCGCCTTGCGGAAGCAGACGAGTTTTACAAGGCAGTGAGTACGGTCCAGGCAGAGGATGCCCGCGCAGTGCAGCGACAGGCACTCGCCGGTTTGCTCTGGAGCAAGCAGTTCTACTCCTATGATGTGGATAAATGGCTCAGGGGCGACCCTGTCGGCCCACCGCCACCACCCCAGCGCAGCCGCAATGCAGGATGGCGGCATCTCAGCAACAACGAGATCATCATCATGCCCGACACCTGGGAGTACCCCTGGTACGCGGCGTGGGACCTGGCGTTTCACTGCGTGGCGATGGCCCTGGTCGATAGCGAATTTGCCAAGAACCAGCTGCTGCTGCTGCTCCATGAGTGGTACATGCACCCCAACGGCCAGTTGCCCGCCTACGAATGGGCCTTCGGCGACGTCAATCCGCCCGTGCATGCCTGGGCCGCGTGGCATATTTACAAGCAGGAGAAGCAGCGCACGGGGAAAGGTGATACCTTCTTCCTGGAACGCGTCTTCCAGAAACTGCTGCTCAACTTCACCTGGTGGGTCAACCGCAAAGACGCGCAGGAGAATAACATCTTCCAGGGCGGATTCCTGGGACTGGACAACATCGGTGTCTTCGACCGCAACACGACCCTACCGGATGGCATGGTGCTCGAGCAATCCGATGGCACAGCCTGGATGGGCATGTTCGGTGTGACCATGCTGGCGATGGCACTGGAACTGGCGCGCACAGACCCGGTGTATGAAGATATGGCGACCAAGTTGTTTGATCACTTCCTGTACATCGCCGACGCCATCTACGGTGAGGGACAGAGCGGCCTGGGACTCTGGAACGACGAGGACGGCTTTTTCTACGACAAGCTGAGTTTACCCGGTGGACAGCAACTTCCGCTCAAAGTGCGCTCCCTGGTCGGGCTTATTCCACTCCTGGCGGTAGAGACGGCTGAAACAGCCCTGGTAGAAGACTTTCTCGATAAGCGCATGCGCTGGTTTGCGGAAAACCGCCCCTATGTCCCACGCCTGGTCGCGCGCTGGCAGGATGGCCAGCAAGACCAGGGAAAGGACTATTCTATGCTGGCCCTCGTGCGCGGTGCCGATCTGCAGCAACTCCTCAAACGCGTGCTTGACCCCCAGGAATTCCTGAGCGACTATGGTATTCGCTCGATCAGCAAGTATCACGAAGCGCATCCATATGACCTCAATACACAGTATGGCAACTTTTCTGTGAATTACGAGCCGGGTGAATCTACCACCGGAGCCTTTGGAGGGAATTCCAACTGGCGCGGGCCGATCTGGTTCCCCATCAATTTCCTGCTGGTCGAAGCGCTCCAGAAATACCATCAATTCTATGGCGACGATTTCCTGGTCGAGTATCCTACTGGCTCAGGCACGCAACTGACGCTGGGCCAGGTAGCGGGAGAACTCTCGCAGCGCCTCACAAACATCTTTTTGCGTGACGAGCATGGCCGCCGGGCGGTCTTTGGCACCAGTACGACCTTTCAGCACGATGCGCACTGGCGCGATTACATCCCGTTCCACGAGTACTTCCACGGCGAGAGCGGGCGCGGCGTCGGCGCCAGCCACCAGACCGGCTGGACAGCTGTGGTAGCGAATCTACTCCAACCCACAAAATAGAGACCTAGTTGTAGCAGTATGAGTAACCGTACACAATTTACAGCTTGGACGACATATCACACTGAATTGATCAGGTTGCGAGCCTCGTCTGCGAGATCAAGCAAGTAGTAGGTCAAACTGGCTTGGTTCTGGAGGCACTCATCGAGCGGATGCCCTGTTCTGCGCTCCCAGGAGGCATCAACCTAAGAAAAGCTCACCAGCATCCGTAGGGGCGAGAGCGGCGGTTGAGGGGAAGGGAGGGCCTTTATGGTCGCCCGCGTACCTGTTCATCTGGCTTCCATCGTGGGGAAACACGACCACCTCCCCACCCCGCAGGCGACCATAAAGGCCCTCCCAACCTCTCATCATCCTCCCTCGCCCCTACGGATCGCCCGGCCTCCTGCCTGACTTCCCGGCTTCGGTTGATGCCTATTGGATGCCCTGTTCTGCGCTGCCAGGAGGCATACCGGCTCTCATCTATGATCTGGGAGAGCCAGTGGAGGAAACACCCATACTTGAGAGCCGTAAAGATGGCAAAGGCACAGCGCACCATTCTGCGATCTCCTCGCCAACCAGCAGCCACGAGTCCCTCAAGATAGCTCTGGAAGATCACTGTATCAAGTGCGCGCGGATCACATGGTTCGACCCCAAACAAGGAGTGTGGTCAGATATGACAAAAGCACATGACAAAATGACAACAGCCACCCCGAGCAAACTATCGCACTGGGCGGTACGGGTAGCCTATGGAGCGTGTGGCTGGGCATTCTTGTTTGCCGCGCTGAGCTTCTACTGGGCACTAGGAGGGACGGCAGGAGCTGATACCGTCTCACCAGAAATCGTGCAGCTCGCTCGTGCCCACGTTCCATGGGTTATGGCGGTGCTGTGGATCACCGCCATCCTCAAAGTAGTCAGTGGGTTCGTCGCGCTCGCGCTGATCCAGCCCTGGGGCAGAATGGTTCCCCGCTGGGCACTGCTCATCCTCGGCTGGGGCACAGGGACACTCTTGTTCGTGCATGGGGGCCTCTACTTCGCCGTAGGTGTACTCGCGTTGAGTGGTGCCATCAGCGTCAGCACTCCTGAAACGCTGCTTCACTGGTACACGTTCCTCTGGGGTCCGTGGTGGCTGATTGGAGGCATCCTGTTTCTGATAGCGGCCTGGATCTATTTTCGCAGATCGCCTCATTGGCGTGTCAGCCTCGCGTTTAGTGCACTTGGTGTGTTCGGAGCACTTGTTCTGCTTGTTCTGAGCGACGGGACCATCGGTTAAGCGACCCAAGCTTGCGTTCTTTTGAAAGGAAAAACGATCCTTTCCCGTAAAATCAGAAGGTGACGTTGCCCTGAAAAATCTTTCTACTGCACCTTCCCCTTCCCTCGATGCCGAGTTCCTCACACTAAATGCCTCCATGTTGCACTTATGGAATCGCAGTCGAGGAACATACCTGTAGCCTGATACTGAGCGACAGACGGCTGTAGCTATTCCGCAACTTCTCGCTGGAAGCATTTAGCGGGAAGGAGGAGCATTGAAGGTTCAAAATCAATTCCACATAATCAAGGTTACATCCAATAGGAGAGCCCAAGAGGCCATCCCTATGTGCAATCCATTTGACGCATCTCCCTACGCTTTTCTTCACAGTCCTTGTATACACTGCTACAGAGAATAGAGAATGTCCTCGGAAAATGAAAGAAAGAGATTCTTATGCAATCGCAAGTGATAGTCTCCCTGGATGGATCGACATACGCGGAAGCAATTCTGCCGCATGCCCTGTTTGTCTTTGCTATTCCTTCAGCAGCCCTTCCCCCTCCTCAACCGCTCCTGAAGCGCGCAGCGTCGCTTTCTGCGCCTCAGTCAAGCCCTGCACCCCGCTGAGTAAGGAATGCTTTGAGATGCTCGGCTTTGGGATACTTGCTGCCTGCCTCCCACTCTGCTACCGCGCGCCGGGAGACCCCCAGCAGGGCGGCCAGTCCTGCTTGTGTCAGGCCGAGGTTCGTCCGCAGCGTCAGCACCATCTGGCCGAAGGCATAGTCCCGCTCATCATAAGTGGATCTCTTCACGGGAGGTCTCCTTTCCGTGTGACTCTCCAGATCAAAGCAATGTGAAGCGATATGAAGTGATACGTCATCCGATGGACGGTGACTTCCCAGAGAACGCCGCTATACTGGTGATTGTCGGGTGTTCCCTCCAAGCGGGTCAACGCCTGTCTGGGGTTGACTGGGGGCAAGGCTAAGCAACCGGAGTTAACCCCTTCAATTTATCTTATTCCGACCGGAAACACACTGCGTGCTAGTGCTGCTGGTATCTATCCCCCAGAAATGAAGCAAGATGAAGTGACATGCCATCTGATGCACGCTGACTTTCCCCGCGCATCCTTCTATACTCTTGAATGAGGAAGTGGATAGCCCATGGAGAGCACGGAGTATGAAACTGCTCGTATTTAGAATGCGAACCGGTGATGCAGGGTGTCGGGCCAATGGGGCAGAACCTTTTCTGTCGTTATCGTCCGGTGGACAATAGGAGCAGACTATGAGCCAATTACAATTGTCGCTGCTTGGTGCACCGATAGTGAAGCACGGTGAGCGCACGCTCACCTTCTCTACACGCAAGGCACTGGCCCTGCTTGTCTACCTGGCTGTGGAAGGTGGAACACACCCGCGCAAAACTCTGTCCGAAGCGTTCTGGCCGGAGCTGGATGCCGAGCACGGGCGGGCAGCCTTACGGGCTACCCTGCTCGAGCTGCGCAAGCTCCTTGAGCGCAGTCACGGACCAGGCGAGCGGGCTCACCTGCTGGTCGAGCGCGATACACTTGGATTCGATCAGGGCAGCCCGCTCATCCTCGACCTCCGCTTCGTCGAATCTGCCAGCAAGCAGGTAGGGCGAGGTGTTGAGCCTTTCACAGGCGAGGCTCGTGGAGAGTTGCTGGCACAGCTCGAGCAGGCCACGCGCCTGGCCCGCGGTCCTTTCCTGGCAAGCTTCACGCTGCGCGACTCGCAGTTCTTCGACGATTGGACACGCCAACACCGGGAGTACTGGCACCTGCGCGTGCATCAGCTCTTTGATGCCTTGTCGAAGCTGTACGAACGGGCGGGAGATAGGGAGCGGGCCATCGAGACCGTGAGCCGCTGGCTGAGCTTCGATCCACTCAATGAAGAGGGCTACAGACGCCTGATGCGATTGCGCTTCTCTCAAGGAGATCGGGTCGGGGCCTTACGCGCGTACGCCAACGGCCGGGCCGTGCTGGCTGACGAACTGCAGGTCGAGCCGGAACCCGAGACCGTGGCGCTGGCCAAACGCATTCGCCAAGCCGCTCCTGTACGTCCGGCGCAGCCTCGCAGTCTCTTGTCGCCTCACGCTTCAGCCGGACAGCCACCGGTGAACCTGCTGGACGGCCCGTTGCTGGGACGAGCAGCCGAGTTCGGCACCTTGATCGAATGCTACCAGCGCGCGTACGCGGGACAGCCTCAGCTGGTGCTGCTGCAGGGAGAGGCAGGGATCGGCAAGACGCGCCTGGTCACCGAATTTGTAGGCTGGGCACATGCGCAAGGGGCCGATGTGCTGGCGGGGCGAGCCCTTCAAACCGGAAGGCAGCTCCCGTACCAGCCACTCATCGATGTCCTGCGCCTCCGTCTAGAGCAGGAACATGCCCCCGATGATCTCCTCAGCGATGTCTGGCTGGCCGAACTCTCCCGCTTGCTGCCCGAACTGCGCGACCGCTATCCCGACCTGCCTGTTCCCTCGACGGATGAGGCGCTCGGACACAATCGCCTGTTCGAGGCTACATCTCGTCTGCTCCAGATATGGGCTACGCGCCGCCCGCTGGTGGTCTTGCTCGATGATATGCAGTGGGCGGATACAGCGACGCTCGACCTGCTGCTCTACCTCGCACGGAGCTTTGCTGAACAGCCCACGCCGGTACTGCTCTTGCTCAACCTGCGCACCGGGACCGAAACCGTTTCCGACCTGCAGTCCAGCTGGTTGATGGCCCTCAAACGGACGCATATTCCGCTGACCGCACTGGTACTCGTCGCTTTCACCAAAGAGGAGACGCAGCGCTTCGTGCAGGCACTTGCATGGGCAGAGCAGCGACCCGAGGCAGAGAACAACAGCTCAACCGGCGGCATGCAGGACGCGAGAGCATTGAAACACGCTCCCGCTGAGCTTCCGCTGAGCTTCCCTACGTCCTCCACATATCGAGAGACTCTGGCGTCCTTCGCCGACTGGCTTTACGTCCAGACTCGAGGGCAACCGTTCTACCTGACGGAGACCCTCAAAGCGCTGCTAGAGTGCGAGGTCATTACTCCTGCGCTTCAGGAGAATGGCAGCTGGGGGCTGGTGCTGCGGACCGGACTGCTCGCGCAGATACCGGTCGGTGAGCTGATCCCGTCGAGCCTGCGTGAGCTGATCCGCTCCCAACTCGCTCGGCTTACACCCTCCGCCTGGGCACTCCTGGTTGCGGGAGCAGTTCTGGGAAAAGGTCTTACCTTCGAACGGCTCTGCCAGGTGGCCCAGATAGATGAGCAGGCGGGTTTGTACGCCCTGGAGGAGCTTTTGCGCAGTAGATTGCTGTGTGAGGGGAATCTGGCGGAAGATGCGCAGGCGTTCGACGAATATACCTTTCCTCGCGAGATGATCCGCGAGGTGGTGTACCAGGAGGCAGGAGCGACCCGCCAACGACTCGTACAGCGGCGTGTATCGGCAGTCATGCCAGAACTTTTTTTGATACGCGCTGAAGAGAACAGTAGGAAAAAGAAGAAAGGAAATCCCGATGATCAATCAGCAACAATTGGACCTGTTAAAGCAGGGGGTAGTCACTACCTGGAACATGTGGAGAGAAGAGCATCCCGACACGCCGGTCAAACTGAACGGAGTTGACTTGAGCGAGGCAAACCTGAGTGAAGTCAATCTCGCCGGGGCGGACCTCGGCTGGACCGATTTGAGCAGAGCTGATCTCAATAATGCAAACCTGAGCAAAGCCATGCTTGCCGGGGCCGATTTGAGTGGAGCCAATCTCGCCGGAGCCGATCTGAGCGCTGCGGATTTAAGCCAGGCGAATCTCATCGCTGCCGATCTAACCGATGCCGACCTCACAGGAGCTGACCTGAGTGACGCGAATTTGCTCGAGGCTCAACTGAACCGGGCTACGTTGGAAGGGGCGCGCATCACCCCGGAACAGCTGAGCCAGGCCAGATTGGGGTACGACAGCCTGTAGGGAGTGGATGATGAACGCTTTGAACAACCCTGTGCCGGCGCAACCAGGCCGTCGAACGCTGGCCGAGGGACGCGCCGCGGGGAGAGAACTTCGCAAGAGGGTCCCTCGTTCCAGCCATGCTGCCTGGTCACCGGCTGCTGATCGACCTGATCCAATCGGCCTGTTGGAAGAGCAGGATCGCTCCCGGCTGGCGCAGTTCGTGCCGATTCGCTACACGCGCATGGTCGCCTCACCTTTCGGCTTTCTGCGCGGATCGGCAGTCGTCATGGCGGAGGACCTCGCTGCAACTCCTATCACGGGCTTGCAGGTGCAGGTGTGTGGCGATGCCCACCTCAGCAACTTTGGCATCTACGCCACGCCTGAACGGAACCAGGTTTTCGATGTGAACGACTTTGACGAGACGCTCCCAGGTCCGTGGGAGTGGGATGTCAAGCGTCTTGCCGCAAGCATCGTTGTTGCGGGACGAACGATGGGCTTCACCCGCGATATGAACAGACAGGCGGTATTGGGTTGCGTGCGATCCTATCGCCAACGCATGTGGAAATACGGGGAAATGCGCTACATCGATGTATGGTATGCCCGGATTGATCCCGAAAGCGTACGCCGTTTCGTTCGCCGCAGTGACCGCTCCTACGTCGATAAAGAGCTTGAAAAGGCTCGCCGGAGCTCGAGCCTGACAATATTCCCCCGGCTCACCCGGGAAATGAATGGACAGTACCGCATCAAGGATAACCCGCCTGTGATTTTGCACCTCGCTGATGAGGAACTTGCCCAGCAGCTGAGCGCACTTGTGGAGAGCTACAGCGCATCGCTGCAAGAAGACCGGAACGTACTACTCAGTAAATACCACTTCGTTGACGTTGCCTATAAAGTCGTTGGCGTGGGGAGCGTGGGTACCCGTTGTTACGCCGTCTTACTCATGGGGAGCAAGGAGAGCGATCCCCTCTTCTTGCAGGTCAAGCAAGCTCAGGCATCGGTTCTCGAACCTCACCTCGGATCTAGCTCCTATCTCAACCACGCCCAGAGAGTGGTCCGCGGACAATATCTCGTGCAGGCGGCCAGCGATATCTTTCTCGGTTGGACAGGACTCGGAACCATCGACTTCTATGTGCGCCAGCTGCGGGATATGAAGTTATCCGTGAGCGTCGAGAGCCTGGGTGAAAGTCGCTTCGTTGAGTACTGCGAGCTCTGCGGTTGGGCCCTGGCTCGCGCTCATGCCCGCTCGGGCGATCCCGCGCAGATCAGCGGCTACCTGGGCTCAAGTGATACCTTCGACCGCGCGATCGCTTCGTTCGCGGAGACATATGCAGATCAAACCGAACGCGATCACGCCGCACTCGTCAGCGCGGCCCAGGCGGGACGTGTACCCGTCGAGACCAGGGTGAAATCCCGGCGGACATAGTATCCATTCTCGTAGTGTGAAACCTGTAGGCTTTTTTACGGATCAGCAAACGCTTCTTTTCACAGTGTGCTCGTATCATGCAGGAAGAGAGCAAAATCGTTGCCCCAACTAAAAGACACGAAACTCTCGCTGTAGTTCTCACCGTTTGCCTCTCATCCTTTTTTGCCAGTCGGCGCCAGGGTGTGAGGGGAGCAGTACGGCACACGGTGTATCGTTTATTCGTTGTCATTCAACAACAAAGGAGATCAACTTGCAACAAATGATTGGTAACTTTCGTACGCTGTTTTTGTTTCGCGGCCTCGCCGCCGTCCTGTTCGGCATACTAACGCTTGTGTGGCCCAAGCTGTCGCTGACCGTCCTGGTGCTCTTGTTCGGTGTGTTTGCCGTCATCGGCGGAATCACTGCAGTGGCAGCTGCCCTGCGGAACACTGAAATGCCTGGGTGGGGCTTTCTCCTCTTTGAGGGCATCCTGGGTATCCTGGCGGGGGTAGTTGCCCTGGTCTGGCCGGGCATCACCGCGCTCGCATTCCTCTTCCTGCTGGCGACCTGGGCGATCATTACCGGCATTCTGGAGATCGTCGCACCGCTCTCGTTCCCGATGAGCGGGGGGCGCTCGCTGTTGTCGGTGCTGACCGGACTGGTCTCGATCGTCTTCGGCGTGCTTATCGCCGCCCAACCGTCTTCCGGGCTGCTCGCCGTGGTCTGGTTGATTGGCGTCTATGCGATCGTAGTTGGAGTCATGTACATCGTGGTTTACTTCGAATCACGCTCCTTGACTTCGAGTCTGGCCTGAACAACATCTGTTCAGGGACATCCTGCTCGCGATCTACTCCGCAGGGGACTGGATCGCGAGTGGGGTATCACGGTCCTCCTGGAGGAGGACCGGTGGAACGAGGAGAGGAACATGCAGCAGGCTGGCAGTGACGAAAACGGACAGCAGCCGTCATCAACTGATGCCTTCCCTTCTGGCCACGATCGGCGGAGGAGACTGATCTCTGCATTGACGGTCCTGGCGTTTCTAGCCATCGCGGCGGTTGCGCTGTACGCGACCTCGTTGATCGTAGGGGCAGTCATTCTCATGCTTGTTTCCGCGCTGCTCGCCTACATCATCTATCCGCTCATACAGTTTTTACAACGCCGCCTGCGACACTCTCTGGCAATCACCGTTGCCTATCTACTGATAGCAGTTGTCCTGGCTGGAGTTATGTTTATCGTGACCTCCGCCCTCATCCGGCAGTCAACCTCGCTCGCGCAGTCCATCCAATTCCTGTTGAGCCCGGCTGGAGCGCATCAGATTCAACCGTTGATTGACTTTCTGGGTAAGCTTGGTATTACCAATGACCAGGTTGCCCAGTTCAAGAACCAGCTGTTTTCTCAAGTGTTGGCCGCTCTCTCAGGGCTGTTTCCCTTCCTGACCGGGCTGTTCACCAACATCATCAACCTCGTCGTCGTGATCACGCTCAGTGTCTACTTTGTCGTTGATGGCCCACGCGTCATTGGCTGGCTCCGCCTCAAAACTCCGGTAACTCGTAGAGACACCATTAACTTCCTGTTGCACGCCATCGATCAGAGCCTGGGTGGATACTTTCGGGGAAATTTGCTGATTGCACTCATAGGAGCATTGGCTACCGGTGTTGGGCTGGCGCTGCTGCACGTCCCATACGCAGCTTTGTTGGGAACGCTCTTCTTTTTCCTCTACTTTGTCCCGGTGATAGGTGCCTACGTGATAGGAGTGTTGTGTATCCTGGCGGCTTTACCCGAGGGGTTGGTGGTGACGCTCATCGTGGCCGTTTACATCACGTTTCTCCAGGCGATTGTCATAGGGCAGATACTTTCACCACGCGTTTTCAGCAAAACAGTCGGTGTCCATCCCATCGTGGCCCTTTTCGCGCTCTTCGCTGGCGGAGAACTCTTCGGGTTGCTTGGGGGGTTGCTCGCTGTACCTGTCGCTGGCGTTCTCCAGCAGATCATCGTGGCTATCTGGCACAGGTGGAAAAATGAGCACCCGGAACTATTCCCGCCAGAAGAGTCGCCTCTTCAACCATCAGCGCCGTTGCCAGGACAACCGGTACTCCCTTCCCGACCGGATGAGCTCAGCTAGGACGCAGCCTGTTGCCAGGCGGAATTAAGACAGGCGCCTCCGGCAGACGCTCCCGGTCTCGATTCCTGACATTGCACTGGCCTCTTTTTCACACTTCTTCCCACGCTTTTCTTCACGCGCTCCGCTTAGACTGTACATGTACCCGAGCACTGTAGAGTGGGCTCTCTTCCATGTATGATCACATGGTCAGGCGCCCTCAGTACACAGGGCAGGTTGGTGCAGTTACATGTCCTGGCCCATGAACACGGTTCCCGGGATTCCCAGGCGTGCGAGCGTTGGCGGGGCTATCACATGCAACTGCTCATGTCCTGGCCCATGAACACGGTTCCCGGGATAGAGACGCATGGCTGCACTCTGGCAAATGTAAGTTTGAAAGTGAAAAGGAGAAACATCACATGGCAAACATCTTCGAAACCGCGCGGACCGAACGCGCCTACAACAAGTACGTCAAGGGACTAGAGTCCGTTGCCGGGCTTGTCGAAACCCTCAGCGGGCCGGGTCCATTTACCATCTTCGTTCCCACCGACGCCGCCTTTGACCGGTTGTCCGGTGACCAGCAGGCCAACCTGTTCGCGGACCCTGGCAAACTGGCCACGGTGATCAAGTATCACATCGTGCCGGGGTATTATACCGCCGACGACCTGCTTGATCGCCTCTTCCTCAAAACGCTCGAGGGGCAACGACTCCGAGTGTGGTCGGACATCTCGGAGGTTCCGCTGGGGGAGAAAGAGATCGATACCGGCAGCGACGCGCTGAGCTATATCGCCAAAGACACGCTGACTACCTCGGTGCGAGAAAGCATCACGATCAACGGTGGACACGTGCTTCAGGCGAACTTGATTGCAGACAACGGGATCATGCACGTCATCGACAAAGTGCTCGTCCCACAATTCACCATGCTCTAACAACATGTAGCACACCGCTCGTTCCGGGTTGCATCGCTCTGCCAGAGCCTGGCTATTACCCGGAACGAATAGGTGACCGCAGCGACCTCTCAAGAAGTGAGAGAGGGGTAGGATAGCGATGTTCCAAGCCTTGAAAAAATTCCCACCTTACAAAGTCTATGCGCGCATCCTCAAATGGTTGACGCTCTCCCTGCTGGCCTATCCCCTCACGGTCTTCATCGTGGCAGAGCCCTGGCCTACTATCTTGCGGGCGACCTTTCTGCCGCGTATCGAACTCAGTTTCGCATTCCTCTTCGTGATCACAGGAGTGCTGGGGACGACTATTTCCCCCTACATGTTCTTCTGGCAGGCATCCGAGGAATTCGAACCTGCTGGTATGGCTCACCTTTCTCGGTATAGACTCGGCTGCCGTCGCCATGTTTGCCACCCTGGGACATTAGAGATCATCTGCTTTTGCCCCCTCTCTCCCCGACACATTTCGCAGCGGCCTAGACGCCTGATGCCCAGCAGGGGCATCACTACATTTGGGCTGGCCCATCCACCTCCATCCCCACCAGGAGACACGCTGAGGGGATGGGGGCGAGTGGGGCTGGTTGAGATGTAGTGATGCCCCTTGCGGGCATCAGGGGAGGGGGGCCGCTGCGAAATGTGTCGGGGAGAGAGGCTTTCGCATCACGCTCAGAGATTCAGGCCAAAAACCCCTTGTGCCCATCTAGATGGAAATAAACGTTTCTGGTAGAATGAACTCAGGTGTCTCAGGTGGAGAGAACAGCGAAGAAGTTGAAAAGCTCAAGACATGGAAAATAGGCACAAAACATTTCCAACACCATATCTAGATCTCAATAGCGTTTTGCAGGATTTCGTAGACAGGGTGCAGGCAGTCTTGAGCACCAACTTCGTGGGTGCCTACCTCCAAGGGTCGTTCGCGGTGGGTGATTTCGATCTTCACAGCGATGTTGACTTCATCATGGTGATAGAAGAAGAACTCTCTCATCCAGACCAATAAACCCAGTCATGTCTGGCATCGATGTCATCCCCCGCCCGGTTGACCGCTCGTTTTACTTAAGGTCGGCCTGCTACAAAGTCAGGTTGAGTTATAGCCCCCTCCGAGGCTGACGATACCAATGCAGCGTACTTCGCGAAAACGCCGCTCGTGTAGCGCGGAACAGGTTCCTTCCACTTCGCCAGGCGACCGGCGATCTCAGCATCCGGGAGTTCGATATCGAGGCGGCGCGCCTCAATGTCGATCACGATGGTATCCCCCTCTTGCAAGGCGGCAAGGGGGCCGCCGACCGCCGCTTCGGGCGAAACATGACCGATCATCAATCCGCGTGTTGCCCCACTGAAGCGACCATCCGTAATCAACGCAACCGTCTCACCAAACCCGGCACCCACAATAGCACCTGTTACTCCTAACATCTCGCGCATCCCTGGCCCTCCTCGCGGACCTTCGTAGCGAATGACCACCACATCACCGGACTTGATCTCACCACGAGTCACGGCGCCCATGGCATCTTCCTCGCGATCGAAGACACGCGCCGGTCCGCGATGATACAGCCGTTCATGACCGGCGATCTTGACCACGCATCCCTCTGGCGCGAGATTCCCCTTGAGGATAACCAGTCCTCCACTGGGCTTGATCGGGTCCGAGAGCAGACGCACGACCTCCTGGTCGGGTGACTCTACCGCCTTGCTAGCTTCTTCGCCAATCGTTCGCCCGCTTGGCGTCATTTGCTGCCCGTTAACCAATCCGGCTGAAACGAGTCGCTGCACCAGCAGGGGCACTCCTCCGGCGCGATCCAGGTCAACTGCTACGTAGCGCCCACCTGGCTTCAGATCAGCCAGCAGCGGGGTACGCCTGCTGACCATATCAAATTCATCGATGGTCAGGGGTATACCGGCCTCGCGGGCCATCGCCAACAGGTGCAGCACCGCGTTGGTAGAGCCGCCCGATGCCGCTACGCCTGCAATGGCATTCTCAAATGCCTGCCGCGTCAAAATATTCTGGGGCGTCACTCCTCGCCGCAGGAGATCCATAATGAGCAGGCCGCAGTTCCTTGCCACCTCGTCCTTGCGTGGGTCAGTAGCGGGAACACTCGCGGTGCCTATAGGGGAAAGACCAATGAACTCCAGCACCATCGCCATCGTGTTGGCGGTAAACTGCCCACCGCACGCACCCGCCCCAGGGCACGCCACATTTTCCAGCTCCCGCAGATCCGCGTCGCTCATCTTGCCAGCCGCATTGGCCCCGATGGCTTCGTAGACATCGCCAACCGTCACATCCTTCCCCCTAAAGCGTCCGGGCGCAATCGAGCCACCGTACAGGATCAAGCCTGGCACATTCAGCCTGATCAGCGCCAGGGCAGCGCCAGGAATAGTCTTGTCGCACCCCACCAGGGCGATGACGGCATCAAACATATGACCACGGCCTACTAACTCGATAGAATCGGCGATGACCTCGCGACTCACCAGGGAAGCCTTCATTCCTTCGGTGCCCATGGTGACTCCATCGCTGATGGCGATAGTATTGAACTCCATCGGCGTACCACCAGCAGCGCGTATGCCCTCTTTCACCTTGACGGCCAGGCGGCGCAGATGATAGTTACAGGGCATGGTCTCGGTCCAGGTGTTGGCTACGCCAATAATCGGGCGAGACAGGTCATCATCGGTAAAGCCAACGCCTTTAAGCATGGCACGCGCTCCGGCGCGATCACGCCCATCCGTGATCACGCGGCTGTGTTGTTTAGGATCAAGCGTCATTGAGACCTCCAACTCTTGTTCGCAGTTTGATCTGTAAAAGAAAGAGATGAACCTTCAACATGAAATCAGGGATCTTCTGTAGGAGTGTTGGAACGTATCCCCACACTGGCAAGCCCAAAGCCTCCTGCATTTTCTCCCCCAGTTATACTCTCTGTAGAGCCTGCTCGCCTATCTGCTCGTCCACTCTTCTCTTCAAGAAAGGAACCGTTCCATGAACCGCGATACACACCCTGATTCGTTTCCAACTCACCACCTCCTCACGCTTGCATGGTAAACCTCAACCATTCAAAAATAATACCGCGCAAAATGAGCGGTATTTGCACACTATCGTAACCACTGTTACACCTTCACTTCACCAACACATCCACACCAGCCAACCAAACCCCCATACTTGCTCAACAGCAGCCAGCATGGCTAAAAGCTTGACGAAGAACCGCCTGAATGACTGGTTACCAGGTATACGCGGGATTCGGACCGGTATATCCACATACCCCGGCTCGCGGGGAGTTGACCAGCGACAAGAGCCTCACTCCACTGCATGTATGATCCTGTGCGCACGCATCACACAGGCATCCTTTATCTTCATAATCGCATCGAGTACAGAGATGGGTAGCCGGTTTTCCGCACACATCGCATGGAACTATTGGCAGGCTATTTCTGGCAAGCACCCCAATCGCCTTCCCCGCTTTTACTTCTCGTTCTGAGATCACCTTCAACGTCAGTTCTGTAGTCGAGCCAAAATCATACTCGTATGAGCAGGTTTGTCCTGGACTGAATACTTCTTCCAACTTCGCCTGCATATTCTTCCGGCGCATATCCCAGTCGTAGTAAGCATCCATCTCTGCATCCTCGTAGTAGTTGAATCCACCAATTCTAAAGACACTCAAATGCCCACAACACTCCAGCCACGTATCCCTCAAAAAGCGATCCAATGTTGCCAGAGGAGTATCAACAGCGACTTCCAGGTGCATCCAATACATGGGTAAGCGGTATCCCTCCACCACCACATGGAATGCCTTGATCGTTTTCGCTTGTTGACGGCTCTCTCTTTCACCCTGCATCGCTATTCGTTGCTCACAGGATGCCAGGTGCCTGGTCATGCTTGCCTTACTCAGCTCTCTGTGACAAAAGGTACACGTTCCTTTTGAGATTCGTCTCGCCATACGCCTCCTCCTCTGCTGACGCTCGTTCTCTGTATGTAACAGCATACAACATCAATAGCAGAAAGAAAAGCACTGCCGCCATGTCTAGCCAGCTATGATAAGATAGTGCTATCACATGAAGCTTGCCTGGCTCAGGAAAACTCTAGACACGCCTGCATGACAAGGAGGAATTGCATGCCACAGGAAATCAATCCGTGGGCGATGGACCCACGCAAAACATCTACGGCTTCTCTTCCCGAATCGCTGAAAATGGAAGTCACCACCAGGGCGAATGAACTCATTGAGACAGTACTGAAGCCAAAATATATCCAGCCACCGCCTGAAAACCCACAGTTCAATTACATTGTCGATATCTACGGCAAGTGGTACCACAAGGCGTTCTACTTCAGCGCTGAATATCGCGTAGCAGGCCTCAATCCAATAGAGCCGAGCTTCGAGGCAAAGTTTGCTCGCATGCAATATGCCGGGAACCGCCATTTTCATCTCTCCTTTCTGCGCCATACTGGTCAGTGGATACAATTGTACACAGACCTGACGGTGGACGAGTGCATAGAAACGATCCGAGATGATCCCTACTTTTCCCTCTGATAGTAGGAACGCGGCCAATATGAGTTCACACCACCGAAGGACGGGAAGCGGTTCCCCATCTAGAGGGACATCACCCTGGCAATGCACCAGGAATCAGTGGCAGATTTCCGTTTGTAAAACCTACAAACGAATTGATCAGCAAGAGTCATCTCTCGTAAGAGTGTTGTTGTCTCATGCTAAAAGGAGTGTGCTCCTGCTCAGCTCTTTCATGGGGCTGGGCAAGGCGCTGGAGGATTTAATGAGTAACCAACCACTGTTTCAAGTCACCAATCATCATGGAGAAGCTTGCGGCATACTGCCGCAGATTGATGAGCAAACCTTCCCCGACGTTTATCGAAGTTACTTCGAGAACCAGAACGGCGAGCAGGCTATCTTCCTGTATGATTACGAGCAGGAACGCGGCACACTCTATATGGGTGATGCAGGATGGGAACATCCGTATGACGTCGAGGATGGGAAGGTACCAGGTCTTATGCTGAACCGTCCAGAGCAACTATGGCTATCGGCTTGTTGGGAAGCCAGCGGCGCATTGAAAGCGGTGCGTGAACAAATACGCGAAGAGCGCAGGAGAAAACGTCAATAGACGGAAAAACTCGTGCAGTCGCACTCGCTGGTCTGAAACCACGAGCAATGTATCGCAGGTCAGACAGCGAAGGAGAGCGATAACCAGTTCTCCCAGGACTTGGCTATACAGACAGGTCATCCACCCTCAGGGATTTCGAGCCACGCAGCAAGGCCGCCGTTCAGAACAGACCTCTTGAGCGCGAAACTCGTGGATGAACCACTTTATCAGTACGGAACACACTATGCTATAATAGTGCTGATCTATCAAGGTTATCCAGGCGACACATCATTCATGGAAGAAGAGGCACGGGAGAGCCATGGCGATAGAGAATCGGCGAACCCTGACAGTTGAAGAATACTTTCAACTCGAAGCAAACGATCCTGAGACGCGCTACGAGTACATCGATGGCCATGTGTATGCCATGGCCGGCGGAACCGCCAATCATGACACCATCAAATCAAATATCCAAAGAATCCTTTGGAATCTTCTGCGCGGGAGCAACTGTCGCGCCTATAGTTCCGATATGAAGGTGTACATTTCTGAAACGCGCTACTTCCATCCCGACGTCACGGTTACGTGCGATCCACGTGACCGGGGAAGAGTGCAAGCGATCCAATCTCCACGCCTCATTGTGGAAGTCCTTTCTCCGACCACAGAACTCACCGGCAGAACGTGGAAACTCAAAAATTATTGCGCACATCCCACCATCGAAGAATATGTCCTGGTAGATTCGCAATCTCTCAAAATCGAAAGCTATCACAAAGAGCAGAACAGGTGGATTTACGAAGCTTTTGAAAATACTGACGATATCACACTGCACAGCTTAGGTGTTCACCTTTCTCTTGCTGACGCCTATATTGATGTAGAGTTTGAAGAAACCACAGGAGATACAGACCTGTAGAGCAGCAGTGGCCCATTCTATCTGCCTATCATGCTGGTCTTCTTGCGGATAAGCCGTCAGCATCCAAATTAAAGGAGATAGGAAAGATGATCCGTATTAACGAAGTTGGAGCCTTTGTTTCTGCGTCTACCAGCTCTGGGGTAAATGTCAGGTTTGGAGTATACCTTCCGGGCATTGAACCACAGGCAGGCTACGAAGTATTGGTACGGGTCATCCACAAGGACGACCGCTTCGTTCCGGATATCAAAACGATGGACTTTCCTCTTACTCCGGTAGCTAATTCGCCGGACAATCTCTGGCAAGCCAACGTCACCATCCCCGTCACACCAGGAACCCACTTCGGGCAAGCTGGAACCTACCTGTACCGTTACCAGCTTCTCCAGACCCTTCCTGACACGCTCACCCCGAAGGTGATTGTACCCTGGTTTACTGATCCCTTTGCGCGGGCAACGGATATCGGCAGGCTCTCTGCATTCGTTACTCCGGGCTTTGTTCCAGACTTTGTCTGGACCGACCAGCAATGGAAAACTCCCGCACTGGAAGACCTGGTGGTTTATGAGCTCCATGTTGAGGAGTTCAACAGCACCTTCGATGGTGCCATCGAACGCCTGACGTACCTTAAAAGCCTTGGCGTCACATGTCTGGAGTTGTTGCCGGTCACGAGTTTGAAGTTGGATTTCGACTGGGGGTATGGGCCTCTCCACTATTTCGCTCCCAACGAGCGCTGGGGGGGAGTTCAGGGATTGAAGCGCCTGGTCAATGCCTGCCATCAAGCTGGCGTCGCCGTCATTCTTGATGTTGTCTATCAACATGTCGATCCCAGCTTTCCCTACCATCTGGTCTACGATACTACAGGTATTGAAAGTCCCATGATCAATGGGAATGGTCCTTTCGGTCCAACGCTCGATTTCAATAAGGAGTTTACCCATGAGTACGTCCAGGCGGCGAACTTTCATTGGCTCGACGAGTACCACGTGGATGGCTTTCGCTACGACGAGGTTACCGACCTCTATGATGGTCCGACAGGCATTAAGTACTCCAGGATCGCCTACGAAACATATAATACATCGCTGACTATACCCCGCTTTACTCCATCGGGTGGCCTGACTCCTGGTGAATACAGCCGCATCATTCAGTGTCCTGAAGAACTGAACCTGCCCCAGGAAATTCTGCGAACCACATATTCCAACTGCACCTGGCAGGATGGACTGCTGGACAAAGCAGAGAACATGGCGGCGTCCAGGTATGTGGATGATGATTTCGTTCACCTGCTCGATACGCGCTTCCTAGGCTACCCCGAGCGTAAAACTGTGCACGATATCGCCAACCAGCCTGTCGATATGCCAGTTACCCCATTCCAGTATATCGAGAGCCATGACCATAGCCAGCTTATTACGTTCTTCGAACCTCAGCCGCCAGGCGTTCCTTTCGCGCAGAGAAATACGTGGTACAAACTGCAGCCCTTTGCGATTGCACTATATACATGTCAAGGCATTCCAATGCTCTGGCAGGGACAGGAGTTCGCCGAGAGCTACATCCTGCCGGATCAAGGTAGCGCACGCATCAACTTCAGGCGTGACGTTCACTGGGAATATTTCTATGATGATTTCGGGTCCCCGCTTGTGCGCCTTTACCGTATTCTAGGAACGCTCCGGCACGCCTATCCCGCTCTGCGCAGTCACGAGTCTTTCTACTACAACGAGCAATCCAGGACGAAAGACGGCATAGTGGCCTATAGCAGACAATCCGCGGCCGCCCAGCAATTTGCCATCGTATTCCTTAATTTTTCCGATCAGCAGCAATCGATCGCAATTCCTTTTCCAGAGCCGGGGACCTATCGAGAAATGATCGATGATGCAGTGCGCACAGCCCCGTTCGAAATTTCGGTCAGCGACGCAAATCAATCTATCAATGTCGATGTGCCCTCTAACTATGGCTACATCTTCATCAAGTGAGGCACGTCTGGGAGACTCTCCCGCCCCTCTATACCCTCGCAGTTACAGGAAACGGGCCAGAACCCCCCGTCATTCATGCGGGGAAGTGTCAAAGTACATGTATTTCGTACAGACGCCATTCTGGATCGAAGTCAAATTGGGCGAGTGTTTTATCGCCTGAGAGTCCACGGCGCAAGATAATGCGCGAATTTTTACCGTCAACGAGGATCCAACAATTGTGATTGCCATCATAACGGCAATCTTGAAGCCAGCTTGTTCCAGTATCTATCTCTTCCTGAATGTGTCCTCTCCCCTCGTGGATACGCACTAACAAAGCTCTACCACGAACAGTATCTGCAACGCTAAAGTGTTCCTCGTCCAAAACACGAACGGCATGAGGATGATCCAGGCCCTCCAGGACCGGTTGCCACTCGCCGGTTTCGCGGTCTATAACAATCACCATCCCCTGATGAAAGAGCGAGGCCAGGAATCTGCCATCGGGCAATTCTGCAGCCGAATTGATGTGCGTGGTCTGGCTCAGTGTCCCATACTGGATCTTCCGATGATCTGCGGCTTTATCTATCACCCGAGGACGACCATTGGGTGTTAACTCAAAACCGTGATCGATAGCCCACCAACTCCAGAGAATCTCTCCATCTCGGTTGAATTCCAATAAAAGATCTAAGCCTGTACTCGCCACAAGATAACCACGTCGAGTACGCGAGATGGAGTGTAGCGCATTGAAAAGAGGTGAACTGACCACTTGCGGGTGTACGATACCTGAGCCAGCATCAAACTCGTGGATACTATCATAAGCGGTGACAAACACTCCCCTGTCGGAAGCTACCATGCCGGCCGCCATTTTAAGTTCAAGTGTCTTTTGCGAACTTCCCATATCTTCAATTAAACACAGTAATCCGCCCAGGTTTTGCTGAGGCTTCTGATAACTCCCTAAAACAGTGAGGGGGCATTGCGTCTGCTCGCTCGATTCAGTCCAATGCTCTTTGAGAACCGAATGATTGGTTGAAATGCAACTCAGTAATAATCTCATGTGTTTTGTTTACCTTTGAAACCTTCCAGATGTTGTCTTGCTTACACTTGAACTCACTGTCTCGAACCAGGCGAGAGAATCCCTTAGAGCGACGACTGCCCCAATTACCACCACCGCCGGGGACTTGATATTGGCGATAGCCGCGCGCTCGACGATGTTTTCAAGCGTGTCCGTAACTACACACTGTTGAGGTACAGTGCCCTGTTGGATCACTGCTGCCTGGGTATCAGGAGGGAGTCCACCATCGAGCAGTCGTCGGGTGATATGTGGTAGAGTCGTCACTCCCATCAGGATGACGAGTGTGCCACCCACCTTAGCCAATGTCTCCCAATTGATAGCGGCGGATGTATGCGTGAGGTCTTCGTGGCCTGTCACCATGATAACTGTAGATGCATGATCGCGATGAGTAACGGGAATACCGGCATAAGCAGGTACTGCGATGGCTGAACTCACACCGGGGACAACCTCAAACGGAATACCGGCAATAGCCAGTGCTAACGCCTCTTCGCCCCCACGCCCAAAGACGAAAGGGTCGCCACCTTTCAGGCGTACCACAACATGTCCCTGCAGTGCGTATGTGATGAGCAACGCATTAATCTCTTCCTGCTTCATAGAGTGGCACCCAGGTTCTTTGCCAACAAACACTCGCTCGGCTTCAGATCGTGCTTCGTCAAGCAGGGAGGGGCTGATCAGGCGATCATAGACCACGACATCAGCCATACGAAGGCAGCGTAGAGCTTTGAGCGTGATCAACTCAGGGTCACCGGGACCCGCACCGACCAGGTAGACCTTGCCGCCTGAAGATTGCTCTTGCGCATGTGGTACCGCGTCAATGAACTCGTCACAACTACGCTCCTCCGTATTCCCGCTTCTCGTCCGCTCATGTATCACTATTGACATACTGCTTCTCCTTTTCAAGACTCGCCTCAAGCACGCTTGCCGGAACGTCTACCTCGTAACGCCGTAGTAACTCTGCAGTTATCACCGTAGCTTGCGCCACGTTCCCCTCGACGAGCCGTGCTAACACTTCCGAAGTGAAGAAGTCGCTGAAGAAGTCGTCACGTCGTTCGTAGGAGACACCGTTTTTTCGTAGACGTGTACGGGCTAGAGCTGCTAACCGCAAGTATGTCCCGTAGGCAAGAGGAAAGATTTCTTCCAGATTCTGACGAATGCGCTTGGCAAGCCCAGGACTGGCTCCTTCTGTCGAGACGGCGATGGTCAGTTGATCGCGTCGCAGGATCGAAGGCATAATGAACGAGCAGCGCTCCGGAATATCCACGATGTTGACCAGTTGTCCACTTCTCTGCGTTTCAGTCCAGATTGCCTCCACAAGCTGCGTATCATTGGTCGCTGCAACAACAACAAAGGCACCTTCTAAATCGCCAGGCTCGTAGGCTTTACGACGCAGTGTAACCCGCTTATACTCGGCCTGCATCAGAAGTTCATCGCAAAACGCTGGATTTATCACACTCACTTGAGCACCACTGGCAGAGAGTGCCGCGGCCTTCTCTGCGGCTACGCGGTCGCCACCAACGACTATAGCTAAGCGGCCACGCACATCGAGCATCACAGGATAGTACTCTGGCATACTGTTTTCTCCTCTACTTACCTTGCGGGAACCTTATCCGTCAAGACGTGGCGAACCTTTTGCTAGCCAGCCTGCCAACGGACTGCATCCTAGCCTACGGCTTAGGCAGGCTGCAAAGAACGTACGCTCCTGCCTGTATACGGAGATAGTCGAAGCCGACACGATAGCAGAAATCGCCAAAGGTCTCTTCCGGTACGCGCTCATCTCTCCATAAGACTAACAGTGGACGTACAGTTGCCGCTAAATCTTTCAGGTGTACAGACGCTGCATAGAGCGTATTCATGCGTGTGTTAGACCAGTCACCACCTAGATAGATGTTGTAGACATCCTTCGTGCGCCCCACGATGCCTATATCTCCCATATGGGGGCGGGCACACCCATTGGGGCATCCCGTCATACGCACACTTAGTGGCTCGTCAGCCATACCCAGGGCGTCAAGTTCAGCCTCGATCTGTCGCACCACTGCGGGTAGTGCGCGCTCAGCTTCGGCTAGAGCCAGGCCGCAAGTTGGCAGCGCCGGACACGCCATAGCATAACGGCGTACGCCCATAATAGGATCAGTAGACACACCATACTGGGCCAGCAAGGCTTCTAAAGGTGCGCACTGTGTTTCAGTCAGGTCGGTGAGCAGCATATTCTGCTGCCCAGTCAGCCGAATGCCGGGCTGGAATTCCTTAATAGCGTGCCGGAGAGCGGTACGCATGTGTCCTGTCATATCATCTTTGATACGCCCGTTCTCGACATAGAGGCCGAGAAACCAACGACCGTCACCCTGGCGGTGCCAACCCAGGTGATCCTCAACGTTATGCCAGCTAAGTGCATGCGGGTCCTGTACGCTGTGATCTAATCTACGCTCCAGTTCGGCACGGAACCACGCGATACCTCGTTCCTCCACGACATATTTCATGCGTGCATGTTTGCGGTTCTGGCGGTCGCCATAATCACGCTGGATCGTGACAATCGTCTCCACCACCGGCAATACTTCGTCAACTGTAGCAAAGCAGAGTGGCGTGCCCAGGCGCGGGAACGTCTCAGCTTTGCCGTGGGTCATGCCCATACCACCACCGACCAGTATCGTGAAGCCAGCTAAGCGCTCGCCCTCAAGCTCGGCAACCAGCCCGATGTCCTGTGTGTAGATATCTACACAGTTGTCACCGGGAAAGGCCACAGCGATCTTGAATTTGCGCGGCAAGTAGGTAGGGCCGTAGATCGGCTCCACTTCGTCTTCCTGCGGTGACTCGACAGTATGCACCTGCTCGCCATCAACCCAGATCTCGTGATATGCGCTGCTGCGTGGTGCCAGGCGCATAGCGATGCAATGAGCAATTTCCTCTACCTGTGCCTGTGCTCGGTCGGAAACGGGTGCAGGGCAGGCCATCACATTCCGATTCACATCGCCGCATGCTGACTTTGTGGAGAGCAAGGCCTCGTTGATAGTTTGGATAGTCGAGTGCAGGTCGCCTTTGAGCACGCCATGCAACTGCAAACCCTGGCGTGTGGTGATACGCAGCGTGCCATTTGCATAGCGGCTGGCCAGGTCATCTTGTACCAGGTACTGCTCAGCAGTCAGCACGCCTCCGGGAATACGCGAGCGTATCATAAATTGGTATGCTTTCTCCGCACCTATCGACTTTGTCTGGCGTGCATCCCGGCGTGCATCTCGGTCTTCCTGCTGGTAAATACCATGAAACTTGATGAGATGTACCTGTTCCTCGGAGAAGTGCGTGGTATCCTGCGCCAACTCCTCGGCTATCTGCCCACGCAAGTTACGGCTCCTGACTTTGATGTGCTCAACTTTACTCCCCTCGCCAGGCCCCAGACCAAGTAAGTTCTTCGTCGTCTCTTCGGGATCGGGTATCACAGCTTTCCTCCTTAAAGTACCTTCTGTTGATCAAATGTATGCAAATGACACGGAAATACCCCTGGTTGTGCAAATGGTTCTAAGGTCAGCAGTGGAGGGCAATGAGCAGCATTGCTCTTTAAGTACTTATGGGGGAAACGGCCATGCCCTGCCTGAGCAGTGACCTGGCCCAGAGGCTACGGTGCCTCACCATACAGCGCGGCCCTATTACTCTTTTAGAATCAGGAGACTCATCAATCGCTCAATAGCCTCGCACATGATGGTAGCTCCGCATTTTCCTTACTATTGTTGATTTCATTGATCAACAAACATAACATTCTTTTTGATACTATACAGAGATTAACAAGGTAATGTCAACCCTTCCATATATTTGGGTCAGAGTCTCTTCATTTTTGTGAAGTGGATCAACAGCGCTGAGAGCGCGAACAGGTTTGTAGATGCTACCTGGAATCCTGGGCATCCAATTTTTCTGCTAGATAAGCCCAATCAGCTGGGAAACGAAATCCTTGCTGATTGGGCGGCTGGGGTGACTGGGTTTCTATCCAGCGCACCGGAACCGTCCCCTTGTTGAAAAATCCGTGCGTGCCTCCAACACCGGTCCAGACATAGTCGCCCGCTTTCACGTGATACGTTTTGCCGTCCAGGATTGCTTCAGCCTCACCGCTCAGCAGAAAATACGACTCTTCGAAGGGGTGGTCGTGGATATTGCCCTCCCCGCCCGGCTGGAACTCCACCATAAACAGGGTCAGGTGTTGCGCTCCAAGCATATGACCCACTAGCATCTTCAAGGAGATGCCAAATATGCTGCTACCCCGGTATCCCTCCATTTGCAACTGGCTGTACGGCGGCATCTGCGAGTTGTCAAAGTGACCAAGATAGCGCGTTGTGGGGTCACGGAAATCGGGGGGATTGCCTTTGCTGGGGGCAGTTTCCGTCTTGAAGAAGAGGGTATCGCGTTCCTGGCCGGGCGCCTTTGGTTGCGGTGAGAGCATTTCTAACCAGCGCACCGGCTGGTCTCCAACGTTGCGCAGGGCATGCGATACGCTGGCCTGGATGATGCCGTAATCACCCGGGCCAAGTTGATAGTCGTGCCCATCGATGCGCTCTAGAACCTGCCCTTCCAGAATAAAGAATACCTCCTCGTAGAAGTGAACATGGGGGTTCAGTGTGCCATGCGGATCGAGTTTGCAAAGTCCTAGCCCTGTATGAACTGCACCAGCAATGGTATGGTCAACTAACGCTGCCCGGGAATATCCCTGGCTGTGTTTCTCGTAAGCAGGAGGCACCTGGAAAGACGCTTTATCATAGTTCGCTACATGATGCATTGAAATCTTCTTTCATTCAGCCCGATAACTGGCCGTCACTACTTATTCTCTCCATACAACAGGTCCCTAACGCCCCATCAAATAACTGAGGATGAGCCAATCCAATTCCTCGTAGTCGCGTTCAGCCACCAGTGCATTCACCCTCTGCTGGTCAATGGAGCGCACCACTTCGACCAGCCGCAGGAAGACCTGCATGCTGTTGCGCAGGTGCCTGGTCGCAATCGCGGCGGGCTGAGTGCGAAGAGCCTTCACATCCAGGCCGACTATGCCGCTGCGCCAGTAGGCGTTGTTGTCGAGTACGCGCACCTGGTTGAATGCCCGGCGCAGATCGACCGAACCAAACGAGCGATCCTGATCGTATTTGAGGCCGTTCTGATCGTTGAGATGCACGCTCAACAGCTTGCCCAGCGACAGAGCGAAGCCGATCTCGTCAGATGGATCAAGCCCGGCTAGAATGGCGTGGGCCGACTCCATCAATACACCCATTCTGGAAGGGTCTCTGGTCTGTGCGCCCAGGGCTATGCCGTGCCCGATGGTTGGTATATAGGACATGTCCATCGGCTCGTTTGGCTTCGGCTCGATGGCAATACGTATGTGTTGGTCATAGTCCAGGAGAATATTGAGCGCATCAAGCAGTTGGTACGTGGCACGTCCCACATCTTTCGCCTCGCGCATGTAGGTTCCCTCGCGCGCCAGCCACAACACCAGCAGGTCCGTCTCCAGTTCATGAGCGATATCGACCGCTTTTTTCGCACGGTCGAGCGCATAGTCGCGCGCTTTCGCATCGTTCGATGTAAACGCGCCATCGATCGTCATCGGATGTTCCCACAGGCGCGGGGCCACAAACTCGGCTATCAGGCCATTCTCGGAGAGCTTCTGGCGCATATCGCGCGCCCGTTGGCGAATCTGCTCAGCAGACAGATCATCCAGCCCGGGTACGGCATCGTCATCGTGAAACTGCACGGCATCGAAATCTAATTCTTTGAAGATCGCCAGCTTCCACTCAAAGTCCCGCGCAGGGCGAACAGGCGGGCCAAAGGGGTCGGCTCCCTCGTGAATATTCCAGGGTCCAAACGAAAAACGATAGCTATACTTTTCCATAGCGCCTCCAGTACACCAATGCAGAACGCTCATTGCTATGGCATAATAATAGCACGAAACAGCGCTTATCCGTCCTGCGAATGAAGCGAGGACGCGATGTGGCGAACCTGATGCGTTAGCAGGACGCGAGGAGAAAGAAGCCCATGAACGCTATTCCCCGATTAAACCGGCTGCTGGCGCGAGACGGCAGATGTTTTGATGTCGCCATCGATCATGGCCTCTTTAACGAGCGCTCATTCCTCAACAATATCGAGAATATGCGCCGAGTCGTCGGGATCATTGCTGAAGCAAATCCCGATGCCGTCCAGTTGAGCACGGGCCTGGCGCCGCTTTTGCAAGCCATCCCCGGCAAGGCCAAACCCTCGCTCGTGCTGCGCACCGACGTGGCGAACGTCTATGGTAAGGATCTGCCGCGTTACCTGTTCAGCCGCCTGATCGAAAATGCCGTCGAGCAGGCGCTCGCGCTTGATGCCGCGTGCGTTGTGGTAAACCTGCTCTTGCTGCCCGATCAACCAGAACTGCACGCCCAGTGCGTCGAGAACATCTGCCGCCTCAAGCCGCAGTGCCTCCGCTATGGCATGCCCCTCATGGTCGAACCGCTGGTCATGCAGGTGAACACCGG
>Ga0137378_10000374_pt1 | contig 33282 bp, 26 predicted proteins | sample SagtaG_21_FD_104813 | JGI IMG/M metagenome (GOLD analysis project Ga0137378, IMG submission 104813) | Vadose zone soil microbial communities from Sagehorn Ranch, Mendocino, California, USA - Sage2_L_60_16 metaG | ecosystem: Environmental > Terrestrial > Soil > Vadose zone | place: USA... | reverse complement strand
TCGCTCGACACCGATCGCCACCTGGAAGTGGTCCTGATCGTCGATGTGGGTGACCGTTGTCCGCTCGGCCCTCGCTACGAGCTGCTGCTGCGCTGGGTCGGCCGATGCAATTGAGGATCTGCGGGGATAAGCGAGATGACACGTCACCCTGGCCACGCCGTAGGGATCCGACTGCAGCGTGAGCGTGTGTGTCAGGCGTGGATCGTCTGGCTGCTGCTCATAGATCGCTTCGACCTCCTCGCGCTCCAACGCCGAGAAGCTCGCCCGATTGCCCGGCGTCGCGGGCTGGACGCGACGCAGCAAATAGCCACTTTGATCCACTCGGAAGGGATGCGTAACGGGATTACCGTCCGCATCAAGTGCCGAAATCTCGTGGCGGACGAGTTGTCCCGCAACCGTCATGAGCGCGTCGTCGTACTCCTCGTCGCTGATCGCGGCTGTGCCCTCGAAAAGGTGTGTAGCGATGGCAGGGGCTTTCGGATCCCCGTCCCAGGCACGATCTAAGGACGGGCAGCCCTGCGTGCCGAGGTGTTGAAACGATCGGCTCCTAGACGCGGTCGGCGCTCCATCTGTGCCTGTCAGCTCACCCGCTATCGGTGCGTCGTACACATCTACGCATCCGAAACCGATGAAGTGTCGATCGCGGCCGTCGAACGCTCCGTCGTGGTAGCGGTACGAAACGTTGCTCCGAGCACCACCGATTTGGTCCACATATTCGGCCCGCTCAACCACCGTGACGTGGAACGGCAGCCGCGTGTGCCAGGGCTCACCGTGGGCGCGATCGTCTAGGTAGTGCGTCGCTGACGTGCCGTAGGTAATCCGTCGCAATAGTCCCATCGAGTTGTCGACCTCGGTCAGCAGGCCCGCTTTGACGCCGTCGGTCAAAGCCAGGTACTGGAGATTCGCTACACCGTTGCTGACTGACGTTGACCAGACGAGACACGGCGTGCCATCCCCCAAGAAGTCGAGCACGCGCACCGACGATCGGTTGTCGATATAAGGGAGGCTGCTCAGCGTGGACCCGTCGAGCAGTCGATTCCCACTCGCGTTGATCCAGTAACTAATTTGGCCGTTGCCGACGTAAACGAGGTCCGAGGTGCCGCTTCCGTCAAGATCTGCCATCACCAGCCGCGAGGGATCGAAGTCCGCCTCCGATGCGAACCGCGGCGCCCCGTCCATCACCACTGCTGGTCCGAATTGGCCGTTGCCCAGGTTCGGCCAGTACATGACCAGGCCGTTTCTGACGAGCACTTGGTCGGCCAGGCCGTCTCCTGTCATGTCGGCGAACAGGTAGTCGAGGGCCGGATCGTCGCGCCAAGGCGGTCGATCAACGTTCTCGTCGGCATGGCCGCACGGGTTGAGTTCGATACCCGGGTCGAATCCGTCTTTGCCGAGCGAGCGGAACCATGTCACGCGATCCGGACCACCGAGCAGCAGTTCGGCCCGACCGTCGCCATCCAGATCGAGCCACTGCGATCGTCCCGCAGCCGCATCCAGGTGGGGAATCGAGGGGAATGCCTGGAATCCGCGCCATCGTTCGGTTGTCCGATCGAACTCGTAATAGCCGGCGCTGCGGCTGCCGACAACCGCTAGGTCCGGGTTTCCATCTCCATCGAAGTCCTGGATGGATACGTTTGCGAGTTGATAGGCGGGCCGTTCCATCAACAGTGTGTCTTGGCCGAAACGTCCGCCCCCCTCGTTGCGCTTGAAATACCAGGCATCCGGGGTCTCCACCAAGATCCCCGGAAGTCCCTCGCCGTACAAATCAAGCCAGCGAAAGTGGGGGCCGTCCAGCCCGTGAGGCAGCGTCTCGAGCGTCTCGATCGGCGCTGGCTGGAACGACGGTGCCACGCGCGGCTGCGTATAGGCGAGGTTGATCGGCGGCTGTGATTTCGACTCGACGCCGCCGACCGACCGCCGGAAGCCTCGCTCACTGATTCGCGTGAGGGTGGCGCCGGTGGGATTGAGATCGTGCATCAACTCGTATGCCCGCACAAGGACTTGCTGAGGGGCGAGCTCGTCGAAGTCGTGGAACACCAGCAAGCGCCGGCACAACCTGTACGTCCGTACCTCAAAGCCGGACCGGCACGTCGAAAACGGATCCGGCCGTATCGCCCAGGGCCGATCCGCAAGCTGCGCTGGCGACGTGTCGTCATGATCGCCGTAGTCGAAGACGAGTTCAAAACACCAACGCTGGTCGACCGGATCCGGCGTGCCCGGCGCCATAGGCAGCCGGTTGCCCCAGCGAATCCGCTTCAGGTAACGCTGCGCGGGTGGCGGTGTGCCGACGTGGACCCGGTTCGCCTCGCTCGCGCTCGTCGGGTCGATGCCTTCCTCATTCTCGGCCACGTACTCGTATCGGATCGCGTTGCCAAACGAATCGCACTGCAGATCAGGTAGCCACTGGAAGACTCGCACTACATCACTGGGGTCGGCGATCCGCGATAGGCTGTCGGGGGCGGCGCCGTAACTCGTGACTGTGCCGCGCGCGTCGTAGGTACGCCAATTGCTTTGTTGCGTCGCTTTGTCGCGCCACTGCTCGACACGCAGGTGCGCGCGCTCGACTCGCGCTCGGAAGCGTCGGACGAAGAACGCACCGCGATCCTGCCAGCCGGTTGCAACGACAAGCGGGCCGCACGCCGAGAACACGAAGTTGTCTGACGCGTCGTACCGCGGTACCCGATCGGTCGTGTCAATCCCGACAGCGAGCAAACCTCCGAGTCGCCATCCGACGCCGAAAATGTGATTCCCCGAACCAGAGCGATATTCGAGCTCCAGGCGTGGGCCGAAACCGTTACGGCCACCCGGCAGGGTAAGAGGGATCATGGCCGTCAGGCTGCCCGTCGTCGGATCGACGCGGAGGTCGTACGGCGAGCCGAATGACAATCCAGACTGCGGCATGAGCAGCTCCGATCGTGAGCGTGACCTAACCGCTAGGATGCCCGCGGGAAAAGCGAGCAAGCGCAGCTTACGACTCGTCAAGCGTTAAGTCAAGGCACCCTAGATAAGTTGACAAATGCTCCGCGGGCTTGACTCGATCCGAGAGGAAGACGACCTCCACCCAACGGAACTGCATATCGCGATAGACCAAAGAGCCGGCGACAGCTCCGTGGCGACCGTCGCTCTTATCTCGTGTATAACTGAAACCGTTGCCCAAACGGGCTGAGCCAGGGCCACGAGTCAGACACGGGCACTGCGTGAGCAGTCTGGTGGCTCGGTCATTTGAGCGGCTTTGCACCGCTGCTCGAAGCCCGAGGCCTGATTGTGCGCCCCTTGACTCCACTGAATGCATGTGATAAGCCGTCAGGCAGAAGCAGCGCACGGGTACGCCCCTGCCCAAGGGTGATAGTGCCCATGGCTCAGACGCTGTTGCAGACCGGCACTTGTCGCCGATACGTGGCGACCTCCAGGAGCAACTCGCGGATCTCGCGGCTCCATGGCACCAACCATGGGGATGAAGAGTTGCTTATTAGCCTGGCCCCTGGCGGTCCGTCGCGAGAGGAGATCGGTAATTCTGTGGGCGAATCGGTGTCGCCAATTGGTCGGGGCGACGAGTGCGCCACTTGGAGAACTGGAGCATGAAGACCGCGAAGCTTCAAAAGAACCGACCTACGCAAACCAAGCAAGTCGAAGAAGTGGTCTGTCGCAGACCCCGAAACTACAAAGAGTCCTGTCAATGCCGAGCCAGTTCAGATTTGGGGAGGTGCCAAGCTTGATATTGCCCAAGCTTCCCCTTCCGACTGCCCCGAGCCTGGGACCGGTTGCGGCCTTCCCGGGCACTTTCGCTGGTAGCGGCTTCAACACCATCTTCCGACCGGACAGCACGGCGACGCCAACGCCGTTGCCTATGCCCGTCGGGGACAGCGACAACACAACGTGACCGTAGACGCGTTCACGTACGACCTCGACGAACCAGACTTCATCTTGCCATCGACACCCGCGAGAAGTACGGCTGCAAGTTCGTACGCCGTCCGGTGGCGATTCAGCATCGCGCGCTTTCGGCTGGCGACTACGCGGCCACCGCGGGCGAAGCCGTCCTAGCGGTAATCAAGCGGAAAACGCTGGAGAACCTCGCTACTTCGCTCTCCGACGTCGGCCTGGCTTGTCCGATGCAGCGCCTGGCCGAGGTCGCCCGGGCGGCGATCGTGGTCGAGGGTGACTATCCCGACCTGTTTCGAACCCAGCCAGGGGCATGGATTGTGGCTAGCAGACATGCTCGGCCGACTTGCTGTCCGTTATGCCGAGGTGCCTGTGATCTTCGCCGGTTCGAGCAGGTTTGCCGAGGAGTGGGCCTATCGCTTCCTGGAGCGCGGTCGCCACGATCGCCTCGAATCTGCATAGATTGCCGTGCGCGACCAACCGTTCCTGTCGACCGTTCGGGCCGTGGATGTGATTTTCGAACCGCACACGTTCGAATCGGCAAGGCTTAACGCGAGGCGGTTACCGCTTGACTAGCCAATTGTGCGCGAAACTAGCGAGGTCCTCGAAGACGAGTCTTTCTGGGACGGTCGGCCGGGCCGTTCGCGGACGTTTCATAGGCGGGCGCACACAGATCGGCATTTTCGGCTGGTCGGAGAAATGCGGGTCAAGTTCACACGAGAATACCCTTGTGGCGTGGTTGCCAAGCCGCTCTGGAAGAACGAACCTGATGAACACGACTATCCTGCCGCCGAGAGCTATCTCAGTCTGATTATGCCCCCCGGGCGGGCGAAGCAACTCTCCAAGCGTCTACGTCAGCGCGAGATAGAGCACTTCAAGGCCAAGGATCTCTTGCGAGCGAGTGGACTGCAAGCTCTGAACGCGAGCAATGTGCATGTCGCCAAGGACCTGACTAAGGTGAAGGAGGGCAACCGCCTTTCACCGGTGCTCCTTGTGCGAGGCAGCCTCGAGCCGCGTGGGCCGCTGATCGTGGCCGATGGTTACCACAGAATATGCGCCAGCTACCATCTCGACGAGGACGCTGACATACCGTGTCGAATCGTGGATGGCTCGCCAACTCAGATCGCGCGCAAGTCGGCGCTACACACATAGCGGCGGTCTCTGGATAAAGGTTTAGCTGCGAACCGCAAACCTAACTCAACTGTGGAATCATCGTCCCTGGACTTGAGACGTTGCCCGCGTCGGTACGGGAATCCAGTTTCAGCAACGGACAGTCTGGAGGCGAGCGGTTAGAGACGCGCTCAGATCACGGGTTTTGGCGTTGGATTACAGCCAGTCGCCGTAGAACGTCCGGCCCGTAGTTGTGTCCGGTCGTCCCTCGATCTCCTGGCTGGCCCGAGTTATATGTATTAAGAGCCCGTCGCCAATCGCCATGGAACCGCTGACCCAAGTCGTGGAGCATCTGACCGGCTACGTCAGCTTGTGCGCGAACGTTGCCGTCGAAGCCGGGAGGAATCGGATGCGAGCGATCGTCGAGTTGCCAAACGCCATGTCCGTGACCGCGATCCCCAACAATGTTGCGCAATCCGGTTTCTCGACTACCAACTGCATGTAGGAGACCGTGAGGCAACCCGAAGTGATCCTCCACATCTCTTATCCATGGCCAGTCGCGTCGGGCGCGGTTCACCTGACCAGGGATGGTCCTTTGGTTCCGGGGTATAGCTCGAGGCTTAGGTGCCGCTCGAGGCTTAGGCACCGCCCGGGGAGTAGATTGCCCACGCAGTCTAGGTGCGCTGCGTGGCTTGGGCGCGGCGCGGGGTCTCGGTACCGCCCGGGGCTTTGCAGCCTGGCGGGGTCGAGGTATTGGCGCCGGCTTAGCAGCGACCCGGGCGCGAGATGAGACCCGCCGGGTAGCTCCGGCCGTGGTTCTGCTCGCTCTTGGAGGATTCCTCGGCGCTCGTGCCCCGGATCCGACCTTTGGTGCCAGTTTTGGAGCAGGTGCGGCTCTTGCCGTGGAAATCGGTTTCGGCGTTGAACTCCTGCCCGACAGCGGAGGCGTCGGCGGTCGGCGTGGGTTGGGTCCCGGCGGAGGCGGCGGTCTATACGACGAAGGCAACGGACAACCCCAATGCTAGGTCTGTGTGACCCATTCTTCACCCGAAGACGAATTACGTGCCACAACAGTAGTCCCCATATAGACTCCTGTCAACGGCGCCATACGGCCGCTTGATCGACGTCTGCAGCCTCGTCGCTTGACAGATTTCCCGGCACGATTGAAACTCGGACACACGTCGTATTAAGGCAATCGGCGGGTAATTTCACAGTATGCGCTCGCCCGCCGGTGGACAGCTTGTCCTTGCATCGGCAGTCAAAGAGTGAGGTTTGCGATCAATGATCGAGTCGCCCTCTCCAGCTCCAGTTGCCCTCAAGGACGTATCGGGATCTGTGCTCGCGCCAATCATAAGCGGGCAACTGGATCAGGAGCGTGCCAGGAAAAGCTTCGATCGAGGGAAGAGCCGGCGCGATCGTGAGCTCGTAGGAGTTCTACTCGCCGTGTTTACGGGCGTCATCACCTTGCTCGGCCATGTCCTGTCAAGTGTATGACGACGACCACGTCATCCTCTGATTAGCTGGCTGCCGCCAGCGCCGGTATCACCTCCTCGTCGTTTTCGATGACGGCCATTTGCACTTTGGCTAGAGACTCGACGGACAAATAACGGTGCTGCGCGACCACCCACTCGTCGTGCTGCTCGGCGAGCACACCGCCGACCAAGCGAATGACAGCGGCGCGGTCAGGAAAGATGCCGACCACATCGGTGCGCCGGCGGACCTCTTTGTTCAAACGCTCCTGCGGGTTGTTGGACCAGATCTGTCGCCAGTGCTCCTTAGGAAAGGTGGCGAAGGCCAAGACCTCGGGCCCAGCCTCGGCCAGCATGGTGGCGGCCTCTTTGAAGCGTGACTGCAGCTGCTCGACGATGCGCTCGTGTTGAGACCAGACCGCGGCCATATCGGGCTGAGCGAATATCGAACGGACCAACGTCGCCACCAGGGTCTGCGCCGACTTCGGCACCTTGGTCAAGAGGTTGCGGACGAAGTGGACACGACAACGCTGCCAACCAGCTCCCGGCAGCACGGCCGCAATCGCCTGCTTCAATCCCTCGTGGCTGTCGGAGATGACCAGCTTGACTCCGGTCAAGCCGCGAGCGACTAGACCGCGGAGGAAACTGGTCCTGGCAGCGCCGTCCTCGGCGGTGAAGACGTCGACGCCCAAGATCTCGCGGCGGCCATCGGCGTTGACAGCGGTGGCAATCGCGGTCACCACGTTGACGATGCGGCCACCGTCGCGGCAGCGCTGGGTGAGCGCGTCCACCCAGAGGTAGCTGTAGGGGCCGGCGTCGAGTGGGCGGTTGCGGAAGTCGGCCACCATCGGGTCCAGACTCTTGCAGAGTTCGGAGACCTGGGACTTGGAGATCGACTGGATGCCTGGCGTCTGCACCAGCGCTTCTACCCTTCGCGTCGAAACACCGGCCAGGTAGGCCTGCGCGATGACGGCCACCATCGCCCGCTCAGCCCTCCGCCTCGGCGCCAGTAGCCAGTCCGGAAAGTAGCTGCCTTGACGAAGCTTCGGCACCGCCAGCTGGATGGAGCCGATGCGGGTGTCCCAGTCGCGCAGCCGGAAGCCATTGCGCGAGTTAACGCGGTCAGCACTCCTTTCGCCGTACTCAGCGCCACAGGCCTCCTGAGCCTCGGCGGCCATCAGTTGTTGGGTAATCGCGGCCATCATTTCGCGCAGCAGATCGGGGTGCGCCTGCTCGAGCTGCTCGCGCAACCACGCGAGCGGGTCACGGTCCATACTGGGGTTGGCCATCGTGTTCCTCCTTCAGGTGGGTAGAAGCTCCTGAAAGGATGACCGATGGTCTTCGTCTTCTTAGAGGGCTACGCCGCCGGCGCTCCCTCGTACACCACATGCCTGGACGCTAACTTTTGCTCGAAGGCAACGACTTTCACGCTCCTATTGTCGAATTGGTGCCCCTGGCATTCGCCTATTTGCTGTTTATAGCCGGTGCGGCATGCGGCATAGTGGCGAGCTTCATCGGCAACACGCTCACCGCCTATGGCGAGATTGGAGTACAGATGCTGCGGCAGTGGTCTGAGCAGTGGCAATCAACGGCGACTGCCGATATGGCACAACTCGTTGCGATGGAGCAGATTAGCCTCCTGGGCCGATTGCGTGGTCAAAACTTCACGAAATGGAGGCTGCTCCAGGCAGGGGTTCTTGCCCAACTGTCCGGGATGGGCGTTTTCCTCATCGTCCTAGCGATGTTGATTCTAAGACCGCAGACGTAACCGATCCCTTTGATGACGGATCGAGCGCCTCGGCGGTAGTTCCCCGAACACGGCGGGTCGTAATTGGTCGGCTAGCGGTTTTGGACGGGGGTTAGTTGTTGGATCCAACCAAAGTGGGTTCCTCGACTCCAAACATGTATCCACCTCTCAATTCCGAGAGGGCAACCGCAACAGAAAACCACCATCCACGACCATCGTCGAGATTGGCGGTCGCGATTGTCGACAGGGGGAGCCAAAAGTAGCCAGCCTTCTTTCGGCCGGCCAAGCACTCCCAGACTTCGCGTACCTGCACGACTAGGTGCGGGGGCCCTTCGCCTAAAGACGTCTCGGCGCCTTCAACGCCCTGACCTGTACGCGATATCGCTTCGCTCAAGAACTCAACCTCCGGGCGGTCGGGTAACGGGGTCACAGCAGGGATGAAACTCTTAAGGGCGTCGAGTGCAAGAGGTCGATTCGGACCCTCGAGCATCGTCCGGTCGACTGTGAACGTTGCCCTCTGGATATCGTTCGTTGCCTGGAGCTCGAACTGCAGTCGAATCTCGCTCTCATGGCTACCAAGGCGAGCCTGCACTGTTTGATTCTTACCGATCACGAGCTCAGGTCCCTCTAGACGCAGACCAAAAAACTGTCCGAAATCGTCTGCGAGAACTGACTCCAGCGAGAGCTTGTAGGCGACCCCCATCATCGTTGCGTATCCAGCTGGCTTCACGTAAGCGGCCACAATGGCTGTCTCGAGCTCATCGCGGGTGATGGTCCAGGCACCGGGACGGCTCTGAGCCGGCTTGGCAGCCAAGCCGAGAGAATTGTTCCCCTCGCACAAAAGCGAGCGAGCGCCCGGATCGCGGAGCGTTTCGGGATCCTGGTAAACGATCTCATTCGAGTTGGCGTCAATCTCAATGAGCCCAATGGCATGGCCACTCTTTGGTCCGAGGGCGACAAGGACGTTCATCATCTTCAGCTCAATGTCGGGCTGCTCAAAGATGCCGAAAAGGACGTCAACTATGTCGCGCTTTGCAAGTGATCGCTTGTATGGGATGCGCTGATATGTCGCCGCGGGCTCGGTGTCCGCGATGAGGGCCATAGTCACACCGAGCGTTCTCCATGTGGTGTGCCAGATGGCCTCTAGCCCCGCGCCCCAGCCGGAGGCAGCCAGGCGTAGCCACCCCGGGTCGTAGATGTTGCTGGGCAGGCCCTCGGGCATCTCAATCTCCGACACCTCCTGAGCCTCGGCTGTGCGGCTGGCGTCGAGAAAGGTTCGCAGCTCTTCTGCGCTCAGAGGTGGCTCGCCTGAGGAGGCGGACCCTTTGTTAGTCACCGAAGCGCCCCAAAGAAGATAGGAATGGCCAGAGCGATCGCCGCCAAGAAAGCGACCATCCCCACGACAATGAGGCGGTTCATCGTTGCGAGGCGATCGCGCCAGTAGATTTCGAACTCGGTCAGGGTTGACGGAGCGGCCAGCACCGGCCGAATGGCTGCAGCAAACGTTGCGGCAGAGATGAGTAGCAGGACGGGCGGCAGCACCGTCAGGGTCTTGATCGCTCCGCCGAGGTTGCCGAAGCCCACGTATTTCAGGATTGCGAAGTAAACGCCGACCGCGGTACTGCTGGTTGCGATCATTGTTGATCCAAACGTCCGGCCAGTCTCGAGTGACGCGCTTCTGAGATGCGAGAGTTCGTCCTGGACCCATGCAGGCGTCGAACTGCTATCGGTTGGAGTCGCTCTGGCCGCCTTCTTGTCCGCAGCAAGCTTCGCGGACCCGTGTTCGCTGATGACGAACTTAGCTTGAGTGACCTGCTTCTCGCGATCGACGGGCAGATTCACGGTGGCTGAAGCCGTCTCATGTGTGGTTGGACATTCGAATTTGACTACCCATGGAACGATCGGATCCTTAACCTCCTCAGGACCGGCGAACACCAAACCGAGATCCTGGCGTGCGCGATACTCAACTGATATGGTCCCTCGGTGGATCCGATGGCATTGCTCGCAGTCGACTGAGATGTTGGACTGGCTGCGATCTTCCGCCACTAGCCGCTCCTCATCTCCTACATGCGAAGCCCACATTGGTTGAGCCCACTGAATCGCTCCCTGGCGTAGACAAACGACCCCGGCGAGTCTTGCACTCGCCTTCTCGCTTCCGGACCGTGCAACACCATCTAATGCCGGCGCCGATCCTCATCGGATTGAGGTGTCCAACAGAGCGCCTTGCGTCGCGCCGTGTCTTGTCTGTTTGTCGTAGGCTGCGGATGCCTTCTTCAGCTCTCGCTCAGCCGACCTGAATGCGTCGCGTTGTTGCCTCCTGGAGCCTGGCATCGACTCAGCCAATCCGCCAAGGTGCTTTCTAACCAGGTCGATGTGACCTTGCTCGTGGGCTTTGAGTCTTTCAAGAAAGCGATTCCACTCGGCCTTGGCCGCGGCACTCAATTTGCTGTGGTCGCTCAGTTTCGGCAACGTAACTCCAATCCCAACATTGACCCTGGGCGCGTTTGGCCTGCTGTTGTCGAGGCTCTCGATCCACTTGGTCCGCCCCGGCTGGTTCCCCAAGCCGCTTCGCTGCGCTTCGCGCAGTACTGATTTGTGCAGCGACGGCAAGTTGTTTCCGCTCACCGTATAGAACTTAGTCGGAGCCTCTTTGACTGTTGTCACCGGCCGTGGCGGAGGCTGTGGGCTCCCCCTCCCGGTTCGCACCGACGGAGTGCGTGAGGGCTTCGCAGTTGGCGATCCGGGATGTCCTGAAGGCTTTGTCTGCGCGACGCGACTGGAGCGGCGCAGACGCGAAGTGGACCTGCCGGGAACTGCTGGCCGCCGGGTCGGCGGCATCCCGCTGAGTGTGCCAGCCTGGCGATTTGGTCGACGAACGACCCCAGATGCCGTATTCACAACCCGAGATCGACCTCGGAGGGTTTCGGTCGGACGCAGATTGCTCGCGCGCGGCCGGCGGGCACCTCCGAGAGTGGTGTTCGAAACAGCCCTCGATTTGGCTCCGACCCGCGGAGTTGGCGCTGTCGCGGTCTTAACTCGAGGACTCGGTCGGGGAACCGGAATTTGGCCCGGCGATGCGGCCCTCGGCAAGCTGGGTCGCCGCGCTGGTTGCGGCGAAATTGGAGGGTTAAGCCTCGGCATTATGCTCTGCTTTATACGGATGCTCGTTTCTGAACATAGTCGGCCTCAATACCGCTCCGCAACTGGTTGACTTATTGACCCCGGCTGGGAGGCGACAGGATGAGCACTGGCGAAGGGCCACTGTGGCTTCGGGCCACGCTTGGCGCCGATACTTCGATGACGATGATCGATGATCGTTGTCCTTCATCAATCGCGGCGGCAACCTCTTAGTGCCCAGCAAGCAGAGCGCCCGGCTCCTGCGACCAGAACTGGACTTCTTTCCTACCCGCGGGCGTGAAGTATTGATCCTGCCACTGTGGGGTGGGATCAAGCCCGTTGTACGCATTCTTCTTGTCCTGCTGGAGCCAGTAGCGCCACCGGTAGTGGTCGTAGACATCCAGCACGTGCGTTGTGTAGGCAATCGCGAGCTCTCGATTGCCTTTGACTAGAAGCAGATTCTCGTCGTTGGCGTATGAGGCGGTAAAGCCCAAGTTATGGCTTCCGGTCACAACCACGCAGTCGCCAAACGGATCGATCACAACGATCTTGTCGTGGATGATCGCGTGCGCCTGCGGCGTCGACTTCAGCAGTTCACGCTGCCAATATGCGAACGTGTCGTCAATCGCACTGGCGGCTACCATGGCCTGGACCGCATCCGGTCCCGTCGAGGTTCCGCTGAACAACTGCGTGTCGAACTGATTGACCGCCTTTGGATCTGTTGCCGCGCCCCTGACGATCAGATCCGGTTTGTCCTTGGCCCGCGTGGTGATGGCGTCGATTACGCTTGGCGAGCCTGGTTGGAAAAGCAGGAAGAGTATTGCTTGCTGGGCGTTTTCAATCGCCTTGTAGACGTCCGAGATGTCCCCTGGCACCGTTGGATCGGTCCTCGGCTTTGTCTGTTGCTTGGTGTTTGGGGAAAACCACAGTGTCGAATCAATCTTCTGCAGATCCAGTGCTTTGTCATTTTCAGAGCGGAAAGCAGCGGCTTGCTCGGCAGCATCTGCCTTGAGCCGATTCCAGTAGTCCATGTACTGCTGAGCTGTGAACGCGTCAAGACAAATGAGGGCGTTGTTGCTCTGTGCGCAAATCGCGTTTGAGGTCCAGTTCGTGCTCCCGGTAAGCACAGCCTGGGGTTGGCCGCCTTTGTCGACGTAGACTACGAACTTGTTGTGGCCGATGTGTTTCGGCTTGAGCATCCGATCGGTGATGTCGACGTTGGCAGCGTGAAGCGCCTCCCGGGCAGCCTTGTCGGTATCGTCCGCAGGGCCTGTGTTGGAAAGGATGAGATGCAGGTAATCTTTCGCAGCCAGGAGCCTGGCTACGAGCTCCTGGTCGGCCAGCTCGTACAATGCGGCGAAGCAGGATCCGCCCTCGGCTTGTGCTTTGTTCAGTAGGAGCTCAAGTGCTTCGATCATCTCGCCCGCGAGCCTAAGTCGCAAACCGTCGCCAGGCTTAGAAATGTGCTGCATCAAATCCGTAGAACTTGGTGCACCGGTCGGGCCAGCCGGAAGCATGTGCGATACGGACTGTGTCGACAGAATGCCGCGGTTGAAGTAGGCTAGGAACGATCCGCACGTCGGCGTAAGGTCGACTCGGTTCGTGGCCAGGCTGGAACCGGCCAAGGGCGTCAAGTTTCCAGGTGTACCAACCATAGGAATGATCTCGTAGCTGTAGGAGCCTCGCGCCTTGGCCGTGAAATCGCGCCAGTTAAACTTCTGTATTGGCCAATCGTCTGTAGTCTTCGGTTGCCAGTCGGGATTGGAGCCACCCTTGAATCCGACCCAGGCGGGTAGCACTGTGGTCTGCGACGTGTGTAGGTCGGTGCGATGAATACTGAAACCGAGACAGTTTTCGATCGGGGCATCGTACGACCACGCCACGAACGCGACATCATTGTTGGCCAGCGCTACCGCTTCGCTCATCTTGTACCCTTGGCGCACAGCGCAAACACTGCAATCGGGCCGGCAACGAACTCGCGGGCGGATCCGCAACGCAAGGAAGCTGCCGTTGCCGGTTCAGAACCGGCGCCCCCTGCGGGCAAATATAGTCTCAACGCCGCGGTTGTCAACTGGTTTACTTAACTAACGGGGATTGCGTTGGGTAGAAGGCTAGGCGCACCGCGCAGGGCCACTCGAGGCCGTCCCGCGCAGTTCAATTTGCTCAGACCAAGGCGACGGCGAGAATGTCACGCGTTCACATCTCGTAGCCTCTCAGGAGTATCGCCTCGAGATACCTATTGGCGTCGCCTGAAGATCGCACTAACCGTCGCAGTCACACCCGCCTTGGCGATAAAGACGAGTTGGCCCTCGGCACTAAACCCGAGTTCAAACTTGATTTCCTCCACGTCGTAATCTTGGGCGGGCGCTGAGACATTGTGTAAGAGATACTTGATCTGCCCGACGGCCTTTTCCCAGTCGACTTGACCTCCTGGGTGCTGCGGCCAAAGAGTGCCTGGACGCCCTACTTGAAGCCTTGGATCTCATATCCCTGGACCTCCAGTTGCAGCTCGCCTACAAACACCTTACATTCGCAATGAATGGGCCCTTCCTTATGTCGCGCCAGACGCAAGAGAACCCAAGCCCATCGACAAGATCTACGTTTATGAAGTTCCTGCAGGTACGCGCAACATTCAGGGGGTTGTCGCCCCTCAAAAAGAAGGTGGCAAGGTATTCGTCAGGCTAGGTAAGGATCCAGACGGCAAAATCTGGCCAACGGGCAAGACTTATCCAGGCGGAGGCCCCCAAACAGCAATTGGGGGCAGTCTGGGTGAGGTGATTAGAAAGTACACAGTCAAAAAAAGGTAGTCACGTTCATCGTCCGCGCCGCATATCGTTGCGTTCTAAGGATGTATCCGAGCGTTATGGTTGGATGGATGGTCACCCGATCTCCCCGCGTCGAAAGTCCAATTCACACCCTCACGCCGATCGCGGCTACCCAACGCATATTTGCTCGATGGAACGGACCCCGGTCCGGGGCGGATAATCCCTCGCGCTTGGTGGCCAGGAACAACAAGTAGCCGCCGATGATAGGGACGACAGTCTCTACGGGTATGTGAAAATAATTGCCTTTCTTCAGTATCAAGAAGCCCGTAAACAGAGCGAGGAGGAGCGCCCACAGTACTCGTGATCGAGGCGGCTCTGGTTCTATTGAACTCCGCCGAACCCGTTCCTGATCGAGTTGCGAGGTGATTAGTGGCGCGTAGATCGTGCCAGCGACATCCTTGAGTTCGAGCATGACTGACTGACCTGAATTGGCGGACGTATCAGGTGGCTTAGCCACGGAACCTGTTGGGTCGAATGCGCAGTGAGAATCTCGTCAAATGGCGGTTGCTCGTGGCTGGCCTGTCAGCGGAGCTCGGTGGGGTAATGGTGTTTGGGGTGTCACTAGGGTACGTTGTGCTGCGATAAGTGGCGCCCACTCGTAACCGGGTGAAACAGATCCACATTGGCTGTGGGGCAGTAGATATTTGGAGTTCCAAACGGGCCAGGCGAGCTGGGTCGAGAGACAGAAGTGGACGTCGTCAGAAAGGCTGCCGGTGGGCACCCTCCATATGGCGTTTCCTACTCCAACGCCGCGTTACCGCCAGACGGTGTAGTCAATGGCCAACTGCGGATTCCCCGGCGCGGGGAGATTTACAACTTGGAACGCTGCCACCCGCTCATCGTGGGTGTCTAAGCAGACAGATGACCCCACCTGCAGTTGGTCGAAGGGGATGTAGACGTCGTGCCGGACACTCAGGGCGGCAACGCAGGCCGCCTTGTCGGCCGTACCGTCGATCGGAGCCATGTAGTTCGTAGCGTTTATTTGGCCTCCGCCGGCGCCTCCAACAACATTCAAATCAGAATCAAGCGTCGCCGTCCCGACGGCCCCGGTCTCGAGATTAGCAAAATCTCCTCCCCTCATAGCCAAACGACCACGAGTGAGCACGCCCGCCGGATTTCCGACAAGGGATGGTTGTGAAGGCGTGGAAACTGCCGTCTGGCCTGGACTAGGGCCTGAATTCAAGATGCCAATGCCCGCCGCATGTAACAATCCAGCCACGGCCACCAAGGCCGTAAGCAGGGCTGCGACTCCGGTAAGGACTCCCGGCAGCGTGGTCCAGAAACCACCCGTCTTCTGATTCGGATACTGCGCCGGCAAGCCTCAACCCTGAATGCTGGCATTCTGGCACTCAAGCCGGCGTTAATCAACTGGCTCGCTAGACACGATGAGCTGAGTGAAGTAGGCTGGCGCTGACAGTCGGCGACAGCCCGACTGGCTAGGCTGCTGGAGAAGCGAAGCACGATCCTCCTGCAAATCAGGGTCGCCTTTCGCTAGGGGGCGCTACTGAAAGCTTCTGCCGCTCGGACTAACGAGCGTGGTGGCTGGCGATGACTGTAAGGGGGCATTGGTTGCGAGCCCCGGGGGGTTACATCGCGTACGGGCTGAGTGCACTCCTTACTTTCATCAGCCTGGTTACCTTGGGCGCGCCGCCGACGATTGTGACCCTACTTCTCATATTCGTGGTCGCGAGCGTCGGAATCAGGTTCGGCCGGCGGCTCAAGTTTCTCAGGTGGTTCCGCAATGCGAGCGCGTACATGTCGATCGGAGCTATCGGGATCACCGGCCTAACAACCTTTGGCGCACCCCGAACGATCGCGGCGCTCACGATCTTGCTCGTTCTAGCCAGCGCGATCGCCAGACTGCGACAAGAGCGCAAATTCCTGTGGTGGCTCCCTGGACTCAGTCGCGGGACCTGGTGGCGGGTCGCGCTAGCGTCCTGCGCCTACGTCGCCATCACGGTAGTGGTCACCGCTTCTCTCGTGGAGGGTCGTTCACGCATTGGACTCATGATCCTGGCGATAACTCTGTTGGTTATGACTGTGAGCACGGCCTGGAGCCAAAGACCTAGCCTCCCGACATGGGCTGTGGTTACCCTAGTAATCGGTGGAGCAGGTTGTCTGCTAATCTCCGGCATAGACTTTGTGGTCGCGGCAACCACCGCATCGAGCTTGATCCTGACTCTGCTGTATGTCAATTGGCTCCGGGCCTCACCGCGATTGCGATTGAAGACTTCCGCCAAGAACGCGGGTATCGCTGTCGGCGTGCTGGTCTTGGTCGCTTTACTGGTGGGGCTGAGTGTGGAACCCACCGTGCTACAGGCTGAGGCCAGGCCGTTCACAAACGTCACGATAACGGTACGGGCCGATAACCTTGATGCTGCAAAGTTCACGATTAATGAAACGATGGACTTTACCCAACCCGCGGCGGAAGTAGCACCGATTGCTCTCGATCCAGAATCGGTTGTTGCGGAAGGATTTCTTTTGACAAGCGTCCAATTGCCCGGGTTAAGCGGTCAAGCAGTCGAAGTGAGCCGGAACTCCCATCGTGTGCGTTATACATTGTGCGAAATCGGCGATCCGAGCGATTGCCCTACCGTCAAACTCATCCTCCTGAATTTCCCAAACAAGACTATCCATGCCGTCTCCGGAAGTGGAGACGCACCTAAGACGTCAAAGGACGGCACAGAAGTGCTCACGACGAACATCGATGGTTATACAGCGGGCACTGGGATCTCTTTTGACTACGTATCTGCGTCCGCGGTCTGGCTTCGTCCCCAGATTGACCCCGTGCTTGGTCTTCGAACGCTCAATGACTGGGTCATTGCAGGCATGGGCTTGCTCGTCGGCGCGGTGTCTTGGATGCTGTCCTTCGCATTGCACAACATCGCCGGTTTCTTGGCAGGATGGTTGGGCCAGTCGTTGAGGAAACGGGGTCCAGCCAAGTCCGCGACCGCAGCACTCAAAGTGCCGCAGTCATCTAAGGAGAACGTGCACCGCCCACGATAGAGTGATCTAACGGTAAATGCGGGACGCGCGATACACGTTATGACTGGAAAACCACGGCGCCGGTGCATCACCTGCCCAGCGCCGAGCGTTCGCGATCTGCCAAACTAGTCCGCGGAGTGCTAGGCTCCGCCCATGGCGTTCGGGTCATATTATTGGGTCTTCATTCAATTGGTGCGAGCCCGATTCGGTAAATGCATCAAATCCGGAATTGACGCGGAACGTTCGTCATTTCACGAGCACAGTCACCAGGAGCGCTACTTAATGTTGGACGTTGAGTTTCGCGCCTTGGGCTTCGCCGCTCCTGGTAGTGAAGGCGTACGCATCAGCGCTTTCTGAAGAGCGATACCGACCTCATGTAACGTCTGGTTAGCCTTTCGTTTGCTCTTTCCTGTCAGGGACTTATTCAGGCCGTCATAGTATTTGTGGACCAGATCAACATGGCCTTGTTCATGGGTTTGACGCCCCTTCAAAGAGCGATTCCACTCGGGCTCCTGCCAACGGACCCAGTGTGGGTGGCATCCTGAGATGCGCAGAAAGTCCGTCACGGCGTACACCGACCGATCAGGCGAGGATCTCGTAAGCGCGGCTTGATTCTTTCGCCCGCGCTTAGCGCGGCGGCGTCGACGAGAGATCAGGCGGCGCGGTGGTACTCGTTGATCAATCCGTACAGGAGTTGCCTGCGACAGACCGGCCCGTTGCCCTCCGCCGCATCGACCTCGGGCGGCCTCAGTCCGAGAGCCAGATGGGGACGCTGGCGGTTGTAGTGCTCGGTGTATCGATCAAGGACAATCCGCAGGTGCTGTTCGCCGAAGATGAGCAGCCAGTCCAGCGCTTCGTGACGCAGGGTCTTGATCACTCGCTCGCAATGGGCGTTGGCTCGAGGTCGCCGATAGGGCGTGAGCACAACCTTGGCGCCTTCGCCCTAAGAACCTGGTCGAAGTCGTCGACGAATTTGGCGTCACGATCGTGAATCGCCAGCTGAACCGGAACCTCGAGCCGGCTCAGCTCCCAGGTCAGGTTGCGCGCCTGCTGGGTCACCCAGGCAGAGTTGGGATGAAAGCTGCAGTTCGCGTACAGGATCCGGCGGCTGTGGATCTCGACGAATACCAACACGTAGAGAGTCCTGAGCAGGACCGTGTCGACGGTAAGGAAGTCGCAGCCGACGATCGCTCCGGCATGCGCCTTCAAGAACTGAGACCAAGTGGGTCCCTGGCGGCGAGGAGCTGGCGGCACGCGGTGGCGGCGCAGAACGCCTCGGATTGTGGTTGCCGAAACCCGGTAGCCCAGCTTGATCAACTCGCCCTGGATGCGGCGATCGCCCCAGCGCGAGTTCTCACGACCGAGGCGGAGGATCAGCTGTCGGAGCTCCTCCGAAATCGGAGGCCGGCCACGGCGAGGTCGCAGCCGGAAAGCCGACCAGTGCTGACGCACGAGTTCGCGGTGCCGGAGCAGGTAGCTGGGGAGAACATGAGCCGCCCGGGCGGCATTCGCAAGCCCAGAGCGGCGAAGACAAAGCGATCGGCTGGAACGAGTTCCGGCCCCTTCACCTGGCGGCGCAGAACGGCCACCTGATGGCGGAGAGCGAGGATCTCGAGGTCGCGCTCCGAGTCCGAGCTGGTCGCGAGCGTAGCGAGGCTGATCGCCAGCGGGACCAGCACATGAATGGACGCGTAGAGCAAGAGGCCGGAGAGTAGCCGCCGCAGCTCGCCAGTTCAAGCTCGAAATCGTCGCCAACCAACCTTCTTGGCAGGGAGGCGTGGAACTAGCTCGTTGAGCCGTGGACGGACTTTGTGCGCATCTCACGCTTCGGATCGGCTCCGGCGGGAGCGTGAGGCATGGCTCGAGTAGCTGTTCTGGGCGAGTCTTGCACTTGCCGGCGCCACTGTTAAGTGAGCGCTAACTTTCGACTGCTTGACAGATGGCGCGAAAGGATTCGTAATTAGGGTCCCCTTCAGCTCATGGGCTAGCTGGAGCTCGATTCGATCCGATCATACCGTGGAGGAGTGACCATGCCGACCCAGAAGAAACGGCCCGTTCGGCGCACTCAGGGCGGTCGATCCGGGAAGACGGGTCATCCTTCAGGCAGTCGCACCAAGGCTGCGCCTGGTCGGCCGACCATCCCTAACCCGTTGCGCCAGACGGCTGTGGTCGCGCGAACACGCTCGACTAGCAATGCCACGTCGGCCCAGCGTCAGACTCTAGTCCAAGCGAGTGGTAACGGGATCTCCATCACCGCTCATCGTGGCGACGGAATGGTATTGCTGGCATTCAACCTCGACGACAAGCTCACAGCCGATCTAGCCGGGTTCGCCGTCAAGCGCACCCCTCCGAGCGGCCCCGCCGAATTCTTGCTCAACCGTTTGAGCTTTGTGGACAAAATCACGGCGGCGACGACACCCGGACAACGGATGTGGACGGCGTCAGATCAGGCGCCGTTCCAGAAGTTTCGCTGGATCGACTTCCCAGCTGACACGATGCCGGGCACGTACCGCTACGCCGTTACGGCGATGTACTTCGCCGATTCAGACCTGAAGCCCGGGCCGAGCGCCGAGGTCGAAGTGCCCGGTATCCAGCAGGACGCCTTTGCCGCCTTCAAGCTCGGCTTTACCCGTGGCTACCTCTCCTCTCAGGCGTACGCCGAACGTTTCAAGAACGCGCCGATTCGCCCGATGCCAAAGTCCATGGACTTCGATACGAAGCCGTACGCGGCGCAATACGAGTGGCTCGGCTTTCATGCCCGAAAACTTGTCTTCGACTTCCTCAACGAATGCTTGACCGACCCCAAGGTCACCGTCGATGCATTCACCTACGACCTCGATGAGCCGGACTTCATCAGGGGCTTGGTCAAGCTGGGCAAACGTCTGAGGATCATTCAAGACAACGCCTCGCTGCACACCGGCCCGACGGCGATGGAGCCGAAGGGAGTCACGCTCCTCAAGCAGTCGGCAGGCAGTGCCAATGTGCTGCTCACCCACTTCACACGCTTCTCGCACGACAAGGTCCTGGTCAAGAAGGTTGATGGAAAGCCGGTCAAAGTGCTGACGGGCTCGGCCAACTTCTCCGTGCGGGGCCTCTACGTGCAGGCCAACAACACGATGGTGATCGACAGCCCGGACGTCGCGGCCGCCTACGAGGCTGCTTTTGATCAGTCCTTCACCGCCTGGCAGACGTTCAAGAGCTCAGCGGTCGCCAAGCAGTGGGATCAGTTCTCCACAGCGAGCCTTCCACCCTTGAGCGTGTGCTTTTCGCCACATTCAGACGCCACGGTTTCCCTGGCTAAGGTCGCGGCGGCTGTCCGGGGCGCCAAGAGCTCGGTGCTCTTCGCGATCATGCAGCTCGGCGGCGGCGGTGACGTGTTGAGCGAGATCACAAAGCTCGCGTCAGAGAACAAGATCTTCTCGTATGGAGTGACCCAGCAGGCGAGCTCGCTGAAGTTGTACAAGCCGGGGCAGACGCGGGCAAGCGTCGCGGATTTTGCATTCCTGAAGGACAAGGTGCCCCAGCCGTTCCGCCAGGAGTGGGGTGGCGGCCCCGGGCAGGTCATTCACCATAAATTCGTGGTCGTCGACTTCAATACGAATAGCCCAGTCGTGTTTGCGGGCTCATCGAACCTGTCCTCCGGAGGTGAGCAAAACAATGGAGACAACCTTTTGGCAATTACGGACCCGATCGTCGCGGCGGCATACGCGGTGGAAGCGGTGAGGCTCTTCGACCACTACCACTTCAGGGACGTCATGAAGACCGCCACCGCAGCCAAACCCCTCCAGCTCCAGGGGAAAGGGGTGGCTCCGCCTTGGTGGAAGCCGTACTACGACACCAGCGACATCAAGTACCGGGACCGGCTCCTTTTCAGCAGGAGCTGACAACGTTGACTCAGCCATAACGACCCTCGGAAACCGGATTGAAGCATGCTCGAGCAGCGTTCAAGGAGGACGTCGATGATCGACAAGCGACGTGCCGTTCATCATTCAAAACCAAAGCCGCCACCTCCGCCCCCTGCGCCAGCCCCTCCCCCGCCTGGTCCGCCCACTCCACCTCCGTCTCGCGACGCCGCAAGGTCACGCGTCACTAACGGCCACCGGGCCAACTTTTTTCCACTTTAATGCTGCGCTCTCGGACGGCCCCGTTCGGGATGATAATGTCCCCGCACTAAGGAGTTTCGGGTTGCTATCGAGAAGCTCCAGGTGCGCCTCGTTACCGGGCTGTGGATAGCGAGAGCCCGGCCGAAACTTGTCCTGCGGCCCGAACAGGTCGTGGGTCAGGTGTATTCATCACGCTGGGCGAGCGCGGTTCGCGTTGATTGCGGGAATAGACACGAAGGTCATGTCAGAGATCAGGCGGCGCGTGGCGATCATTGGACGTCTCGGGATCTTTCCGATGACGCGACTCTCGCTTCCGGCACGCCGCATCGTCGCCTACCTTGCGCTCCATGAACAGCCCGTGTCCCGAGCAACGGCGTCGGCTCAGCTCTGGCTGGACCAACCCGAAGAGCAGGGGCGCGCCAACCTGCGCCGCTCCCTCTGGCAGCTGCCTCAAGGGTGGGTGAGCGCTATCAGTGACGCGCTGATGCTCTTGGCCGATACGGACCTCAGTGACGCGCGTCGTGTTGCCGCTCGCGCCCTCGACGGCGGCACGCTGAGCCTCGATGAGATTGTTCTTCTGTCTGATGACATCCTGCCCGGATGGCACGAGGAGTGGGTCTGTCCGGCACAGGACGCGTTCCGCTTGTTGCGAGTGCAGGCACTGGAAGCGGCTTGTCGGAGCATGGCGGCGTCGGGCCATCACGCGCTTGCAACCCAGGCCGGTCTTGCGGCGCTGGCGGCTGAACCGCTGCGTGAATCCGCGGCCGAGGCCTTAATCGACGCGCACCTCGCCCAGCGGAACCGGTACGACGCGGTGCGGTGTTTCCGGACCCTCCGGCGACGCTTGAACGAAGAACTTGGGGTGGCGCCGGACCCAACCCTATCGGCGCGCATCGTAGCTCTCGGCCTTGGGGAGCACAGCCCCGGCTAGATCGCGGTTCGTTCCTCCGGCATCTGACCTTACGCGGTTCGGCCGTAAGTCGGACGGAACTCGGACGAAACTAGGACAGAATCGAGACATTAGCTGCACGATCGCCCCACACCCGCGCTCGCGTTGGCGACGGATCCGGAATGAGATCGGAACTAACCGCGACCGTTTGCAGGCATAGGTCGGGACGGTCGTCGTGGTGGACTCTTCCAGCGCAATCCATTCAACCGATGGAGCTGAGTCATGAAGATGGTCCTGGACTCCAGAGCGTCGCTTGAGGCGGAAGCGCAACCCGAGACGGCCAGCCCCTTTTTCGAAGGGGAGCCTCGCTCCGAGGATGTGCCACGCGGTGCGGTCGGCTTCATGCCCTGGGCCGAAAGTCTCACCCCGTTTGTAGAAGGCATCGAAGAGTCGGGGGAGGCAACCCATGTGGAGGCGATGCTCGCCGCGGCATTCGCCGAGTTGCGCGACGAGGCTTTCGACGAAGCTCTCGCCAATCTTGCGGCCGAGACCGAGCAGTTCATCGCCGACCGGCTGTCCGATGAAGTCGCCGGAAACGGTACTGAGCGCGAGCGCGTAGGGGATGCGCACTTGGCGTCTGTCCGATTCGAGGCCGAGAACTACCTCGATAGCCTCGAGCAGGGTATAGCCGGACGAGACCTGGAGTCGCTGAGCGACCAACAACTCGACGAGCTCCTCGACAGTTTCGACCCAACTCCTAGCGAGGTCACGCCTGCGGGTGAGGAGTTCATCGGCGGGCTCATTCGGAAGGCGAAGAGTGTCGTCAAGTTCGTGGCGAACGCCGCCAAGACTGTCGGCGGTCTCGCGGGCAAGCTCATCGGGCCCGTCCTGCAACGCCTGCGCGGCCTGATCAACCCGCTCCTGCGACGTGTCCTTTCCTTCGCCATCGGGCGACTCCCCGCTCCACTCCAGGCTGCGGCTCGAACCCTGGCAACCCGAATCACTTCCGAGACCAGCGAGGACGAATACGGCGAGGCCACCCTCGCCACGCCGGTTGTCATTTCGGACGTCGAGGCGCTGGCCGAATCCTTCGATGCCGCGCTTGCTGAGGCGGTGGTAGCCGGCCCTGACCGCGAGCTCGAGGGTGAATTCCTGGCCGATCAGGACACTGAAGGTGCGATCGACGGCCGAGAGCTCGAGGTCCTGGCGGAGGCGCGCGGGGCGCTCATCGACCGGCTTCGTTCCGTCGACGCCAAAGATGTCGAGCCTGCCGTTGAGCAATTCGTTCCGGCCCTCCTGGGCGCCCTCAGGCTCGGAATCAACCTCGTCGGTCGGCCCAAAGTCGTTTCCTTCCTTGCTCAGTATCTCGCCAAGCTCATCGGACGTTGGGTCGGTCCCGACCTGAGTAGCCCACTTTCGACGGCCATCGTCGACACAGGCCTGCGCCTCGTTTCACTGGAGCAAGCTGCGACAGAGGAGCGCGGCGACGAGGCGGTGCCGGCGATGTTGGCGACTGTGATCGAGGACGCGGTTCGCCGGTTCGCCGAGAACGAGGGATACGTCTTCGAGGACGAGGGCCTGATGCAGTTGGCCGCGGCCGATGCGTTCGGCCAAGCGGTCTCGACGTACTTTCCAGGGCGGTTTGTCCGATCGGGACTTCAACAGGCACCGTCGATCGGCGGCGCGTTCGTGCCACGTCGGCCCAGGAGCCTCAGGACTTATCGGAAATACAGTCGTGTCCCGGAAGTCGAGTTGACCGCCCAAATCGCCGATGCGCTCCCCTCCTTCGGTGGCCTTTCCGTCGGAGCTGTATTGCGGGCCGCCGGCGCACGGTTCCCGCTACGAGCCCGTGTCCACATCTATGAGGCGGCAATCGGGACCACACTGCCGCGCTTGGCGCGAATGGATCGAACGGGCGCCGGAAGGGGGCGGGGGCAAGGTCCTTACTGGCTCCTGCATCCGTTGACACCTGCGGCGGCTGGTCTGCTGTTGCGAGAACCACATCTCGGTGTCCAGGTGCCCGACGCATTCATTAGGTCGCGCCATCGCATCGCCGTGGGCCAGCGCTTCTACTACATAGAACCGATCGGACCGGACGGCGGCGTCGTACAGAGCGGGTCACAGTTGGCGAATACGCCTGTCACGCCCAGCCAGGGCTGGGCGGTCATCGACCTCGTTCGTTCGCAAATTACGGTGGCCCTATATCTGTCCGAGGCGGAAGCGCAGGCCGTCAGTGCCGCCATCCGGGCGGGTCGAGGCGGACCAGCTCTGCTCAACGCCTTGACGTCGACATACACCTCGCTGGACCGCTCGTTCAGTCGTGCGTTGGGTCGAGTTCGGATCGTTCAGGCACGCGCGGGCATCCTGGGAGGGGCTCTACGTGCCGTGGCGCCGAATTTCGCCGCCGCGTTGCGTCGTCGCATCCGGCGTTGGCTCCTGCCCGCGATCGCGGGCTGGACCCGAACGAAGAGCGAGGAGTTCGTCCGCGCGTCGGCCCACCCGGCCAACGGAGTCACGGTTCTCGTGAGGATGCGCTCAATTCCTGATCTTGATGTCATTCGCCAAACGCTTTCTGGGCGTCTCGCCAGCGCGACGCGTGTCGACGGCGCGGGCACGGGATCGCGAGCGGCACCCACGATTACTGTCACTGTCGTTCCGGGCAAGCGTCGGCCGTGATGCCGTACGCCTCGCCCCGCCAGCACCTGGTCGCTGAGGATCTCGCCCGACAGACCGCCCATTGGATCGCCGCCGCCAGGATGTTTCGAGACGCCGAGGAGTTCGCGTCTGTAGAAGCCTGGCGATCGGTCGAAAGTGAGGTCGGGCTGCCCCTGCGGATGATGCTCGGCGCCACCGTCGAAGAGCTTCTCGCCCTCGGCAAGGCAACCGCCGAACTGGTCGCGGGGGCCCGGCGCCACACCGAAGCCCTTCGCCCGGCGGCCATCGCGGTGCAAAGATTTCGCCGCCGCTACTCCCAGGTCGAGGTCACCCTCGAGTTCTTCGGCGACGCGGTCAACTCAAGGACCAGCGCACCGCTCCGCGCGGCACTGGCCTCCCTTGATCGCCTGGCCGCCGCGAGCATGTCGCCGCCGCTCGTCGAGGCGAAGGCGCCCGTGCCTCCGGTGCTCACATATGTTGACAAGGGAATGGGTGCCTCGATCCTCCAGGCGGGTGTGCGCTTGTGGGCCCCGGGGACGATAAATCCAGTCGCCGCGATCAAGATCGTTCGTCACAACCTGTATCGACCGACATCCCTGTTCCACGAGACGGGTCATCAGGTAGCCCACCTGACGAAGTGGACGGGATCGATGCGGGAGGCGATCGCGCGGACCTTCGCCGACGACTCCGAGCTTCGCGCGATGTGGACCCCGTGGACGTCTGAGATCGCGGCTGACACGTTTGCGTTCCTTCATACGGGATACGCGTCCGTGGCCGCCCTGTACGACGTGGTGGGCGATGCGCGGTCGATCCTACGTTGGCCCGTCGGCGATCCACATCCCATTGGTTGGCTCCGAACCCTGCTTGGCTGCGCCTTTGCCCGCCGTGCGTTTGGGATGCCAGGTCCGTGGGAGGCGCTCGAGGAGGCGATGATCGCGAGCTATCCGCCCGCGAATGCAGACCCGACGGTCGGGCCCCTCCTCGTGCGCTCGCGAGCGCGTTTGCCTGAGCTCGCGGCCGCTTGCCTGGATGCGCCCGTCCCAGCACTCGGCGGCCGGCCGATGACGAGAGTGCTCGATCCGGCACGCGTTTCGCCAGCAGCACTTGCGGATCTCGAGCGGACGGCCGGTCCTGTGCTCTGGACGTCGCTCCACTGGAGGCGAACCGAGGGAATTCGCCTGGTCGCTCTCGCCGGCTTACGCGAGGCGGAGCGTCCTGACACTGCGCATGAATGGATCAATCGCGCAAGGACCTGGATGACGAGCGAGCCTGTAGCGGCATGAACCGAACTGGACGGAGGGCAAATGACTGACACCAAATCGACCGTTGATTTCCGGAGGACGACGCGGGGGAAGGGCGCGGGAAGGCGGCAGCGTGGCGCGACGTCGGAAGATGCGATCAGAGACCTGCAGGAGCGCGTCGAGTTCCTGACTCTATCGATGGGCACGATCACCGGGTACGAGAAGATGGTCAACCTCCTTGACAATGGTCTCGCGGGAATCGCGGCCGAGCTCCAACCTCTGCGCGATCTGACCCCGGTTCGCATCGGCGACCCACTCGGCGAACCCGTAATCACCGCCCTGCGCGCGATGCGGACCGCGCTCGACAGGCCCGATTGGTCCGCCGCTGGATCGATCTCGATCGCGGATCAGAATGTTCCCTTCATCGGGGAGCCAAGCCCGCGAGCACGGGTCTTGGAGCGACGCGTGGTCTTCGAAGTGGAACCGGAGATGGCACGATGATTCAGCAGCTCGTCCAACGCGTCGTCAGCACACGGGGGGTGACGCAGGAGCAAGCCGCTGCCACCGTGCTTGGGTCAGACCCCCTGGACTTGATCCTCCACATGGAAGAGGTATGGAGGGCGCCCAACCCATGGGCGCCGAACGTGCAACCGGGCGGTAACGCGCGGCAGGCGCTTATCAACGTAGGGGCATTTCATGACTGCGTCCCGACAGCCGGACCGGCCTGGGACCACCTCGGCTACGCGTTCGTTCTGGAAAACACGCGCGTCGTACAGATCATGCGCAGGGTCGTCCGCGAGTATCGCTCCGGTGAGGGGCTGGGCATACCTTCGGTATCAACCCAGTGGTGGTTGGATGGGACGGAGGCGCTCCTGTTTGGAGCCGCCAACCCGTTCGCATCGTGGCTTTCGACGAGTGTAGTCCGCTCTGACCCAGAGGCAGTACGCCGAAATGCATACTGGCGCCTTTTCGGTACAGATCTCGCTTTCGGCGCCGACGACAACCGGCCGCTTGTATACGACAAGGCGACAGCTGCCAACAGTACCTTCGTGCAGCTGCTCGAAGAGCTCCTCTACGAGTTATGGCAGGCGATGGAGAACCTTCGGAATATCTCGGGCCCGAACGCGGCCGACGATGACAGGATCTTCCGGCTCGCGGAGCAGCTCGCGTTCATTCTGCGTTCGCGCCGACAGGGTGCCCTGCTCGCTAGGGAGGAGCTCGCGGCGTCAACCGCCCTGGGCTGGCTCGACCTCACCTTGAGCGCGAACACCCCCGTGGTGTCGGATCTGCGCGCCCAGGCGACGAGCCCCGCGGATCGTCTGAAGATCATTGGAGAGCGTGTAAGCATGGCTCCGCACAGCCGGTCGGCCTCGTTCTTCTCCATGGCGGCCGACTTCTCTTTGGTGCTCCGCGCGATCGAAGCGGGCTACGTGTCCGGACCGCAGTTCGCCTGGCTGCTTTATAGCACCACGGCACCACCGGCTGCGCCTGCGCTTCCCCCGGGAGCGCGGGCACTCGGTCCTGAAAGTCGCCGCGTGATCACGGAGTGGTCGGCAGCAACGGGGAAGTCACTCAAGAAACGTGCTGTAGCGGTGGAAGTCGACGGGCGCCGTCCCGTCGGAGTTCGCTGAGCCAGAGCGGCGAGAGATGAGCGGCGCGACGGGATTGTCTTCGGGTGGCTCGTGGGACGAATGGGGCTTCGAGGTTCCTTTCGAACCGCCAGGCCGGAGCTCGACTGCGGCTCTTGAATGGACGTCGGCGCCCGTAGGTGAGTGGGAGTCGCCGTTCAGCGAAGCCGGCGAGGCCCATGCTGAATCGTCTGAAACGTTCGCGCCCGATGCGTCTACCGATGTGTCGACGGAGGCTGAGGATCAAGAGCTCTACCCCGCGACGTTCGAGGAGGAGGGCTTTCCGACCGGCGTCGTCCTGCAGGCGGCGACTGGAGCGACAGGCCACGACGAAGAGCACTGGGACCCACACGCCACTGGGTTGCCCTTGCTCGCGACCGGGCCAGCCACCCACGCACTACGGCTGTCGCCAAACTTCACCGTCGGCGATCTCGTGCGAAGCGGCGAAACATCAGCGTCGGTGGCGCGCATCTCGCCGGTGCTGGTCCGCGTCCTCCAGGCGATTCGCGACCGCGCTGGTCGATCCGTGCAAATCACGTCCGGGTACCGCTCGTGGGCACGCAACAAGGAGAACTATCGCCATCGGAACCAGCGGCCGACGCTGAGCCGGCACTGCTCGGGGCAGGCCGCAGACATCAAGATCACCGGCCTCACCGGCACCCAGATCGCGAAGCTCGCGATCGACGCTGCGGGACGGGATCTTGGCATCGGGGTGGGCTCCGATTACGCCCACGTCGACGTTCGTGGCACCTGGACGCTCTGGACCTATTTCAAGGGTCGCGCCGCGACGACGGCGCTGCAAGAGGTGAAGGCTTACCGCGCCAGTCAGAGGCGTGGCGCCGCACCGGTTCGTCCCGGGTCGCCGTCGCCGCCGCCGGCCCGACATGCCACGGCGGCCGGCCGGCACGTCGTCGAGCGTCATCCGATGCTACGTAGTCACGCCGGTACACCTCCGGACCTGGTGATGCGCTGGAATGCGATCACACAGCCGGGCGAGGTGGATGTGGTCGTCCACCTCCATGGGTTCGCGGACCAGAAGTCGCGCATGCAGTTGCCGAGGGACAAGGAACCGATTAGCGGCCTCGATTTCTCCGACCCTGCTGGGTCCGGGGTTCACGGCCGGACACGCCCGACGCTAGGGCTGTTGCCGCGCGGTCATTTCTATGGTGGGCGGCGGGGGACGGGTTACTCATTCCCCGCGCTCGTGGAACCCGGCGCGCTGCTCGCGTTGGTCAGCGACGGGCTCGCGCGTTTGTCGAGCCTCATGGGCTTAAGCGTCCGGCTAGGTCGCCTCATCGTGACGGCGCATTCCGGGGGTGGAGCAGCTCTCTCGAAGATCGTTGGGCACACCGACCCTGACGAGGTGCACGTCTTCGATGGACTCTACGGCCCCGGAGACACGATCGTCCAATGGGCTACGCGTCGCATCGCCCGCGAGGTGGCGAATCCGTCCACAATCCCGCCGGCGCTTCGGATCCTCTATAGGCCCGGAACGCCGAAATTTCCCGGCACCCAGCCTTACAGCGAAGCCGTCGCTCGGTCCCTATGTCAGGTGCTCCAGTCACCGGCTGGAGGGCTTCTGACGCCGCACTTCCGTGTCGACCGAACTCTTGTTGATCACAACGACATCCCGCGCCGCTTTGGCTGGGCGCTCCTTGCCGACAGTGCGGCCGAACTACCTGGGGCGACGCGCCGGGGGTGCGGAGAGCGCGGCGCGAACGTGAGCGCTAAGTCCGATGTCGAGTATCTGGCTTCTGAGACGGTATCGGATGCTGGTGACGAGCCCCAGCTGGAGGGCGAGGATAGCCACGAGGGCGAGGATAGCCACGAGGGCGACGATAGCCACGAGGGCGAGGATGGCCATGAGGCCGAGGGGCCCGAACCCGAACGCCTCGATTGGGAGGAGCCCCAGCGGCTCGGGGCGCCGGTATCCGACGTGGAGAGCGGTGAGGCGGAGCAGTCTGAGGGAGAGACGTTCGATTCCGAGAGTAGCGATAGCGAGGAAACCTTTGCCTTCGCGAACGGCGCATACGAGACAGGGGTAGGCGAGGTCGGTGAAGGCGAAGGCGAGGGCGCCCAAGCCGAGGAGCTCGATCGCGGTGAGTTATTTGGTGCGGAAGCGGCGGTGGCCGGCGAGCTGGAAGAAGCCCGAAGCGATCAGTTCGAGGCGATCGAGGCTCCTTATGCGACAGAGTCCGACTGGGGCGGTCGCGAATCGACGACACTCGAGGACCTTCTAGAGGCGGAGACCGGGACAAGCTCCAGCCTGACCGACCGGCTGAAGGGTGTCGCAGAGTTCGCGTTGGGACCGACCCTCCGGCAGGGGAGCATCGGCGCGGCAGTCGCTGCACTCCAGCGAGCGCTGGCCAGCCTGGGCCACGACGTGACCGTCGATGGCAACTTCAGCCCAAACACCGCGCGTGCCGTGCGCGCGTTCCAGGCACACGCAGGGTTGGTCGCCAATGGTGTGGCGGGACCGCAGACCAAGTCAGCCATCGCCGCGGCCCTGGCTCACAGAGGCTCGACGCCAGCGCAGCCCACCCCGGTCCCAACGACATCAGCCCTGTGCGACCAGATCCAGTTCACGGCCGAACTCGAGTTTCTCCGTTGGCATCCAGCGACGGGCGACATACATGAGACCGACATCAAGGCCACGCCAATTCTTCAGCAGTACTACCGCGAAGGTGTCGGGATCGATGTCCCAGCGAAGGATCTACAGAGCAAGGCTTGGCACAGGGCCCATCCGTGGAGCGCGGTATTCATCTCGTGGGTCATGCGGACCGCCGGAGCAGGCACCGCTTTCCGCTCCAGCCGGGCTCACCAGACCTACATCAGGGAAGCGCGACGGAACCGGCTTGAGGGGAACACCGCGAATCCATTTTGGGCATTCCGCCCAACAGAGATCGCACCGCAGGTCGGCGATCTCATCTGTAAGTCGCGTGCAAACAGCGGCGCCACCTATGACAACATCGGTGACGCTCAGGATCGCGCCACACATTGCGACATAGTGACGGATGTCTTGCCTGGTTCTCTGCGCGTCGTGGGAGGCAACGTACACGACAACGTCGACGTGAGGCACGTTCGGACCCATGCAGACGGACGGCTCGCGCTCGACGGCGATCAGGCGTTGTTCTTTGCAGTGGTGCGCTGCCAGCGCAACGTCACTCCCAGCTCAGGAGGGTCAACGAAACCCATGCCGCTGCCGGTTCCCACACAGGCTTCACCGAGCGGAGTGAAGCTCACGCCCGCCCACTTCGTTGCGGCATTTGGCCCCTACGCCCGCGCGAGTGAATCCGCCACCGGCGTGCCGGCGCTCGTCACCCTGGGCCAGGCCGCGCTCGAGTCCGGCTGGGGCGCGCACGCCCCCCGCTTCAATTTCTTCGGCATCAAGGCTCGCGCCACGGATCCGGAGCCGACTCGGCAGTTGCTCAAGACGAAGGAAGTCCTGTCGCGGCCAGACCAGAATTTCCCGGAGGTCATCTCCGTAATGCCGCGCCCCGACGGTAAGTATCTCTACGTCGTCCGGGACTGGTTCCGCGTCTATCCCGACGTGGCCACAGCATTCCGCGCTCACGGCGAGCTCCTCCGACGGGTCAAGCGCTACGCCAAGGCCTTTGATGTGGCGTCCGATCCGTACGCCTTTGCGACCGAGGTAGCCCGTGCGGGCTACGCTACCGGTCCTTCGTACGAGAGAGAGCTGCATGGCGTTATGCGCACTCTCGAGAAGGCGGGATTCCACTAGCGCCGATCTGAAGCTTGGAAACTCGGAGGTCTGACCCGGCGCACCTCCTTATTGATTTCGGCGCGTGGCAGCCGAGCACGCGGCCTAGGCGTACATCCACACCAGTGGCAAACAGTGGCACTTGGCGCCACGCGGCGACACGCTGCGAATTCGGAGGGCGATTTTTGAACGGGCCGCGGCCATCGGTAGTGCGCCCTGGATTTCCTGGAGTCGGATTATTGGAATCGGCCATGCTGCTGTCCCACCAAGACACTGGAGGACGCGGTTACACCGCGGAGTTTCGTCAACGGGTGTTGGACCTTGTAGCGGGCGGACGCCGCGTCGAGGACATCGCCCGAGACCTGGGGTATCAGCGACCAAACGGTGTACGGCTGGCGCCGGCAAGACTACACTTGACACTGGTTTGACAGTTGTCATCGATCGGTCGGTGGATCCACTTGACCGGGTGGAGGGTCCCGTACTTGTCAACTCGTGCGATCGAAGAAAGCCTTGTGCTGTTTGGAGGATTGAGCAAATGCAGAAAGAACTCGAAAAGGCCCGAGCAATCAAGACCCCCAAACTCGAAAAGGCCCTCTTGGTGCCCAGCACCTTCAAGTTCGGACAGGTCTCCAGCTTTACGCAGCGCAAGAAAGGCCCGACTCCACCGTCCCCAAGCCTAGGGCCGCTGGCCGCCTTCACAGGTACGTTTACGGGCACCGGCTTCAACACCATCTTTCGACCTGACAGCGCCGCCACTCCGACGCCGCTGCCGATTCCCGTCCTGGGGAGTGACAACGTCCTCGAGCTGAACCTGACTCAGGAAACCCTGTCCTTTTCGAAGCCGCTCGGCTCCGTCCCCAACCGCGGCAGCTTTGCGCAGGCTGACGCATTTCTCAACGGCGTGCCCTACCTGCAGGCCATCAGCGATGTCACGATCCCGAGTCAGCCCACGGGCATTCACTTCGAGCCGGGCATGTGGGTAATCGTGCCGTCCACCACTGTCCCTGCTGAAGGGCAGACAGTGGTGCGCATGGCATCGATCCCACACGGCACGACGGTGCTGGCTCAGGGAACGGCCACGACCATCGCCGGAAAGCCGACGATCCCGCCTGTGGACATCAGCCCTTTCTCCATTGGTTTGGTGCCGCCACCTCCGCCGCCCCCGGGCCGTCTGCGCTTCCCCAGTCAAACTGCCGCCAGCAACGGCACCGCGCGGATTCCGCAGGACCTGACCCCCTTCATCACGGCCGGCACCATCACGCAGGCCATCCTGGATGATCCCAACAAAATCCTGCGCGACCACATCGCGTCGCAGAACATCATCTCGACCACGATCATCGACATCTCCACCCAGCAGCCGGCGCCGATGTTTGGAGGCGGCACGCCGAACATTGCGTTCCTTCAGGGCGCCGCCCCTGCCCCGCCGCCCCCCGCCCCGAACGCTGAGACCGTGCTGATGACTGCGACGTTCTGGATCGAGACAGTCGAGGTCGTCATCATCGTGCCGCCCTTCGAGGTCGGCGACGCTCCACTGATCCTGTCAGGCGATCCCGGTCATCCCGCGCTGCCCATTCCGAAATTCCTTGTGCACCCGCCAATCCCGATCCCGCGGCCGCACCCAATCAGAATTCACATGACCCAGATCCAGTACTCGCAGACCGTCTTTTTGAACTTCGCCCCCCTAACGTGGCCGCACGTCTCCGTCGCGACGCTGGTACCAAGCGACCCGATCCCGATTCCATCGTCCGTCTGGTAAAGGGTAGACCGAAGCAGAGCCCACTCGGTCATGGGCCGGGAGAAATAGAGGCGTTCGCTGGCCACGGCCGGGGACATTACGCTGGCCGGGGGCACCCGTCCCAATACGTTAAGCGGCTCGCACTCGGAAGCTTGACCGCCGGCCTCATGGCTGCTAT
>Ga0137378_10000357_pt1 | contig 33697 bp, 30 predicted proteins | sample SagtaG_21_FD_104813 | JGI IMG/M metagenome (GOLD analysis project Ga0137378, IMG submission 104813) | Vadose zone soil microbial communities from Sagehorn Ranch, Mendocino, California, USA - Sage2_L_60_16 metaG | ecosystem: Environmental > Terrestrial > Soil > Vadose zone | place: USA... | reverse complement strand
CCGGAGATTGCGAAGAAGAATATTGCCATGCCAGTCGAGTATGCGATTCCGAAGGTCCACGAGTATCTCGTGTCCGAAGGGGTGCGTGACCAGATCACGCTGATGGCGAGCGGTGGGATCAGGACTGCGGACGATGTGGCGAAGGCGATTGCGCTGGGAGCCGATGGTTGTGTAATCGGTACAGCGGAGGCTGTGGCGGTTGGATGTACTCATTGTGGGAACTGTGAACGGGGACGAGGCTGCCAGGTCGGCATAACGACAACTGATCCAGAGCTTTCCCAGCTCATTGATCCCGAGTGGGGAGAGAAGAGGATTGTCAACCTGTTCAACGCCTGGTCGAAACGCCTGCGAATCATTCTCTCCGAGTTCGGACTCGGAAGTGTCAGGGAGCTTCGAGGCAGGAAAGACCTACTGGTACGATACAAGTGAGATTGCGATGACTGGTCAAGGGATTATCGACTCTCGTAGAACCTTGCCTGTCCCGGACTCTTCATTCGTCAAACAGGAGGCTGAGGGAGGCTGCGGTGTCGTTGGGCTCGCGTCCAACGTCCCATTGGAGGGAAAATATCTCCTCCAGTCGCTCGTCCAGATGCGGAACAGAGGGAATGGCAAGGGAGGCGGCATTGCTGCGCTGGGACTCGTCCCGGAACAGCTCGGAGTCTCAGAGAAGATTCTGCGTGAAGACTACATCCTCCAGGTCGCCTACCTCGACAAGTCTGCTAGGAAACACGTTGAAGACGAGCATATCCGCCCGTTCTTCCGCGTCGACTACGAGTCGAGGGTTGAAGCGGTTGATGACTATCGGTCGATTCCGGGTCTCGAAGTAGAGCCTCCAGAAGTTTACAGATATTTTGTAAGGGTCAAGCCGGAGGTTCTAGAGGATTTGGCTCGGAAGAACGATCTCGGTGGGCATAAGAGCAGCGAGCTCGAGGACGAGTTCGTCTACCAGAACAGCTACAGGCTCAACCTCCAATACTACTCATCGCTGGGCGAGAAGAAAGCATTCGTTGTATCCCACGGCAAGAACCTGATCGTTCTCAAACTCGTCGGCTATGGAGATGACGTTGTAAAGTATTACCGACTGGAAGATTTCAAGGCACATGTCTGGATCGGCCACCACAGGTACCCGACGAAGAGCCGGGTCTGGCATCCCGGCGGCGCCCACCCGTTTGTCGGACTGCACGAGGCGCTCGTCCACAACGGTGACTTTGCGAATTACCATTCGATAATGGAGTACCTGGCGCAGCGGAACATCCATCCATTGTTCTTGACCGATACTGAAGTGTCGGTTCTACTGTTCGATCTGATCAGTCGGGTCTACAAGTATCCCCCGGAGTATCTGATCGAAGCGCTGGCGCCGACGACCGAGCGCGACTTCGAGATGCTTCCGGAGGAGAAGAAAAAGATCTATCGACTGATTCAGACTTCTCACATCCACGGGTCCCCGGATGGTCCATGGTTCTTCATCGTCGCCAGAAATGACGTAGAGAAGAATGCCTGGCAGTTGCTAGGGATTACCGACACATCGATGCTCCGACCGCAAGTCTTCGCATTGCAAGAGGGTCCGATCAAGATTGGAATCATCGCATCTGAGAGACAAGCAATCAACGCTGTACTGGGACGATTACAAGAGGATGGTAAGATTCCGAGTAGGCTTGCTGACTCGTACTGGAACGCCCGTGGAGGGAGTCACACAGATGGCGGAGCATTCCTCTTCAGTGTAAAAGATGGAGAGGATGGTAAGGTAATGGAATGTGCTGACAAGTTTGGACGGGAAATTACTCTTCCAGAACAGGAATGGCTGCGCGGACCACGAGCGGATCTCGCTCTAAACGTCAGCGTCGCGCTGCAACTACCAGGGAAGGGTCCAAAGGCTCAGGACCCGCTGGGATTCTACGGGTATGTTCGTCCAGCGTTGAGGGACGCTGGCTTCCAGTATGCTGGAGAGATTCTTGACGAGTTGAAGAGGCTCGCGTTGAAGGGACAAGAGTCGAGACGCTTCGCAATACAAACCCTCTCACTGCTATTCGACAGAATTTATGATACTGGCTACAAGAAGCGTAGCTCACTTATGCAGTTGTGTCACGAGGCCTTGGACGAGATCTTCTCTTCCGTCCCAGTGTCAAACTATGACCTCTACACTCGGCTGGACTGGAGGAACAGGTTGAGACTTTCGCATCCGGGACTGGACTCGCAGGTACTGGTGGTTGATGCTCTGGAATTTCCAGTTGAGGGAGACGAGAGTGCGGCAAGGTTTGTGGTCGACGCGCACGACCAGGGCTGGAAGAACATCTTGCTGTACAACTTGCGAGGCCACCGGTTCATCGGAAGCGGGCTGGGTCCGCGAACGAATGGATTGAGGATTGACTGTTACGGCGATGTAGGTGATTATGTCGCTTCGGGCATTGACGGCTGTGAAATAACAGTCCATGGTGCCGCTCAAGATCAAGCCGCTCAGATTCTCAAGTACGGTAAGCTCGTGGTTCATGGCGATGTGGGTCAGGCCTTCATGTACGCCGCAAAGGGAGGCGACGTGTACGTGCTGGGTAACGCCGCGGGACGACCACTCATCAACGCGGTAGGTAGGCCGAGAGTTGTGATCAACGGGACGTGTCTAGACTATCTGGCAGAATCTCTCATGGCAGGTGATCCGTACAATGGCGGAGGGTTCGTAGTTGTCAATGGGTTGAAGCCATCGTTTGACGGGAATTTCATTGAACAAGAATATCCGTATCCAGGAGGCAACTTGTTCTCATTGGCCTCCGGTGGAGCCATATTCATCCGGGACCCCTACAGGAAGGTTTCGAGCGACCAACTCAACGGTGGACGATTAGCAGATTTCACTCGGACAGACTGGGACCTGATTCTGCCGTATTTGGAAGAGAACGAGAGACTGTTCGGAATATCGGTTGCTCGGGATCTCTTAACTGTCGCTGATAAGCATCTGGAACCCCACCAAGTCTATAGAAAGATAGAACCCATATCGCTGCAAGAACTGACCTGATCGGTTTGTCCTAGAATACCCGGGACCCCTGGGGAGCACTCTGCAGTCCTGCGCGTTCCGGGATCACTATTAGGAATTCAGGAAGCTTGGCTTCGAAGTCTTTGGAGTTAGTGCTCAAGCTCTCGAGGATCAACTGGAGTTTCCGAAGCGGAACAATTTGCCTTACGGGCTCCTAAACGATTCGGAGTTGGAGCTGACGAGACAGTTGCGATTGCCCAACTTTTCTGTTCCCGTCCAAAGTCTTCCTGAAGAGATTAGCTTTCGTCTCGAAACGCGGACAGATCGCAAAAGTCTTTTGCCCAGTCTTCCCACCAAACAAGAACGCAGGACGGGTCTTCAGCTATCTCAACTCTAAGAAGCCTCTTCATTAATAGCCGTGCGACGGCTAGATACGAGTCCACATGGGCCGAATCGGAGCCTAAAGCCTTAATCGGACTCCGATCAAAGAAAATGGGTTTTAAGGGAATTATCTGTTGATTGAATTCGATAAACTGACGAAGGTTTTTAGAAACGTGGTGGCTGTCTCAGAACTCAGCCTTAACGTAGATGATGCCGAAGTCTTCGGTCTTCTCGGTCCAAACGGTGCCGGCAAGACAACTACTCTTATGATGCTTTGCTCGATCCTCAAACCTTCTAGCGGTACGATCCGCGTCGATCATATTGACGTGAGAACTGAGCCTGATAAGGTCCGCAGTCGGCTCGGAATCGCGTTCCAGGAGCCTGCACTGGATTCTCGGCTGACTGTGGAAAGAAATCTAGAATTTCACGCGGACGCCTGCAGGCTTCCACGGGACCAGAAGAAGCAGCGCATCAAAGAAGTATTGACCTACCTTGAAATGTGGGATTCTAGAACCCAGAAGGCTGGCAAGCTCAGCGGCGGTATGAAGAAGAAAGTGGAAGATGCAAAGCTCTTCATCCAAGAGCCTCCCGTTGCGATCTTTGACGAACCGACAGCCTACCTCGACGTGACAAGCAGGCTCAAGGTCTGGAAACGAATCGAATCACTCAAGGAACAAGGCTCCACAGTTATTCTCGCGACAAACATGATGGACGAAGCAGAACGGCTTTCTGACCGTCTGGCAATACTCTCCAAAGGAAAACTAGCAGTAGAAGGAACACCTGCCACGCTGAAAGACGCACTCCCAAGGGGTGACGTGATCGAGATATTGATTGGCGGAGATGTTCAAACTGCCCTTGATCATCTCAACAAGATTCCCGAGGTTAAGGAGATCATTCCCCTCAAGCCCCCGAACAAACTGCGAATATACATCAGCTACGCAGAAACCAACCTACCGGTCATAATAGAAACTCTAGTAAGACATGGTCTTCGAGTGGACAACGTTGTCGTAAAGGAGCCTAGCCTGGACGACGTGTTTCTCCATTATACGGGCGAAACCCTTTGATGGATGGCGTAAGAGTCGTTCTCGAACGAGACGTTCGAACTTTCTTCATGAACTTCTACGCGATAGGGTTCAGAAATATTGTCGTCGTGCTAGACACGGTAATCTTCGCATTCATTCTCTCAGCGGCTGTCCGCCCCGGAGCAGTTGGCAACATGACGTATCTCCAATTCTTCGCGCTCGGATCCCTAGTCGTCTCAATCTTCTGGGCATCATACAATATAGGAAGGGACGTGTACTGGGACAGAGAAAGCGGATTTCTAAACTACCTAATGTCGTTGCCGATCTCGAGGACTGAGATTATTGTTGGGCGTAGCTTCGGCGGATCCTTTAGAGCAATAATGACCGCTCTACCCCTTTACGTCTTGGCAGCGATCCTAGTTCCAACGACGGCCTTGAACATCCTCGAAAGTCTTGCAGTCCTTTTTGTGTTCGCTCTGGGACTGTGTGGCCTGGGAATCACCGCAGCCCTTTCCGTTCGAGATGAAACGAGAGCCAGGCTGTTGAACACGTTTATCTCTCTAGTTCTGATCCGATCGAGTACTGCACTATATCCCATTGTTGCAATGCCAGTCTGGTTGCAGGTTGGAACAAGGCTGAACCCAGTCACCTATGCCTCCGACTCGATCAGGTCAGTCACCGTTTACAGCCCACAAGCCGTGATTCCAGGCTTCGATATCTCAATCGTCCTTATCTTCGCGGGAGTCGCCAGTGTGCTCGGTTCGTGGCTCTTCTCAAGGATGATTGAGGGGGGTCCTGCCGAGTGAATGCTCGGCTGACATTGCATTCAATGATTGTCATTGCAAAGCGTGACTTCTATGCTCATTTTAGCAGTCTTTCCAACAACCTTTGGCTTTTCATGTTCTTCATAACAGGGGCGGCCTTTTGGGCGGTCAGTCTCGGCGGGTTGGTGCTTGTACCCAACTACTTTCAATTTCTCATTGTTGGGTTGATGGTCTTAGGTATCTACAACACTTCCTTCAACTACATGAACGTAGTGAGCACGGAGGCGCGAAGAGGATACAAGAAATACCTAATGGCACTACCACTCAGCAGAGCCGGGCTAACAATTGGGCGCGTACTAGCAGGAGCAGCAGAGGGAATAGTATACGTAGCCATACTCTTCGCTTTCGCAGTTGCCATGATCGGTTTTCCTTCACTGGTCGGAAGTCTGACGATCATAGCGGCCGTGATCATTACTTCCTTCTGCCTCTCAAGTCTCGGATTGGCAATTGCTACACATTTCAAACCCGAAATGATAGATCCGATGAGCGATGCTCTTGGAATCGCTCTGATATTTTTCAGTACATTGTATTACCCACCCAGCTTGATGCCTCAACCGATGAGATTTGTCGCAGCGGGAAACTTGCTCTCAGCTGGGGCCGACTTGATGAGGGCCGGATTCGGACTGCAACAGGTTTCTGTGCTCGACCTGGCTGTTCTGGTTATCTGGGGTCTAGCTTTCGGAGTTCTCAGTGTTCGAGGTTACTACAAACAACTGAATGAATTAGCGTAGTCATGAATCGGTTCAAGGATAGGTGAGGTCGGGAAGATGCACTATGTCGTTCATCCCGGTCACTTCTGCTCAAGTCCTCTGACACCAAGTAACCTCAGCATGGGTAGTTTGGATGCGTCCGAGGAAGAGGATCTGTTTTTGTCTTAAACGGTCCAATCGAACTCAACGTAGACACAGTCAACCTGTCAACCACGTTGTATAGCAGCTCTCTCCTATTATATTGAAATATCAGATGTGCGCCTAACTCAAATTTGACGACTCAAGTTTCTGAGACTGAGATCAGGAAGGCTATGAAGGAAAGATACTCCAAGCTCGCGACTAGAAAAGCAGACAGTCGCTGCTCTCTATCGGCGAGGGAGGAGCCGGGAGTTCCAAACGAGGCTGCCGCGATCAGTGAGGGGAGCGGAGAACCCACTTTCGCTGATCAATCCAAAATAAGGAGACATTGTGTTGGACCTTGGAAGCGGTGGAGGAATTGATGTCTTTTGATTTTCTCGACTCGTCGGGGCTTCGGGCAGGGCTATCGGTGTTGGGTGTACTCCCAAAATGATTCGTGAGCTAGGCGAACCCCCTTGAAAGGCATTACCTTGATAGACCGAAGTGCAGAGACACGGTTGAGACGTTCTCCGACAAGAACTGGTCCTCGCCGGCGCCAATATCATATTAGCCCTTCGCTGAGGCGCACACCGAGAGATTGGATGAATGTCACAGTCCAAAGGTCACCAAAGATTTTTTGGGCTAGGGTAGGCAAGAAGCTGTGGATTTTCAATCCCGACCTTGGCGAACTCCATACAATAGAAGACCAACTTGCTGTTCGAACTTGGGATCTGTGCGGTGGACGGCTGACCGCGAGCCAGATAATTGGACAATTGAGCAAACTATACCGCCTAATGGGAAGAGGCGATGTGAGAGACACACTCCAGCTCTTGCAGAATCTTCAGGCAAAACAACTCTTACTCGTTGGAGAGCAAACAGAGGAGTGCGTGGATAATGAGGTTTTGACGAAAAGGCTCGAAAAGGTGGTTGATGATCTGAAGAGCCGGAAGGACACCCTTGCGATTTTTCTCCGCGGTTCCAGCGCAAAAGGCTTCGCGACTCGTTTATCGGACGTAGACATTGGAGTGCTAACGGAACAGGCGCAGCTTAACTTGAAGAGCGTATTTCGACGAGTTGGCGATTCCGTCTTTCACATCAGATACCATGATATGAAGGATCTAAGAGCGGAACTTAGGGAACTAAGACAGGACTCGATATTCAAGTCGATATACGAACTTCTTGGCTACATCCAAAATGCGAAAATCCTCTTCGAAAAGAATCAAGCACTAACCCTGTTCAAGGAAGAGACCGAGAGGATTCACCCTTCCTCCGACCTGGTGAACCGATACATGCGAATGAGTTGGGGAATGATAAATGACGCTTTCTCTGATATCGAGCGCGGCGACATGAATAACGCTGTTCTCAATGCAAGACTGGCCTCGAACGAGGCGCTAAAGGCTTTGGTATTCCACAAGAGAGTGTACGAACGTGAGAAATGGCATTATCTCACAGTCAAGAGGAGAAGCATGTTGAAAAGAGAATACCTTCAGCTGTTTGAGAGCATACATGGTCTGCAGACCGCCTCCAAGCTCCAAGCTGTTAAGACGGCTATGCGAGCGGCAGAGTTCGCTGAGCAAATTGAGCACGCAACTGGGCCGTAGTTCCCTAGTTCCCTAGAACTCTCGTTTTTTGTGCTCCGCGATCCCTCATTCGCAACTAAAACTGCTGAATTGTCGCGTGGGTTATCGGGTGAGTCAAAAAGCTAATAAGCATCGTCATTTCCGCTGTAGTCTTTGAGAACAATGAAGTCAAAGGTCAGAACCCGCAAGCTTCGCAAAGCGACTCCAATGTAAGCGAGCAACAGTCTCATCCCAAGTGGGGCGAAACTCCTTCGCCCCGTTTTCTTTGTCCCAGATCTGGGTTATCGCGTGTTCACTAGTTACTTGACATTTCCTGATGCAGATGTAAGTTCCAAGCGTTGGCATGGTTCTATTCAGTGCAAGAGGATCTGAGCCAGTATCTCTGGAACCCCGCATACGATGTATCAGTCTTCGTCAATGATCATGCTTCACTATTATCTCCACAGCACTGTCATCAACTCAGTTCGCATTGGGCACATTTACGGAAGTATTAAATCCCATTTTACGTTCTGCAGCTTTGCGCATCTAGAGGAGAAAAAGGATGATCCCCGAGGAGCGGCGTGGTCATTTCATTGTATTCGAAGGGTTGGATGGAGCGGGAAAATCAACCCAGGCCCGGTTGCTCGTTCGTCAGTTAAACTTCAAGGGGGAGGAATCCGTGCTTGTCAATCCGAGTTCCCGGATTCACGCACTTTATCAGAGTCTAAGCCACTCAGAGAAAACGTTTCCTCCAGACCTTAGCTATGTCCTGTTGATGCTCACTAGCAGAGTCTATCAAGCTCAGACAAAAGTAGCTGAGAACCTAAGAACCGGAAAGAGTGTAGTCGCCGATCGATATATTCAGACTCCGCTAGTTGAAGCAATGCTTCGTAAGATTAACTTGGGCTGGCAGAATGAGATTCTCATGGGATTGCCGCGGCCTGACCTAATAATCTACGTGGCGGTATCTCCGGAAACAGCAATGCGCAGGAAGAAGTCGCCGACCGTGGCTGAAAGAGGGGGACTCATGTTTCCACGCTTGTCCAAACACGATGCATTTGTATCCTATGAGAGTTTAGCTATGAAAGCATACGAATCGTTATGTTCGTCGAATCAGGATTGGGTCAAGATAGATGGGGACCTCAGCATCAAGGAGGTGCAGCAAGAAATACTTGGCGTGGTAGAAAGGCGCCTCGGTCTAGTAGAAAGAACGAGCCCGAGGACGATACGAAACGCGGAATAGAGCCACAAATAGGCCCCGGAATTAGGAGAAACATCACAGAAGAACACAAGAGACATCAAGACTCTTCTTAATATGAATGTTCAGCATCGTCATACCAGCGTCCTGCTTGAGCTCGTTCATTTTGATTACAACCCCTTTCCAAAGTCAGTCTTGATGAGCGGTACATACACGGGCCGACTACGCAGTGATCAATGATTCCATCCTGAAAAGTGAAGCATAGTGAGAGCTGAGGCAGCACCCTTAAATTATTAATACGGAATACCTACAATACGACATAATAATTTTGATGGCAACTAACTATGTTCTAGTCTCATGCGTTCCGTACTACGGCGTTGAGAAGCTGGAGGCCGATTTCAGGACACTTTCTCACTTTTTGAGAAGCGAAAATCCGGACTACTCTCGACTGATGAAGTATGACTCGGAAAAAAGACTCAAGTTCGGGCAGGTGGTCTCAAGCAGTTTCTCTTTGAGAAAAATACCTCGACTGTCGGAGCTCAACTTTTCCCGAGAAGTGCCTAATCCTTTTCTTGTGCCATTAGAAGACTTGCAGTTCTTTCCTATCGCAGTCCAAGAACAACTAGACTACTTGGCTAAGATCGGTCCGAGTATTCGAGACTTTCCTATGGTCTCACTTACGGTTGTCTATCTTCGTGTAGTTCTCTGTCCAGGCGAATCCCTACAAGGCTCGAAACTTGACCACAGAGACGGGCAGGCCCCGGAGTGTATGTGTGGTACCAAGATCTACTACAACGTGGACAACGTGTCCCTTGCTAGTGGTATGACACTTGTTGTGCCGGAGATCGAACCGAAACAAGAATTTTCACTCGGGCACCTGAACAAGAAGTGTGTCACGCTGCCATTCCCGCATAACTTGGTTCACAATTGGACTGCCGCCTCTCATCTGTACAAGGCGACTGGAAGTCCGGACAAGTATACGCGCTTCTTTGATCTTCCACAGAACGCTGTTGTAAAGGACCTGGTGGTTACTTGCGCTTCTGACTGCAGTGTGATTGAGCACTAGTCTAACCTCAGCATGAACTCGAAAACCGATTGACTGGGAACTTCGTTGGCTCGTATAGGCTTCGTCGGCGTAGGCAACATGGGCACTCCGATGGTGGAGAACCTGTTGAAGGGTGGACACGAGGTGTATGTCTACGACTTGAAGGAGACAAATCTGCGACACGTCGTTTGTGCCGGAGCCATCTCGGCCAGAAATACGTTAGAAGTCGCACGCCATAAGGACTACGTCATTACATCACTCCCATCTCCCTCAGCTTTGGATAATGTGATGCTGGGCAAAGGGAAAATTGTAGAAAGCGTTGGGCGAGGCACTCTGATCGTCATAACTGACACCGTTCTACCTCGCCAGATCCTCAGCTTGGCAGAAGAGGCTGCAAAGAGGGGTGTCGAACTTGTGGATTCTCCAGTGAGCGGTTCTGTTTCTAGGGCAATAACAGGTGAACTAACTGCGATGATCGGTGGAACAAAAACCAATTTCGACCGCGCGAAACCAATCGTTGAGAGGATCGCAAATCGCATTCACCATGTCGGGCCTTTAGGATCCGGCGAGACGGTCAAACTTGCAAACAACATGATGGAGTACGTAAACTTGACCTCAATGTGTGAAGCTCTGGTTTTAATCGCGAAAGCAGGAATACGTTTGCAAAAGTTTCGAGAAATAATCCAAACGTCATCTGGAAACAGTTACGTATTCGCAAAACTCTTCGATCTAATGATTGCCCACAAATTTCTCCCGCCAAATGCAAAGACTATAATCGCGCGAAAAGACCTAACTCTCGCCAAGAGACTCGCCGAAGACCTAGGAATCCCGACGTTCGTAGCCGGCCTTTCCAAGGAGTTATTCGAGCTCGCCGTCGCAAAAGGCTATGGTGATCAAGACTATACTTCGCTACTCAAGATCTATGAAGAAGCCGCGAGACTCGACATAAAGAAACACGATCTCCTTGAGAGAGCCGATGGGACGTAGCACTTGAGTCTACGCGCTTTGCCCGTCGAAATCCAGAACAGAAGGCTGGAGGGCCAGATTGCATTGGTCACTGGTGGAGCCGTCGGAATAGGCAGAAGCATAGTTGAAAGGCTAGCAAATGAAGGGGCTCGGATCGTTGCTACATATCATAAATCCGTGGAAGCAGCTCATTCATTGCAGCAAGAGTACGGAGACAACACGATCCAACTTGTTCGTGCGGATCTATCCAAGATGGCAGACCTCGTTGAGATTTTCGATGTGGTAAGAAAGAAACACGGATACACAGATGTGCTCGTTAATAACGCCGGCGTATTCTTGGATAAACCATTCATTCAAGTGAGTGAAACAGATTGGAACTACATCAGTGCGATCAACTTCAAAGCTGCTTTCTTTTGCTCGCAGCTTGCTGCAAGAATGATGATTCCTCGAAAGCATGGGAAGATCATAAACATAGCTTCTATAGACGCATATGTTGGCGAAAGGAACGCTTCGGCATATTGCTCAACAAAGGGAGCGCTCGTCGCATTAACCCATGAGCTGGGTATGGAATTAGCTAATTTCAGAATATGTGTTAATTCTGTCGCTCCAGGGTGGATAGACACGGACATGAGTGCTGATGCGATGAGAAGCCGTTCGTACAAGAAATACCTGCTATCTAGAATTCCGGCGGGGAGAATTGGGAGACCGCAGGAAGTGGCGGCTGCCGTAGCATTCCTCGCATCACACGACAGCGACTACATTACCGGTTCTACGGTGCTAGTTGATGGAGGATATACTTCAACCTGACATTTGACATCAGGTGCGAAACGTGTCTCGGACCATAGGTCCTGTGAGCGTCTGCTCGTGCCCGAGCACCGCTCGGAAAAAGCTTGGTGGAGGGGCCATGAGAGAAGCCCATTCGACCGCTACTAGATGCCTTTCCCTTGAGATTTAGTGTTATCCCTTTCGAACAGGTTAATTGTCCTATCCATGAAACGCGCCCAGGGATCGATGTTTCGATCTGAAGTCTGTGAGCTTCAGGGCAGGTGAACAAGAGGCATAAGTCTCCCGCGGGCTTTGACGCCATTTCGAGTCGAGACATGTGGTTCCTTCTAGCTATTGCGCCGGCGATGTGGCTCAGCTTGATAGCCTCATCGTCGATCAGAGCACCTGTATTCGATGATTCGCAAAGCAACCGTAGAGACTTCTCTAATCCGTCAACTGTGTCTGTGCAAGACGAAGCCAATCGGGATCGACCCAGAATACGACCTTCTACTAGCATAGGTCGCTGAACTAGCATTTGACGATAGACCCCGCGCGAGGCCTTCAGTTCATGGTGAGCAATATAGCCCGCATTAAATCGGCCCGATTCTCCGACAAGCCCTACCCTGTCACCTTCCTGTGCCCCATGTCTGGTCATGAGGCTCACCTTTGGGACTTGACCGACGCAAACCACAGATAAGGCGAACTCGTCGGAATAATTTGTGTCTCCACCTAGCAGGTAGGTTCCTGCGTTCTGCAAGCATTCCCGAAAACCGGAGGAGAGAGCAACTATGGTTGACCTAGAAAGATCCCGCGGAATGCTCCAGCCTGCTAGGACGCCTAGCGGCTCCCCTCCGCACGCTGCGATGTCAGTCAAAGCAGTTGAGGCGCAGAAGTATCCGGCAGCCTGCATGTCTGCGTCCCATGGGAAGTCAATACCCTCGTTGATAGTGTCTACCTTCAAAAGAACGTAACCCTTTGGGAGAATGTCAATTATGTCGGTGTCCGAATCGAAGTCTGATATCAGATACTTTGGTTTCTTCAACCCTCGAGTGAATAGGCTGACAAGAGCTTCCTCGGTTAGAAAGTCGTTTCGGGCACGAAGGTGCTTTGAGAGTCCCGCTCGGTTGATTGCCCTCACCCCGGCGATCACCGAACACACACTGTTGACTCGCCCGCTTCGATTAATATTTAAGCGTGGACTTGCTCAGGATCAATCATTCGCCTCCGACTAGATGCAACTTTGAGAAATCAGTATGGACGAGCGATGGAAATTTAAGAATTATGCAATTGGGATCGATCTAGGCACCACTTCCGTAAAGGTCGTAGGCGTCGACACCAATGGGCGGATCGTAGGTACGTCCTCTCGTCCCTGCAGAGTGGCATACCCGAGGTATGGATGGGCCGAGCAGGATCCAAATGAGTGGACAAAAGCCACTTTCGATTCTCTTCGTGAGCTTAGTCGCAGAATAGGATCTGACAATGTCGTTGGAATCGGTCTTGGAAGTCACATGGATGGTGTCGTCCCAGTTGACCAAAACGGAGGGCCGATTCGGAATGCCATAATTTGGATGGATAGAAGAGCTGCAAAAGAAGCCGAATGGATTGCAACGAGGGTTAGTCCGTCGAAAGTAAAAGACATTACGGGATCGTCAGTGGACGCCTACCATGCCGCTTCAAAGATACTCTGGCTGAGAGAGCACGAATCAAACGCGTTCGAAAGCGCCTCATATTTCCTCCTCCCGGGGAACTTCATACTCAATAAACTGACTGGCGAATTTGCTACGGATCCATCCAATGCGTCGTCGACGATGCTCATGGACATAGGTCTGTCATCCTGGTCCAAGGATCTTTGCAATCAGCTTGACATACCTTTTGAGAAGCTCCCAGAAATCAAACCGGCGATCGAAGTTGCCGGTCATCTGACAGATGAAGCATCGGCATACACCAAATTGCCTATCGACATTCCTGTAACCATTGGGGGAGGTGACCAGGAGGTCGGAGCCTTGGGTGCTGGAGTAATAGAAGAGTGCCAAGTCTTAGACATAATTGGAACTGGAGAACCTATTTGCGCGTGTCTGAACCACCTTCCTCAGAAGTTCGACTCACCGTTGGAACTCCGACCCCATTCTCTTCCTGGAAAATTTCTGCTTGAGAATCCTGGAATGCCATCGGGTGCAATAATCGAATGGCTGGTTTCAAAAGTTCAGCTTGCAAAATCGTTGAAGGAATTTGATGAAACCGCGGCCATGAGTCCTCCTGGCTCTCGCCGGCTCATCTTCCTTCCTTTTATGATGGGAAGCATTCTTCCTGAGTGGAATCATCAAGCAAGCGGCGGCCTTGTTGGTCTATCTCTCTCGCATTCCAAATCAGATATCGCGAGAGCCGTTTTGGAAGGACTGTCCTTCGTACTTCGAGACTACATCCAAGAGCTGGCAAAGTTTGGCGTTCAGCCAAGAGAAGTAATAGTTACAGGCGGAGGGTCGAAGAGCGATACGTGGATGCAAATCAAGTCGGACGCAGCGGCTATGATCTTGCTTCGAACCAAATCAACGAACTCCACCGCGCTCGGGGCCTCGATGTTACCCCTTATAGGCTCTGGGATTCTCAGCATCAGTTTGAATAGCATCAATCAATTCATTGGCCGAAAGAAGAGCTTTCGCCCGAGCCCTGGAAACAGGGTTCTGTATGATGCAATCTACCGAGCCTACAGGTCGCTCTACTCCAACATGAAACCATCCTTCAACGAGTTAGGCGCAACAGGATCAGGTTGAGATGAAACCATACTCAGGAACTTTCGTAGTCAGTTCGTGTTGTGCCAGAGTTTCTCCTCGCTTCGCGTCTCTCAGAGATCTGATCCTCCACTACTGATACGTCACCTTGATCGTTGCGAGATTACTCTCTCAGTTTCTCGTTTTGACCAATTGGCGGCCCAGATTGTCTAAGGTTTCGAGATAGTTGTGGCTATCATATTGCCGGCTTGACAGGTCTCGTAGTCTTTGTAGGCGAACGTCTGAGCCTGAATAGTCGCAGGCTCTAGCTGATGTAGGAGAACGTCCGCAAAACTCACTCTATTACCAGAGAAGTGAGTAAGGTCAGCAGGTTAATAGTTTCGCGCCTTGGGATGTAGATTCTGGCCGTGAGGGAGTTCAGACCGAGGATCCGAGAATACCTTAGGACAACAGGAAGGAGTGAAAACATCTTTTCAGCTTTTGTCAGAAGATTTCCTCTTCTTGTCAAACCTTTGAGCATGTGTTGTGGCTTCTCTCTTCTGGCCAAATTCCACGTTCCTGTCGGAAAGTCGGGACCATGCTTTCCAATCGAACCTCCAAATCCGATTCTTTGATGTTGTAGTCAAAGTTCGGGAGTGGAGAGTGACTGTGACCCAGCCAAAAGATCTGACGATCCTTCATGACTCTACTAGCTACGACTTGAGCGATTTCAAACCGTCTCTCAGCCGGCGGAATGTTTGTCATTCTACTGAGAGAATGATTCTGAGATCTTTCAGGACATTTGAATTTCGGACGGCAGGGTCCTAATCCATCTTCAGGTTATTGAAAAATGCGGATGGCCTCAATCTTCAGGATAACTCGCCTTTCGTCCGACGAACGCCGTGCAAACCTATCCACTCCTCGATATTTCTTCGAAAGCTTGTCAATATGGTTCTCGGCAACGATTCCCTTGATTTGTTCAACAACACGTCCCGTCATGCTAGCTCTGGTGTAGGGATCGCGCCCATCAATAATTGAAAGGGCCACACGGGAGTCTCTCACCGCATTCTTCTGCTTGATGCGACCTAAGACTGTGTTAACTAGGATATACTTCCCGTCAGTGTCTACCCAGACAGGGGTAACTTGAGGAGAGCCATCAAGGTTTAGCGTCGCGATGAACCCAAAATTCTTGTCGAGTACTAGTTTGCGAACGGATTCTGGAAGGTCCTGCATAAAGAAGACTTGAGACGTGTCTCTTATAATTCTGTTATCGCAAGTCGTCAATCGCACAATTGAAACTCCCGGCTAGGCTCTTATTTTTGCGAACTTGAGATGGAGGATAAGAATCCACGCTTTAGGAATGTCTGGTCCACCAAGCGTTTTGTTCTATCCCATCGGGATTCTTGCGATCGGTATTTTCGCATTCGCCGATCCAAGAGGATGGTCGCGATTGATACTTCAGGTGCACACTGTTTGCTCAAGTTGTGGAGGTGCTCTTCTAACCGGTAGTCACAACATGGGCACAGCTGTTTGTTACCTTGGGTTATTCTATTATAGAATTCCGGGAAAGAAGTGGCTGACTATTGGCTAGCCGGAGCAGGGAAGATTCTTGCATACTTGAGTAGTTTCCATGTGGTTTTTCCGTGCTTAGTGTCTGGTGGGAACGCGGCGTCTACCTCTAATGTTATTTCGCCATATCCTCGTATGTGAGTTAGTCTCTCTCTCTCGCATTGCGTGCACCGGAAAATGCCTGAAATTGGACTCGGTTCACCAGTGTAGAAGAGCGCCCCAACTGGAGGACTCGCTGTTGGTTTTGATTGTTCTTTTTTTGCGCCCGCTATTTGGTATTGCTCCTTAGAATGGAGGGGTGAGACCACCTTTGTAGGCGCATTCGCCGGAGTTTCGGCCACAAAACTTCTCCCCGTTGCGGTTGGACTCAGGCAAAAACCGGATCGTAGGCATACTGCTTCGGGTCAGTTTTGTTGTGACTGACGTCAGCTTCTTCGTCTAGCGTGCGCAAAAGTCTGGCATAAGCGGACTGCGAGACTATTTCCTTGTTGCGAAGGTAGCCAAAGAAGAACCTGAAGGAATCAATCAGCCTCGGGTGCCTCTTGCACTTGTCAGCAACATGATCGTGGTATTCTTGCGAGTCATAATAGCTACTGAGAATCCAATCTCTTAGCTCGACGTATTCCTGTGATGAAATGTTGGGGTTCTTAATCACTGGATGATCTCCTGTGAACTTGTCGGGATCTCGAGTGATTAGCTGGTCTTGTACCTTGTAGTAGAAAGTGGTTCCGGGGAATGGGGTGATGAATGCAAGGCGTGGTTGATCTATCGGGAGCGATTTCATGACTTCAAGAGTTTCTACGAGGGTCTCCTTTGTCTCCGATGGATATCCGAACATCAGATAAGTTCGATTGAGGATTCCGTACTTATCCGTCATTTGAAGAGACTTTCGGGTGTTAGCCACTCTCTGCTGTGGCTTCACATCGGTAAGAACGTAGTCAACTAGGCTCTCCGCCCCCATCCCAGCTCGACTGCAGCCTGCTTCAGCCATGGTCTTGACAACCTCTTCTATGAGATGCACACTGACATAGGCAAACCAGTTGATGCCCAAGTTCTCCTCAATCAATTTGTCGCAGAGATCGTGAACTCTCGGCGGATAATGATTAAACGTCAAATCATTGAAGAAAACAAAATTCGTGCCATAGTCCCTCTTCAATTGCTTCAGCTCATCCATCACATCTTCCGGATCACGGTAAATGGTGTCGCGCGGAAACACGATCGGTGAGACGCAGAACTCGCACTTAAATGGACAGCCTCGTGAATAAGCGACCTGAGCAACTCCTTTCTGGTCCGGAGGTGCTGGATAGGCCAGCGGCGCGCATTTCATCTTCGAAAGTATCTCGTTCTTCCTGATAGGCCTAAACTTGAGTGTGAAATCGAGGCGTTCACGCGGAGGTGTACATTTCACAAACCCATCCTTCATGTATGCCAAGCCTTTGATCTTCCCCGGATCACTACCACGAAGTATAGCGGAGGCAAGCTCGTATAGAGTCTCTTCACCTTCCCCGATGACAACATAATCGATGCAGTCCTCCTTCACAATCTCTGGGGCCCCAGTAGGATGGGCTCCTCCCGCAACAATAACGAGATCTGGAAATCTCTGTCTGCAGAGGCGCAAGAACTCCAGAACTCTCGGGACCATGTGCGTACTGTGAATGGATGCACCGAGAATTCTTGGTTGCTCCGTTTCTAGGATCTTCAAAACATGAGAATCGTCCTCAACTGTTTGTTGTATGATGTCCGATGATAGCCCTCTAAAGCGTAAGTACCCGGCAACGTATTCCGAAGCTATCGGTTCACGGAGAAAGACTGGACTTCCAGATCTGAAAACTGCAGAGTTTCGAGCTAAGAGCCCCCCCGGCTCCTCTGCCGCATACATTGGCTCGATAACTAGAACATCTTTCAACGCGAGATTCGCAAAGACTCACCTAGAATCCATTTAACATTTTTGGTTTACTCCTATAGGTTTGATGGAGCACCTGAAACGCAACAAACTCGCACATTCTGGGCGCATCTAAGGTAAACACCGATGGATCATAGGCGTTCTCTTGGAATTGATGCATTCTTTGCTACAAGCGAACGCATTGCAGAACCATCAGGCTACTCGAGAGTCAGTTCGATGAATCGCCTTTGGCGGCTTAACCTTTTCAGGGCTGACAATTTCTCTCTGAGTAACCCTCCATCCTCATCGTCAAGGAATCCTCCGAGAATCGGGTTATGCCCCGCATGGTCGGGGTCAGCTGGCTGGACGCGCCTCCGTTCTGTCTTGTCAACGTTCCACTCGCGATGGCGGGGCCTGAGATTTCAGATAGTTACCCAAAGTTCTCTGGGCGACGCCAGCATGACACGTTGTGACAACGGTGCAGCAATCTAGCAAATATCGGGCCGTGCATCTAGGATTTACCCTAGTAAGAAATGTAGAGAATGTCGGCAAAGAACAACACACTTACTCTTTTTTGTTTGGAATCCCAGGTTCCGCAGAACTTCGGAGTTTAATGCGTTCCATTTTCAATATGAATGGTCTGAGAATTTCTCGAATCTCGAGCTCAGTTTCATCTGCGGGCTTGCTTGCGTCGATCAAAAGCCACCCATACTTATTGGCAGCGTTCAACAAGATGTCCCTTACCCTCGCTTGATGGCGAACGAATGAGTCGTCGGAACATGAAAAGTCCAAACCGCATTCGTATGGACGACGCTTCTTCACTCGGGTAACCGCAATCCTTGGGTCTAGATCAAAGAAGACAGTAACGTCTGGAGAGGGAAGGACTGAGCACAAGTTGATGAACCATTGTGTATCGATGCCAAGTGCTCCTTCGGTTCCCATGGTTTTCTGCCAGTAGCCATCGACCAGCACAACTTCATCTTTCGAGGCGGGATATCTTCCGAAAACTACTGCAAACGTATACATCAGAAAGACCGCTCTAGCGTGACCCATCATCAAGGGCAGGTATTTGGCACGCAGTTCATCAGCAGTGCACGCGGCAAATGCAAACTCAGGAAACAAGTCTCTGTCAAGGAGGTCGGTCCTCTTCACAACTCTAGAGGGCAACTGAAACTCATCGCGAATCCATGTTTGGGCCCTTCTAATCTGGGTGCTCTTGCCACACCTGTCACCACCAACGAATGATATTATCATATTTTCAATGACAAAGTGTTCAAGGGTAAAAACTATGTCGGTTAGAAATCCTCATTGTGGACAAGATGCTGGGCCGAATCTCACAATTCATTAACACGGGTGCAGAACTATTAGACGACAATCTAATGCGTACAGTAAAACCCCAACAGTATATGGAAATGGTAGAAGGAGAGTCAACTAATGCCGGCTGGATTAGCTAGAGCTCCTCCGGTTTGGATGAAAGACGTTCCGATGAACTCCTCGCCCCCGCCTCACGTCTTGACGAGCTCTTTGCTAAATACACGCGAAAGGATTTCAGCAGCAATCTTTTCAGATCTTAAATCTTCGTCCAACTGCGTAATACCAAGCAACAATTCCTAATAATGTAGCTGTGAGCGAGATGAGAGTGGTAGAAAGACAACTAGCCATAGGCCTTTGCGGCCTTAGCAAATCAGGCAAAGACTACGTCGCGGCATTGCTGAACACCAAGAGGTTTGGGGGTTTTGAGATTCATAACATTACGGACCGTATTTTGCGACCGGTTGCAATAGTTCGGAATGTTCCTCAGGACAGAGATAGTTTGCGTAGGCTCCTTACAAAGCTGGACAACATTGCTAACGAAATGCTATTTACACACGTTTACAATACAAAGGCCCGTCGAATAGTCCTTCCAAACGTTAGGCTCCTGAGCACAATTGACTTTTGGAAAAACAAGAGCGGCTACCAATTTTATTTGGGTTGCGTGAAGGCCAGCGAGCAAACTAGATTCAGAAGGTACATGGCTATGAAAAGAGATATCGATCCAACACTTTCTTCAATCGAGCAATTCAGGAGGACTGTAGATTACAAGGACCTGGATGTCAACGAATTGGATAGGGTATTGGAAAGAGAACCTGATTTTGTCGTGGAGAATGACCATGAGACGGACGGGCTATTGGCGCTACAGCTGGAAAAAGCTCTGAGAGAAGTGGTAGGACTGACTGCCGAATTTTCTAGAATCGTTTCGACCGAAGACTAACGTTAGACCCTCCTCGAAATCGGTTCCGGTGCAATACGCATCTATCTAGCTAGAATACCCTCGGGGAACTTCTCCATTGCTAGCCTAAACCATACGGCGTAGTTTTGTGGGTTCACCCTCAAGTCGTCGAGTAAGCTATTGGTTTCTATCCATTTGGTGCTTTCAACCTCCTCCGGATTCGGTTTGACTTCGCCGTCAAAACTTCCCATAAGTATGTGATCGAATTCGTGTTCCGTCAGACCGTTCTCCATCGGTGCCTCGTAAATGAAGCTAAAGACCTCTTTAAGATTGCAATCGAATCCCATCTCTGTCCGAAGTCTTCGACGCGCCGCCTGTTGAATGGTTTCCCCTGGTCTCGGATGACCATCGCACGCATCTGTCCACTGTCCACCAGAATGGTACTTGCTGCTCGCCCTTCTTTGGAGCAGCATTCGTTCGTGACGAAGTATGAAGATCGAGAACGCTCTGTGGAGCTTCCCGGTGTTATGGGCTGCTATCTTCTCTTCTATGCCGATTTGATTATCGTTCTTGTCTACGAGGATAACTGTCTCCTTCATTTCGACCCAGCTGAATTCGTTCCCCTTGAGATTTAAGTAGCTTTCGGGACAACTGACGTGTTGCCAACATGGGTTCTTGAGCAAGGTAATTTGATTCGAAACCAAACAGAAGGGGCTAACTGCCGAACTTTTGGGAGAGACGAACTGTTGAAATTCTAAATGAGGATTTCTTGGCGACCATCACTATGATCCGAATCGCGCGACGGTGTCTGGTCGTTATCGCCGGACTATGGACAGTTGCGGAAAAAAAGAGAGACTCAATAAAAGATAGCCGCGAGAGTTTCTAAAGGAAGCCCGCCAGTTCTTGAAGATCGAAAGGGGGCTTTAGCAAGTTGGAGATTAGAAGTTTTGAAGATGAGGGCAAAGAGTCCAAAGAGTTGCTATTCAAACTGGGAGAGGTGAGATATTGAGCACTGAACTTTTGGACGTTTACGATGAGAACATGCAAAAAATTGGGGTAATGGAGAGAGACAAGGTTCACAAGACTGGCGCGTGGCACTGTTCTTTTCATTGTTGGATCGTTCGCAGAACAAATGATGGACAGTTCGTTTTATTCCAGAAACGCGGCCCAGAGAAAGAGCTCTTCCCGAATTTCTTGGATATTTCTGTGGCGGGTCATCTCTCTAGTGGGGAGTCACCGAAGGACGGTATACGAGAGCTCAGAGAAGAGCTCGGAATTAGATCCAGTTTCGCAGAATTAAAGCCACTAGGCGTTCGGTGTGAAGTTGTAAACATGAATGGACTCATCAACCGAGAATTCTGTTTCACATACCTCTTGGAGAACAACCTTCCACTCGAGAAGTATCGTATTCAGGAAGAGGAAGTGTCTGGGCTAGTCCAAATGAGCGTTGAAAACGGGCTGAATCTCTTCTCGGGAGAGCTACCTTGGGTGCAGGTCTGGGGATTTCTCTTGACGAAGGGAACCAGTAGGGATCTCAAAGCGTTCTCAGTGAGCGCCAAAGATGTTATTCCTCGTCCCGGCGGATACTATACGTCTGTGTTCATCATGGCCGAGCGATACCTCCAAGGTCTGAAGTATCTTGGAATATAGAAGGCCGAAACATAGTACTGTTGATCCGCGTATCTAATTTATAGAATGAGTTGCCCCGGCTCTGCGTAAGGCCATGGAGTGGTAGGATTTGTATCTATTACTTGCTCAGGCTATGTTCCTGACGAGCGACATTCTTGCTATTTCAGGCTCAAGGATTCGACGTACGTCGACTGCTATTGCATCTTCAGATCTTGAAGCGTCGATCTTGTGCCAGCCATATGACTTGGCTGCGCTCAGCAGAATTTCTCGGACTTTAGACTGATGACGAATGAAACTGGTGTCTGAACGGGTGAAATCGCATCCGCATTCGTAAGGTTTCCCTTTTCTTCCTCTAGATAGGACGGTGTGTGGGTCGATGTCGAAGAGAAGTGTGACATCGGGCTTTGGAAGAACAGAACAGAGCTTGGTAAACCACTCTTGATCTATACCCATCGCTCCCTCCGTGCCCAGATTCTTCTGCCAATATCCGTCCACCAACACAACCTCATCCCGCAGGGGGGGATTCCTACCCAGTGCGACAGCGAACGTGTACATGAGAAACACTGCTCTGGCACTACCTTTCATCTGAGGCAAGTATTCTTCGGCGAGTTCTTCGCGCGTACAATCCGCGAAAGCGAATTCCGGATAAGCATTCTTGCCGAGGAGATCGAATCGAGTTACGACTCTAACCGGCAGCTTCATTTCATTGCGAATCCACTCAGAGCAACGTTCGATTTGCGTACCTTTTCCGCTTGCATCACCACCGACAAACGAAATTAACATTTTGTACCATTTCATTCCGTAATTTATTTTTAGTCTTTTCGCTGGCGTTAAGGGATTAGCATTTATACTCCGCAGCAGTAACCTCCAGCCATAATCGGGAACTTAATGCAAGGCTCTAGTGAGCTCCTAGAGGTTATTGACGAAGCGGACGAAGTGATAGGCAAGCAACCTCGGCGAATTGTCCACACCCGAGGGCTGTTGCATAGAGGCGTTCACGTAGCAATCAGGAACTCGATCGGCGAGTTCTTACTGCAAAGGCGAAGCGAGTCAAAGGATGTATTTCCCGGTCATCTAGATATAGCCCTATCTGAACACGTGCTCCCTGAAGAGACGTACATCGATGCGGCCGTGCGTGGGCTAACTGAGGAGTTTGGGATATCGACGGCCATAAAGCAGGTGCTTAAGTTCAGATTGGATTACAGCGGCAATGACCGGCACATTTCTGTTTTGTTCGAGGGTGTTTTCAACGGGAAGCCACCTAGAATTGATTCTGCGGAGATACGTGAATGCTCCTACTACCCATTCGAAAAGGTCCGCGAAATGGCAAGCATATCAGGCGGAGAACTCTGCCCTTGGGCAAGGGAAATCGTGAATTGGTATTCCAGAATATCCACTAGCCTCAGGGAGTTTTCCCCAGGTTCTTCCTTCAGCCAAGCTCCGGTCCCTGAGGCTTCGCCCGGTCGATAACCGAAAGGAACTCTTTCAGTCGCCCTCGCTTACTCGGACTTGCCAGAACCCCGAAAGGCGGCGGATTCTTCTCTGACTACTCTTTTTCTAGACCGGTGACGTCGTTGCGAGCCCACTTGGGATCAATTGGTCAGTAAAGAAATACTGAAATGCCCGCTTCAGATAAGGGAATCGTTTAACTTTGCGCCTGACTCGTTCGGTATATTCCTTGCTCGTGTAAAAGCTTCGCACCATCCATGTTCGGAGTTTTACTTGCTCTTCAGAAGATAGCCCATCTGGGGCGAATAACGGCCACTCCCCAGTCAAATGCTCGGGATTCTTGTCAACCATATGTTGGCTCCATTGCTGGTGATAATCGGTTCCTACGAAAGGAACTACAAATGCCAATCTGATATTATCAATGGGCAAAGTTAGCAGGATTTCAAGCATTGTCTGATAATATTCTTTCTTCTCCCATGGAAATCCCATCAAGAGAAAGGACCGGTTGATGAGCCCGATAGAATCAGCATGATCAAAATCCTTCCTGATCATGTCCAGATTTTGTCTTGGTCCTTTGACTTGCTTTAACAAGGGATCATCCAGCAGTTCTACTCCGATAGCAACTCTTGAACACCCTGCCTCCTTCATTAAATCGAACGTCTCAGGCTTTGTGCCAACCCTGAGCATGGCATTCCAACGAACGGGCGGGCGTCTCCTAATCATTTCCTCACAGAGGTCACGCACCCTCTCGTCGATTAGATTGAAAATGAGATCGGCAAAGTAGACGTAATTCGTACCGAATTTCGCGTTGAGATCAAAAAGCTCGGAGACCAAGTCCGAAGGAGGTCGATAAGAAATTTGGTTCCGCCATAGAAACCCTGAAGGGCAAAAATAGCAATTGAAAGGGCATCCACGCGAGTACAGAACTTGAACTGCGGCGACTTGATCAGGAGCGGCGGGATAGGTTAGCCCAGATATTCTCGACCAGTTCATTATTTCCTTCTCCCTCTTTGGCCAAGGGAATGAGGCAAATTCCAGTCTCTCTCGCCGCGGTGGGTTGATAAGCACACTTCCATTGTCTTTAAATGCCACCCCTTTGATGTCGCGAAAGTTCCCGCCGTTCTCCAATTGTTCGATCAAATCAACGAAGATTCCTTCGCCCTCGCCCATGATAGCGAAGTCCACGCCTTCCTCGCTCACAATGTTTCCATCTCCGGTTGCATGATATCCGCCCACGACAACTTTTACCATGCTGTTTCTGCGCTTTATTTCCTGGACGATTGCGAGGAGGCGGGGTACGTTATAGCTCAAACACTCGAAGCCAACATATTTTGGCTCGAACTTTAGAATTGAACTAACCAGCTCTTCATCCGACAGTTCGCCTTGGACCATCACCTTGGTACTGTAGCCCTTGCTCTCCAAGTAACTTGCAACATATTCTAAACCCAAAGGATCTCTGAGAGCAAGCGAGGTCCCACTGGTGCCGGTACCCAAGCGTATTCGCAAATAATCCGGGCCTTGGATGCACTGGACCGGGTCGACTAGGACAACGTCTTGGTGTCCAGCCAGCATAGTTCGTCGCTCAACTACCGATGTTCTACTTAAGCTAGTTGTAGGGTCAAAGCGATCTGGTGAACTAACTACGAACGTGTCTGGATTATCTGGCAGAATCTCTTATGGCAGGTGATCCGTACAATGGAGGTGGGTTCGTGATCGTTAACGGCTTGAAACCTTCCTTTGACGGGAGGTTCGTAGAGCAGGACTATCCCTATCCAGGAGGCAATTTGTTCTCGCTAGCTTCCGGCGGGGCTTTATTCATCCGGGACCCTCATCGTAATGTGTCAAGAGATCAGCTCAACGGCGGACGATTGGTTGATTCAACCCCGAAAGATTGGGAGCTGATTCTGCCATATCTGGAAGAGAACGAGAGACTGTTCGGCATATCAACTGAGAGGAACCTATTGACCGTTCATGGAAAAATCTTGGATCCGTGCCAAGTCTATCGTAAGGTCGAGCCCGCATCGCTGCAAGAACTAGCCTAGTCAGTTCCAACGAGGCCCCTCTCGCACGGACGTAGTTTCTCCAAGGGCGCAGAGCTGTTGAAACTGTTTGAAGAGCACCCGGCCTATTCGAAGACCCTTCTGCTGCTTAGACATCTCGACCAAACAATATGTCGAGACCATTGACCAAAGCAAGAGAGCAGACCAACAACCCATGTTTACTCCGACCCGCTAGCCACAAACCTAAGACCGTCCCTGCGGAACGATTGCATCGAGACCCGAGAAATCCGCCCCCTTACCAGGATAGCGAAAGGGTCCCCAGGCGTCCCAACAACTTCGAACCAAACCAACGAGTAGCAAAACAGAGCGATGGATCAGATACAAGTACGGTTACAGGTGCATCATCCACCAACAGTACGCCGCGCCCAAAGCCCCGAGAACGTTGCAGGAAATGTTGAGTTGCAAAATCGTCCGACTCAACCCCACCTTCCTTAAACAGATTGAATTCGAGAATCTCCCGATCAAGTCGACCCCGCATCCAAGTAGGAAGCAATCACAATTGTAACAATCAGGTTCGCAAATATTCCACAGCTCGTTGAACAATAATTCTTGCTGGCAACTCCTTGAACAAGTTCCTTTTCGTGAAGTACATGCTTGGACGAGGAAGAAGTTTCCCCACGCTGAATAGTAGTATACACACAGCCCTATCCTCGGGCCGTCGAGCGATCCTTCCGACGCCTTGCTCCAACCGCCGCTCTATGTCTGGTCTGCCATCAGTAACCTGCTTGCGGTGAAGATCCAGTAACGGAGGCCGAGGAAAGGGAGGTTCGGAGATTATGAGTAATCTGACGCCTTTTATCGTGATACCCTCCCAGAAGACACTCGACGATGTCAACAGGACGGCTGCTTTTCGGGCCATGAACTGACGGAAATCCTTCATCCGTTGCATGTGAGGTCCTGATGCCGCAACGAGTCTCTTCTTGTCAAGGTGTGTCGCCAAGTCTTTGACGTGATTGGTATTGTTTAGAAGAATTAGCGTTCGAACGCGAGTCTCCCTGAGGAGTCTACGAACAATTCGCAGTTTTTGCGATGCATTAAGCTGGTCTCGCGTGGACAGATAAAGGCTCGATGTTTGGGCGGGAGAAGATGCTGGGCTTACAGGCATCGCTCTTTGGATTAGACTTGGCTCAATTCCACAGTAGAATTGAAGCTCTTCATTACTGAGGGGGGTAGCAGAAAAAAGCAATAATTGTTTCTTAGGAATTTTGAATCCGTGTAGGTTCGCCGTATTGATAGCCTTCAGAAGAAATGTGAGCGGGTCCCTCCATGCATAAACGAAATACATCCAAGAGGTCGGGGATCTCAAGATAGGCCTAAGATTGGCGGCATGTCTCGTTCCTTTGAGTAAGGCCAGGATACCCGCGGCTGAACCGTACGAAATCTGTTGGGCAGAAAAGCGACGCCCAAGGCGAAGGTACACTGCTTCAAGGTCTTGAGATGCTGTGTCCTCTGCAGTAATCGTAATGGTGCGAACCACTGAGACATCCAATTCGATAAACGACTTGAGATTGTGAGACTCATCAACCAGAACGAAGTCGTATTCCTTCGAGTTCCTTAGGAACTCAAAGATACTTAGTACATCGATACCCCGAGGCTTTGAGCGGATGTTCTTGAATTCGTCCCTAAATTCTTTCTTAAGATAATTACTTGGAACAACTATCGCGACCGCATTTGACATTGACAGGTAATCCGCCAGAAGACATATCGCGTGTGTCTTGCCCGCTGCTGGAGGAGCAACAAATACCGCAACTTTTCGCTGCGCATTTCGAAGACTATCGTAGACTCGACCCAGAAGCTCGACCTGCGCGGGTAGAAGTGAGCCATATGATGAAAGCGATTTGAGCGCTTCTATCCAGTGATCTCTCTTCGTAGCCTTCTCGGCGATCATACGTAAAACAATGTATGAAACACTTTCTCATTCGTCGGGAGGCCGTATCTACCAATGTAGTAAGCGAGCAATTTGAGGTAGTAGAGAGGTGCGGGAAGTCGAGTAGGATGCCCGCTTGTACCAGCAACCGTGCACAGTCTCAGGACATAGCTGGCAAGATCTAGTTCACTCATTTTTCCTGTGTTCTCGCGAATTCGAAGCCGAACGGTCGTCGGGCAACCGCGATAGTAGGTAGCGAGCTTTGTTGAAGACGTAGGAATGATATGATACTCCCGAGAGGCACTTCTCAAGATGACGCCCTGCGGGACAAACTCGTACGCTTCGATCGGATAGGTGACAGTCGAGGATCGCCTCCGGCGACCTCCAGCACTGACCATTGGCCGATAAGTGGAGTATATGCGCAAATCCTCCCCCTTGAAGACAGTCAATATCGATATTTCTGGAACGGAGGGGGTGAGCTCGGTCTGCAGGGTCACGAGCAGTGCCTGATCGTCATAGCTGGTAAGCACCAGTAGCCTCTTGATGTTAGATAGTTTCGACTTGATATCTTCCAGAAGCTTCTGAAGCTCAGTTAGCATGAATGGCTTTGATTGGTACACTACCTCTCCCTGGGAACTCATGACACTGTAAAGGTAGAACCGGGTGTCATCGAATGGATTCCGATAAGAATGGATTGACAGAACAGTCAAGTCTGGAGGGTCCGCCAAGAACCGTGGATACCCTCCTAGCTTGAGGACGACCTGCATGGTGACTTGCGGAATTGACTTGGTTTTCGCGTCGATCGGAGTAATGTTTTGATGGGCTACCCCTTGAGTATTGACAAGGGTTCCTTTGAATTGCTCCATTCGTTCATCTTCGCCTTCGTCCAGGAAGGTCAAAACTAAATCCCATTTGCTCAGGCCTAACTCCCCAATTTCCGAGGTGGAATGGGTTATGTTCAAGGCATATCCGTTTCTGCGAGCGAAGTCTTTCGACAACTCCGCGAGAAACTCGGAATATTCATCCTTCCTACACAAAGCGAGGCACTCCACCGGATGCCCAATCGGTTTGGCAAACTCGATGGCTGGTGAGTATCGCCTATAGAAGTTCGGCCCATAGGGCGGTTGGACCTTCATTATCGAATCTCGGAAGCGAAACTGCGTGTCGAAAGGTCCGACGACAAGGTCCGTAACATCACGCGGTGCTGTAGAGAATTCGAGCTTTGAAGGGTACAGAGCTGAGAATTCCGATCGCAGGATTCCGTCTACCTTGGTAACGAAATCAAAGATCCGCCGCTGTTGGTCCCCACAATGGGGCTGTAGAATGTCCCATACTTGGGAAATTTGACCGGAAGGAACTCGCATGCTCAAATCTCTGAAATTGTGACCTACAACCAGAAGCTCCGGGGCCTGAAATTGTTCGTACACCAAACCATCTATTCCCACGGAATCATACTTGACCAATGGTTGCCGCGAGTCTTCGAGAACTACTCCGTGGGCGCTTTTCTGATATTCGACAATTGAAGTCCCAAGTCCCGGAATGATGTCATCGGCGCGCTTGTCCCAGAGGATTTCTTTTATCAACAAAGGTCTTACCGAATACATTCGATTGTTTGCTGTTCTATTCCTAAGAGACCAGTTTGCAAACTTGACAAACGCCTCAGGCGGGTTGTGGAAGTCTACAGCTGTTCCCTTGGATTCAGTAAACCAATTCGCCAACACCTTGAGTTCGTTGAGAAGATGTTTCCATGATCTCAGCTGGATTGTTCGATTGACAAGTATGTGCGGAAGTCCGTCAACCACCCGGATCCCCCTGTAGAATTGCCTCCCGTCTTCGACCCCAATCTTTTCCCTAAGGGATTGAGGGAAGAACCCTTGGCCGCGTTCAATAATGTAAGGAGACAGGTCATGATATTTGTAATAGTCTGGTGCAAATTGGACCATTGCAATGTCTAATGCCCTCTTTGCGAGCCGCTCATACTCCAATGGGCTGTCAGCAAAATTCACCATTGTATTGCCCGCTTTCGTCAACTCAATTCGAAATGTCCCAACATCCTCTATTGGAATCTCGTCAGTTAGGCGAACGTCATCAAGGGTGGATTCTAGCGCTAGAATTTCGCCACCCTCCGAAATAACGACACTTGAAAGCTCCTTCGTCAGCTTTCGCGCAAATCTACCCAAGACCTGATAGAAATGTCCCGGGCGTTCGGGGCGAGGAGCGACTTCTGCGTGAAATCGCGAGACTGAAAGCGGCTTGTACCGAGTTAGCTCAAAGAGATTGGCATTGTAGGTAGCCTGGATTGACTTCCTCGATGATTCAACATTTGTCTTCGTCATAGACCAAATCACCCGGCATTATCCGTACGTCAAACTCGCCAGGACCTTATCAGGAACGTCCGCTCTGTTGATTGTGGATATCCTATCGCGCAATTCAGGCGAAAAGTCTCGACTGTTCATATGATTGCTCAAATTCGTCTGGTTGCTCGGTCTGCTGGCGTAGTCGAGGACAATACAGACCCCTCTGTCATCGGGGTGCCTGATAAGACGGCCAATGCCTTGTTGGAGACGTATCAACATTTTTCGTCTCACGTATGGATATGACTTGGTTCGGTCAAGATAAACGGGCGGTCTGATGAATGGCAACGAGAATATGATTTCCAGTCTCAGGCCGGATATGTTGATTCCCTCCCATAGCCTTGAAGAAGCGGATACCATGATAACATCGGCTTCTTCAACGAGAGATTGCACTTTTTCAGTCTCGAACGTATCGTCGATGAAGGTGATCTTTCGGTTCTTGACCTTTTGTTTGAGAGCGATTTCCGCTTTTCTCTGGTCACGGTAATTCTTGAACAGGAGTAGCGATTTGACCGTGGACCGCTGTAACAGGTCAGTTGTCAGATCGACGCAATTATCGAAGGAAGTCTCCGTTGGGCTATTGACATCAGTGACTTCGAAAATCGAAAGGTTTCGAAACCACAGCCTCACATCATCTGGCTTTTGTTTCGGAACTACCTGCATCTTATCCTCCGACAGTGTCCTGCGTGTGGAGTAGTAGACATGTTCATCGATTTTTCCGGGATAAGCGCTCACGAGTAATACCCGTGCCTCGCCGAAGATTATTCGCATCACATTGTCGATATAGCGATCGGATCTTCTTGCCAACAGAGCTGCATCCCGCGGATTCAGGGGATTGTAGTAGTCTTTCTGTACGTAGAAAGTGCTCTGAGTAAGGTCCTTACACTTCTTGATGAAATAGAAGAGATCCATGTAGATCTCTCTGTCAATTTCATTCGCTTGCCTCAGGGTCGAGGGGAGCTCGTCGGTCCCCTTAATCTCGCCAATTTTCTTGATATCGTCATCAGGAACTCTTCGTGTGAGTTCGGTGGGTGGTACAGCAGCAATGATATCATCAAAGATATCCATCAAGTTTCCAGTAACCTCGCCGATCATATCTCCCGCGATATCGTGCCTCCTGAACAGATCGTCGATCCTGTCGTAGGCTATTTGATGCTGAAACTGATCCTCCACCGCGTTCTCGAAGCCATGCGAGTCGTCGATTATGACTAGGTCGAATTTGTTCTTGAAAGGGGTTGAGAGGTATTTGGCGAAGTTAGTAATTATGAAGGTCTTCTGTTCGAAACTTTCTTGATTGATCCCGCAGGTACAGAGTTCGCGCTTAGGGTTAGACATGCAGAATAGATAGTCAGCCTTCAGACCACTTGTCTTACACTCATAGTGCTCAAGGCCTTTGATCTCATGCATTGGTGTCTTATGAGTGAAATTGGGAGCTTGAATCCTTTTGACCTGGTCCAGCAACAGATTTGTGGCACAGAGGATGCAGGCTCTGAGGCCTTTGTCTGCGGCCTCCATCGAGATTGGCAGGTATATCGCGGACTTTCCCATTCCAGTGGGTAGCATTAGGACGGTGTCGTTGTTGTGGCGGAGGCCATTCACTAGCTCGGAAATACACTTGTTTTGATAGGGTCTCGGCTTGAACTTCAGGAATCTGGATAGGATACTAGCTTCGTCAAGGTCGATTGTTGTGAGCAATGGTGACTCGAACTAAGACTCTACTACTAAGGCTATTGGCGCGACTTCGGGCGTATGCTCGCGACGTGTCTTAAGAGCACGGCTCAGAAGACTGGGTCACTTCTTCAATTCACAATAAACGTCATCTTGACGATTGGGAATCACAGATTGTTTACGATTTCCTCGTATAACTGGTCTCTTTTCGAATCAGAGTAGGCATTGTATCCACGCTCTAGGACCCTGTACCCTTTCTTTCGGAGTAAGGTTCTGGTCTCTTCATCCTTTATCGTCTGGGATGTTTTGAGGTGGACCGGCCCATCAACAAACACCAGCAGGGGCCTGGTTCCTGTCGAGAAGTAAAAATCGGCTATGGTCACTGATATCTCTACCTGGGTTAGGTAGCTTATTCCGTTGTCTTGTAGTTTGATCGCTAGTTCTTGTTCCATTCGTGAGGGGTTGGCGTGTAGTCGTTCGCGCCAGTTGCTCCGCTGACTTGACATCTGCAGGGTTGAGCTGTTTTTCGGCTATTGCTCAGACACGAGAGCGAAACTGCTGGCTTATCATTTGATGACTGGGCACACTATCAGAGAGGCCGTCGTCGCCGAGATGATTGGCGATTTCATGGAATCCTAAAATCATCCCAGTGAGACTCTCTATAGAGCCATTGTTACAACTCAACCAAGAACCCGAGAAATATTGGCCTATGCAACAGTGGGGAATCCTAGAACAGGAAGCAAAGAGGGCAGTGGACTCTAAGGACGAGGAGAAAATCGCGTCCATCAAGAGAAGAATGCGCCTACTGAATCCCACGTTCCTCGTACCGCCGGGTGAAGTGTCTGACGTATGGAAGTGGTGCATAGAGAACTTGAACGAGCCGTTTCGCAAGTGGAAGCCCGAGGACACCAGTTTCTACGAGAGACTCTCGTCCGAGAGTCCAAGTCTGCCCGAAAGAGCCCGCTCAGCGTATGCCGTCTGGACCTTGTCCAAGAAGCATGAATTTGCAGAAGCCGCTGTCCATAGATTCCTAGAGGTTGCCAGACTGTATCTCGCACAGAAATGGTTCCAAGAAGATGAGATGATATCATTCTCACTTGAGATGGCTGCGGCGTTATCGCTCAAGCTCAACATGAAATCTCCTATCGGATTCTCTGACATTCTAACGGAAATCGCTAAGGACCTTGATTTGTTGGATTCCGCAAAAATAAGAGGACCCGCGATTAACTCACTGATGGGCGCCGCCGGCCGACTCGCTCAGAGAGTAGGTAGCGTGAAGGATGAGCCAGCCCTGAAAGGAGAGTTCTCGCACATCCTTGAACTGGCGTTCAAACTTGCCGAGGAGAACCCTCTAAATGAATCCTATCTAGAACCATGCGAGCCGCTATCTCTTACAGTTGGAGGTCTCGAAGCCTCAAACAAAGTCAAGATCATGATGGCCGAATCTCTCGTCAAACAGGCCGAGGCACAAGAAACCCGGATAGCACGCGTTGCACAATTACAACAAGCAATGAAACTATACAGCGAGGCTGGAGACACCGAAAAACTGGAAGAATGCAAACTCGCAGTTCGAGCCGCGATGGAGGAAGCCGATGAACGAGGCGAGTTCAAAACAATAACCGTCAAGTCGGGCCCGATTCCCATGAAGAATATTGTCGACGACTACTTGGGGAAGCTGTCCTCTAAAACTCCCCTGGAGGTACTAGACCATCTCGCTCGCGATCTTTCGGGAATTCCTACGAGAACGAAAATCGAAGAATCCACACGAAGGTCGTTCTACTCAAGCATGGGACTATCTATTTCTAATGTGATTCCCTTCGAGGGAGAGCTTCCAAAGGGACACCTAACCGATGACGAATCAAAAATCCAGTTCAAGGTGGACCAAAACCTAGCGATGGGCTCCAAGGGCTACGAGATCCTACGATCTCAAATTCTAAAGGCAGTCTTTGGAAAGATGGCTCAACCAAAAGACGTTATGGTATTCTTAGCTAACTCAGCCAACATTAGTACCAATTCGAAGAAACTGATTTTCAATGGAATCGAGCATCATTTTAATGGACAGTACACCGCATCTATCAGTATCCTGATCCCGCAAGTCGAAGAGGTCCTGCGGACGTTCCTGAAGAGAAAGGGTGCGCTGTCTTCCAAGTTCACCACAAAGGACCTTGGTTTGCAGCAAAGACTAATCGATGATCTTCTCGCAGATGCTACTGGTCATCTGAATCAGGACCTAATCGATTGTCTCACTGTACGTATGACCGCGGGACCAGGTGGCGGGGGCTCTAACACTCGCAACGGCGTCTGCCATGGATGGTTGGCGGCAGAAAGTTATACCCCTGAGCTATCGTGGGCCATTGTGGATACAATCCTCAAATTATCGGTAGCTTGATGTTCTAGACCTGCGCCTGTCGGGCACGAACGCTATCCAACGAAAGATCATCCGCAAAGGCCTCCGAAGGTCTTCCTAAAGGAGGCAACGGCTCTTGTGGACAGCTTGGGTGAGAATGTGAGGTGGTCGGGGATCATGGTGATACTACTATAGACGTACTTGGCACTCTGATAATTTGAGAGTCTATCACGCAAAATGGTTCAGCACCACTTCCTCAATCTCCTTAACGCTAGAATGGTGTTGTTTGGGCGCGCGCATCTATCGCGTCCGAGTTTGTCCTAATGTAAAAGGACTTTAGTCTTGCGGGGCGAGCGGGATTTTTGCGCTCTATGGCCGGCTATACCTTGAGCAGCACTGCGTCTGT
>Ga0137378_10000354_pt1 | contig 33879 bp, 42 predicted proteins | sample SagtaG_21_FD_104813 | JGI IMG/M metagenome (GOLD analysis project Ga0137378, IMG submission 104813) | Vadose zone soil microbial communities from Sagehorn Ranch, Mendocino, California, USA - Sage2_L_60_16 metaG | ecosystem: Environmental > Terrestrial > Soil > Vadose zone | place: USA... | reverse complement strand
CGCACCTGGAGCTGCGTCGCCTGCCAAAGCGCGGGCCTACGGAGCTCCGAGAACAGCCGCTCGTCGTCGCCCGAACGAAGCGCCCACCTGATTGTGGGCATGAAGGCGTCTAAGCCCACCGCCGAGAGCAGCTTGGGTCGGTAGGGGGGAACCGACGGGTGCAGCTGTTCAGCATCGAACTCCACCACCATGAAGGAGCGCGTGATGTCGTCCAGCTCATAGAGCTCTAGCACGTGGGTCCCCCCTCCCCGGATGCGCCCGACCGACCTTGACGTTTGACCCGAGCGGAGATAGCCTGCCACACTCAAGTACATCGTCACAAGGTAGTGAGCAACTATCGGAAGGGAGGGGCAAAGCCAGCGCCGATCAGAACGTCAGCGACGCAATGCATGGAGGTGGTGAAGCCAGTTGCTATCGACGTTCGTTCGCATCGAGGTAGCAGCGTTCCTCATCGGCTCCCTCGCGGCGATCGGATTCCAGTCCATGACTGGCAGGATCCAAGTCAAGGGCTTGCTTTCGGACTCAGCTGCGGATGGCCAGATCAGGATGGGCAGGATCCAGCTGCTCGTCTTCATGGTCTGGCAAGCTGGTACCTATCTGGGCCTTGCATTGGCGAATCCGCACCGGTTCCCTGACGTTCCTGCAGGCTTCGTACTCGCATACGCCGGTAGCAACGCTGCTTATCTTGCGGGAAAGTCTGGGCCTCTGCTTCGACGATTGCTGGGGAAGGGGTAGAAATGGACGCCGTCAAGGAAACGTTCGCGTGGATCATCGCCGTCTTCTTGGGTCTGATTGGCCTCGCCATCGTCTTTCAGATGTTCACTGGCAAGATCGATCTTCAGAAGCTGATCGCTGAGGACGACGGCAAGGGAAGCATGTCCCGCCTTCAACTGCTCATCTTCACTTTCGTCATCGCCGGCAGCCTGTTCTTGATCATCGTAAGTAGCGTCCCGCCAGCCTTCCCTGCCACCATTCCTCCAGAGGTGCTCGCCTTGTTGGGGATCAGCGGCGGATCTTACGTTTTGAGCAAGGGGATACAGGCAACGAAGGACGCTCAGCAGGGACCGCCAGTTCCCCCGAAACCGCCTTCTCCCTGAGACCGAGAGCCTCGACATGCTGAACCGGCGGATTGCCGAGGGGAGCTGAGCGGTCGACAAACGCTAGCAGGCCGTTCGCCGTTGGTTGAGTGCGACTCGCCTGGTCGGTGTCCGGCCATCCCGACTGGGTGACGCCGTTCTCGGGGACGTAGGTGGTGGTCGCCGCGCTGGGGTGGTGCCGAGCACGAGGATCACGAGCGCCGCGACGGGCACGGTGAGTCGGTTCATGATGCCTTCCCTGCGTGCGAACTCGATCAGGTGTTCTCGACTCATCTATGGCCGGTGGGTGTCGCCTCGTTTCACCCGTAGGTCGAGGAGTCCCTCCTCTTTCGAATCCGCTTACCGCTGCGGGTCACTGGTCACGCATCGCATCGACGGGCGGCCCGTCAATCCTTCCGGACCATCAGACCTTGACGAACCTCCGGCGATCCATGCACCCGCGCGTTAGCCTCTGGCCACGATTGCCGAGTTCACAGCCGCCACGATTCGATCGACCTGCGTCTTGTCTTTCGACGAGAAGGCCCGACTCTCGCCGGAGGCACTTCGCAGCAGCACGACGTGGGTCGGCTTCTGCGACTGGTACCACCATGCGCCGAGTCCAGCCAGCAAGACGCCGAATGCGATCGACGCCGCCTGGTGGGCGAGGATGAGCACGACGCCCAGAACGACGAGAACAATCGGTCCCCGGCGCGAAGGATCGGTTCTTGCGCTCCCGACCGAGGTAACGTTGCTCATGGCGAATGTCTGGGCGCCGTGGACGAACCTCGCCTGTGTCACGGTCACGCCTGCTTCATCAAGGAACACGGTCTCTCCCACGCAGCTCGCCCCCCTTCGACCCGGGACTCAAAGGCCTGCACGCTCAACCCGACCTAGGCGTCAATTGCGGCGCGCCTACATGGTGACAAGCTATAAGGTCGCACCCTGTTGAGCAAGCTGGGAGACGCGAACTGCGGGACTGACTCATGATGCGAAGAGGGGCATCGGGAATGGCTAGCAGGCGATGTCCGATCAGAGTCCAATCTTGAGACTCGGTTATGAGGTAGGCTAGGTTGCGCGCTTTGACTCTTGAAAGGGGTCCCGTGGCTGAGCTAACCATCATCGTGTGCGATGTGTGTGCCAAGCCCGCCGAAGAGCGGATCACGTTTAGAGTCCGCGGCCGGTCGCTTCAGAAGGATCTGTGCCGCGAGCACATCGGCGAGCTGGTGACCGGAGCGCGCGCTGTAAAGCGCGGTCGGCCTCCTACCTTCGGGGGTCGCGAGGCGCCTGAGTCGAAGCGGCGCGGCGGCCCTCTCGGCCGAAAGCGGCCGAAGCAAGCTCGACCGAAGCGAGCGGCTCCTGTGGCGCCAGCGTCGACCCAGTAGAGGAACCCGGTTCCGGCGGCGCCGCTGAGGACTCGTTCCGTGAGCCTAGCGGCGGCGGCAGTGACTTTGGTGTTGACGACCCGACAGGAGACTGCAAGGCATCCAACCGACCTATGGGAGCTTCCGCTTGCGGGACCTTCCTCGCCGCGCCAGTACCGCCCCTCGGAGTAGTTCAGCGAGATGAGCCGAACAGAGGTCCTTGAGCAGGGTCTGCCCGCGGAGCCTGAAACTCACGGTGGCGGACGCCGCCTCGCCACACGCGCCACAGATCGGATGCGTCACCAGAGGGCCGCCAGGCGGCACTCGGCTCGAAGCATGAACACGATCCAACGTCCCCACCCCCTCCAGGACCAGAGTTGACGGGCTACCTGGTCACGGAGTATACGGTCACCATGTAGTCTGCGCACGCTGGTGGGAGTGGACGTCCGCAAGCTCCCGGGGGGAACGGTTTGCTGCGATCGCTCATGCTCGACGGCCGTGACCTACTTGGGTTGACGCTTCTGATGGCTGGCGCAAGGAAGCTCAGCCCACGAAACGACCTTGCGAAGGTGGTTCGCGGCTACGACGTGCTTCCGACAACGTTGGTCGCACCCATCTCGGCTGTCGTCCCGCTGGTCGAACTGGCGCTCGGGTCGCTTCTCTTCGCGAGCGTCCTGCCGGTGGCGGTGGCAGCCCTCACAGCATGCTTGCTGCTCGCATTCGCCGTCGCCATGGCCGTCAACCTCGCCAGTGGGCGGCGGCCCGTCTGCGGCTGCTTCGGCGCTGCGGGATCGCGCATCGGCTGGTGGACCCTCGTCAGGACCCTGCTCCTCGCGGCCGTCAGCGCGATCCTGGCGATCATCGACCCGCCCCTAGCGGACCTTCAGGTAGGCCAAGCGGTCGCCGCGTGTGCCGCCGCTGCACTCGCGCTGGCGACCATCGGCACCGCGGCCGAAGCCCGACGCCTCCGCCGGCTGATCTCGGTCGTGTCTTATGTCGCGGGCGCGCGCCCGTGAGCGCTGCCTGGATCGGCGCATTTATCTCCCTCGCAACGCTAGTTCTGTTGCTCACGCTCCTGGTTGTGGGCCTGATGCGCAGGATCTCCAGCGTACTGGAGCGGGCGGAGCAGGTGCTCGTGCGCTCGGATACGTTCGACCTGAAGGAAGGTCTGCAGCCGGGAGACTTCGTTGCGGCCGGCGACGCTGTGACCAGTACCGGCCGCCCGTGGAGCACTTCAGAGGTCCGAGACGACGCCCACGTAATCGTTTTCGTCGACCCTGGATGCCCGCCGTGCGACAACCTAATCGACGAACTCATGACAGGACCGCAGCTGCCGAGGGCCGTGAACCTTGTCCTCGTGAGCCCGGACATAGACATGCGGCTGGCCAGCCTCAGCCGTCGGTACACCGTCCTTCGGGACACCAACCACGCCCTCTCCCGGGCGTTCGGCACGTCGGTGTCCCCGAACGCGTTCGCCATCGACGCAGGTGGGGTCGTCGCTGCACAGGAGATCCCTACTTCCATGGAGGCCCTCAATCGTCTCGGCCAACGCCTCAGGGGAGGCGGTTGGGGAATCGTGACGGACGCCCTCTCGGGGACGCCCGAGTGAGTGATCGGGAGGACGCCGGGATCGAAAGGGAGGAGCACCGTGGGGGTCGAGAAGGGCCGGGAACACAACCGCCGAGCGTTCCTGGGTCAGATGGGGAAGACGTTGGGAGTCGGGGTCGGATTGGCCTTGTTGCCCCACGCCGCATTGGCGGCATCAGAGCGAAGTCCCCTCACGCCACACGTCTTCCATTGCTGCGTCAACGACGCGCAATGTGGAGACGGCTGCAGCGCGGGGAGAGCCAGGTTCTACTGCACCTCCTCGGGGTGTCCCCCGTTCTGCACCGCATGCCGGGACGCGACCCCGAGCTGCTTCGACCAGACCTTGCCCTCCTGCTGAAGCCCCCTCCCTAGCGCGATGAGAGGATGAGCCGCCTTCTGGGGGTATGCGGCGTCGTGCGTCCGGGTGTATCACTCCAGGTGGCGACATGACCGAGTGGGACCGCAGCCACTGGACGAGTTCCCTGCGGGCGGTGAACGAGGAGACCGACGGGTGATCCGATTCGCGTGGAGACAGCTCGTGCGCCGGAAGGGTCCGGCGGCCACGCTGACGGTCGGCTTCCTGGTCGCCGCGGTCAGCTTCACGCTCCTCACCTCCGCCGCCACCACCGGCGCACTCGAGGTGAAGGGGACGATCGCGAAGAACTGGCGGAACGCATACGACATCCTGGTGCGTCCCGGGCGCACCTATAGTCCGCTCGAACGCGCTGACGGACTCGTTGCCGACGACTACTTGAGCGGCATCTTCGGTGGCATCACGCTGAACCAATGGCGGCAGGTACTGAGCATCCCGGGAGTCGCGATCGCAGCCCCGGTCGCGAACCTTGGTTACGTTGTCACCAGCGCGACGGTCACCATCCACCTCGGCAGCTCGTTGAACGCCGACCCACGCCAGATCTATCGGATCCGCCTCGCGTGGGCGGCGAACGGTGGCTCCGTGTATCCGGGATCGACCCCTTACGTCTACGTGAGCCGGCTTGCCCACGACGCGTGTCCGGACCGCAGCTTCGGCGCGCCTACGACGGTGTCGTCGCCATTCGACCTGCTCGGTCCACAGGATGCGTACCTGACCTGCTTCGACCGAGACGCGAGCGGCGAGCCCGTTGCGCGCGTCACGGCCCTGTTCCCGGCCCTGGTCGCCGCGATCGATCCTGTGCAGGAGGGCCGGCTGCTCGGGCTCGTCAGGACCATCGTCGTCGGCAGGGGGCTCCGACCGACCGACACCCTCAGCACCAGCCACCTCGGATCTGTGGTCCCGGTGGTCGCCAGCACCCGCACGTATGTGGACGAAACTCTGCAAGCGACGATCGAGCGCCTCTCCCCCGTCGACGTGCCCAGGCTGCTCCGGGAGCACCGAGCCTACCGCGTCCTGTCGACGCTGCCGGGGACGACGGTCGCCCGTCAGACATTCTCTTCGGCGTCGATGTACGAGACGATGCTTCGCCAACTCGAGGGCACGACGACCCCATCGGTCGGCCAATACTGGACCGCGGGCGCCGTCGGCTATCAACGCGGAGCCGGCGGGAGCCTGATCGCTGAGCCCACCGAGTCGAGCCCGGACGCCGTATGGTCAGACGCACAGGGGTTCGGAGGGTACTTCAGCGCTCCGCCCGGGAATCAGGACGTCCAGGTCCGAGACTTGAGCGGACGCCCCGCGGTCTTGAACGCGGAGGGTGCCGGCGCCGCTCAGCTCAAGGTGGTCGGGCGCTTCGACCCGGCGAGGCTCCCTGGATTCAGCGCGCTGTCGAGCCTGCCCCTGGAGTCTTATTACCCGCCGCGGGCGGAGCCCGCCGACGCTGCGAGCCGCGCAGCCATGCACGGTCGACTCCTCCTGCCAACCATGAACATTGGCGGCTACCTGGCCCAGCCCCCGGCCATGCTCACGACCATCAACGCTGCCAGCGGGTTCACCGATCCGCGGTTCTTCGAGGGTGCGGACGCGCGTGCCCCGATCAGCGTCATCCGGGTGAGGGTGGCAGGCGGCGGCGGACCGGATCCCGTGAGCCGCGAGCGCGTACGGCTGGTGGCCCTGGCGATCCGCAAGGCCACCGCCCTTGCCGTCGACATCACCGCGGGATCGTCGCCCCAAGCGGTCGATGTGCGGCTCCCGGCCGGTCGGTTCGGGCTCCCCAGCCTCCTCGTCCGTGAAGGGTGGGTGAAGAAGGGCGTCGCGGTCGTCTTCCTGAGGGCGGTGGATCGCAAGAGCGTGGCGCTCTTCGTCCTCGTCCTCCTCGTGTGCGGGCTCTTCCTCCTAAACACGTCGTTCGCGTCGATTCGCGCACGCCGCGAGGAGATCGGCGTGCTCCGATGTATGGGTTGGACCAAGGAGCGGGTGTTCGCCGCCGTCCTCGCCGAGATCGCTCTGGCGGGCCTCGTCGCAGGGCTGTTGGGGACCGCAGTCGCGGTGATCCTCACCAAGGCGCTCTCGCTATCGATGCCGCCCGCGCGATCACTGCTCGTCGCTCCCGTCGCGGTCATCCTCGCCGTTGCCGCCGGCCTGATCCCTGCCCGCCGCGCGGCACGCAGTCAGCCGATCGACGCGGTCCGCCCGGACGTCGGCGGCAGAGCCGCCCGCCGGGCCGCGAGCTCCATCCGAGCCATCGCCTTCGTCAACATCAGGCGGCTCCCGGGGAGGACGCTTCTCGGGGCTGGAGGCCTTCTGATCGGGGTCGCGGCGCTCGCGGTGCTGTTGTCGATCAACCTCGCGTTCCAAGGTGCGCTCATCGGGACCTTGCTCGGGCAGTTCATCTCGGTGCAGGCCCGAAGCGTGGACTACGTCTCTACGGGTCTCGCCATCGCCCTCGGCGGGATGTCGATCGCAAACGTCCTCGTCCTGAACGTGCGAGAGCGCACCCCGGAACTCCACACCCTTCGCGCCGTCGGGTGGAGGGCCGGCCACATCCGCCGACTGGTCCTGCTGGAGGGTCTTGCCATCGGGACCCTCGGGAGCGTGAGCGGTTCGCTCCTCGGCGTGGCGCTCGCGGCCGCCCTCGGAGAGGCAGTACGGCAGGTGGTCATCGCTGCCCTCCTCGCAGCGACGGGCGGGGTGGCGGTCACCATGATCGCCGCTACCGTCCCAGCATCCTTCGGCGCGCGGCTCATCGCACCGAGAGCGTTGGCGGAGGAGTGGTGAGGTCGCCAGCGCGAGGCGCGGACGTCGAGCTTGCGGGCCTCACCCGTCGGTTCCGGTCGGATGCCGAGGACGTCGTCGGCGTCAGTGGGGTCGACCTACACATCGCCGGCGGATCGATCGTCGCCGTGACAGGTCCCTCCGGGTCGGGGAAGTCGACCCTGCTCCACCTGATCGGAGCGATGGACGCTCCTGACGCCGGAACCATCCGGGTCGGAGGTGTGGACCTCGGGAAGCTCTCGGAGCGCCAGCGCGCCGAGTACCGCCGCGGCGTCGGATTCGTCTTCCAGAGGTTCCATTTGCTGCCTGCCCTCTCGGTCCTCGACAACGTGATCGCGCCGGTTGTGCCGTACCGGACCCACTTCGACAAGCGGGCGCGTGCCCAACACCTCCTCGCTTCGGTAGGCCTGGCAGGCAGGGAGCGCTCGATCCCGTCGAGGCTCTCCGCAGGTGAGCAGCAGCGCGTCGCCATCGCGCGGGCGCTAATCAATGAGCCGGGACTCCTCGTCGCCGATGAACCAACCGGCAACCTCGACTCCTCGATGGGCGCAGAGATCATGCAGACGATCCTGGACCTCCGGAGCGATCAGGGGATGACCGTAATCGTGGCGACCCACGATCCGTTGATCGCCAGCCGATGCGACCGCATCGTGCGCTTGCAGGACGGCGAGGTGGTCGACGACCTCGTGATCCCCCGGCGCACGGATCCCCAGGAGCTGCTCGACGAGATCGGCCGCCTGGATCCGCGTGGTTGACGGGGCCTCAGGCGGATCCGGCGACGGCATCGTCGGCGGCGGGTGCCCTGACCCGGCCGGCGGCCCGGGCGAGATGCTTCGAGTGCTCGAAAGCGAGGTCAAGGACCCGAAGGTTCGCCTCCGTGTGGAGTATCGCGGCCTCGATGAGTAGGCTGACGACTGGCTCGCGCCCGTGCTGTTCCTTCAGATCGCCGAGTCCCGCGAGCTCGGCGAGATACGCCGTTCGCTGGGACTTGATCACGGCCTTGAGCGGCTCGGTGCCGAGCCGCGAGGACACGAACAGCTTGAGGAAGAAGTCGTCCCGATAGCCGCTCCGCCTCACGAACGGCTGGTCGAGCCAGCGTTGGAGTTCGCCGCGTCCGGCGGCCGTCAGTCGGTAGACGACCCTGTCGGGGCGCTCCCGCTGGGGAACCGTCCGCTTCGTGACGAGGCCGTCACGGATGAGTCGGTCGAGCACCTGGTATAGGTGGCCGATGTTCAGCTCGCCCCACTGTGGGCCGATGGCCTCTTCGAAACTCGCCTTCAGCTCGTACCCGTAGCTCGGCCCTTCGGCCAACAAACCGAGCACCGCATGATGGATCGGCATCGGATTCCCCCAGACTGCCCTAGATTCTGTCCAAGCACACAGCAGAGTAGCGCCTCCTGATGCCCGAGTGGTCCAACCCATCGAGCATTGTCGGCGTCGCTTGCATCGAATCCGAGATCAAGTTAGGCCTCGCATAGAATCCCCGAGGTCGTCGCACCGAATGCACGGCCTGCGCATATGCTCTATGCCCTCGACAGCCAGGGTGCCTCCGGTACTCGGTGGACCATATACTCGGTGTACCACGTAGGCAGCCGGGTCGCTTGGCGCGTCCGACCGCGATGGCCGGACCGGATGTTCGCAGATAAGGGGAGGACCGCTATGACGTCACCGTACTTCCTAGCGATCTCTGGCAACTTCAAGCTCGAGGGTTACGAACCTGACGGAGACTCGGTCAGATTCATCCCGGACCAAGCCTCTCGTATGAACATGCTCAAGAATCACTTCCGTATCAAACCGTCGAAGGACGGAAGTGTGCAGCTGCGATTCGAGGCCATCGACGCGACGGAGCTTCACTACGGGAACCAGGCGCAGCCACTGGGAACGGACGCTCGAGACCGCCTCGTATCACTCCTGGGCTTCGCCAAGGTCAACTACGTCCCCGTGAATGCTGCGGTGAAGGCCGCCAATCCGACCGCCGTACCACCCGGGTGAAGTCCTCCGAGCCAGTTCTCGTGCTACGTCCCCGTGGGCACGGATGCGGACGGCCTGCACGACGGACATTGGGCCAACGTAACCGACGCACGGCTGAATCGGACGCTCAACGTCGTGCTGCGGAGACTCGCTCGGGCCGCCCGTGATTCCGGCATGGGCGTCTGGGCTCCCGACGCGACCTCACAGTTCGACCTCGTCGACCAGTCATCCATCAGTCCTCCGAATGCGGCCGTCATCCTCGCCAAGCTCTTCCGTCGAGCGACCGACTACCTCAAGGATGTGACGACGAAGGGCTTCAACGGCAACCTCGCTGACTGGATGCGTTCCGTTTCTGCCAGTGGCACACGCGACGAGAACGACCAGGTGCTTGTCTGTGGTTCCTTAGCAATGCGCCTCGCCGATCTCTTAGCAGCGCAAAAAGGCGGTCGCATTCCTGGTCGACCCGATCGAAATCACTTTCGTCGGAGAAATGACGAAGGCAGCTCTTCAACGCGTAGGAAGGCATATCGGGCGTCGTTGGCGACGAGCCTTGCTTCTGTCCGTGATTCCCCAATATGGGTGCCCACTCTGACCGAACCTCCATGCCGGGGCCGCTTCCTCGAAGGACTTGGGCAGTTGTTGGGATCGCGTCTTCACGCGTCGGCTTCACTGATTGAACCCTCGGACGCGGTCGTGCCCACCGATGTCACACAAGCCGTCCATCAGGTGGGCACAACCCAGCGTCTTCGCACTCTCAGCTGCTCCGACCATGAGCGTGGGAAGTAGTTGGTCGCCCTCCTTTTCCTAGCTCGTCGCGTCGTCCTCCACTGGTCCTCGCTTGGCGGCATCGACGAGTTCCGCCATCGTCTTCTCGGATGCTTCCTCGAACGAAGTCGGCGGAAGCTGCGCCACCACTTCTCGAAGAGTCGCGACTGCGCGCTCACCGATCCCGCGGTCGATCGCGCCAATCTCCATCAGGCTCCCGATGACCCGTATGTAGCCGAGTCCGCACGTGTGGGCGCTCGGAGCGTAGAGCGTGAGACAGGCACTCTCGTCGCATCCAACGGTCACGATACCGTGGTCGGTCCAGTCGTTGCCGAGGAACCCTTCGCGCATGGCGATGGCCGCTCGGACGATGTAGCGTCCCGGCGGAACCTCGATCTCCGCGTGACCACACCTGGCAGGAATCCCGAAATACGTCCGTCCACACCACTGGAGCAGCCGACCCGAGCACTCCCAGACTGCGACCTGCCACGGTGTGGGATTGTCGAACGGGTGTTCGCTCACTCCGCACGGATCGCCCTCGCCGGTGATCCATACGTTGATCCGACCCATTCCCATGGGAGCCTCCTCGAGCGAAAGGTCGGCGGGCAGTGTCCAAGCGGAGCCGTCACCACCTCCCTTCGTTACCTTGTCACGATGTAACCGATAAGGAACGTATTCCCTAGACGGCAGCCTTGTCAAGAGGAGCGTGGGCCCGTGCGGACAAGCCTCAGGAGCTCAACGAAGAGAGCAACTCGACGAGCCAGACCGGTTGACCCGCCATCCGTTGAGTGGCGCAGCCGACCAACGAGCAAGGACTCGCGCTCGTCCGGCGAGCGCGGACTGTAGGGCTCGGAGCTGTTACCGGAGAAGCTGACCGAGGTGGTCCCGGCATGCCAAACGAGCGGGTCTCGCGCCAACCCGACCGACTCGCATGGATTCCGCCATCGTCGGGTTCCATTAGCGCGTCGAAGCATCGCCCCGCTTCCAGACGAACAGGCGAAGGTGGGATCGCACGCGGTCTCTCGCGCCGGTACACCCAACGCGAAGGACGGCGAGCTGCGCCGGACGCTACGCACGAAGATCGGAAGAGGTGATGCTGATTACTCGCCGCCTTTGACAGGTATATGGTGGCCATGTAGGCTAAGGGCGCTCCGAAGATCAGGGGTGTACCGGTGGCGTCACGCAGCGGGTAGCCGGAAAACGAACCGGTACTTGTGGGGAGCCTCTGCGAAAGGAGGAAGCCGACCATGCCGCAGCTTCACTCAACAGCACCGCGCGGAGCCGAGATTGCGCCTCGCTCCGTGTTCCTTGAAGGACGCTTCGGACGCATGTTCCGTAACCTCCCATCCTTCAAGCCATCCGACGCTGACCTGCGGAAGCTTGCAGAGTCAATGCTCGAACCCCCCGAGAGCGACGCCGGCGGGGCGGAGAACCAGTTGCAGTCACCTCCGGCTTCGTACCCTCCACCCGCGCCTTCGCCCGAAACTAACCCATTCGACAACCCGGACATCCCGGCCGGTTACACCTACCTCGGGCAGTTCATCGATCACGACATCACATTCGACCCGGTCTCGAGCCTGCAGAGGATGAACGACCCAGACGGGCTGCACGACTTCCGCACGCCGCGCTTTGATCTCGATTCGGTCTATGGCGCGGGACCGAACAACGACCCCTACCTCTACGACCAAGCAAGCGGAGGATTGAAGCTGCTACTCGGAAACAACCCGGAGGGAGAGTTGGACCTCCCGCGTAACTCGCAGGGCCGAGCGCTGACGGGCGACCCGAGAAACGATGAGAACATCATCGTCTCCCAGCTGCACCTGCTTTTCCTTCGGTTCCACAATAAGGTCGTCGACCAACTCGGTGGCGGCACTCTGAGTGGCGACGCTCTCTTCGACGAGGCTCAGCGCGTAGTTCGCTGGCATTACCAGTGGGTCGTCGTGCACGATTTCCTGCGGCGCATCGTGGGCGAGGAAGTCATCGACGACATCATCACGGCTCGTCCTTACGTGGCGAATCCAGGCGTATCGGTCCCACTGAACGAGATCTCGCTTCGGTTCTATCACTGGGAGCAGCAGCCGTTCATGCCGGTGGAGTTCTCGGTCGCGGCGTATCGGTTCGGTCATTCGATGATTCGACCTGACTACCGAATCAACACCATCGTCCCCAACGACATCCCGATCTTCGTCCCGGCCGCCCACCCTGGCGAGTTCGATGACTTGAGAGGGTTCCGCCCGTTGCCGAAGAACTGGACGATCGACTGGAGCTTCTTCTTCGAGACAGGCGACCCGACGCACTTGCAGCACGCCCGTCGCATCGACGCGAAGCTAGCGGCACCCTTGGTCAAGCTTCCGGGCCTTCACCCAGCGGCGCTGGCTGTCCGCAACCTTGAGCGTGGGCGCGCGCTCGGACTACCAGCTGGGCAACGCGTCGCTGCGGCGATGTCGATTCAAGTCCTGACGGACGATCAACTTGGCGCGGCCGCGGTTGCAACTGGCTTTGCCGGTCGAGTGCCGCTGTGGTTCTACGTACTCAAGGAGGCCGAGGTTCTGAATACCGGCTCCCGCCTGGGTCCGGTGGGAGGGCGCATCGTCGCCGAGGTCATCCTCGGCCTGTTGAAGGGTGACCCGTTCTCGTACATCAATGTGGCGCCGTCCTGGACACCGGACTTGCCCGCTGCGACGCCGGGCACGTTCACGATCCCCGACCTCGTCGACTTCATCGCACCATAGCCTCCGTGTCGCCTTGCGAGCCGAAACGGAATCGCTGACGGGCAACTTGCTCCGCGCTTCCGGTGCTCAGGGCAAACAAAACCCAGACTAGTCCCCAAAAGGTAGAGCTGGCTGGCCAAACAAGGTCGGGGGATCGCCAGCAGAACCCCTATGCGGAGCGGTTCAACAGTACGATGCGCGACGAGCTGCTGAACGGCGAGGAGTTCGACACCGTGCTCGAGACCAGGGTCCTCATGGACGGCTGGAACGCCGAGTACAACACCGTGCGGCCCCATCGGGGGCTCGGGATGCTCTCCCCGGCGGTGTGCGACATGGGGTAGTGGCCGACGTCGTGGAGGAGCGCGAAGAGCAGCGTGCCCTCGATATCCTCGGGTTCAACTTCGAGCCGGAACCGGAGATCACCCAGATGGTAAGCCAGGGCCAGCCGGCAGTAGTGGAACGTCAAGATGCTGTGACTAGAGCGAGTGCGCTTAGCGTCGGCGTAGACCTCATAGATGCGTTCGAGTTGGGGAATCAACCGGAGCCGTTGGAAGAGCGGATGCCTAATGACCGGCAGGAGTCAGTCGCTAATCGGAATCGTCTCAAACGCCTCGACGAAGTACGTCCCTGGACTCGCGACCAATGACATGTCGGAGACGCCCATCGGAGCGAGGTAGCCCGAACCCATTTGCGCAAGTCGCGGGCGACGGCCTCGGCATCACGATACTTGCCGCCGCGCGGCGCTGCTGAAATGGCTAATAGTTTGGGTCGAGTAGAAGAGAAGGCCGAGATGAACATCGCCGAGGCCGACGACGTCATCGCGGGGTACCTTCGAGTGGCTCCGTCTGCCTGGTGCCTCCGGTGCGCTGCTGCCGGCAGCCGGTTCCTACGTCCATGCCGCGGAGCAATGCTTCTCGCTGTACCGGGTGATTGCGCCGCTCGAGGCGGAGTGCCGTCGTCAGTCGTTGGTCGCCGGCACGTCGACCTCGCGTCTCTCCTGAATGGAACGGTCAATCGCGTCGAGCAGCACCATTCCACCGAGCGCGTCCTGCAGGGTCGTCCCTCGTATGGCTGACTGGCCGAGGTGGGTGAGCTGCAGGAAGTCCTCAATCTCATCGCGGTACAGGTTGGTTCGCGCAAAGGTCTGACTCTGGTTATCTCCCGATGCGAGCACATGGACGGCGTCGGCCGAGACCTCCCCGAACAGTCGAGGCACCTCGATACGGCCATCAGTGCCGAAGACGGCTAAGTCGTTGGCCGGTGCGCTCAGCGTCTGAGAGGTGCTCGCAACGGCCGCTAGCGTCGGGTATGAGAAGATCGCAACAGCGTTATCCATCGCACCATAGCCGAGCGACGTGAAACCGGTAGCCAGGACAGAAACCGGCCGGCCGAACAGGGCGAGGAAGGCATCGAGGACGTGAATGCCTGCGTCGTAGAAGACCGTCGCCCCGGCGAGTTCCGGATCCCGCTTCCACGACGCGTTCGACGCCTGGGGGTTCAGCGTGAATCCCCACTGACCCGCCGCGCTCCGCACTTCGCCGATGACGCCAGAAGACAGAGTGGCCTGGAGGTAGGCGAAGGCCTCTTGGTGCCGCACCTGATGTGCCAGCATGAACGGGATCCTGGCGTCCCCAACGGCTCGGGCGATCCTGCGGGCGCCGCTCAGCGTGTGCGCCAGCGGCTTCTCACAGATCACCGGTCTTCCGTACCGAGCCGCCAGCAGGACGTCGTTGACGTGAAGGAATGGGGGCGTTGCAATGAAGACGACGTCGAAGCGCTCAGAGTCGAACATGGCCTCCGCGCTCAGGTACGTCTTCGCGATCCCGTACTCGCGTGCCACCGTCGCGAGCTTCCGTTCGTTGCGTCCCTGAATCGCTGTGACCGCGCAGATCTCAGACCCTCGTAGCGCGGGAATCGTTCGCTTCATGGCCGTCCCGGTCGCGCCGACGACGATCAGTCGAGCCTTTGGCATGCGAGGAACACCATCTTGTCTAAGCAACGTGCTAACTGAAGCGCCAGCAGATCTGCTTGTCAAGCGCTGTCGTCGAACGCTCCCCTATGGGCCTTCGCGTGGAACGAGTCCGAGCCTACGCGTCCCTGGGCCGCCTTTTCGGGCGCTTATCATGGGCACTCTCGTTGAGTTCTACGAGGCTCCGCTGGCCGTGATCGACGGAGGCGATTCCACCTCCAAGATCGGTCTTGGTCGGAGATCGATGGGCATCGCCAACTGAGTACGGTACCGTTCGGATGATGGTGGTTCCTTCGGGCGTGATCGTTTGCTCGCACCGTGGCCCGGTGAGCTTCGCGCTGACGGGGAACCGCCTGGTAGCTCGGCCGGCCGGACCTGGCGGGCTCGTACCGGTGATGGGCCCAGCGATTCGAAGCGTCGGCGGGATCTGGATCGCGGCTGCCATCACCGACAGCGATCACGAAATGGCGAGGGCAGCTCCCGAAGGTATGTCGATGGAACGCTATCGACTCCGGCTGCTCAGTCTGCCTCCCGGCGGCCACCGCGAGCAATACGAGGTCGTCTCCGTCGAACACCTCGGAAAGCTCTTCCACTACCTCTATCGGCTGCCCATCGAGCCGGGCTACGGGGAAGCGTTCCGGCACGCGTGGCGAAGCTACCGCTTGGTGAACCGCCGCTTCGCGCGCTCGGTGCTGGAACTCGGCAGTGCCGCGCCCGTCCTGGTCCAGGACTTCCATTTGCTCTGCGTTGGCCAGGAGATTCGACGACTCGATCCGACGAACCGCCAGCCAATCCTGTTCTTCCACCACGTCCCGTGGTGTGAGCCAGACTACTTCTCCGTGCTGCCGGCTCCCGTTCGGGACGAGATCTTGCGTGCGGTGCTCGCCTACGACGTCGTTGGCTTCCACAGCGCCAGATGGGCGCGCGCCTTCATCGCCTGCTGCGAGCGCTACTTGCCCGGCGCCACATGCAGCGACACGGAGGTGCGATGGCGAAACCGACGCGTCTCGGTCGTTGCTGTTGCTGCCTGCATCGATGCCGAGGCCGTAAGGGCTGCCTCGGCATCTCGAGAGTGCGAGCGGTGGCTTCACCGCCTCACGGCGCTGCGGGCGGGCAGGCGCGTGCTAATACGCGTCGATCGGGCTGACCTATGGAAGAACATGCTCCGTGGCTTCGAGGCCTTTGAACTTCTGTTGGAGCGACGACCTGACCTATCACGCCATCTGTGGTTCCTGGCGTTGACCTCGAGGACTCGGAGCTGGGTGCCGGAGTACCGCACCTACCTTCGTCGTTGCCAAGCGTCGGCGCGGCGGATCAACGAGCGGTTCGGCGGGAGCTCTCCCTCGGAGCAGCCTGTCACCCTCCTGATCGATCCCGAGGGCCGATCGAGCCATGCCCGCGCCCTGGCCGGGCTACGCCTGGCGGATGCCGTCCTGATCAATCCGCTGTTCGACGGCCTGAACATCGTCGCGAAAGAGGCGGTTGCCGTGGCCGAGCACTCGGCCGCACTCGTTCTGTCGCGGAACGCTGGCGTGTACGAGCAGTTTAGGTCTGGGGTGGAGGCCGTCAACCCGTTCGACGTGATCGAAACGGCCGAGGCCATCGAACGGGCGATCGAACTGGGCCCGTCGGAGATGGCCAGGCGGGCTCGCTTCCTCAACCGAGTCGTGCAGCAGGAGAAACCAGCGCGTTGGGTCCAAGCGCAGCTCGATGCCCTCGGGCAAGCAAACTAGAGATTCTGACCTGAGTCGGAGTGCTCCGCGGCCAGTCGCCCGTCCGATCGGGACCAGTCATCGCGAAGCCTGACGACATCATCGACCTCCGGCGTCGAGACCTCCAGCAGCAAGATGTCATCGACGGCCTCGATGCGGTGGACCGCTCCCGGCCGGACGTGCACGAAGGTCCCGGGGGCGAGCTCGCTCACCTCGAGTACCGTTGACGCGTCCTCCGCGCTGCCGCCGCTCACCAAACGGGCGCGGCCCCAGAGAAGGAGGCTCACCTCCTCTTTCTTTCGGTGAAGTTGCAGGCTGGTCCTGTGGCCCGACGTGAGCATAATCAGCTTGAGCACGAGTCGGCCGTCGCCCTGCACCAGCCACCGCTCCTGACCCCACGGCTTGCGTACCACCGTTGCGCCCGGAAGATGGCCGACGATCAAGGAACTCTCGCTTCGGGCCTCGTCCCACGGCGGCGCGGGCACGATGAGGCCCGGCAGAGCTGCCTTGAGAATTGCGGAGAGGTCGAGATCGTCCCCGTTGGCTGCCTGATGCACGATCACAGCTCCCGTCCCGGAGTGGCGAAGCGCCGGAGGTGTTTCAGCAAGCGATCTTCTATTGCTTCGCGCAGACGTGCGTCTACCCCCTCGGGTCCGACTCCAAGCCGTTCGCCGAGCACTCGCCGAATCCCTCGCACCTCCGGGGAGGAGAACACGTAATGCCCGGCGATGATAGCCCGGTCGCGACGGCTCGCCACCGCGTCCGCTGCCATCCACTTACTCCAGCTCCTGGACTGCTCGGCGAGATGGATGAAGCGCTTCCGTTCGTTCTCAAGCCCGGCCGCATGCAGCATCTTCAGCAGGGCCTGGGTCTCTACGACCCCATACTCAGGCGCCACGTTGGCTCCGCCGACGCCAGCCTCGCTGAGAACCCGCCACGCCTCCGGCCCCAGGTAGTCACAGTTGTGCGCCTTCAATAGAGTTCCGTAGCGTGCGCAGACTGCCACGAGCGCGCGCAGCCGAGACTCGCTCCAGGAGCGCTTCGAAGAATCCATGAGATCACCGATGTTCCGTGTCTCGACAACCTTCGTACCGGTTTGAGCCACCACGTATTTGGGTCGCGGCAGCCCGGTCCGGTCAACATCGCTCATGAAGGCCGAGAGCAAGGCATCCAGCTCTACCGGGTCGTGGACGCTTGAGCGCTGGTCTTCGAAGCCGATCTCGAACTCGACTCGACGGTTGGTGCCGCTGAGGTATCGGATGCACCGGCCATACAGATCGATGAGCCGCCGCAGTGCCCGCTCCGGGGGTGCCTCGCGGGCTGCTTCGCGGCTGGTGTCGATGTGAAGGAGGTCGAAACCGGCGTCTATGTCGTCCTTGAACGACAAGAACGCTGAAGCAAGGGCATCGGTTTCCGACAGTCGTGGCTCGATGTCTGTCGGGTGTTGCCAGGGTCCTCCGTGATCGCGACAGACCGCGACGAGTCGGTGCGGATCGCGCTCGCGGACGTACCGAGCGAACCGAGACGTGGACCATCCCTCTACATAGCCATTGACCGGTCCCCTTTCCACCTGCCGTCGGCTGGCGATCAGCATGACGGTCCGCGGCGATTGATCGGCGACCTTCACGAGGGCATCGACCGTATTCCTAGACACAACTCCAACGCACAGCGCCGGTCCGCCGAACCGCGCTACAGGAGGGTCGAGCGCCGTTGCCTCCGCGATGATCTCGTCTCGAGACATGTGGTTTCGTTGTGCATCCGAGTCAGGCTCGCCGTGGATCGTCGTTGGATCACTCTTACCCGGTTACCATGTATGTGACCCTTCCACCGTAACACGCGAGGCGGCCCCATCGAGCGGCTCCGCTGCCTCGCCCGTGGCCGCGGACCCGGAATGCCATCGACGAACGCCAGCGCCTCCGGCGCATCGCCGGGCAGGTTCCTCGTCTCCGAGGTCGTGGTCGGAGCTCGATCGTGGGCTAGGGAAGGGCCTAACGGGGACGCGAGTCCTCAGGAGAGGAAGCTCGCATCGACCCGCCACCCCTCGAGGCTCGCCTCGTCCCAGGCGGGGCCGAGCCTCTTGAAGCGCCTGCCGGCCAGGACGCCCTCCACGAGGTCCCGCAGCCCGGTGGCGCCTTCGCCGTACCAGCGATTGGCGATCGCGAAGCTGAGCACCTCGGCCGGGTCGAGGCGATGCCTGGCGCGGTGCAGGAGCTCGATCGTCTGGATCGCTGCGTGGCGGTCTTTCGGGCGCCGCGAGGCCGGATCCCCGGTTGATGGACAGGCTCAGGCTGCGCAAGGCGATCTCGACGACGGGATCCTCGCAGCGTCGGAATCCCCTGCCCGGCTCGCCCGTGAGGATGTCGGTCGCCCCCCGCGCTGCTGTCCACTCCGAAGCGGGGACGAGCCTCGAGGCTACGACCACGAGGGGGGCCAGGCGGTTGGCGTCCAACCCCAGCAGCTGTGCCTCTGCCAGCCAGAGGGCGATGACGGCGCGGCGCTCGTGGTGAGCCGGAACGAACCTGCGATTCGTGGTCCAGTCACAGACGCCGGTGAGGTCCTTGGCTCCCGCCGATTCGGCCTGATCACGGGACCCGGCCAGAACGAGGGGGTCGACGACCCGATGGTCACGATGCGGATCGGCGAGCCATGAGCTGACGATCTGGCCTGTTTCGGCTGGCGGTGCGTACGCGGGCACGACATAGGCGTCGTAGAACGCGGCGTTCCCGAACCCGTCCACGTCCCAGGCGTTGGTGGCCAGCCGAGGTGCCCACCTGTCCGTGGCGGCGATGAGCGCGGCCGGGCTCGCCACCAGCATGGTGTTGCGTCCACGGCGGTCGTGGAGCGTCGTCCTCCACCGGGTGGGGTCATAGAAGCCGCATCGCTCGTAGTAGACGATGAGGCCCTCCTCGCCGCCACCGTCGGGGACGTCGACGAAGATGGCCTTGTATCCCTGACGGCTGGCCGCCCGGGCGAACCCGCCCAAGAGCGCCCGACCGACGCCTCGGCCCTGCGCTTCGGGGTCGACGGCCAGCTCCCGGACATACGAAGACGTCTCGCTGAGGCCGCGCGTTTCACCGTAGAGGTACCCGATCAACCTGGCGCCTTCCGTCGCGGCAAGGAAGAGGGCGGTCTCGTCCACAGCGGACCGGTGCCAGAACTCGGATCGGACCTCGGGGAGCAGCCGGTCATGCAACGTGCGAGCTGCAGCGACGTGCTCGGCGTTGCCAACGACCACATCCATGTCCGTCCCGCCTCATGTCCAAGGTCCGGCAAGGCCCTCTCGACGCTCCGTGGTCAACTCGAAGTGTCGGCGGAGCCGGTCTTCTTTGCAGCTCGCTTTTCGGCCTGTGCCTGGCGTGCCTTGGCTAGTGCGGCTAGGCGCTTCTCGAGGATGGCCGGCTCTGTTATCCGCTTGCGTGCAGACTTCGCCGCCTGCTGCTTCTGAGGGGCTCGACGACGACGTCCCCTGGGAGCAGGACTCGAAGCTTTCGCCACGGCGGTCGAGCCGGAGACCGCCTTGGGCGGGCGTCCGCGCCTGGCCGCTCGCGCGCCGGCGTGAAGCTCGGCCAGATGCTTGGCACAGAGGTCCTTCTGGAACGTGCGGTTGCCGCTCTTGAATGTGATCCGCTCCTTGGCGGCTTCACCACAGACGTCGCATACCACAACTGTCCGTTCTGCCATGTGTTGGCTCCCTTCATCCTCCGGCTCGGTTCAACCGAGCGATTGGTGATTCCCGTCCCCCTGAGCTTCGAGCCGGCCAGGCATGGAGTGACATTCACCCTCTCGACAGACCTCCCGCCCATGGTCGTTCGCCAATCGGAAGCTGTCTACCGCGTTTCTTCCTCGTTGACAATATCTGGTAACCACGTAGGGCATGGCGAAACGACGTTCCTTTCCGACCTCCTCCACCGTTTGGCAGACCCTCTTCGCCCCGAGGTCGCCGAAGTCGCAGCCAAGAACAAGCACTGGCGCAACAAATGTCGCTGCTCACGCCAACCCAAAGGGACGGAGAAACCAGCCAAGAAGCGACAAGGGCGGCGGGCAACATCCACAGAGAGGCTGGAGCGCGAGGTAGTACGCGCATGCTTTGGGTAAACGAGCATCTATCCCGCCGCCCTCGTGAGCCACGCTCCGAAACGCCACACGTCATCCTGAGTGTCGATTCGCATCACCGGGTGCAGCTCAGCCGAACGGAAAGAGCCGTTGCATTCGCTCACGAGCACCGATTGGGTGTTCCGGTCCGGCCTCAGCGCAACCCCGCGACCGTTCGCGAGATGGATGTTGGTGGCCCCGGCCTTGAGTATGACGACGCGGTGCTCGGCGTCACCGCGACCGAGCACACTGAGCACCGTGCCCTCCAGCGGCCCGATCAGGGGCCGTGCGTAGTGCGCGTGGTGGTCGGCCTTCCTTCGCAGGCGGTCGGGCTGGCCGCCACCTTCGACTCTCAATACCCCTCCTCGCCTCCTCCTCGGGCTGGTCCATTGCCTAACACCGCGTTCAGGCCCACGATGTGTTGCTCCAGGCAGCTCGGCCAGTGTAGCAACCAACCCCTCTGAGAGATGCACGAGGCTCATGAGGCCGCGCTGGCGCTCTCGGTGGCCCGCGAGGGCTTCATGTCGTGGCCGATACGGAGCATCTTCTGCACCCGGAGGCCGACGGGAGCCCCCTTGGTTCAGGAGTGAGCGTTTGGAGTCTCCGCAGTCGCGCGACGCCACCATCGTTGCTATTGAACGGCTTGGATCCTTATGGCCGCATCGAGCACGAGGTTGAAGTGCTCGCGTGCCTCTTCGATCGACAGGTTCTGTTCGCCTCGACCGGAGACCGTAACGATGTTGCCTTCGTCGTCGCGGTGGGGCCAAGAAGCCACGCGTTCGAACCGCCGATAAGACTCGAAATCCAGGTTGAGCGCCATGACCATTACAGCCCGCGCCAGCCACCGGATCCGTGTGTCCAACGAGGCAAGGTGGTCGCTGAGCTGGTCGCCTCGACCGCCCGATGTCTTGAACGGCTCCGCCAGGCTGTACGACTCCCCCAGAGGATCATTGAACAGGGGGTAGTGATGAAGTCGGGCCTTCTCGAAGGCCCACATCAACTCGTTCCAGGCCGTCGACACGAAGAAGACCGCCTTGTCCCCGTCACCGGCGGACATCTCCTGCTCCGCGCGGCTCAACGCCGCACGCACTTTCTCGTTGACGACCAGGTGTGCGATCGAGACCTCCTCGAACGGGATTCCGAAGATCAATGGCGTGTTTGTCGCGAAGAAGGCCCCGGCCTCAGCCACGAACATGGCGACCTGTCTCGCCGAAGGCTGGTTGCCGTAGTGCTTCAGGCCAACTCGGGCCTTGTTCAGTCTCTCGAGTAGTCCTCGCCCCTCGATTCCCGATATTGCGGCCGCCAATGCGTCGAAGAGCTGAAGGAACTCACGGCCAGCCTGTGTGATGTTCTGGGCTGTCCAGGCTGCTCCGAGGAAGAGCTCCAGGCTATCGTGGAGCGTTAGGAGGGCAGCGCTGCGTGTCGGCTCCGGTGCGCTGGCCCGACCAACCGAGTCGTCGTATAGGAAGCGCACGAAGCCCAGCCGTTCAAGCACCGCTTGATCGACCAAGTTGTTTTAGCCCTCCTCCAGCGGAAGGACGCGCCTGAGTGCGACACGCCGCAAGAATCCCCGCACGGCCCCCAAGCGGCGTGCTACCGTACCGGCCGCGTAACCACGCTCTCGGACTGAATCCAGGAAACGCTCCAACTCGATGCCGGAGGGCCGAGTCGCCTCGACACGCTCGGCCTCGCACCACTCCCGAAAGTCCTTCAGATCCGCTTTGTAGGCCCGAGCCGTGCTCTTCATGAAGCCGATCAGGAAATCCTCCCTCAAGACGTCGAACTCGCCGGCGTCCGGAAGCTGGCTGAGGAACGGTCCGCTCGGGTAGTAGTCCTGAGGCATCGTCCCTGCTTATCACGCTTATGCTTGCCGCTTCAAGCACCTGAGCCGAGCCTCGTCTCGCGACCTCGACCAACCGACCCGGACCAGAGGGGACGCTACGTAAACCTACCGAAGAGTAGGTTGCTGTTCCTGTTGCAGAGTCCGATCTGGCGCCACCAGGTCCATAAGCTGCACGAACTCAGCAGACCAAGAAACGGAGACGAGCTACCGGTCTCCTCAACAAGGCCTGCGACCCGCGCGGTAAGGCTAGGCGCACCCGGCGTATGACGGAGACCCCTCATTCACAGATGTTACGACCCACCGCCCGCGCACGAACCGCAGCTGCGTCGTCAGACTGACCGTTGCGATCTGCGGATCGCTGGCGATTCCCGTTCCTGGGTCGACGAGAGCGACTACTCGCTTCACCCGCTCAGTGATGGTTGCTTCGTCAGGGGACTGAATCTGCACACTCCCATCGGGCGCCGACGCGTTGACATCCCAGCTGATGGCGACGTGCCTGGATGCCAGGCAGGCAATCATCTCTTCTGCAAGCGCAAGCGCGCTACCGGTCCGGCTCTGGAGCACGCACTTTGAGCTGAGCGTCGACAGCGCCACCGAGTAGCTCTGCAGATCGAAATAGTAGGACGCGCGGACATACGAGATGGCGCCCAGTTGCTCGTTCCCGATGGGCTGTGGTGCGCTGTAGATAGGACACAGGCTAGAGTCGGCGTCCGTGCCTGGCGCCTCGACAGCCGGTGGGGCAGCTGCGTGGCTGGCGCGGATGGACGCCACACCGGCAGCGGCGGCGATGACGACCAGCGCTCCTACGATGACCGACCGAGGTCGCGAGCGAAGAGTCCCCCTCACGGAAGGATGTCCTCCGCCTTCCATATCCAGCTGAGGGCAGCTGCGGCCAACCCGCCGAAGGCGAACACGATTAGCGCGGCGGCTACATTGGGGAAGGGCCGGAAGGCACCCCAGGACTCGAGCCAGATCCGTGGAACGAGCAGGGAGCTATTTGGTGGAGTTCGGCTGGCCCACTGGGCAAGTATCCAGGCGTTGGGTGTCAGCAGCACCCGCGACAAGCCGGGGACGTGCTGGCCAGCGATGAAGTCGGCGCCGACATAGGCGATTGCCCCGATCAGCCCACCCAGCACCGAGTTGGTCAGGACGGCTCCCAGAGCGCCGATCAATGACCAGGTCCACAACGCGATGGCTGAGGCAGCGAGAGACCACAACGAGCCTAGGGAGAAGAGCTGTACGACGTCGCCCTCGGGCCGGTGGTATACCCAGGCGAACAGCGCATTGGCCAGCACCACGGTAAGGAATCCGACGACGGCCAAAAGCAATGCCAGGCAACCCAGCGCCAGCAGGAGCGCCAAGCTAGAGCGGCCACGCCCGACGCGCGCAAGGATCATCGTCCGGCGAGTACCCGTACCGAGCTCCAAGCCCACCAATCCTGCCCCGAGAAGGAGCCCGATTACCAAACCCACTAGCGTCGTCAGCTCCCCGGCCGCAACGTCAGGGCTACCTTGAATCTGCACTTCGTGCCGTGCCTGGGCGAAGCCGGCCTGAAACTGATGCAGCTCAGCTACGTAGGGCGCCTTGTCAGCTGCGGTGGCAGGTCCGCCCGAAGGATCTTGCAGCTGCTGGATAGTCTGTTGCAGGCCGCGCAAGGTGTCGGTCTCGATGGCGAAGGAAACGTGATTCTCCCAGGTGAGAAAAGTGAGCCCGGCCACGAGCAAGAGGAAGATGCCTACCAGCAAGCGCCATCGGCGCAGCTTGCCTAGCTCCCCTCGGAGAAGTTCAATCACCGGCCCTTCCTCCCGTGGCTGCTCGATAGACGTCGGCAAGTGATGGCTCCGACCGACCGATGGACACAATCGACACGCTGGCTGCAGCGAGGGCGGCCACGACGCGCGGGATATCTGCGTCACCTGGCAGACGCAGGCGCCCGTCCGGCTCCGGCGTCGCAGGAACGCCAATCGAGGCCAGCACTTGAATCGTTGCCTCGGTTGCGTCGGTGGCGAGAAAGACGGCAGTCTCGACGCCGGGCAGTTCGTTGATCGCACCCGAGGCCACGACTTGTCCATGGTCGATGACCACGCCGTAGTCGCACCAGTTTCCAGCTTCGGCGAGCATGTGGGTAGATAGGAGGATGGTCGTTCCCCTCGACCGCAAGTCGACGAGGACGTCAGTGATTTCTCGGACTCCGCCGGGGTCGAGGCCAGTCGTCGGCTCGTCCAAGATGAGCAGATCGGTTCCGGAGAGCAACGCCGCAGCCAGCGCTAGACGTTGTTTCATCCCTTGCGAATACGTCCGGAAGACCTCATCTGCGTGTTCCGCTAGGCCAACCCTCGATAGTGCTTCATCTCCACGAGTTGGTGCCCATCGGTCCTTGGACATCCGAATCAGGCACCTGAGGTTCTCTCGACCGGTTAGGTGCCTGTAAAAGCCTGGTGTCTCGACGGTCGCTCCGACACCGATGAGATGGTCGCTGCTCCCGTAGCGGACGGGGCGGCCAAGAAGGCTTGCTGAGCCCGCCGAGGGGGCGATTAGCCCAAGCAAGAGCCGCAGGGTCGTGGTCTTTCCTGCTCCGTTTGGGCCCACCAGCGCGGCAGCTCGTCCAGCTGGGATCGCTAGACTCAGGGACCGAACAGCGTGCCTCGATCCGTAGGTTTTGGACAGATCGGCTGCCTCGACTGCATACACATCCTCGGGGCCCGTGACGGGCCCCGAGGATGCGCTGCTCTTCGACCACGTCGCGGCTCTCAAGTCACCTACCTGATCCATGACTTGCTCTGGGTGCTCACGGACAGACCGTGAACTCCCCGGCCTCGGCAGAATTCACTTGAGAGGAGTTGTAGTAATAATCGTCGTGGAACTTCGCCGCGTGGCAGGCGCTCGGTGGGGAACTCGTCTTGGTGATGTGATATGAGGCGCCGAAGTGGCTCTTGCTGCCGACGGTCGTTCCCTCCGTGTGCCAAGCGAAGCTGTAGTGCTCCTCGTATCTCAGTTGCTGGCCGAGGTAGTGCGAGTTGCCGTCGTTCGAGTACTGGTCTCCCGGTGAGCTCACGTAATTCGTGAAGTGCACTACGTGGCCCACATTCCCATGTGTCGCGTCTCCCGTGTACGAGCCGTAGTGGTAGGCGAGCGCAGAAGACGCAAGCAGGCCTACCAATGCCGGCGCCAGTATGAGCGCAAGTAACGCCCTCCTGGGATTGCGACTGAGCCGTCGTAACATGACTGAACCCTCCCCTCCCGCGGCGTGGCCGTCGCAGACCGCATGCTACTCCCTTGACTCGGGGCCAATCAAGGGGCAATTGACCTCGACCGGCGAACGCCTCTGTTTGGCCGGCGGTCTCGTCGCCGTAATGACTCATAGGAATAACCCCGTCAGAGGTAGAGCGGTCAGGGCAGGGGGCGTGCGGTGCAGCGCCTCTACGCATTCTTGGCGTGGACCACGACTTCCTCCAGGCCCGGCTCCACCCGTTCTCTTGTGTCGTGCTCGATCTGGTGGTCGCAAGGCCCGCTCATCTCCCAGTAGGTCGAACTGCTGCGGTCCGGTCATCCGTCGGTACCTGTGTTGAGTTGAACCGTCATCTTGTGTCCTTCTGCCGCGCAGTTATCGGGCCGAAGGATAGACCGTCAGACCGGCAGCTTGGGCGGCTTATGATTTAGGATAGTCGAACAGACGTTCTAGCGCAAGGTGACCGCTGTCGAACGGCCGGGCGCTGACTGAACTGCCGGGGATGGGTCAGCCTCGTCGCGGCTTGGCTTCGGCCAACGCAACAGTGCCGCGATGAACGCCAGGAACCGGGTGCGAAAGGCCACCCAAGGAGTCCCGCGTCCGGGCGAGCTCCCTGCACCAGCCTCGATAACGTTACCAGCTGCGCCCTCTCCACCACCCCCAGATGACTACCTTGTTCATCCACCTCTTGCGCTGGCGACAGCCGTGACATTCTCGAACCCGAAGCCGGCTAGTAATTGAGGCAACGAGGTCCCCTAAGCCGACTGGACGGTCGCGTAGACCTGCGTTGCGAGAATCAGGCGGCGGGAGCAGATACGGCAGCGCCTCTTCAAACGCTCGGCCATCGGCCGGCGCCAGCGGCCGAACATCAGAGTACTTCGTGAGGCTCGCTTGGGCGGTCGGGTCCTGAAAGGACACATACACCTTGTCCCGCTGGTACACGAGAAGTGCTGTGTTCTCGACCGGATACTTCGGCCGGATGCGATCTTCGAGGTCGCGTCCAGCAATCGGCATCTCAAACCATTGACGGGTACTCATGGCGACCTTCTTGGCCCGACTCACTGGCGGCAGCAGCCGCTCGCCCACGAGCACCACCAGCCGCAGTTGCAGGTAGCGCACGTAAGACACCTTCCGACGCATCCGCCGCATCTCGCGGCGAGACACGCTAGATACGCCGCCCACGTACCGGTGCACTGCCAAAGCGCTGATAGGCAGGGCCACCAGCAGTTTGAATCGAGGCAAGAAACGAAGGCGCTCCACCAGCTCTCCGCTTCCTGCACTGTGACGCCGCTCGCTGTGAACTCCCTGTAGTTGTGGAACGACCCGCCAGGCGCCTCCAGGAGCAGGTCGTAACTCTCAGAATTTCCCCCACCTTTGATGGACAACGTAACGATTGCAGCCTGGTCCGTCGAGTCTGGCTTGGAATGGGATTGCAGTAGGACCTCAACCTCGACCGCCTCGACGGGTTCGGCGGCGGTCGCGCCCGCGGGAGGACGCACCGGCCGTGCAGCGCGAAAGCTGTGTCTGTAGCCGAAGAACTGCTCGTCTTCTTCTCGGGGCCGGTATCCGAGCCTGGCCGCCTCGTTAGCCAACGCCTCGAGGCTCGGCCGAGCACGCATGTGGGCACCTAGAGCTGCCTTCGTGGCCGCGGGATCTAGGTACTCCGTCGTCTCCGCCGCCACCGATGGCCTTGTGGGTCGTGGCATTTCTCACCCCTTCTCTCATCCAGACGAAGTGTGTTCGACTGTCAGGATCTCGTACCTCACCTCCTCTCTTGCTCAGGCTCTGCGGTGACTGACTCGAGCCACCGACCGACTTCGTTGCGCTCGTCCGGATCCAGTGATTGGAGGATAGCCTGAGCACGCCCCCAGGCGCGGCGCCGGGAGTGCGCAAGGCCCGAAACGTAGAGAAGCCAGGCAGCGTAGCGAGTCGAATCGGATTCCAGCGCAATTATCGGAGGTACGAGTGCTCCCAGCTGAAACCGGTTGTAGGTGGCACCACCCTTGTCCCACAGCACCACACGAGCAAGGTCCCGCCGCAGTTCATCGAAGGCTGTCGGCGCGTGGTCAGCCGCTGTGGCGAGCGCCTCCGAAGTGCGTTCAAAGAAGGATTCGGCCGAAGGCCTCAATTGAGGATCTACCACCAACAGATCAATGCCAGCGTACACGGCCCTCGGCGCGCCGGCGGCTAACCGATTGGCGAGCGCCCGAGCGGGAGCACCTATAGCCTTCGCCCAAAGGCGGCTCAAGCAGCTCGGCCCCCTCCGCTCTCGCGTCCACGAACAAGAAGGACCCAATAGATGAGAAGGGCCTTCAGCGGTGTCCCCGCGATTACAATAGCGAGCGGGCTCCACCCCGATCGCCAGCCCGCACGCGCGATCCTCCGCAGCATCTGCCTCCTCCCTCATCTCTTTCCCCTTGAAGCCTGCCTCAGAGGCTATACCGCCTATGGCCGGGAGGCACCGCCCCATTTCACATCAGGGAACGAAGAGTCCAGCCGGCCCCCGCCTGCGGCGACCGGCACCGGGACCGGTCGCCGCACCCCTTCGGCACAGCTCGACGACCTCGGCCTTGAACTCCGGCGTGAAGGCTCGTCGCAGGCGCTTCCCTCTGCTCTCCATGACGGCATCCTCCCCGGGGCAGTGCCCCAGATGGTGGATGTCTGTCAGATCGGGTCAGGCCCAGGGTCCCGGCTATCTGCGTCGCGCCGAGCAGTCATGTGACGCCACATCGAGCCAACTCGGCTGAACGAAGCGCCCGCCTTGCTGCCGCCTGTCGACCGATCGGCTCAAGATGACGGGGTTGCTCGGGGGAACCGCCCCCCGTGGTAGACGTGGAGGACCACGCAGCCATACCTGCCGGCCGCGAAGGAGTAGGAGTGACCGGCTGGGACGATCATCCAGTCGCCAACCGACAGCTCGACGCCTTCATGGAAGATCGAGCCAGCGAGGACGATTCGGAACAGCGAGTCGTTCCTGTGCGAATGTTCGGGTACCTCAGCCTTGGCGGCGCTGACCGTGATGAAGGCGAGCGCTGGGCGTTCGCCGCCGACAATGACCGGGAGCTGCCATTGCTCGAAGCCGCTCGGCATGGGCCTGCGCAGCAAATCGACCAGCGGCTCCACCTCGGGATCTCGAGACGTCACGATTCGGTCCTGCAGGTCAAGGCCGAGTTGAGCGACGGCATCCTGGAGCCGGCGCACCCCCTTGTACTCGCCATCAACCACGTCGTAGAAGGAGTCGTCGGGAGCCCACGCTCCACTCTCGATGGCCATCTGCCTCAAACCCCCTCTCAGCTCCGATGTCGTCATCGCCTAACGCGCTTCAAGTCGGCCTACCGGGTGACAAGGTATGCTCAAATCGAGATGCTAGTCAAGAGAGTTCCATTCCAAGATGACCCTAGGTCACACACAGCAGGACATCGTTCCGGTTCTCCGGTGTTCGTAGCCAGCAGGACATCGTTCCGGATCACGGGCTGAGAATGAAGGGAATTGTGAGGCGGGTGCCCCAGCCCTCGATCGACTGTATTTGGCAGGGCGCCGGATCGCATCCAAGCGACCCCCTCGCCCGCCGGGTCCGACCCCCAAGTCGGTCCACCAGCCGTCCGGGATGTTCTTCCGTAACGCTTTGTAGGTGGGCTCGGACCCGTACGCCCAGTTGACGTTCGTACCCCCGAATGGGGTCTCGAGCCTGCCCTCCTCCAAGTCTACGGCGTCAACACAGCCTGGCACTCGGCCAACACAGCGATCAGGATCCCTAGCCCGCCGTCGAGGAGGCGCAGTGGTGGTCCTAATGGGGCGAACTGAGGGGCATGCCCAGCCCTATCCTCGAACACCACAATTGCCATTCCATCACCGACTGCTCGCGACGTCCAAGCCAGACCCTGTGCATCCGGCGCGCGGGCACGTATGTATCTGGCCCAGGGGCGCGTACGCTGATAGTCTCTCGACGTGACGAGGTCCGTGGTTGCGCCAAATCGACTCAAGCCCCGTGCGTCCGAAATATCCACCAAGGTTAGCGGCCGGACTGGAGTGAAGTAGATCAGCGACTTCGTCTCTACCTCGGCTCTTGTCACCACGAACGCTCCGCGGTCGGCGTCGAACAACACCCTCTGGAGCAGCCGCTCGTGAATAGGCACGAGTGCTCCACTGCGGGTCTGCCCGAAATACAAGTACCCAAACCGATCGCGCTTAGTGGGGTCGAAGCGCCCCCCTGTCCCCCTTGCTGGAACGGTGTGGTTGAAGTCAAGTGGCGAGTACCCGACAGCCGCCGCGTGCTCATGGTCGAACACCCTGGCAAGTACCTCACCCGGGGCGATCTCAACGCTCAGATAGCCTGGCGGAGAGTAGGTCCACGGCGGAGAGCCCAAGTATGGGGCGACCAAGGCTGAGCCTAACCGCCCCTTTTCATACTCAATCGGCGGTCGATTGTCCTGCCGACAGAAGGGCCGCCATCAGTATATCGTCCTCGCGTGAGGCCTCCGGTAACAAATCCTTGGGGGTCACTCCCTCGAGATATTGGTGCGGGCGCATCCACCAGGACACCACTCCCCACGAGGACGTAGCAGCGGCCAAGATAGTCCCTACACGCGCCACAACTGGATACGGCGCCGCTCGCTCCAAGTCGAACTGGAAAGCTGGGAACACGAGTCGCTCATGGTCCTCCACCGCGAGGAGCGGGCCCTTCTCGCGTAGAGCGAGAACCTCGCCCTCACCAATACCAGGGGAAGATACTCCCAGCAAACCGACGACCTCCTCAGCAAACAGAAACGGCTCTCCAAGAATCTCGGCCCGGGCTCGTGACGCGATCTTCACCTCGTCCTTGAAGCGCTGAAGAACATCCAATGTGCTCGGTTGAACACGGCGTTTATCTGTGTCAGGGAGAAACGGATAGGTATCTAAGACCTGCGAGGACTCGGCCAGCACGCGCTCGTAGCGCCCGTACATCGTCTCAAGCCATGCGTCGTCTACATCTGGTGGGAGAGTGGCACGATCGATATCATACCTCTTGAGATAGCTTAGGGTTGGTTGCTGCCTTTCAATATACGTGACATCCTCAGCGGATTCAAGCGCCCGAGTGGCCAGATGGTGAGCGAGAAGGTCTAGATCTAGCAGTCGGATAGAGCTTTCAGGATAGGCGTCCAACTCTCTTGCGAGGCCGTCGAGCGCCCGATTCAATAGAGGAGTAACGTCGTCCTCGCTGAGATGCCGCCCAACGCTCGACAGGCGGCGTCGCAGTTGGATCATAGCGAGTTCCAGCGAATGGGGCTGACCGGCCGCCCCCAGCACAGCTGCGACGGTACGCCTGGCTCCGGAAAAGAGTACATCGATCAAGGTGGCAACATCAGGCCTGCGGCCGGGGTCGACCTGGCGGCACATCTCCAGAACTGGCACAAGTCTTGCCCTCGTCGTGCGGCGTGCAAGCTGGCCAAGGTCATCGGTACCCGGCCGTGGGCGATGCGCGGCTCCATTCGACGTTGCTAGCTGCTGGACCATGGCCCCAAATGAGAAGACATCTGAGGCAGCCGTGGCTCCGTTGGTGAAGACCTCTGGAGCGAAGTAGCTCCACAGTTCGGGTTCTGCGGAGTCCCCGGGAAACAGGTTCACGGCCGATAGGTAGTAGTCGACGAGGCGGTAGGATCCATCGTCGACAACGATGTTCTGTGGACGCAGATCCCCGTGAAGAGCGCCCTGGGAATGGAGATAGCTGAGGGCCTGGAGAGCAGCGCGGAAGACCTCCCAGATGTCCTCCTCGGGCAACTGACGGGTCTCCGTGATCGCGCTAAGTGTCTGAGACCCGAAGGGGCGGACAATGCACAGGACATCTGCGGTCAAGGACTTCACCTCGACTGAGGCAGGTCCGATGTCCTCGTACGAGGATAGATTGCCGTGCCTAAGCCCGCGAAGCCTATCCAAAGGCCCGTTCCTCGCAAACTGGGCGCTGTCACGTGCCGTTGTGTCGAGGAGCCGGACGACGACTTGACGGGCCCCTGCCTGCATGTCGTCAGCTAAGAACGACCAGCTGTTCACCCTCTGCCGGAGCAGTGCGGACAAGCGGTATCGCTTGCGAATGCGATACCCGAGAAGCGAGGCAGCATCGACGAGGGGCATTGCTACCCTACGGCGCCCTGGAGAGCGTGTGGTCGGGGCTCGGGCGCCCTGCGATCCGCCGGAATCGGCGTGCGCCGAAGCCGGGTGCGTTCGCCGGGGCGAGCGCTCTCCGCGGTCCTCGCCGGGCCAATCGGGGTCCCAGTCGTCTGCCCCTCTCCTAAGTCGCTGACGAGCCTCGCCACCAAGGGCACCCGGATCACCCTCGCCCCAGGCGAGCGAGAGAATGCCCCATGCTCCGCAACGGAGTCAAGAGCCAAGTTCCGGTCCTTCGCCTCGCTCCTGCTCACCCTCATCACAGTCCTCAGCTTCATCTCAAGATGCAACAGGTTAGCAGCGGAAGCAAGCACCCCTGGAGGCGCCGAGCCTGGCTGGCATTGTTCAGACGCACGCCTTCGCAGATGGGTGCTTCGATCATCACCCCTGCGGAGAGGCGCCAGTTGATGCGGTCGACGTGACTATCACCCACTTGCTCGCCTTCATCAAGGTCAGCGTAAGCCGAGTCTCCGGCAGAAGACTGTGCGGATCGAGGACGCTGGCCCCGACCATGTTCGGATCGAAGCGGCGTGGACTCCGTCTCTTGCTGAGGTTCGATCGCGTGCCCCGAGCATAGCTCCGTGGTCAACTCGATGTGCCGGCCGCGTCCGCCGTCTCTCCCGCTCGCTTCTCCGCCCGCACCTGGCGTGCCTTGGCCAGCGCGGCTCGACGCTTCTCGAGGATCACGGGGTCGGTGATTCGCTTGCCCGCGGGCTTCGCCGCTCGCGGCTTCTGAGGGGCTCGACGACGACGTTCCCCTAGTGTCGCGCGTCTGAAGTTCCTTGACGCTCTCGCGCGTGACCGAGCACCTCATCAGGTGATTTGGTCCACGTGAACGGATGACACCGTTCATTCCATCCGGCGATGAACCGCCTGATCGCACTGACGAGGTCTGAGACGCTTCCGAAGGTGCCCCGGCGGATGGCCTGGCGGGTGATAATCGAGAAGAAGACCTCCACCAGGTTCAGCCATGATCCGGAGGTCGGCGTGAAGTGCAGCCTCACCCGTGGGTGCTTCGTGAGCCAGGCGTCCACGTCCGGGTGCTTGTGGGTCGCGTAGTTGTCGACAACGACGTGCAGCTCCCGTCGGGGGTGGGCTCGGGCCACCACCTTGAGGAAGTCCAAGAACTCCTCGTGGCGGTGCCGGTCGTAGCAGGCCTCGGTCACCTTCCCGGTGGCGACCTCGAGGGCGGCGAACAGCGTGGTGGTGCCGTGTCGGACGTAGTCGTGCGTGGCTCGCTCGGGAAGGCCCGGACGGATGGGCAGGATCGGCGCGGTGCGGTCCAACGCCTGGATCTGGGACTTCTCGTCCACGCACAGCACGATGGCCTTCTCCGGAGGATCCAGGTACAGCCCGATGACGTCGCGCACCTTCGCCTCGAGCTCGGGATCGGTGGAGAACTTGAACGTCTCCCGGCGCCAGGGCTTGAGGCTGAACCGCCGCCAGCACCGGGCCACGGAGGTGTCGCTGATCCCCAGCTCCGAAGCGAGCAGGCGCGTGGACCAGTGCGTGACACCGAGGTGCTCGGTCACGCGCGAGAGCGTCAAGGAACTTCAGACGCGCGACACTAGGCGGCCGAGACGGACGACCTGTGGGTGATACTACGTCTCCGTTTCCTTCGATTCCCCGCCGCCCGAAGGAGGTGAGATCGCAGATCAGGAGGCATATCCCAATCGACGAACGGAGGAGGGATGTACGGCTTGAGCTCGGCGCGGCCATGCTTGAGAGCCGGGTCGAGATCGGACCCACGAAGGCTAGGATGGGAGTCCTTGACCTGGCGAGACCTGGTCAACGCTCCAGGCGGCGCGCCAGCTCACTGAAACGGATCCCAGTCGCCTGAGAGATCGTCCAGACGTCTGTCGTCGCCGGCTGATGAAGGTCTGGTGCTTGCCGATCCGCTGCGCGAGTCGTCCTGGCTGAGGCCAGCCTGGAGACGAAGGTCGGCCAGGATCTCGCACAATCGACCCCAGACCTCGGACTCCCCGCTGCCGCCCTGATCCTGCCACGGCCCGAAAGATGCGCGGCGTTGCTCTGCTCGCCTCTTCGGCCCGATCCTCGGCTCACGCCCCTCGGGGCGTCTCCGCCTCGTTCTCGCGAGCGTGCCGCCACGCCGCGCGGACGATGTCGGCGATGAGGTGGGCGGAGCATCCTTTCACGGCGTAGGCGAAGGCCCCTTCGTCGAGGGCGCTCCGCGCGGGGAGGGGCTCGTCGTAGACGGTGAGGATGATGACCTGGGTCGAGGGGAGCTCGGCCCGGATCCGCCTGGTCGCTTCG
>Ga0137378_10000342_pt1 | contig 34345 bp, 29 predicted proteins | sample SagtaG_21_FD_104813 | JGI IMG/M metagenome (GOLD analysis project Ga0137378, IMG submission 104813) | Vadose zone soil microbial communities from Sagehorn Ranch, Mendocino, California, USA - Sage2_L_60_16 metaG | ecosystem: Environmental > Terrestrial > Soil > Vadose zone | place: USA... | reverse complement strand
TGTTCGGCCGGCTGACTGGATCCGAGTACTTGAACTTTGCCGGGCGCATGTATGGACTTGACCGCGAAACTGCCGCGCAACGCGCCGCCGAACTGCTGGACTTCATGGAACTGGCGGGACAGCCGAAGACTTTGATCACCGACTATTCCCACGGTATGCAGAAAAAACTGGCCATGGCAGCGGCGGTGATTCACGGGCCTAAAGTGCTTTTTCTCGACGAACCATTTGAGGGCGTGGACGCTATTGCCTCGGGTACGCTGAAGGCTATGTTGCAACGGATGATCGCGCGCGGGGTAACCATTTTTCTTACGTCTCACGTATTAGAAATTGTGGAGCGGCTTTGCACCCATGTCGGAATCATTAACAACGGGCATCTGGTCGCGCAGGGCTCGCTTGACGAACTGCGCTCAGGAGTGTCGGACGGAAGCACGGCACTGCCAGGCGACAAAATGACTTTGGAGCAGTTTTTTTTGCAAACTGTCGGCGGATCGCGCAGCCGCGAGCAGGAACTCTCATGGCTGAGCTGAAGCCGGCATCCAGCGGGCAAATGCGGGCGATTGCCCTATTGCGCTGGCAGCTTGTCATCAATTCGCTGCGCTCGATTCGCGGGCGGTTGAATCTGGTGTCGCGCGTCTTCGGTGGATTGCTGGTGCTGGCCACCGGAGTCATCGGCGGCTCCGTTTTTTTTCTGGCCGCGGAGTGGGCAACCGCCGGGGACAATCGCAACCTGCAATGGCTCGCGCTGCCGTTCTGGATTGTTTTTCTCTTTTGGCAGCTTTTTCCCGTGATGGCAACCGCTTTCACCCAGAACATCGATTCCGACGCCCTGCTGCGTTTTCCCATGAGTTATTCCACCTATTTTCTAGTGAGGGTGATCTACGGCGCGCTGGATATTGCCACAGCGTTGAGCCTCTTCTGGCTACTCGGGCTATTTCTCGGGATAAGCTCGAGCGATCTGCGACTTGTCCCGTGGGCGTCGCTGGCGATTGGGCTCTTTGTCGTCTTTAACATTCTTCTCGGCAGAATGATCTTTGCCTGGATCGAGCACTGGCTGTCGCGCCGCCGCAGCCGCGAAGTCCTAGGCGTGATTTTCTTGCTCACCATGGTTGGTTTTCAAATGGTGGGACCCCTGCTCGGACGATATGACGGGAAACCCACGCCGCAGACCTTGGGCATAGTGGCGAAACTAATTCCGCTCGAACAAGTACTCCCGCCCGGCTTGGCGGCTTCGTGTTTGACCAATGCCGCTCAGGGAAGAAATTTGGCCGCGTTGCTTTCATTCGTGCTGCTCGCTGCGTGTGCGGGAGTCGCGGCCTGGGTGTTGCATCTGCGCTTGCGCAGTCAGTACTTGGGCGACAATCCATCGGGAGCAGAGAAACGCCGGGCTCACCAGGATAAAAGCGCGGTCCGCCGCGGCTGGCAGCTTCCGCTGTTTTCCGGACCGGTATCTGCGATTTTCGAGAAAGAACTGCGTTACCTCTCACGCAGTGGCCCGATGCTCTTCACTTTGATCATGCCCATGGTTGTGGTTTTCGTCCTGTGGAGCGGACGGCGAGGTTTCCTGGGGCAGCAGACGTCCTATGCTCTCCCTGTGGGAGCGGCTTATTGTCTGCTGGTAATGACCAACATGGTATACAACAACTTCGGCGGAGATGGCGGCGGTATTCAGTTTTTCCTGTACTCCCCGGTTTCATTTCGCCAAATCGTGGTGGCAAAAAATCTTGCTCATTTGGCGATCGTGGCGACTGAAGTCTTTTTTCTGTGGCTGGGGGTGCGCATCATCTATCGGCCTCCGGATCTTGCGGTAGTAGCCCTGACCTTTGCCTGGTATTTATTTGCCGCACCTCTCAACTTTACCGCCGGGGACCTCCTTTCCATGTACTCGCCGAAGCGGATTGACTACGCGACTTTTGGGCGCCAGCGGGCCTCGGCGAGCACCGTGTTTGTAAGCCTCGGAGTGCAATTGCTGGTGGGCGGAATGGGAGTATTGGCGGTTTTTTTGGCGGCACACTATGGGAATCTCTGGATTGCCAGCTTGGTCCTGCTAGGGTTGTCCATTCCTTCAATTTCCGGCTATCTTCTGCTCCTCAGTCGTATAGACCGGATCGCAATGAATCGTCGGGAGGTTCTTGCAACAGAACTATGCCGCACGTGACTAGTGGTTCAGGTCCTTATCAAGGGAACCAGAAGGCCCTAGCGAACGTATGTTGTTAATGAAGGTGTCGCCGCGCCCAGCTTTCGGTGGCAAACAGCCACGATATTCAGTTCTGCGCCACTCCGGGAGGAAACATGCGCAAGATGGCCAAACCCGTTTTCTTTGGGATACTCCTGCTTGCTGCCACAAGCGCCAGCTTAGGTCAGGGTTCAACATCGAAGGACACCCGGGGGTCGCTGTTGATGGTTTTCAAAGACGGCCATCGCCAGACTTTTCCCGTGGCCGACACCACTAGGATCGAATTCAAGGGCGCAGACATCGTGGTTTTCAAAGATGGACATCAGCAGAGCTTTGCGCTGCGGGACGTCCAGAGCTTTGAATTCGACATCTCTGCGACCGCGGCGTTCCCCATGGGACGGAACCATTTTGTCGGCAAATGGAAGGTGGGGGAAGGCAACGGCGGCCACTTCTTTATCACCCTCGACGCCGACGGCGAAGCCCGCAAGACTATCGGATCAAGCCACGGGACATGGACGGTGGTAGACGGCGAGGCCCACGTGGCTTGGGACGATGGCTGGCATGACGCCATTCGCAAGGTGGGAGCGCAACACGAAAAAGTCGCGTTCGAGCCCGGCAAGTCTTTCTCCGACGAGCCGAACAATGTCACCGATGCCGTGAACACGACTGCTCAGCCCATCTGAGCAGGCCCCTTGACCGAAATTTCATAGCGCCGAAATGCCATCGTTCGCTCCAGGGCGGGGGAGCGCATCCCTTCGGCTCCGCTCGGGGCAGGCTCTGCCCTTACATGTACAATTCCTGGATCTCGCCGGGCTGAACTTCCAGTGCCGGTTGCGCGTATCTTTGTGCGGAGACGGGTTGGGGCTGGTCTCAAATGAACCCGCCGCCACCAGCCTTCAGGATAACCTGGTTTACTTGATGACTGACGGCTAAGATCCCAATCCGCAAGAATTCCCGGGGAGTGCAATTTGGAAGACGCCCATGTGGCTGCTTTGCTGGTCCGTCGCTGCGTTTCGGGCGACGCCGCAGCTTGGGAGGAGATCGTCCAGCGTTACAACCGCCGTATTTACAACATTTGTTACCGGTTTGCTGGATCGGGCGATGATGCGGACGATTTGACCCAGGAGGTCTTCATCAAGATGTATCGCACCCTCAACTCTTACGATGTTGAGCGCGGAGCCTTTATGACCTGGGTGACGACGATTACCCGTAATCTTCTGGTGGATCATTTCCGAAAAACCAAACACGAGCGCGTTACGGATTCTCTGGATACGGTTTCCTCGGATCACGAAGACGCGATACCACTCTCCGAACAGATTCCCGACCGTGGGCCGGCGCCGGATTCGAGGGTGCAAAGCCGGGAGGCGGGCGAAACCGTCCACCTAGCCCTGCAAAAGCTCTCCCCGGAGCTGCGCGAAGCGGTGATTCTGCGGGACTTACAGGATATGGACTACCGTGAAATCGCTACGGTACTCAGAGTTCCCGAAGGTACCGTGAAGTCAAGGATTAGCCGGGGACGTGCGGAACTTGCGCGCCTCCTCCAACGTACATATAGGCAGGTAATGTAATGAAGGAAAAAGAACATAACGGGATGCGGTGCTCAGAGTTCGACGCTCTGCTGAGCCAGGCTATTGACGGCACCCTCTCCGGCGACAGACTTGCCGCATTCGAAGCCCACGGGCGGGTGTGCCAACTCTGTGGCCCACTCTTGCACGAAGCCGAAGCCGGCCATGGCTGGCTGAAGTCTCTGGCGGAAGTAGAGCCTCCGGCAGATCTGGTCACCAACGTCTTGCTCCGTACAACTGGCGTGGTTACGTCGCGCTCCCATGATCCGGCCAGGCCGACCACTGTGACCTGGGTGGATCGGTTGCGCGACTGGGCGGGAATGATTGCTTCTCCCGTGGTGGCGGCGGCCCGCCAGCCGAGATTCGCCATGTCATTCGGAATGGCGTTCTTCACTTTGTCGGTTACGCTGAGTCTTGCGGGCGTGAGGTTGGGAGATTTGCGTCATGTTGACCTTCGGCCCAGCGCCATCCGGCGCAATTACTACGAGACTTCAGGCCGGGTGGTGAAGTACTACGAGAACATTCGCTTTGTGTATGAAATCCAGGCCCGGGTGCGCCAGTTTAAGGAGGCTACTGCCCCTGCGCAACCGCCACCCGGGCAGAACAACAACGACCGGAAGGACAAAACCAAGAACAATACCAGTGGACAACCCGAACAAAAACAGGAACGTAACTACAGCCAGGAAGGGAGCCAGCCAGTGTTTGCCTCTCTTCCCGACGATCAACCTGTAGTGCATGGGGCCACGTACAGGAGGTTCGTATGAACTGCGCCAACCATCAGCAAACTCCCGCGGCGGCCTATTGCCGCACTTGCGGCAAACCACTCTGCACCAACTGCACCCGTCCGGTGATGGGCGTGATTTATTGCGAGAACTGCCTGGCGGAGAAAGTTGCGGGTACTGCGCCTCCGCCGCCTCTGTACCCACCTCCTCCTGGATATCAAGCGCCGCTGCATCCGGCAAACGCCGGGCCCAATCCGGCATTGGCGGGAATCCTGGCGGGATTTTTCCCGTTCGGAGTGGGAGCGGTTTACTGCGGTCAGTACGCCAAGGGATTGGCTCACCTCATCATTTTCGTTCTTCTAATCGTCGGAGTTAGTAATGCCCATAGCGACGCAATGGGAACCGCCTTTGGTATTGGGATCGCGGCGTTTGTTATCTACCAACTCATCGACGCCATCAAGTCAGCGAAGGCGATTCAGGCAGGTCAGGCTCCGCCCGATCCCTTTGGCTTAGGGACAATGTTCAGCGTAGGAGAACGGCCCGATTTCACTCGGGGTGTGCCCACCGGCGCTGTGGTCCTAATCGGACTCGGCGTGCTTTTCCTGTTACACAACCTGAACATTTGGTTCCTCGAGGTGGACACGCTCTGGCCCGTCCTTTTGATTGGCCTCGGATTGTGGTTGTTTGCAAAGCGAAAAGCATGTAACGACCGCGGCGATTACCGTCATCGGAGTTTTTCCGGTCCCGCGGTGTTGATCACGGTAGGCGTGCTTTCGTTGCTGAACAACCTGCACGACCGCTGGTGGGGTGTTCCCGGATGGGGACGTACCTGGCCGGTGATTCTGCTGGTGATCGGTGTGATCAAGCTCATGGAACGAACAGGTCATGGCGGCGATGGTTCATCAGCAATGATTCAAGGTCCGCCGCCGAGTAGCGACGTTCCTCCCCAGCAACAACCTCCGAGCGAAATAAACAGCGAGGTAAAAAATGGTTAGCGCCGCACGAATTCCGCCAGTGCCTCCGCCTCCGCCTCCTCCTCCCATGAGGCCGCGGCAGCCACGCTCCTTCGCCGGCCCAATTGTGCTGATTGTTATCGGCATTTTCTTCCTGCTGGGGAATTTGGGGATGATTGCGTGGCATGAGCTTGGCTACTGGTTTGCACACTACTGGCCGTTGTTGCTGATCGTCTGGGGCGTGATTAAGCTGATCGAATACCAGAATGCCAACCGCGCCGGCATACATCCCCGGGGAATCGGCGCGGGTGGAGTGATACTCGTCATCTTCGTGGTAATTATGGGATTGACCGCAACCGAAGCCTATCGCGTGAACTGGCAAGAGTTGCGCGATCAAATGCATATTCAGGGTGACATCCCATGGTGGGGACATAGCTACGACTACGCCGACACAATGCAACAGGCGTTTCCCGCGGGTGACAGTCTGCGCGTGACCAACGAGCGCGGGGCCATCAACCTAACCGCCTCCAATGACAACACCATTCACGTTACGGTCCACAAGCGGGTGAACGCCGAACGGCAGCAGGAAGCCGATAACTGGAACAAAGGAACGCAGCCACAAATCAGTCTGAGCGGTGCAGTGGTGACCGTGAACGCGAACACGCAGGGAGCGGGTGACCACTGGGTTAGCACTGACCTGGACATCGCCATCCCCCGCAAGGCATCAGTTGTGGCTTCGAACCGGCACGGCGACATCAGTGTCCTGGGCCGAGACGGCAATGGCGAAATCACCAGTCAGGACGGCGACGTTTCAGTTACCGACCTGAACGGCAATCTCACGTTGAACCTGGACAACAGTTCGGCGCGAGTGTCGCAGGTTGGCTCCGACGTGACCGTGCAAGGTCGGGGCAAGGATATTTCGCTGGAAGACGTGAAAGGCACAGTCCACTTGGACGGTGATTTCATGGAAAGCGTGAAACTGACGCGCATTGCGAAGGCGGTTAGCTTCAAGTCCACGCGTACGGATATAGATTTCACGAAGCTCGATGGCTACCTGAATCTTGACTCCGGAGATCTGGAAGCTTCCAGCCTGACCGGTCCGCTGCGTCTGCGGACGCGCTCCAAGGACATCATGCTGAACGGCATCACCAGCGACGTGCATTTGGTGAACGAAAACGGCGCCGTCGAAATCCATTTGAACAAGCTGGGCAATCTGGAAGTGACGAACGCAAAAGGCGACATCCGGATTTTTCTTCCGGAAAAATCTGCTTTTCAGGTGGACGCGCAGGCGCGTGACGGAGAAATCCAGTCTGACTTCCCTGAATTGAAGATTAATAACGGCGACAACCGCGCAAATGCCTCTGGCTCGGTGAACGGCGGCGGCCCGCACATGGTTCTGAACCTTGAGCACGGTAGCATCGAAATCCGCAAGGGCGTGGCGATTCCACCTCCGCCACCCATGCCCAAACTGCCGAAGTCGGCGAAGCCGCCGGAAGTTCCGGGGGAGACGGAGAACTAGGTTCGGATTCGTAACTGCGGCGGTGCGGCGCCAGAATCCTCTTGACCAGTTAACATGGCTGCGCGTAAAACCGCCAGCGGCACGCAAACCAAACCTCCGGTTGTTCAATTGCCTCTGTTCCCGCTGTTCATCGTCCTCACACTCGGTACCACCGACCTCTCTGCACAGATCTCCACTCATAGAAATCTTGACTGGCCGGTGTACGGCGGCGCCCTGGAAGGCGGCCACTACTCGCCGCTGGCGCAGATCAACAAGTCGAACGTCAAACAACTGCAAGTTGCGTGGATGTTCGACACGGAAGAAACCGGCGGCCTGCAGACCAGCCCAATTGTGGTCAATGGAGTCCTCTACGGGCTGTCGCCTTCGCAGAAAATCTTTGCGCTGGATGCGGCAACCGGCAAGCTCATATGGAAGTACGACACGGGCATCGTCGGCACGCAGCCTGACCGTGGCCTCGCCTATTGGAGCAGCGGGAAAGAGCGCGGCGAGAAGGAAAACCGGCGCCTCTTCGTCGGCGTGATGAACTTTGTTTACGCCCTCGATGCCGAAACCGGGCAGCCAATCGCGACTCTTGGCGATCACGGAAGAATTGATCTGCGCCAGGACCTGGGCCTCGATCCTGCGACCACATCCATCGTTCTCACCAGCCCTGTACTGGTTTACAAAGACCTGTTCTTCGTGGGAGGCCGCGAACCCGAAACCCTTCCGGCTCCTCCCGGCGACATTCGTGCTTATGATGCGCGCAACGGAAAACTGCGCTGGAGTTTCCACACCATTCCGCATCCTGGAGAATTTGGCTATGACACGTGGCCAAAAGATGCGTGGAAAACCAGCGGCGCCGCCAACAACTGGGCGGGCATGGCGCTCGATTCGAAGACCGGCATTCTTTACGTTCCGACCGGCTCAGCGGCGTTTGATTTCTACGCGGCCGACCGCATTGGCGACGATCTCTTCGCCGACTGTCTGATCGCGCTGAACGCCGAAACCGGTGAGCGGATCTGGTACTTCCAGGGTGTCAGGCACGACCTCTGGGACCGCGATTTTCCCGCACCTCCGGCCCTCGTGACTGTGAAGCGCGACGGAAAAGATGTACCCGCGGTCGCGCAAACCACGAAGCAAGGATTCGTCTATCTTTTTAACCGCGCAAACGGAGCGCCGCTTTTTCCCATCGAGTACCGCAAATATCCTGCCAGCAATATTCCGGGAGAAGTTGCGGCGGAGCAGCAGCCCCTCCCAACCAAGCCCGCGCCGTTTGCGCGTCAGCTTCTGACGGAAGATTTGTTGACCAACCGCACTCCGGAAATACATCAGTGGGCTCTCGAACATTTTCGGATCTTTCGCAGCGAAGGACAATTCGTTCCATTCAGCGCGGGGAAGGACACGGTGGTGTTTCCTGGATTCGATGGCGGTGCGGAATGGGGCGGGCCGGCGTTTGATCCCGAGTCCGGCATCCTTTATGTGAACGCGAACGATCTGCCATGGACGGGAGCGCTGGCCGAAAACACCTCGCACGATTCCAGCGGACCAGGCATCTACCAAAGCCAGTGCTCCATCTGCCACGGCGACAATCGGGCAGGCTCGCCGCCGGCGTTTCCGTCCTTAATTGACCTGAGAAAGACCGGCGTCGGAGGCCGTCTGGGTGCCGAGTCGATCGCGGAAGTCATTCAAAAAGGCCGGGGAAGAATGCCCGCCTTCCCCAATCTTTCCGCCACACAAATCAGCGCGCTGATTGTTTATCTGACGCAAAACGAAAATCAGATGCCGTCTCCGACCGAGCCTGCGCCGCACATGAAATACCGCTTCACCGGATATAAAAGATTCCTCGACCCCGAGGGCTATCCGGCGGTTGTGCCTCCGTGGGGAACGCTGAATGCGATCAATCTGAATACCGGGGAATATGCGTGGAAGATTCCGCTGGGCGAGTATCCCGAACTTGCCGCGAAGGGATTGAAGAGTACGGGCACGGAGAATTACGGCGGCCCGATTGTCACCGCGGGTGGCCTGCTTTTTATTGGAGCCACCAACTATGACAAGAAATTCCGCGCCTTCGATAAGTCCACGGGAGAGCTGTTGTGGGAGGTAACGCTTCCTTTCTCCGGCAACGCCACGCCGATCACCTATGAAGTGAATGGCCGTCAATTTGTTGCCATCGCCGCCGGCGGCGGCAAAGACCCGAAGTCGAAGTCGGGCGGAGTCTATGTGGCTTTTGCGCTGCCGAAGTGAGAGTCAGTAATCTAGGTGCGGGCTTTTTCAGATAGCGATGACGCAGGGCGACCCTCAGTACTCGATTCGACCAGCCGGCGAAGGTGACCAGCCTGGAATCCTGAACTGCCTGGCTGTCGCATTTGAGCCGTATCGCAAGAACTACACGGCTGGGGCCTTCGCGGATACCGTCCTCGACGCAGCAACTTTGGCTGAACGGATGCGGGAGATGCACATCTTGGTCGCTACTTCGGAAGCAGCGACCTCGGAACCGACACCGGAATCAGCCACCTCGGAACCGGCGACATCGGAACCAGCCATACTCGGCACCATTGCCGCCGCGGTTTCGGGTAATGAAGGACATCTGCGCGGGATGGCGGTGTTGCCCGAACTGCGAGGAGCCGGCGTGGCGGCGCAACTGTTGTCGGTAATCGAAGCGTGGTTGCGAAGACAGGGCTGCAAGCGAGTCACGCTCGACACCACGCTGCCGCTGAAAACTGCGATACGTTTCTACGAGAAGAACGGATATGTTCGCTCGGGCAGGACTTCGGACTTCTTTGGGATGACGCTGGTGGAGTATGTTAAGGCGCTGTGAGCGCAGTCGAGGTGTTACCGGCTGGTCAGGAGTCGCGGTAAACTGAAACAGCGGCCCCGTAGCTCAAATGGATAGAGCACCGGTTTCCTAAACCGGCAATTCCGGTTCGATTCCGGACGGGGCCTCCAGCCTTTTGCCGATCCAGATAGTGGCACCTGCCTCCGAAAGCGAGCCAGGGACAACTCCCCCGGCGGTTTGCTCAGGGGTTGCAGGCGAAAAATTCCCTTGACGGAACGTAACTATAACTAGAAGAGCAATATTTCGAGTTTAGAGCTGCTGTACTTGCCCGCCGCATCTCTGCGCGTTTGGGCGCTCAACATGGAATCATGGAACAGGTGCTCCGCGACAGGAGGTGTCCTGGGTGTTGGGCGGTGTCTTCTTTTTCCAGCACGCATCCATGCATCAGGCGCGGACGCATTTTCAGGCGATCCGTGTAAGCTTGCGGAAATTCCCCCCTTGACAGGTAGTGCGACAGCGCTCACAATGCGTCCGGCACAAACAGCCCAGCGTAAGTCTACTAGTCGGGCCCCTTTTACCCCGGGCTGGTTTGGGGTCGCCCTCTCGCAGGTCTCATTTCGCGCTCATTTGACTCATTCTTACTAGAAGAGAAACAAGGCGGCACAACTGGCCCGTGCACTTGCAGAGTCATCGTTCCGCCGTTCCGGAGCCGGGCAAGTTATTGCGTATCGCAAAGAGCGAGTCTGCGGAGGCGCATATGAAACGTACCGCGTGGTTGGCCCTTTCGGTCGTAGGGTTCGCTTCAGTGGCAATCATTGCCGGGTGCGGTGGGGGGGGCTCTCCGGTAATCACCGTTCTCCCGATCACGGTTTCAGTCTCCGCCAGCCCTACTTCGCTGATGGCAACTGGGTCAACCTCGGTGACCGCAACTGTGAGCAATGACCCATTGGCCAAAGGCGTCACCTGGACGGTTTCTTGCAGTGTGGCACAATGCGGTAGTGTTTCTCCTACTGCGACGGCGAGCGGGACGCCCACCACCTACACCGCTCCCAGCACCCCGCCTGCCGGCGACCTGACCGTTACCGTCAAAGCTACTTCCGTAGCCGATACATCCAAGTCAGCCTCCACCAACGTCACCGTCGCGGCAATCACGGTATCCGTGTCTCCGACCGCTGCCACAGTGCAAGTAAATAACACGCTGCCGATCAGCGCCAACGTGAATAACGATCCATCAGGCCAGGGCGTCTCGTGGACCATTTCTCCTGCGGTGGGCGCCGGCAACCTCAGCGGCCAAACGCCTGGCAGCGTTACCTATAATGCCCCCTTGACCGCGCCAGCCAGTGATCTCACGGTGACAGTGACGGCCACGTCCCTGGCGGATTCAACTAAATCGGCCGCTGTAACGATTACCGTTCCCTCAATTACGGTCTCGGTTACGGCACCCGTTTCCTCAGTGCAGGCAGGCACGGTTGTGCAGAATATAGTTGCAACCGTGATCAATGATCCCAGTAACAAGGGCGTGAGTTGGAACGTATCCTGCTCACCGGCGCCTTGCGGAAGTATCTCACCCACTACAACTGCCAGCGGGGCTGCCACCACGTACACCGCGCCGCCAAATCCGCCGCCCTCCGATTTGCAAGTGACTATCACCGCCACTTCGGTTGCGGATGCCGCAGCGTCTTCCACCGCGACCATCACTGTCCTCGCAATCTCCGTGTCAGTCACGGCGCCCGCGACCACAGTGCAATTTGGCCAAACTGAGCCCAATATCGTCGCCACCGTGAACAACGATCCAGCGGGCAAAGGTGTAACCTGGTCGATGCAACCCTGCGGCGTTGCTCAATGCGGCAGTATTTCGCCCACTTCCACTGCGAGCGGAGGCGCTGTTACTTACACCGCGCCGACGGCTCCCCCCGCCAGCGATTTGCCGGTCACGATCGTGGCTACGTCGGTGTCGGACACTTCCCAACAAGGCTCAATAACCATAACCGTGTCAGCCATCACGGTTTCCGTAGCGATCTGCACAGATCCGAGTTGCGCCGTGACAGCGCCGACCGCGATCATTCCAGTGAATGCAACTGCGCCGTTAAACGCGACCCCAATTACTGTCACCGTCAGCAACGACACTAACAACCAGGGTGCCACTTGGACGTTGACGCAGGGCACAACCTCCTGTTCGTCGGCATGCGGCACAGTCACGCCTACCAGCACAGCTAGCGGCACCCCGACCGTATATGCCGCTCCCGCAATGGTTCCGGCGAGTCCTACTGTGACCATCACCGGGACCTCGGTAACGGATGGCACCAAAATGGCCACAGCGACTATTACCCTCACCGCCGGCACCGTCAAGCTGATTCCCGCGAGCCTAAATTTCGGTAGGGTAAAAGTGAGCACCACCATACACCCACACGTGACCAGGACCTCAACTCTAACCAACACGGGCAGTTCGACACTTGACATCACCAGCCAAACCACAACGGGCGGCCCATATTCGGTCAGCGCTCCCTGTCAAGGGAGCGTAGCCACGAACGTTGCCTCCGGAAGCTCCTGCACCATCGGCGTGACTTTCCACCCCACCCTGGTCGGTACCTACACCGCGAATCTTTCCATTGCCGATAACGACGTCAGTAGCCCACAATTGGTACCGTTGTCCGGCATAGCATGCAACAATTTCCGCATCTGCTTTGGCGGGGCAGCGATCCGATCAGCCTTAGCGAATAATCGCATAGCAGCAGTTCCCAACCCCACCGGACCCAACAAAGTTGGAACTCGGATGCTGGATCTAGTGGACGCAACGCGTTCCGATCCTTATCTGCTAAATGGCGCCAAGCGTGAGCTGCTTGTGCGCTTCTGGTATCCTGCGGCTCTTACCCAGGGTTGCCAGACCGCCGCGCAATATACCTCGACGGGCGTCCTGAATTACTTGGCTCAGCTCCAGCGAGTCACCCCGCCACAAATCAAGACAAACAGTTGTCAGGACGCGTCCATCACAGCTGGCACGCATCCGATAGTGGTTTTCACTCACGGATACACTGGCACGTTCACCGATTACACCTTCCTTTTTGAGGACCTCGCCAGCCGTGGATACGTCGTGGCGTCAGTGAATCACACTTTCGAGGCAACGGCTGTCCAGTTCCCCGATGGGCGGCTGGCCAAGTCGGTTCTAGGCAGCCACTTCGGAGACAGGCTGCAAATGGACGAACAGTCAACTTCTTTTGCCGTCGCTGTCCGTTTAAACGATTTGAGATTCGTCGTGGATGAACTCCAGCGCTTGAACGCCAACACCACCAGTCCCTTCGCCGGCAAACTGGATTTGTCCCGCGTCGCCGTTGTGGGCCACTCGCTGGGCGGAACGACCGCGCTTCTAGGCGTTGAACTAGAGCCGCGGTTTCGCGCGGCCATAGCCATTGATGCTCCGACTCCGGGCCCATTGTTCAGCCCAACCGACAAGCCCATCTTGATGCTGGTTGCAGGACGCGATTGGGACAAGGACGCGTGCCGTCTGTGGAGCCGACTCACTGGGCCACGGCTGGCCCTGAATCTCGAGGGTTCCGAGCACCTCACGCCCTCTGACGCAGTCTGGCTGGCCAATGGTGCAATCAAGACGGGCACTGTGGGAATGGAAAAAACGGTGGCCGCGATTCGGAACTACATTGCAGCGTTCCTTGACGTGAATCTCAATGACAAGCCGTTGGATCGACTCCTGACAGGCCCCTCTTCGGACTACCCGGATGTGGAGGTAACTACGAGCGCGAAATCACCGTGCGGCGAAGCGCAAGGCGATATCCACAAGTGAAAGGTGGCAGAACGGGCTTTGAAATCCTAGTACCAAGTGGCGCTGTCCTACGCGATTTCCTCGTCAGCGGCATGTTCCCGGCGGTGCGGGCTGCGAATCTGGATCCGATCGAAGCGCTGCGCTACGAATAGAATAGGTTGGATTTCCTTGGTGCACCTTCGCACCCTTTGTGGTTGACGGTCTTAGATCCTGACCTCCGCCAGAAACTCGGGGGCCTTCCGCGCCTTGACCAACTGCTCAAATCCATACGCAATCTTCAACAACGCGGGTTCGCTCCAGGCGCGCCCAAAGAATGAAATCCCGACGGGCAGGCCGAAGACAAATCCCGCAGGTACGTTGATGTTGGGATAGCCGGCCACGGCCGCGGCGTTTGAGCTGCCTCCGACAGCGTGGTCACCGTTAGCTAGGTCCGTAAGCCACGCCGGGCCTCCGGTCGGCGCCACGACCGCGTCGAGATGGAACTTGTCCATCACGCCATCAATTCCATGTTCGCGCGACAGGGTGTGATTGGCGGCCAGGGCGGCAACATATTCTTTGTCGGTGAGCGGACCCTTCTCTTGAGCCTTCAGAAACAGGTCTTGCCCGAAGTAGGGCATTTCTTTGTCTTTATTCCCGTCGTTAAATGCGATGACGTCGGCGAGCGAGTGCAGCTGGGCACCAGGACGCGACGCCAAATAAGCATTCAGGTCCGCCTTCAGTTCATACAGCAGCACCAGCAGTTCAGTGTCGTCGAATTTTCCGTGAGATTCAAGATCGGCGGGGTCAACGATCACTGCGCCGGCGGATTTCATTTCGGCAATGACGCGGTTCATCAGCTCATCTACGGCATCGCTGAATCCGAAATACTTTCGTGCGACACCGATGCGCACACCGCGCAGCCCGTTGGGATCGAGGAATTGGGTGTAGTCTTTCTGCATCTTGCTGTCAGCCTCGGCGGTTGCAGCATCGCGCGGGTCCGAGCCGGCGAGCGCGCCCAGCAAAATCGCCGCATCGCGCACCGTTCGCGCCATTGGGCCGGCAGTATCCTGGCTATGGGCGATGGGAATAATTCCGGCCCGGCTGATCAGGCCCAGGGTTGGCTTGATGCCGACCAGCCCGTTCGCAGAAGACGGGCAAACAATGGAGCCGTCGGTCTCGCTTCCAATCGCAACCGTGCAGAGACTCGCCGAAGTCGCGGCGCCTGATCCGGAGCTCGAACCGCAGGCATTGCGATTGAGTGCATAAGGATTCTTCGTCAGCCCGCCGCGGCCGCTCCATCCACTGGTGGAATGACTGGAGCGAATGTTTGCCCACTCGCTCAAGTTGGTTTTGCCCAGGATGACCGCTCCTGCGTCACGCAGTTTTCGCGCTACGCGTGAATCCTGCGCCGGCCGCGAACCTACAAGGGCCAGGGAGCCGGCGCTGGTCTGCATGCCGTCGGCGGTGTCAATATTGTCCTTGATGAGCACTGGAATCCCGTGCATTGGGCCGCGGGTGCCTTTGTCCTTGCGCTCTTTGTCGAGCGCTTCGGCGATGGAAAGCGCGTCGGGATTCAGTTCGATCACGCTGTTCAATCGCGGACCCCGCTTGTCGATCTCATCAATGCGGGCGAGGTAAGCCGTGGCCAGGGTATGCGCCGACAGCTCCCCGGATTTCATGCGTGATTGCAGGTCACTTATAGTGGCCTCGTCAAACTGAAATGTTTTGGCTGCGGAAGCCGGGGCGGCCAAAGCCAATGCGCGTCCCCTCGAGAGCGCCGGAACTAGGGCCGCGCTGGCCGCTCCCAGGAGTGTGGTTTGCAACACACTTCGACGCGAAAGTCCCTGCTTGCCGTAAAGTTTTGTTGTTCTCAAACCTGGCTCCTCGGTGCGTAAGCTTACCGCAGGGAATTATAGGCTCTCGCATTCATGCGCTCACGATTTTGATTTTCGTACGTCCAGGTGCGGGGTGGTGTGTGCATAAGAAAAAGCCGGGGTGGTGTGTGCATAAGAAAAAGCTCTTAACCGCACAAATTCGAAAAGACAATCCCGGGAGACTCTTTGCGATCCTTGGCGGTGCCTTGGCGAACTTTGCGGTTCAATGCTTCGCGGTTTTGGCCGTGACAACCGGACCGCGGAAGCTCTAAAATCACACGTTTGCCTGTCACTCGTTCGATAGATGTTCCAGCCCACGGGTTCCCGAAATTTGGCGCAGAGGAGTGCTCATGCTGATGACCGGTTTGAAGAAGTGGCTTGTCCTGGCGGTGGCGATTTGTTCCGTGATGGCGGATGCGCAGGAATCGCAGGAAGGGCGCTTAATGCGGTTCCCCGACGTTTACAAGGACAAAGTCGTTTTTGTGTACGGCGGCGATTTATGGCTTGCGTCAGCCTCTGGGGGCGTGGCGCGCCGCATCACTTCGCACCCGGGTCGGGAACTGTTTCCCAAGTTTTCGCCGGACGGGAAGTGGATCGCTTTTACCGGCCAGTACGACGGCAACTTCAACGTCTATGTCATCCCTTCAGACGGCGGACAGCCGAAGCAGCTTACGTTTTATCAGGGCAGCGCGCAGCCCTTGACCGATCGTATGGGCATCCACAACGAAGTCATCAACTGGACTCCCGACGGGAAGCGCATCGTGTTCCTGTCGCGCCGCGACGCCTCGAATGGATGGATCAAGCGCCCGTTCACTGTGAGCGTCGAAGGAGGCCTGCCAGAACCTTTGCCCATGGACCAGGGCGGGTTGCTCTCTTACTCGCCCGACGGTTCCAAGATCGCTTACAACATGATCTTCCGCAACTTCCGCCAGTGGAAACGTTATACCGGCGGATTGGCTCAGGCGATCACTATCTACGATTTGAAACACAACACCAGCGAGGATATTCCGCACACCGACTACACCGACACGTTTCCCATGTGGCACGGAAACGTGATTTATTTCAGTTCCGATCGCGGCTCGGAACATCACCTGAATCTTTACAGCTATGACCTGAGTTCGAAGCAGGTGGAACAACTTACGCACTTCACCGATTGGGACGTGATGTGGCCGAGTCTGGGGCCCGATGCGATCGTGTTCGAGAACGCCGGCTTTTTGTACACCTATGACTTTCAGTCCCGGCAGCCGAAGAAGCTCAGCATCTCTTTGCCTTCCGATCGCACCCAAGCCATGAAGCACTGGGACACCGTAAGCAAACTGGTCACCGACTTTGATCTTGCGCCTGACGGCAAGCGCGCTGCGTTCGCAGCCCGGGGCGATGTGTTCACGGTGCCTGCGAAAGAGGGAAGCATTCGTAACCTTACCCATACTCCGGGCGTTCGCGAGCAAAAGGTCGCATGGTCGCCAGATGGCCGCTGGATCGCTTACGTCTCCGACCGAACCGGAGAGGACGAAATCTTCATCGCGCCCCAGGATGGCCGGGGCAAAGAGCAGGCGATCACCAGTGGTTACAAGGGCTTTAAGTTTTCTCCTGTGTGGTCGCCGGATAGCAAAAAGATTGCTTGGGCAGACAAGGATCTTAACCTCTGGTACGTGGATATCAGCGATAAGAATCCGGTGAAGATTGACCATGCCACCTACGGCGAAATTACGAACTATTCCTGGTCGCCTGACAGCAAGTGGCTGGCCTTCGACAAGAACGGAGAAAACCTGTACTCCGTCGTCTATTTGTATTCGCTGGCCGATCGCAAAGCGACGGCAGCAACTTCGAGCATGAGCAATAGCTATTCGCCGGTATTCGATCCGGAAGGCAAGTATCTGTACTACCTCTCCGATCGCGATTTCAATGAAGTGCTGGGCAACATCGATTTCGAGTTCGCCAATCCGAAGACCACGCGAGTCTACGTGGTGACGCTGAAGAAAGACGAGGCTTCGCCGTTCGGAGTACAGAGCGACGAGACTGAGGTAAAGAAGGCGGAACCAGGGCTAGCCGCGACGGAACCGCGGGCCGCTAATGATCCAAAAGCACAAAAAGCTGCGAAGAAGAGTGAAGGCAAAAATGCGGGTGAATCCGATAAAGATAAAGACAAAGACAAAGAAAAAGACAAAGAGAAGAAGGAGAAAGAAAAGCCCGTCGAAGTGAAGATTGACCTCGAAGGCATTCAGGACCGAGTGGTCGCAGTGGCGGTCGATCCGGCCGTCATACGCACCTTCAGTGCGGCGAAAGGTTTTCTGTACTATTCCACTGCTCCTATCCAGGGCCTTTCCGGACCGATTGCGGGAGAGAGTTCGGCTGTACACGCCTATGACCTGAAGGAGCGCAAAGAGAAAACGTTGATCGAGAATGTGGAGCACTTCGCGCTTTCCTTCGACGGATCGAAGCTGCTCTACGAAGGAGACGGGGGCCACGGTGCTCACACCTACGGGATCATTGATGCCAAGCCTGCTGGCGAACCAAAGAAAGTTGGCGACGGCGCGCTTAACTTGAACAGCATGCGGGCCGAGATTGATCCGCCGCAGGAATGGAAAGAAATGTTCAACGAAGTCTGGCGCCAGGAGCGCGATTACTTCTACGAAGCGGCGATGAACGGCGTGGACTGGGAGAAGATGCGTGACAAATATTCCCAGCTGCTGCCCTACGTCGCCGACCGCTACTCTCTGACTTACATTCTTGGCGACATGATTGGCGAGCTCTCCAACTCGCACACTTATGTAGGTGGCGGCGAGTACCCCGATCTGCATCCGGTGACCGTGGGCCTGCTAGGCGTGGATTATGAGCTCGATCAAGCCAGCGGCATGTACCGCATCAAGAAAATTTACCCCGGCCAGAACTGGGACCCGGAGCTACGTTCGCCGCTGACCGAGCCCGGCATCAACGTAAAAGAAGGGGACTATCTGTTGGCGGTGAACGGCCGACCGCTGCGCGCGCCGCAGGATCCCTCTGAGCTGCTGGTCAACACGGCGAATGAGACGGTGATGCTCACGGTGAACTCGAAGCCGTCCGACGATGGCTCTCGCAATGTCCAAGTCAAGCCCATCAACGACGAGTACAACCTGCGCGAACTGAACATGATCCAGACCAACCGCAAGAAAGTGGATGCGGCCACTGGCGGCAAAGTCGGCTATGTTTACCTTCCGGACATGGGCGCGCCGGGGCTTAACGAATTCGTCAAACAGTATTTCCCCCAGATTCGCAAGCAGGGCCTGATTATTGACGTCCGCTACAACGGCGGAGGTTTTGTGGATGAATTGATTTTTGAGCGCCTGCGCCGCCTCCTGGCCGGAATGGATTCTGCCCGCAATTGGGAGAATGGCACCGTTCCGCCAAATGTCTTCAATGGCTCGATGGTCTGCCTAACTAACCACTATGCAGCGTCCGACGGAGATATCTTCAGCTATACCTTTAAGTACTACAAGCTGGGGCCGCTCATCGGGGAGCGAACCTGGGGAGGCGTGCGCGGCATTCGCGGCAATGTTCCGTTAATGGACGGCGGCTACATCACCCGCCCAGAATTTGCGCGCTATGATCTGAACAGCAAATGGATCATCGAGAACCGCGGCGTTCAGCCGGACATCGTGATCGAGAACCGCCCGGAGCAGGTAGTCAGCGGGAAAGACCCGCAGCTCGAGAAAGCCATCGAAGTTGCGATGAAGGCGATTCAGGATAGTCCGAAGAAGCTGGCGCCGCGGCCGCCGGATTTGCCAGCGTATCCGGAAGGTCCGGGAATATGACCGGCTGGGGCGGGCACTCGGTGTCCGCCTCTTCGTTCTTAGCTTTTTGGTTCGACTGCTTTCGGCGGGAGCTTCTTGCGGATGCGCCGAATTTCAATGTACGTCAGGGCACTTACGGCTGCCATAAAGCCGCCGAACATGATAAGCAGAGCCATGCGCTAACCTCAATCGGTATAGGTACCTTTCAGACTGCATCATAGAACGGAAACCTCTATTTCAGTCGAATTGCACGGTTTACCTTATGGTTCCCCGCATCTTTTAAAGTAATCGTTCATCTGACATATTCATCTGACATAGAGGAGCGGCGAAACCGTATAATAAAAACTTCATGCCCAAGTACTCGATCGTCATCCCCCTGCACAATGAGCAGGAAAACGTCACCGACCTTTATGACCGCCTGAAGGCGGTGATGGAGGCCAACGGCGAAAGTTTTGAACTGGTGCTGGTGGATGATGGCTCCTCCGACGAATCGTTTCAGTTGCTGCGCCAGATTGCCGGGGTGGACAGCAGGGTCACGGTGGTCCGCTTGCGACGGAATTTTGGGCAAACTTCGGCATTGGCCGCAGGCTTCGATCATGCTCGCGGTGAGTACATCATCGCCATGGACGGCGATTTGCAGCATGATCCCGCGGACATCCCCCTGTTCCTTGAGAAAATTTCCGAGGGCTACGACATCGTAAGCGGCTGGCGCAAAGTCCGCATCGACAACCTCTGGCTGCGCCGCATTCCTTCGCGCTGCGCCAACTGGCTGATGGCTAAACTTAGCGGTGTGGATATTCACGACTTCGGCACCACGTTCAAAGCGTATCGCCGCGAGATTCTGGAACAAGTTCCACTTTACGGCGAACTGCACCGGTTTATTCCGGCGCTGGCGTCCTGGCACGGAGCGTCCATCTGCGAAGTGCCGATTCGCAACGTGAACCGTGAACGCGGAGTTTCGCATTACGGAATCTCGCGTACCTTCCGCGTATTTTTTGACCTGATTACTATCCGTTTCCTGCTGAAGTATCTTGGGCGCCCTCTGCACTTTTTCGGGACGGTTGGGATGCTCGGAATCTTTGGCGGGATGGGGATCACAGTATGGCTCTTTGTTGAGAAATTTCTCAGGCACTCGCATGTGATGATGGAACACGGCCCGATGATGATTTTCGCTGCCGTGCTACTGCTTGCTGGACTAAACCTGCTTGCGATTGGGCTGCTGGGAGAGTTGCAGGTACGCCATTATCACGAGCCGACGCGGCGGGCGCCTTACTCGGTCGATCGCGTCCTGCGAGCGCACAGTGAAGAGCAAAGCGTCTCGGAATGAATGTGTGGCGCGGACGCCCTCGTCCGCGAACTGTCGGCTGAAGCACATTCGTAAATATATTTGGGGCATGCGCTGACAAGGTCTCGCGGGCGAGGGCGTCCGCGCCGCACAGCCTAGCTCTTGAACGCCTCTTTATTAACAACGTAGGGCATCTTCGTCAGATCTCCGCCGTAATTCTTCTCCAGCACATCAATCAGCCCCTGCACGCAGCGCCCGGCCATTCCTTTATCAGGATCAATTGACAGCCGCGTGATCTTCGCCGCGCTGGCAAAATGCGGGAACAATCGGCAGCGGTCTTCAATCGCGGCATCGCGTAGCGGAGAATCGGCGGGCAGTGGTTCCTTCTCGTAAACGTCGAGGGCAGCCCCGGCGATCCAGTTCTCTTTCAAGGCCTTCGCCAGGGCGTTTTCGTCCACCACTGGGCCGCGGGAGGTATTGGCTAGAAACGCAGTCGGCTTCATCATACGCAACGTACTTTCGTTGAACAGATGGTACGTCGGAGTGTCACTGTCCCCCTCGCGCAGCAGCGGCACATGCACGCTGACAAAATCCGCCTGCGCGAGCGCGTCTTCAAAGGATACGTATTTGATCCAGTTCTTTTCTTTCTGAATGCCGCAAGCGTGACGCAGCTCCATCGTCTGTTGAATCGCTTTCACATACTCATGATTCTGATACGCCGGGTCGTAGCAGAGAATGTTCATGTCAAACCCGGCGCACTTCTTGATCATTGCGAAGCCGATTCGGCCCGTCCCGATGATTGCGATCGTCTTGCCGGTGACTTCGTCGCCGAGAAATGGCAGGTAGGGATGCCAGAAGCCCCAACGGTTCTCGCGGGTCAGGTGTTCTGCTGTCCACAGTTTTCGCGCCACTGCTCCCAGCATAAAGAAGGCGAACTCGGCGGTTGCCTCGGTAAGAACGTCGGCGGTGTTGGTGAAAGGAATCTTGTAGCGGTTCGCCTCGGCGCGGTTGATGTTGTCGAACCCGACCGCAATCTGCGCTACAACTTTGAGTGTGTCCTTGCCAGCTTCGAACACTTCCGCATCAATCTGATCGCGGAGGGTCGTGATGATCCCGTCAATTCCCGAGCGCACTTTTTCGATAATCAGGCTCTTCGGCGGGGCTTTAGGATCGGGATACACTTCGACCTGATAACCGCGCTTGCGGAGCAGGTCGAGCGCCTCGCCGATATCGCAGGTGGCAAAAATCCTGAAGTCGTTCGCCATTCGTTCACTCAAAAAATCCACCGCGTCGCTGTAGTCGCGAACTTCTTTTCCCAAAGCCCGAAAGCCTTTGCGGGTTGGAGATAGAAGACCGGCTCCTTCAATGTGAGCAGACCGTCGGCCATGCCGGACATGTCCCACTTGTACTTCTTCTCATACTCCCGGAGAAATTCTCGGATACGTTCCACGTTCTTCTCAGTGTCAACTGCGCCTTCCAGAATCACCGCTTGGTCTGCTTTCTCGGTACACATGATGCAATGACGATTCTTCGCCAGGTTCCGCGCCTTGCGCGACTGGCTCCCGGTGCTGAAATAAAGGGCTCCGTCCATCCACAGCGCCCAGACGACCATCACATGCGGACGACCGTCCGGCCGTGTAGTTGCGATCCAGTACTGCCGGCTTTTGTTCAGCCGCTCTTCCGCCCACTTCCACGGCAGCAAGCCTTTCTTCGTCTTTGGGAGGCCGTATCCGGGCATGTGTGGCCGGCTGGACTTCGGGGGGTTGTTCTTCTTTGTTTGTGCGCGCATTGTCGGTTATCCCCCGGCAAATTTATTTACCGCCGGGCACCTGCGTACTTCGCGGTGAAATGCCTTTAATGAGCATTAGCTTTAATCCACTGCTCAATTCGTTCCAGCGCCTTGCTCAGATTCTCCATGGAATTAGCAATGCTGAAACGCAAGTATCCCTCGCCGAATTCTCCGAACGATGTTCCCGAGAGGCACGCCACGCCGACTTCCTCGAGCAAAGCATCCGCCAGCGGCTTGGACTTCCACCCGGTTCCAGTGATATTTGGAAAGACGTAGAACGCGCCCCGGGGCATGCGACACGCGAATCCTTGGATCTTGTTCAGGTGGGTAACGAACATACCACGGCGGCGCTGAAACTCCTCGCGCATCTTGTCAACCGAACTCTGGTCGCCCCGCAACGCCTCCACTCCTGCCACCTGAGTGAAGCTGGCGGTGCACGAGTTCGAGTTGGTCATGAGCCGCGCAATCTGTTGCGCGAGATCGGTTCGCATGACGCCGTATCCCATTCGCCATCCGGTCATGGCGTAGCTTTTCGAGAATCCGTCGAGGAGGATGGTGCGATCTTTGAAGCCCGGCTCGGCGATGATCGAATGATGCGTGCCTTCAAAAATCAGGCGGCTATAGATTTCATCCGACAGCACGAACATGTTGCGGTCGCCGATGGCCTCGGCTATTTGCTCCAGATCGCGCTTGCTCAGTACGCCGCCGGTGGGATTGTGCGGCGAGTTGAGGATGATGAGTCTGGTGCGGTCACTGATCAGACGTGCGAGTTCGTCCACGTCAAGGCTAAAATCCTTCCCTTCCGGCAAGCGAACCGGAACGGCGTGCCCGCCTATGTAATGGATCATGGACTCGTAGATAGGGAATCCAGGGTTGGGGTAGATGACCTCGTCGCCTTCGTCAATGAGCGCGAGAATCGAAAAGAAGAGGATCGGCTTGCCACCCGGGACGACCACAACTTCTTCGGGAGTGACGTTTACTCCCCGAGTGCGGCTCACTTCCTCGGCAATCGCCTGGCGTAGTTCGGGGAATCCGGCGGAGGGGCCGTAGTGCGTCCACCCAGCGCGAAGAGCGTCAATGCCGGAGTTGACGATGTTAGCAGGAGTGTCGAAATCAGGCTCGCCGATTTCGAGATGGATGATGTCCTTGCCATCGCGCTCCAGCGCACGCGCCCGGTTCAAAACTTCGAATGCAGTTTCCGTCCCCAGCCGGGACATGCGCTCGGCCAACCGCAATTCGAACTGGAGGGCGCGAGACATAAGGCAAAACGGGTTATTGTACTACCGCGGACGGAGGGTTCACCACAGAGGGCAAGGAGAACCCCCGTCATAAAACGCCATTCGTAAAAGGCTGTCAGTAGAGTTAGGCCGACGGAACCGGTGGATGCCGTTTGCGATCACGAATTCGTGAGACGAGCAGGAATGTCCAGCCTGAAAGTACGATCCCATAGAACGGTGGGTCGAAACCGCCGCTGGCGTCGTGCAGTAAGGAGTAAACGAAAAGAATGGACACCCAGCAAACTAAAGCCGCGTGCAGGAATAATCCTTTTCGTCGAATGAATGCGAATCCCAGAAACAAGCGACACCGAAGAGGCTACGTCCCAAGAGACGGGGTTCGGTTGTACCAGCCACGCGTGCAGCAAAGCAAAAGCACTCATCGCTAGAGCAAGTAGGACAAGGACCCGATCGCGACAGCGATTTTCTTGAGGAACTGCATGTCAACTTCACCCATCAATCGCCTGGATTCTGTCACCCGCGAAAGTGAGGGGTTCTTTGAAGACTTGGCGTCCTCGGCGGTTAATTCAAATTCTCGAAAATCCCCGCCGCCCCCATGCCTCCGCCGACGCACATCGTCACCATTCCGTAGCGTGCGTTTCGCCGCTTCATCTCGCGGATGACAGTTGCCGTCAGCTTGGCGCCCGTGCAGCCCAAGGGATGTCCGAGTGCGACCGCGCCGCCATTTACGTTTACGCGCTCAGGATCAAGGCGGCCTTCCTGAATCACCGCCAGCGCTTGCGCCGCGAAGGCTTCGTTGAGTTCGATCACCTCAATGTCGGAGAGCTTCAGTCCCGCCAACTTCAGCGCCTTCGGAATCGCAAACACCGGGCCGAGTCCCATTTCCTCCGGCTTGTATCCCGCGGTGGCGAAAGCAACGTAGCGCGCCAGCGGCTTGATGCCCAGCGCTTGCGCCCGCTCCGCCGACATGACGACGGCCGCCGCCGCTCCATCGGACATCTGCGAGGCATTGCCGGCAGTGACCGTGCCTCTGGCGTGGAAAGCGGGTTTGAGCGAGGCGAGAGCTTCAAGCGAAGTGTCGGCGCGCGGGCCTTCGTCAATCTTGAATATGATTTCCTGCCGCTTGGGTTTCGATCCATTCGGAGTGGTGAAACTCACCGGCACAGGCACGGTCTCGTCATCAAATTTTCCCGCCTGGATTGCTGCCAATGCTTTCTGATGACTGCGCAACGAGAAATCATCCGCCGCCGCACGGGTAATGCCGAATCGTGTCGCAAGCCGCTCCGCGGTCAGCCCCATAGAAATCAGGGAATCGGGATAGTGCTCGACCAGCCAGGGATTCGGAGAAATCTTGTGCCCCCCCATAGGCACCATGCTCATGGATTCGGTCCCACCGGCTACGATGACCTCCGCGCCTCCGGCCATGATTCGCTCCGCAGCCATCGCGATCGCCTGCAATCCGGAAGAGCAAAAGCGGTTGATGGTCATGGCCGAAGCTTCAATGGGAACTCCGGCGCGCAGGGACGCAGTCCGCGCAACATTGTTCCCCTGCTCGGCCTCGGGCATGGCGCAGCCGAGAATGACATCTTCGATTTCTTTAGGGTCAAGTTGGGGCACCCGATCAAGTGCGCCTTTAATGGCGATAGCGCCCAGTTCATCGGGACGCGTCGCCCGCAAGGTGCCCTTAACAGCGCGGCCAACCGGGGTACGAACGGAAGAAACAATAACGACTTCACGCATAAGAAGACTCCAGCAGAAAGCCTGCTCTACCTATTATATGAACTGCACGAGTGCTGTGGACGCCAAATCGCTCCCTGAGCCGTGGGACATGGCGATTCATTCCCGATTAGTTAAAAATCCGGCGCTCAGGCGTAACCGGCTGTTCACGGTCAATGAGAAACGGTTCGGAGTTCAGCTGATCCAGTTCCTCGAACCAGGTCAGCCTTAAGCTTTTTCTGCGAATTTTCGTTTTCCATAGCAAGCTACTCCCCATTCCCATACACCGGAATCCCTTGCTGCACCATATACAGCAGCCTGCGCGCTCGCGCGCTCCAGTCTCCCTGTGGATTCTGCGCTATCGCTTTCTGCGCCACTGCAATGGCCCGGCTCTTGGCTTCGTCGGACTTCTTAGCCTGCTCTTCACTCTTGTAGATTTCGATCAGCGCAGCCCAGCGGTACGCCGCCTGGAAAAGCGCTTCCGCCGCGGCCGGAGACTGGGGATATTCGGCGGCATATTTTTCGTAAATCTCGGCCTCTTTGGCGGGGCACTTCGACTGTCCCTGCCAATCGCCGCAGAGCTTATTGTCGATGAGGTGGAACGACGACAGGTAAGCCCACTTGGTATTCGGAAACTTCTTCATCACTTTTCGGAAGTAGTCCTCATTCATCCCCTTCCGCAAATACGAGTCCTGCTCCTTGGCCGAAGGCAGTGACATGACATCGGTTTTCTCGATCTGCCAGCGGATGTCCGCGGATCGATACATAGCTTCGCCCGCCAGCTGCGACTGCGGAAAAAGTTCGGCCACTTCAGCGTAGAGCCGCATGGCATCCTGCGCGGCATAGCGGCGTCCGTTGCGCTGGCTGGCCTGGTCCTCGGAGTCCACAGCTTCGCCAAACAGAATCTTGTCGCCGTCCGGGGTCGTGGATTGTACCAGCCCCTTGCTCTCGATCCAGCCGGTAATGGTTCGCTCTTCGGTGAGGTTGGCTTCCACGTGTACCCAGTTATTGCTGCTCTCCAAATAAATGACCTCCCGGCCGCGATCTACGTCAGCGAGCTTGGTGGAAGCTGTGTCGGGAGAAAGATAGATCGCCGCAACCCGAATGGTGGTGGCCCGCACCACGTCGGCGGAGGCAAAGGCCGACATCATGAAAAATGCAACCGCCAGATGCGATTTCCTCATCCCTTAACTACCTCACGACCGGATTCGCCGCAACAGGTCAGGATCAATATTACCTCCGCTGATGACGGCGACCGTATGGTTGGATGCGGGCAACTGCTCACGGTGGAACAAGAATGCGGCGGTGGCGACGGCGCCACTGGGCTCAGCCACGGTCTTTGGATTTTGCGCCAGGACGCGCACCGTCTGCATGATTTCGTCTTCGGTCACGGTGGCAATATCGTCGACGTAGCGGCGGATGTGCTCGAAGGTCATTGTGCCGACATACTGTGCGCGCAGGCCGTCGGCACAAGTGGAGAGAACTTGTTCGGGAGGAAACTTGACGATTTCGCCCGCGCGAAAGCTGGCTTGCGCATCAGCGGCCAGTTCCGGCTCAACTCCGATCACTTTGACGCTGGGCTTAGAGAGTTTGATCGCAGTTGATATTCCGCTGATGAGGCCGCCGCCTCCGACGGGGACGAGCACCAGTTCGACCTCGGGAAGGTCTTCCAATATTTCCAGGCCAGCGGTTCCTTGCCCGGCGATGATCTTTTCGTCATCGTAGGGCGGAACAATTATGTATCCGTGCTCGGCTGCAAGTTCTTCGGCCTTGATCTGGCGCTCGGGGCCGCTGGGACCGACGAAGACGATCTCCGCGCCCAGGGCGGCCGTGGCCTCGCGTTTGACGGCAGGTGCGTTGCGAGGCATGACGATGATCGCCTTGGCCTGCAATGCCCGCGCCGCGTAAGCGACTCCCTGCGCATGGTTGCCGCTGGAGTAGGTGATTACTCCGCGGGCGCGTTCTTCATCGGTCAGAGATGCGATTTTGTTGTAAGCGCCGCGCAGCTTGAAAGCGCCGATGGGCTGAAGGTTTTCCGGCTTCAGATAGAGAGTGTGGCCGTCGTATTCCAAGGCGATCAGGGGAGTGCGGACGGTGATGCCTTCGAGGTGGGAACGCGCTTCGCGGATGTCGGCAAGGGTAACCACCGAAGATTACTCGCCTTCCCATCCGACCTTGCTCAGAGCCTCGCTGATGCCGCGATCTTCGCGCAACATCTCACTTACAGGCAGCACTGGCTCTTCCGCGGCGAGTTGCCGCTTTGCCATGCGGTCATACAGCACGACATCGACGGCGGCGCTTAGGTTTAAGCAGTGATAGGCAGGTATGTATACGAACTTGTGACAGTGGCGGCGAATGACTGGAGGTACACTGCCGTCCTCCGGACCGAAGACATACACCGGATTTGGCGGATGATTAAAGGTGGTCAGGCACTCGGCAGTCTCAAGAAGTTCGATGCACACTGGCGTGGCTTCCGGGAATAAGTCGAACGGCCTGTCGTCAACACGGAACTCAACGGATGCGTAGCCCTTCATACGCTCTTCTCGCGGCAAGCGGTCGTACTGGCTCAAGTCCACGCGAGTGCCAGTCCACACCAGCGACTTGGCACCGAAGATGGACGCCGCGCGTAGTGCCTTGCCCACGTTGTGTGGGGACTTCGGGTTAATCAGTACTACGGCGGGGGTGTTCAAGACTTCCTCTGTCTCTCAGTGCCTCTGTGGTGAAAGGTCTCGTTCAAATCTCCAGTATCACGGGCATAATCAATGGCCGCTTCTGCGTGTGCTTGGAAATGTAGCGCTTCAAGTCGCCGCGAACCTTTTCTTTGATTACCCCGTAATCGGCGCGCTCTTCATCGCTCGACTGTCTTAGAGTCTCGACCACGGTCTGCCGGACTTCTTCCATGAAACCATCTTCGCCGCCGGTAAAGCCTCGCGTCACAATCTCAGGCGAAATCTCAACTTTGCCGGTCAGCTTATTGATGGCGATAATTGGCAGGACAAAGCCGTCTTCGCTCAAGTGGCGGCGGTCTTTGATGACCAGGTCTTCGACCACGTCGGTGCGCGAGCCGGAATCAATACAGATGCGGCCGACGTTGACGCGCCCGGCCTTGCGTGCGCCCAGTTCGTCGAATTCCAGAATGTCTCCGCTTTCGATCAGCATTACGCTGCCGACTGATCCATGCATGGAAGCTGCCAACTCGGCGTGCAACTTGAGCTGACGGTACTCGCCATGGATGGGAATGAAGTACTTCGGTTTGACCAGATTGATGATCAGCTTCAGTTCTTCCTGGCTGGCATGTCCGCTGACGTGAACCGGGGGTGAGGAACCGTCGTCGTAAATAACGTGCGCCTCGCGGCGGAACAGGTGGTCAATCATGCGGTAGATGGCCTTTTCATTTCCAGGAATGATTCTGGACGAGAGCACGACGGTGTCGCCCTTTTCGATTTTGGCGTGCTTGTGATTGTCTACGGCGGCGCGCGAGAGGGCGGACATGGGCTCGCCCTGGGTTCCGCTGATCATCACGCAGACTTTTTCGGGCGCGAAGTTTTTTATTTCGCCAGGGTTAATCAGCAGGCCTTCGGGGATTTCGATGTAACCCAGGTCTTCGGCGATCTCGGATGAGTTGTTCATCGAGCGGCCGATAAACGCGACCTTCCGGCCGTGCTCAAAGGCCATCTCCACCGCCAGCTTGATGCGATGAATGGAAGACGCGAAACAGGAAATGAACAACCGTCGTTCGGTGCGGGCAAAAACCTCATCGAATTTGCGGCGGACGGCGCGTTCGCTGGGGGTGTAGCCACGGCGCTCAACGTTGGTCGAATCCTGCAAAAGTGCGAGTACGCCTTCTTTGCCGTACTCGGCAAAGGCATGAAGATCGAAAAGACGATTGTCGGTGGGGGTGGGATCTACTTTGAAATCGCCAGTGTGAATGACCACACCGAGCGGGGTGTGAATGGCCAGCGAAACGCAATCCACCAGACTGTGAGTGACCTGGATAGGATGGATAGTAAAAGGACCGATCTTGAATCTCTCACCCGCCCTAATCTCGTGCAAATGGGCGTCGTCCAGCAGTCCATGCTCGTCGAGTTTGTCTTCTACATAAGCCAAAGTGAATTCAGTGCCCCAGATTGGCACGTTCAACTCGGAGAGAATCCAGGGTAGCCCGCCGATATGATCCTCATGCCCGTGAGTAAGAACAATCGCGCGCACCTTCTGACGGTTTTCCATCAGGTAGGAAATGTCGGGAACGACGATGTCGACGCCCAATAGCTCGGCTTCGGGGAACATCAAGCCGGCATCAATCACGATGATGTCATCGCCCCAGCGCACGGCCATGCAGTTCATACCGAATTCGCCGAGGCCGCCGAGCGGCACTAGATGGAGTTTTCCAGAGGGCATGAAGGGGACTCTTGATCGTAGCACAGCTTTCGAGGCAGCCCGTTGAGGGGAACGACGCGGTAAAATGAAGGTGCCTCTCGGCTCTTGGTTGGCTCTTAACGCTAGAACTGCTGCGATTTTGACAAATGTCTTCCGACAAATCCTGGCTTCGCCGACGCGTTGAGAAGTCTCTTTCGAAGGCGCTCTGGCGTGCCTACAAAACCGTGCGGGTTGATCCGGAGCGCTTCCTAATGGAACTGCGCACTGCTCATGGTCTGCCGGTGACCAGCTTTCAGGGAATGTACTGGGTCGAGCCTGCAGTACTGGACACGGTGGCGGAAAAAGTAATTCACGGCGCAATGAAGATGGCGGCTGCGGAAGGCGCAGGGTTCGGACTGGGAGGGCTGCTCACCATTGTTCCCGACTTCAGCATTCTGGCGGGAATTACGACGCGTACCATTCAGAAATTGAGCCTGGTTTATGGTTTCGAATACAACACAGATGAGGAAATAGCGGAGCTGTGGATTGCCACCGCCAGCGCTGCGGGGGTGGACCTGGGTCGTGAGCTGCTCGAGAAGAATGTGGTCAAGCAGCTGGTGCCGCGAATCATTCAACGGATTGCGGCCAAAGCGAGCGGTGAATTTGTCGAGAAATGGGCGGGGCGGCTGATTCCTATTGTAAGCTCGCTGATCGGCGCGACTCTGAATTACTACTTTGTCCGGGGCTGGGGAGAACGCGCCCACGCCCATTTCCGCCAGAAGCATCTCGAAACTCGTAAGAAAATGTTGCCGAAGGCGGCTCCTGCGGCAGGGCCTGTAGTGCAACCGCAATTGGAACAATAGTGCACTACATCGAGGGGATTTCCGTCGTATACCTTCGTGTCCTTTGTGGGTTAGGTTTGTTGGCACTCTTCGCAGCGGTTCTGCCCGCCCGAGCGCAGGAACTGACTGTTGCCGCGGCGGCGGACTTGCGTCCGGCGCTGGAGGAGATTGCTTCACGCTTTCAGGCATCTTCGGGCGCACCGGTCAAGCTCATCTACGGTTCATCCGGAAATTTCTATCAACAGATTCAAAGCGGCGCGCCCTTTGATTTCTTCTTCTCGGCAAATGCTGATTATGCCAAGAAACTGGAATCGGCAGGACTCACTGTCCCTGGAACCTATTACGAATATGCTCGCGGCAGAATTGTGCTGATGGTTCCGGCGGGGTCATCGCTGGACTTGAAGCGCGGGTTGAGTGTGCTGCTCGATCCTGCGGTGAAGAAGATCGCAATCGCAGACCCCAGTCATGCGCCTTACGGGCAGGCTGCGGTTTCCGCGATAAAGGCGGAGAAGATTTATGACCAAGTGTCCGCGAAGCTGGTGACCGGAGAAAACATCTCCCAAGCTGCGTCATTTGTTCTGTCAGGCGCAGCTGATGCGGGGATTGTGGCGCTCTCGCTGGCGCTGTCTGCGGGCCCACAGGTGCGCTTCGCCGAAATCCCGGCGAGTGACTATGCGCCGATTCAGCAGGCTTGTGTAGTACTGCGCTCTTCGAAGAATCAGGATCTCGCCGCGCGATTGGAGTCGTACATCCGAAGCGACGAGGTTGCCAAGATATTTGAACGATTCGGCTTCGAAGTGCCAGCTTCCTCGGGACGGGCTGAAAAACCTGGCCCCTAGAATCCGCCCCGTGGGCAGATTCAAGAGAGCCAAGAACCAAAGGCCGACAGCCAAGAGTCGGTATTTACAGCCAGCCTTTGGTCCATGCGATTCTTGCTGCTTCAGTCCGGTTGGCTGCACCCAGTTTGCTGATCGCTTCCGAAAGATAATTACGCACCGTGCCCTCGGAGAGATTCAGCTTGGACGAGATTTCGGCGCTGGCCATGCCATCTCCGGCAAGCCTGAGCACTTGGCGCTCGCGGTCGGTGAGGGGGTCGGCTTCCACCCATGCTTCGGCGGCAAGTTCGGGATCAATCACTCGCAGGCCGCTTTGCACCTTCCGAACAGCCTCGGCCAATTTCTCCGCCGCCATATCCTTCAGCAGATATCCTGAGGCCCCTGCATCGAGCGCCCGCCGCAAGTATCCGGCGCGCGCGAAGGTGGTCAGGATGATCACTCGCGTGGATGACCGCCGGCGCTTCAGTTCGGCGGCCACATCCAATCCGCTCATTTCCGGCATTTCAATGTCGGTGAGAAAGATGTCTGGTTTGTGGGTGAGCACTGCGCTCAGCGCCTCGGCGCCGTTTCGCGCCCGGGCCGTGACGGTGATGTCGCCTTCGATCTCGAGTAGCGTAGCCAGAGCTCCCAGGATCATTCCTTGATCTTCGGCGATGACCACGCGAATGGCCTTGCGGGCGGTTTTTGCTGGAGGATTCAATGCTTGCCATTCGCGATAAGCGGAAATTCGAAGGTAAGCTTGGTTCCTGCCGACATGTCGCGGGTGATGGTCCCGCCCAGGGCCTCCACGCGCTCGCGCATGCCTCGCAATCCGTTGCCCTCGAGCAGAGATCCGCCGCGGCCGTCGTCCTGAATTTCGAGAATGCAGTCTCCATTGTTCGTTGCCAGCCGCAACCGGCAATTACTGGCCTGCGCATGCCGCACCACATTGGTGACCGCTTCGCGCATGATCAATGCCACCACGCTCTCCTGCGCCGGAGTCATGTTGATCTCCGCCGTTTCCGATTCCAGGGTAACGCCGGCCGAACTCAACGCTGACTCGGCACGCTGAATCTCTTCGCTCAGCTTGTAAGTGCTGTAGCCGCGCAGGGTGTTCCGGATTTCGGCCATGGCCTCGCGCGAAACTTTTTCGATGTCAGCAATTTCGCTTCTCGCTTTCTCGGGGTACTTCCCTAACAGCTTCCCGGCGAGAGTGGACTTTACGATGATCACCGAAAGCGTGTGTCCGAGGACATCGTGCAGATCGCGCGCAATGCGTTCGCGCTCGGCAACCTTGGCCAGATGCTCGACCTCGCCTTGGGCCATGCGCAATTTATGGTCCGCGCGATTCTTCTCGGCGAAGTGGATGTTTGACATTCCCACTCCAAGGGACACCACCACCGAAGTGATCGAGAAGCCAACAGGGGGATGAAGCAGGGCTGCATCCAGCGCTATGGCTGTGACCAACACGCTCAGCGCAATGAGGGCGGGCTTCGAACGCCCGAACACCCACGGGATAAATGAGGCGGTAAAAATGATAAAGACCGAAGATCCCTGGTTCACACTGGCGAAACCCAACCCCATCGCTGCCATGCACATCAGCAACAAATAGTTGAGTGGCGGACGGACCCAGAAAATCGAGAAATACAGGACCAGAAAGACCACGACCGTCGCATTCGCAAGCAGCAGCGTCTGCCACCTGGGATGATCGAGAATTGGCTGGACATAGAAGAACGCGAGAAAAACCAGCCACGCGTAGGGTGCCCAGCCGTGGTCGCGATTGTTGGGAAGAAGTCTCATGTTGCGGTCTATATTCTAACGCTGCCCGATTCTGACGCGGTACGATTCGCTCCGGCCCTCACCAGACCGTAGCCGAACAGTATCGAAAGCGGCGTTATGATCAACAGCAGATCGAGGCGGTGAAGAATCGCCAGAAGTAGTACTGCCGCGCCTATCAGCGCCAAGCCCGCGGAATTGCTCCAATTCGATTTCATGTTCACCTCCTTGAACGGCTAGCCGTTGCCTTTTTGATCTCGTTGATGCCCCCAGCGAGCAACACCCAGGCAGAGCATGGTGAACCCAGCCAGCGCTTCCCAATGCCCCAGGATCGGGCCACCCTGCCCGGCGCCCACCAGATTCAGGGCAAGTTGCGCGAGATGATACGGCGGCAGAAATAGCGCAATATGCTGAACGAACTTGGGCAGGAACATGATCGGCATCCACAAACCCGAGCAGAACGACATCGGCAGGTAGAAAATGTTGATGAACGCAGGCGCTGAGGTCGGTCCCGCGAAATAGCCAATAGCCAATCCCATGGCGCAAAACGGAAGCGAGCCGGCGATAAGAGTAAGCGCCAGTTTTGCCGCCGTGAGCGCCGGCAAACGCACGCCGCCGAAAGTCACGCCGAGCAAGAAGAGCAGCAAAACCACGATGGCGCCGAAGATTAAGCTCATCGCCACCTTCGCCAGAAAGTAGGCGAATGGCGGCATAGGGCTGGCCCGCTTCACCTGAAGCCATCCTAGTCCGCGCTCTGACGCCAGGCCGGCGGCTGTCCCGAACATGGATGCGCCCATGACACCGAACGTCCCGTAAGTCGGAAGTAAATAAACCGTGGTGCGGATTCCTGCAATCATTTGCTTGCCCATCACCAGCCCGAACAGCACGTAAAACATGATCGGAAAGAGCAAAGTGGATACGGAATACATTGGGTTGCGAAGGCATTTCAGGAACTCGTACTTCGCTTCTTTGAAGCAAATCCTGAGCAGGTCGGGCTGCCGCACATTCGTCGCCGAATTGATAACTGTTGAAGCCGTAGCCATGGTGCTCGTCCTATATTTTGTTTTCCCGGGTCAGAGCCAAGAACGCCTCTTCCAGACCGGCACTGCTGACCTCAATCCCCGAAATGTCCAGATCCAGCTTGAGCAATCCGCGCAAGACATCTTCCACCCGGGAAGTATGGATCACGGTGGTCGCACGGTCTTGCTGTACCGCGGAAACGCCCGGCATCTCCTTGATCAAAGCGGAAGACAGCTCGGTAACACAGCGAATTTTCTTTCCCGCGGTGCGCGCCTTGATTTCCGGCGGCGTGCCTTCGGCAATGATCGATCCTTTATTGATTACGCCAACGCGGTCGGCGAGAGCGTCAGCTTCTTCCAGATAGTGCGTAGTCAGGACCACTGTTTTTCCCCGCCTGACCAGCTTGCGGATTTCGTCCCACAGCAG
>Ga0137378_10000339_pt1 | contig 34413 bp, 28 predicted proteins | sample SagtaG_21_FD_104813 | JGI IMG/M metagenome (GOLD analysis project Ga0137378, IMG submission 104813) | Vadose zone soil microbial communities from Sagehorn Ranch, Mendocino, California, USA - Sage2_L_60_16 metaG | ecosystem: Environmental > Terrestrial > Soil > Vadose zone | place: USA... | reverse complement strand
CCTGCACCGAAGCCGCGACGCTGACTGAGCGACAGCCCATCGCCGCCAGTATTGCGATCAAGGCGGCTGCGAGAAAGCGTGCTCCCGTTTGCGTCATCGGGAAGAAGTTTCGAGTGTAATCGGAGAAGATGAGCGCAACCGCGGCCCACGAGGATGGGCCAACGATCAAGTGCATCCAGCCCTTCAAGAACGCGACCTCGGGCCCATATGCTTCGTACAGGAAGACGTAAACGCCACCCGCGCGCGGAAACATCGCGCCGAGCTCGGCGAGTGATAATGATCCACAGAGCACGACAGCACCACCGACCATCCAAGCGAGCAACGCCGCACCGACACCGCCCGCCTCCGCAGCGACGTGACCCGGCACACGGAAAATCCCGCTGCCGATAACGAATCCGACAACTAGCGCGGTGGAGGTTCCGATGCCCAGCCGACGAGCGAGTCCGCCACCGTAAGCTGGTTTCTCTGCATTAACTCTAATTTGACTCGCTCCCGCCATCATCCGTGTTGTAGAACTTCGCGCGATAAACCTCGTCCCAGATTCTACCCGCCAAAGCTTCGAATGGACGGAAGTTTTGTACTGGCTGAACAGCCCGGCGGGATTGCCAGATTTCTCGCCGCTGTGCCGCCGTCTTTCAGCCTGGGCTCCGAGAGCATAGTGCATGGATGACGAGCAAACCGGAAGCTATTCCTGACCACAAGTCGGCTTCTGGGAAGTCTGTTGCTGGCAATCAGTGAGATTCCTCCCGAGCGACGGGCAAGTCAGAAGTTGGAATGAGGCAACTCGTCATGACATGGCTTCTGGAAAACTCTCGAGACTGCCGACTGACATTCCATTAGTCGACACGCGCAAAGCAGACGCACCGATACTGGCTCTTCCCTAAATCAGTGTGCCAAAGGTGCCCTGAAAACCGGGTTACGACATCGGGATTCGGCCACTTGGTGTTGAGCAGGTCCAACTCACGTTAAAATCATGTAGTTCCAACCCCAAAATCGTGCCGGCAAGTGGGCCTCTCCGGTCGCCTCGGCATTCAAGCGATTAAACGTTGGCGGCTTTAGGTTATGACACAGGCGACAAGTCCGGCATCAAGTGGCCCAGCAGGGGGTTATTTCGAGGGGCAAGTCGGTGCCTCCTTTTTACTGTCTTTGCTGGTGGGAGGAGACCCCAGAGGGCTCCCAGGCACGATCATTGATCGCGTGGCATTTCAAAGAGCAGCGGAGGGACATCCGCTTGATGACGTTATTGTCCACGCCCATGACGCCCAAGGCCAGCCCGCTACCCTTGAGATCCAGGTCAAGAAGAGCATCACTTTCGTTCCCAGCGATCCGATTTTCCGTTCAGTTGTAGACCAAATCGTCGAAGTTTCACGCAAACCTGAGTTTTCGCGCAGTCCGTACGAACTGGCGATTGCGATTTCGCGGACATCGCGCAAGATCGACGGAGCCTATCAAGATGTCCTTACCTGGGCACGTCAGATCGGCGAAGCGGCTACGTTCATGAATCGCATTAGTCGCCGCGGTTCCGCGAATGACGATATGCGCACGTTTGTGAAGACGTTCAGAGCGCATCTTCAGAACGCGGACGCGGCTCACGATGACGAAACAGTGTGGCGCCTTCTCCGAAGACTACAGATTCTGGTCTTTGATTTCACTGCCACCGGCTCGGCGTCCGAGCAACTAGCCAAAGAGCGTGCCGTGCGTGCTCTTCATCCAGACGATACTCCGCGCGCTGGAGAACTCTGGAAAATCTTGACAGAGCTATCGATCAAAATTGCGTCTTCCGGTGGAGACCGCACACGCGATCAACTCGTTGAGGATCTTCCCTCAGAATCCTTCCGCCTCGCTGAAGATCGACGAACTTTCTCCACGCGGTTGGCATTAGCCGAAGCCTCTCGCAACGCACTAGCGGATATCAGCGATCATGTCGGCGGTGCGATGCTGACTCGGCACGAGCGCGTGGCTGCCGTTCACGCAGCTCTCGACACAGGCCGCTATGTGGAGATTCGAGGCGATGCCGGTGTAGGTAAGTCAGGAGTGTTGAAACATTTTGCCGAGGAAATATGTTTAGAGGCTCAAGTAATTGTTCTGAGCCCTCGTCGCACTGTGCCGAAAGGCTGGCTTGCAATGAGAGCTACACTTGGATTTGACGGCACAGCGCATGACCTCCTCTCAGACTTGGCCGGCAACGGCGGGGCCGTCCTTTTCTTGGACAATCTGGATTTCTTTGACGATGACGAACGTATGACCGTGAACGACCTTGTCAGGGCGGCTGCAAAAGTACCTGGAATGTCAGTCATAAGCAGCGCACGTCGAGACTTTGGCGTCGCCGAGCCGACGTGGTTGCCTATGGAAGCACTAGATCAGCTAGGCAGGTCCGAAGCGGTACTCATCAATGAGCTTTCCGATTATGAAACAGAAGAGTTGCGGAATGCTGCTCCCCAGTTGACCGCACTCTTGGCTGATAACCATCCTGCTCGTCAGGTTGCCCGAAATTTGTTTCGTCTCTCACGTCTGGCCAGCCTGCCGTCAACTGCGCGAGTGTTGCGCTCTGAAGCCGAAATGGCCGCGCAATGGTGGCAGACTGCCGATGGTCAGAAAGACGAAACTCATCGCGACCGCGCAAGGATGCTGAGGGCCCTCGCGGAACAATCGCTTTCCCAGGCCGAACAACTGGACGTTAGGAACTTCGAATCTGCCGCTGTCGATGCGTTGGTAAAGAGCGAGACTTTGCGAGATCTTGAAGACGATCGAGTGAGTTTTCGACATGATGTGCTCAGCGAGTGGGCAATCGCCAATTTGCTTTTCACGGGTTTTGCGCTCGTCGAAAAGCTGCCTTTCGAACGGCCTGCGCCTGCAAAGCTTTCGAGAGCGGTAGAAGTTGCGGCCCGAATGATCATTGAGGGAGATACTGATGCCACGCGTTGGAAATCATTGCTCGACACTCTCAGCAAAAACGGGAATCACACCTCGTGGCGCCGAGCAGCGTTGTTGGCTCTAGTTCGCTCTGAAAAAGCGCCAGAAGTGTTGAACAAAGCCTCCGCCTATCTGCTGGGGGACAAGGCGCAGATTCTCCGTGAAGTAGTACGGATCGTAATGGCTGTTGACGTCGAGTCCGGTACAGAAAGGCTCTCGGCGCTCGGCGTTGATCCAAAATACATCCCGGCGAACTTGAACGTCCCCTCCGGCCCATCTTGGGCGCGACTCATTTTGTGGTTGCTCAAGCTTGGAGAGGCGCTGCCCGCACCAGCCATCCCCGATGTGGCGGACTTCTATATCGCCTGGTCATTTGGGACCCTTGGTCAAGATCCTCTTACGCCCATGTTGGTGCGGTGGCTGTATCGCTGGCTCATGGAAATCGACAGAGCGCCGACCGAAAATCGCCGCGCATTTGGGGGAGCGCTTGCGGGACAACTTGGTTCATTAGCAGAAAATCTTCAGACAGGATTTCTCGCGTTCTGCAACCGTTCTCCGAAACTCGCGGCCGATTACTTGCAATGGCTAAGAACTCGCGAACACGGCGCCGAAGCGCTGCGCCGAATTCTTAAATTCCGAGGCGCGCTTGCTCAAGCCGTGCCGAAAGAACTCGCAGAGATCACAGCCGAAGCCCTTATTCCAAAAAACGAAGACGAAGATGAGGACCGCAACATTCCGTTCCGGGATGCCTTCGAATATCACGACTCGGATTTCGTTCCGGCATCGCCGTCGCAGGGACCGTTCCTGGAGCTGCTCACCCACTCGCCGGAGCACGGCTTAAAGCTGATTCGACAATTGATCGACCACGCGATCTCGTTCAAGAGTGGAGGAAGGCCCTTCGGCGATAACGCCATACGGATGCGTTTTCTGGATGGTAGCGAAAGAACATTTCCTTGGATTCTATCCTACAATTGGTCTCGCGATGTTGGTTCCGGTCCTTTAATTACGACTTGTGCGCTGATGGCTCTGGAAGCGTGGGGACATCGTCGAATTGAAGCCGGAGAGCCGATCGACAAAGTAAGCCTCGATGTTCTCGACGGAGAGAACGCACCAGCAGCGTACTTGTTAGTCACCGTTGATTTGCTCCTTTCGCACTGGCCGAACTCGCATATGGCGGCGATACCATTCCTCGGATGCCCGGAACTCTTGTGCCTTGATCGTCACAGAACAATTAACGACAACATGGAATTTCCCGATGTTTTCGGCCTCAAGGCTCTTCAAAAAGAACCCATCGGCCAAGCGAGTCTCAGTAGCTTAAAGGCGCGGCCGTCTCGAAGCCGCATGCTCGATGGATTACTACCGCACTACGCACTAAATGAAACCCCCGAGAACCGGGATGCGCTGGCTGAGTTGTTGCGTAAGGCAGCCTCTCGACTAGGGCCGCCGAAACAGCAGTCGGATTTGGGAGATCCCGAATTCATGGTTGTTCACGCCCTCAACCTGATCGATCCGAATAACTGGCAGAAGAAAGGTTTTCAAACTGAAAACGGTCTCGCGGACGGGTGGGAATACGTTCCAACTGAGGAGGAAGCCCGCCACCTCAAACCTTTACAGGATGCGAGCCTTCAGCGGCAAGCCGATGCTGCCATGGAAGCAAGTATCAGGGCGGCCCAGAATAATCCGAGCCAATCGTCACAGGAGTTCGCCACCGCAGCGATTGAGTGGGCGCAAAAACAGCCGATTAAGATTGGTACTGACGATGGGGATGACAGGCAGCACTCGATGCGGCATGAGGTCATTGTCACTGCAGCGATGATCGCAGTTCGTGACGGAGGAGCTGAGCTCATCGCAACTCACAAAAGTTGGATTCGCGACACCCTCGTCCATGCCTTAGACAGCAAGGAAGATGCCGTCCACAGGGTGAGAAGTGGCTTGCAGTTTAATCCAGTCGCCATTGCATTCGCGGGAATGGTGCTGCTGTTGAAGAATCGCTTTGATGTTGCAGACGTCCGCGCGCTTCTCGATAGCGCGGGCAACGACAATCCTGCCGCCGCTCATGGCTTTTCCGCTACGGCTGGGTTGCTCGCTGAGATCGATGAGCGCTTACCACGTGCAGTGCTCCGCTGTGCTTTGGCAGCGCGCAACCATCCTCGCCGGATCTGGAGGATGCCAGAAAGCGAATATCTCTCATTGCTAAAAATTTACAGCCAGGAAGTGGCGAAAGTGATCGAGGCCGAGTTGGCCTGGTTACAGGGCCAACAAGCCGAACCTCAGTGGCCGGAGTTTACGCCGACTCCGGCGCGACCTCGTAGACGGTCTATTTCAAGTCGAAGCCAGAAGAAATCCCTTGAAGAGCCCCAGCCACAGAATGTTTATGTAGATCATCAAGGCGCGGCATTGTGGCTGGGTGGCTCTGCAGTTTTGTTTGACGTTACCAGACGGCCTTGGTTGCGGGACATCGTCAAAACATACGGTCCCTGGACTTATTCGGCGAACGGATCGGAACTGGAGGAGGATGAAGACACCGATCGAGGTCCCACGGAATGGAATAGTGCCTTTTTCAAACTGTTGGCGTATTCGCTACCTGGGCTGACGACGGCACAAATTGACGGGATGGCAGTCACTCCAATTGCCAGCCTGCCAGACAGAAGCGCCTTTGATGTCATTACCTCATTTTTGAGAGACGTGGACGCGGTGTACTTCAACGATCACGCATTGGACGATGCTCAAGCAGTGCATGTCCGATCCGCCCTTGCAGCGAAAATAATGAAGACCAGGGCTTGGGCGCGTCACGTTCGAGATCGATCAACATCTACTGAGATCCACTTTGGGCCAGCAATAGCCATCGTTCTGTTCAACGATTACTGGAGCTTCCAGCCGCCAAAATGCTACCTTTTCGCGAAAGCAATCGATCGCGTTGATCCATTTCTGCCTTTACTGAAAGAAATCGCGGAAGGCGGACAATTCTTTCTTGCGGTTATCTCCTTGCTTAACCTTCTGGAAGTTGCACCGCGAGCCGCTCATTTACCACTGATCGTTGCGGCCGGAAAAACTTGGCTGACCGCGTTTCGGGATGACAAAAGTTTCTGGATTGAGCAGGGTATCGGACGAAGACTGTGCTCACTAATGCAGGCGATCTTTTCGCTCGATTCCAAAACGTTCGAAACGAATGCGGAACTGAAGAAAGACATCGAGTCGTTTCTGGGCAGCCTAGTTCCGATGGGTATTCCAGAAGCTCGCCGTCTCGAAGAAAGTCTTCTTACAGTTTAAAAAGTTCATTCGAAAACTGTCTAGAAGCGGCGATTTTCGTCCTTGCGAGGATGTACGCCGACCCATAACGGTCTTCGCTTATCTCAGACGGCAACAAGAGCCCAAACGCCTGGAGACGATTCTCGGAACTGCCCACTCGTGAGCAGCACCCGTCGCAAGTACGCTCCGAAATTCCGAGCGCGTGTGCTGTAACCGGCCGCGCGTATTCGCTGCTCGATCTCAGCGAGTGTCAGGGGTGATTTCGCTGCGAGACACACTGCACGCGCGTGCATCAACGCCGACCGCCTTTTTGCTGGGGGAAGCGAGTCCTGAAGCCGCTTGAAAGCGTCAGCCTCCGTCTTGTTTGCCTCTGCCAACTGCATTGCGACATCCGATATTGCCTGAAGCACAGGTGGAGTAGCGGTTTCCTTAAGCCAACTCCAGAGTGCTGAAAGCTTCGCGCGCGACTTGGGATGTGCGAATGCGATAATGCCTGCTCCAATAATCGCAACCTGAATGGCCGGATGAAGATCATCGAACCATCCCAGAAGTCTCTTCACGCCTTGACATGCCGCGCTGATGGCTTCGAAGCTGAGGGTCACAGTAAACGTAGAACCCATCATCACAGCTATCCGCACGCTGCTCGATCTAGCATATTCCTGCGCACTTCCATCAATCAGAACGCTTATGACAGGTGCTTGCATTTGGCGGTAGTGACGATCTTGTGAGTAGATGGGCAGGCCAAGCTCGTTGGCAGCAGCGATGTATGGCAGATCATCTGCATCGACGATTTCAGCCTCGTGCAGCAAAGGTTGCCGCTTCGGCGAATAAAAGTGAAGGAGCTTCCGAAAATCCAGCCATTCACGCCACACATCCTCGATGTCGACTCGTGTCTCGTTCGCGATGTCGCCCAAATGTTCCTCAATCTCGGCTTCAAGAAATGTCGGCGCGAAAGGGACGATGACACCCGACACGATGGCCTCATGTAATCCAGTGCGGGCCTCGGCTTTCTTGCGTCGGCCCGCCCGCCACCGAAGTTCTTCTTGAACCACATGCGCGTCAACGACAATGCCGATGCGAACAACATTTTTCAGAAGCGGCGCAAAAGCGGGAATTCCTGCAGCCAACGCGATTAATTGAGTCAGAGAATCGGAGCGTACCAGCGCCCCAATGCGAAACCTCTCCTGGTCTGGGCCGTTAGTGGATGTTGTGGGTTCCATCTTGACGCGAGTTCATTATGAAGATTTTTCGTCGATTTTGGAACTAGCTGCACGACGGTAAGACTTTCCTTGAGATATAGAACGAGTGTGTCATACGCTTCGAAAGAACGGCACTGGTCTAAATCGCGCTTCACAAGCAAGAGCAAAGGCCGGAAATATCCGCATAAGACGCGATGCCATATTTGGCTCTCAGGCCAGTCTCGTCTAACGCGCGCGACCAAAATCGCTCAACTACAGCAGCGTTGCAGTATGGAATAGCTAGAGCAAGATGTCCGATGTCGCTGAAATCGTTTCCGTCTACTCTGCGCGACCACTGCCTGTCTCGATAAATCGTCAGCTCGCAATCGACATCTAAGGATGGGACCCACGACCAGAATTCCAGCAGCCGAGGAAGACCGAGAGCCATGAACTCTTGGAATGATCGCCCCGAGGCGCTCAGTGCATTCGTGATTTGTTGCTGGAACTGCACGGTGTATTGCGCGTATTGCGCACGCCTGTGCACTTCTTTTGAAGCAGGCTTGCGTTTGTCTCTGAGATCTTCAGCGGCAGCCGCATCTAAGCTATTCAGTTGAGCGATATTCTTGTTTTGTACGAGACGATTGGCTTCATTCTCACGCGTAAGTAGATCGAAGAGCGCACCCGGCGCCTGCGCCAGCAAATCAAGAACCTCAAAATTGACGTTCGGCGCAGCATCTTCGAGTAATCGACGGGCACTCGGGGCGATGCCAAACAGGAATCCACGCCCAAATACCGCAAGTTCTGCAGTAGCAGGCGTCGAGAAGGTGCGGGCCAAGGCCGCAGAAAGTTCAAACCGAACAACTTCAGACCACGGCGCAACAAACCAACCGCGAGAATAGAGCTCGAATACTTCTGCTAAACGGCGGCGAGCGTTGTGCTCGCCTTTTCGTAGCAGTTCGATCAAGTGAAGGACACTGAGCGGCAATCTCACCTCGTCTCGCTCAACTTTGGCAAGTAGTCGCTTCGCAACGCCTCGATGTTTCTCCTGGTGCGGCTTACCCCAGAAATCCTTGGCGAGATAAATCCAGTGATTCTGGTCCAGGAAAACGTAGGCAGGATCGGCCATGTCGATGTTGCAGCCCGAACTTTGATTGTAGCGCCAGGAGGAATAGAACCTTCAACCCTGCTGACTAGGAGTCAACACGCACGTTCAAAACAGGAAGCCTGACCTAATTTCGTTGGCGGCTGACTGTCGGTCAGCCGCCAGAGCACCCTTTGGCCCTGGGTTGCTGTACGGTCGTGTGCTTAATATGGGCAGGTTCCGCTCACTGCAAGAAAGATCGGCCTGATACATTCCCAGTGTTCTGGGATCCGGAATAGTATGTTTGCCAGAAGATTGTGCGAAAAATCATCCATGTGGACATGGACGCGTTTTATGCTTCGGTCGAGCAGCGCGATGATCCGCAACTGCGCGGCAAGCCCGTGATCGTTGCCTGGCTGGGCAAACGCTCTGTTGTCTGCGCTGCTTCCTATGAGGCCAGGAGTTTCGGCGTGCGCTCGGCCATGCCAGCAGTGCGAGCGGAACGCTTGTGCCCCGATGCAATCTTCGTACCCCCGGATTTCACACGCTATCGGGCCGTCTCGCATAGCGTGCGGGAGATCTTCAAGCTTCATACAGACATGATAGAGCCACTGTCGCTAGACGAAGCGTATTTGGACGTCACCGCGAACAAGACGGGCTTGTCGACTGCTACCCTTGTGGCACGCACGATCCGCGAGCAAATCCGACAGGAATTGAATCTGACAGCCTCTGCCGGCGTAGCGCCAAACAAGTTCTTAGCAAAGCTAGCCTCTGACTGGCGCAAACCTGATGGTCTCTTCGTCATCAAGCCTGAGAATATCGACGGGTTTCTGCTGCCACTGCCGGTTGGACGTCTGCCTGGTGTGGGCAAAGTTACGGGAGAGAAGCTGGCGAAACTTGGAGTACAGACAGTTGGTGATCTGCGGGCGCTGGACTTGTCCGTGCTCGAACACCAGTTTGGCCGCTATGGTCTCCGCCTGCACGAGCTCGCCTGCGGTATCGACGATAGCGCAGTCGTGCCGGACCGGCCTACGCAATCGATCTCCGTCGAGGATACTTTTGAGCACGACATGCCGTTGGTAGAAACCGAGGCGATGATCCAACGCCTCGCAGAAAAGCTTTGGTCTGCCTCGCGCAAAGAATCACGGATAGCACGTACGGTGGTTCTCAAAATGAAGACAAGCGAGTTCAAGATTCTTACCCGCAGCCACACGCCTTGCTCTCCTCCCTCCTCCTGCGAGGAATTGACGGACATCGCCCTGAAGCTGCGAGAACGGGTGGACCTGGGTCCACAACAACGTTATCGGCTAGTTGGTGTTGGTTTGAGTAACTTTAGGGAGCCCGAAGAGACTGCTGCGCAACCGGCCCTTTTCGAGTAGCACGAATATGGAAACTATCCCCTTCTCGGTGCAGAAATCTACTACGACAAAATTTCCTCCCAGCTGAGGAAGCCAACCAAGAAGATCTCCTCGAAGTGTTGCAACGCAATCACGACATCACACCGTACCGGTAAGAGCATCATCGCTGGCATTGTCAGCCCACTTCGCCTCACAAAAACACAGCGAGTGAGTAGCCCCGCGAGTCTTTTCCTGCGCACGTCTTGAACTGATAAAGCATCACCATCGCGCTCGAGCGCAGCTTTCGACGCGGTACGGGTTGAGGTACGGGTCTGCTATTCCTTTCACCGTCTTTCAACGACTTACAGTGCCACCCACCTCTTCTAAGTCGTTGTAAATACGTACCGCTTCAGTTGTGAAAGGGCGATGTCCTAGGCCAGGCTAGACGACGGGGACTTTGCTGCTCTGTGGGGCAGCTGTTTCGGAGAGCTGCAGCTCTTTTCTGAACTTTTGTTCTGAACTGCCGTTTGTTCTGAAGAGCCCTTCTAAACTGCTTTTCTATGCCAATTTAACGATGGTAGCAGTGGGTCTGGCGAGTGTCAAAGACGGGCGCTTGGGCCAAATTGAGAGCTGAGTTTCGCCCAGCGATGTGGGCTGCCGATTCATTGAGCCGCTCGGAGCAAGGGTCGGACGCAACAAGCGAGAGTTTCAAGATGGAGGCGCCGATCCGATATACGATTATCGCGCCAAGGTTCATTCGGAGGTTCGGGTGGGAGCGGAATCGTGTTTGATGCCCGGATTCAGCAGCTAACCGCAGTGCTGGGCAAGCCATCACGAGCACATGCGTGGCGGACATCACAACTTGCTCGCAGGAATTGGTGGACCTGATTCTCTCCACGACCAGCGCCCACTCGTTCAACTTCATCTTGCCGGAGGTTGGCTCGGGACAACACACGATCACCGTCCAAGCGCGTCTTGACGCGGGCAACATTTGCTACAACAACAGCGGCGCAATCACCACTTTGCGAAGACCGCTCGTGATTAGGGCTTTATCCAAATAGGGAGTAGTATGAAAACAAGTCGCAGAATGGAGTTGTATGTCCCGCAACGGTGGTGCGCAGTGGAAAGACTTGGCCGTAGCGGCATGTGAAGAGCGCGATCCTCAGCAGATTACCGATCTTATCGAACAGCTCGACCGCGACCTCGCTGAAACCCAGAAGAACGCTGCTGCCAAGGAGCGATAGGCCGGCAGCGACTCGTGAGCGAAAGCTCTGGCTGGCAGCGCAAGACCTCAACTCTTGACCTCGAAGACACGCCCGACTGATTGCGCCTTCGCGATTGAGAATCACGGGATAAGAAGGAGCAATTCATGTCCGGAATTAATGGCGACAAGTCCAGATTTCATCGGGAGCGCAAAGCTAAGATCGCGCGTCGTGCTCGAAATCGAAAGAATTTCAAGAATTTGAAAGTGCAAACTACCTCAGCAGTATCCACATCTGGAACGGCGCCGAAAGCGGTGACCGCATGAGCGCTCCTACCCTGAACTGGTCGGTTTTGAATCCCACAGCCGCTCCCCCGAAGAAAAAGCGAGTGCTTCTGGTGGATACGTCTCGGACCAAGCGCGACCTCCGCTCTGAAACAATGCGAAAACTTGGCGTCGATGTTGATTGCGCCGCCGACATCACCGAAGCGCGTTGCTGGTGGCGGGCTGACCTGTACGATCTGGTGCTCATCAGCGCTGAAAGCACCGTGCCACGAGACCGATTCTGTGACGATGTCCGCAACGCGACGCCGCCCCAGCAGATCATGTTCTTGGTAGGCAAGCCTGAGTACCTGGCTACTTCGCCGAATCCGGGCGTGGAATTGCCGGCCGAAAAAGGGGCCGAGCCCGCCCTGTGGAGCGACGTAAAAGCTGCACTCGCTGCCAATCCCTTGGAAGGGACTGCTCAACGCTGGGGAATTCTGGAGGCGTGCCGCCGAATTTCGGCTGTCCGGTCCGTGTCTGAGGCGCGATCCAAGGCAATCCGAAACCGGCCTGCGCCGCCGCGTGATTCTGAAATATCACAATCGAGACGCACAGATGAATTTGAAATTCTTGCTCAATCAGTAATGGAGAAGGCACAATGAAGAACCTTTACGTTGGGAATTTGCCGCATAGCACTACCGAAGTAGAGTTACGCCAACTTTTCGAGCCACACGGACAGGTTGAAAGAGTTAGCATGGTTACAGACCGCGAAACTGGCCGCTCGCGGGGCTTCGCGTTTGTTGAAATGACGGATGCGGGTGAGGCCGAGAAGGCTATCGCAGCACTGAACGGAACGGAACTTGGGGGACGTGCCTTGAAGATCAACGAGGCAAAACCCAAGACAGACCGGCCGCGCAGTGGACCGGGACAAGGATTTGGCCGCGGAGGCGGGCGCCAAGGAGGTGGCGGAGGGCGTGATGACTATCATGGCCACGCGCGTCAACCACGCGAGCCTCGGTGGTAGCCTTTTCAAGAATTTCAGCTCCGGATATCGACTTGCCAACTATGAAAAAGAACTAAAGAACTAGGGGGATAGTAATGCCACGAGGCCGATCAACATTCAATAAGCGCCAAAAAGAACAAGCACGGCAGCAGAAACAGCGAGAGAAGGCCGAGCGTAGAACTCAACGCAAGGAAGAAAAGCCCGAGGTCGCGGTGGATGAAATGGATGAGTTACGGAAACACGCGGAAGCCCAAGCCGCATTGTTTCGCATTGGCTCGGATGAGCACAACTGATTTCTACCGCTGAACCAGACATTAGAGGTCTTCCAAAGTTAGATTACTTGCGAATTTCTTTGCGTCCTTTGCGGTCTAGGATTTTTCCGCCGTGCAAAATCCAAATCTTCAACCGCAAAGTTCGCAAAGGTCCGCAAAGGTCGCAAAGAAAAGCTTTGTGTCACAACTGGCCGTTTCTTCAAACTGGCCGTTTCTTTCATTGCTTCTCTAACCAGCTTGCGCTAGGCTAATTTCGCTCTCACGGTTCTTCCCTTCCTTTCCAATCCAGCGGTTCAAACTGAGCTAAGCCTGCATAGCAGATACAGGGCGCTGGGTTTGGGACGACTTACCCACAAGATATGGTGTTTTATTACTTGACCCCGGTGCGATTTCGTCGGTACAGTAGCTCTAATTTGTGCCCCGCCCTATCCAGCCTGGGACGGCTTCGCGGCAAGCGAACTGGCGGAGGAACCTGCTTGGTAAACCCGTCCTATGAAGGTTGCCCTCTACATGTACATGCGGAGAGAGCAAGACTTTCAGCCTCTGCTAGACAGCATCCCAAGCGTGTGCTGGCTCGACGAGGCGTCGTTCCTGTAAGAAGCCTGCGCATCTCGAAAGACGAACAGCCTGCGTCAACAAGGAGTGCAAGTTGCTCAAACTGAAAAAGCTACAGATCCTCGGATTTAAGTCGTTTTGCGACCGCACTGAGCTTAAATTTCACGGTGATGGCATTGCGGCCATCATCGGTCCGAACGGGTGCGGGAAGTCGAATATTGCCGACGCTATTTCCTGGGTACTGGGCGAGCAGTCGGCCAAAACCCTGCGCGGGTCCCGCATGGAGGACGTCATCTTTGCTGGGACGCGCGACCGCAAGCCGACAGGTATGGCCGAGGTCTCGCTGGCGTTGATTAATCCCGAAGTGTATGAGGGCGCGGACAAGAATGATCCGACTGAACTTGATCTACGGGAGGAAATGCCTGCCGAGGACTGGGACGAGGCTGAGATTCGCGCCCGATCAGCGGAAGAAGTGGAGCGCGCGACCGAAGACGCACAGCCTGGGAAGACCGAAGAAATCGAAGTTCCGAGGTGGAAGATCAACACGATCGCAGGGGCGTTTCCGGATGACGAGCCGATCTTTGCGATGCCATCGAATGTCGTGCCAATCGCGCCTGCCGCATCCCACGGGACAAGTGCGCCGCAGGTGGTCCTCAAAATCCGCCGGCGCAAGTTTAACCAGCAGCAGTTTCGTGCCGGGGAAATCATTGTCACGCGGCGTTTGTTCCGCTCTGGCGATAGCGAGTATTTGCTGAATGGAAAACTGTGCCGCCTGCGCGATATTCAAGAGCTCTTCATGGGCACCGGGCTTGGGCCAGAATCCTATGCACTGATCGAGCAGGGGCGGATTGGGCAAATCTTGAGCAGCCGACCGACTGACCGTCGCGCGATTATCGAAGAAGCGGCGGGAATTACGAAATTCAAAACTAAGAAGCGCTTGGCTGAGGCGCGCCTCGAAGACGCTAAACAGAACCTCTCGCGCGTCAATGACATCTTCGAAGAAGTCACGCGCCAGATGAACTCGCTGAAGCGGCAAGCGTCCAAGGCGGAACGTTACGCACGGCTGCGAGACGAGATGCGTGCGAAGCTCCGGCTGGTGCTGGCCAGCAAATTTGCGGAGTTCGATCTGCAGGGCTCGGAGCTGGACGCCCAAATTACTGCCATTTCCCAGGAAATGCGGCAACAAGCCGATGCTGTCCAGGAACTGGAAACTGAACTGGCGGAGCGCACGCAGCGTGGGTACTCGATCGAGACGGAAATCCGCGACCACAGCGGGCGCTTAAGCGATATCAAGCTCGAAGTGGATCGCAGTCAGGCCCAGCGGCGGCACAATGAAGAACGTTGCAACGAACTCACGGTTCGGAGCGCTTCTTCGGAAGCGGAGCTCGCGCAAGCGCGAATCCGGCTAGCCGCGCTCGAGGAAGAACTGAATTCGAACCAGCAATCCTTGGACTCGGCGGCAGCGGACCTGGCCCTGGCACAGCAGGAACTCGAAGCCAGTCAGCTGCAGGCGACGACGGCGGCGGGTGCGCTCACTGAACTGGAACAACAGCAGGAGCAGTCACGCGCCGCAATTCTGGAATCCGTAGCTTCCCTTTCCAACTTGCGCAACCAGCTTACGCAAGCCGAAGAGCGCATGGCGGCGGCGGACCGTGAAGCACAGCGCCTGCAGGCGGAGATGGCTGCGGCGCGAGCGCAAGCTGAAACGTTCGGCGGAGAGCGCGGTCAGCTGGCTATCGAATTTGAATCGGCATCGCAACGAATTTCTTCGCTTGCGGACGAAATCGCCCAAACCCGCGAACTGCTTGACCTCAAGCGGCGTCAGGAGACAGAAGGCAAGAACCATCTGGATGGCTTGCGCGCCGAGTATGCGTCGGCGTTGGGCAAAAGGGGATCGCTCGAAGCGGTCATTGCAGAACACGGCTATTCGACCGAATCGGTTCGCAGATTGTTCCAGTCGGGGTCACTGCGGGGCGGGCTTGCCCCGGTGGGCGTGTTGGCGGACTTCCTGGAAGTTGAGCCGCGGTATGAGGCCGTAGTCGAAGACTTTCTGCGGGATGAGCTGAACTACATCGTAGTGAAATCCTGGGACGCGGCTGATGAAGGGCTGCGCTTGCTGCGCTCAGACGTTGATGGCCGCGCCACGTTCCTGGTGCATCCCGAAGATTCGCAGGCGCGCTTTTCATTTTCCGTGCCGGATGGGCCTCCCGCGCCTCCGAACGAGTCTATCGTTCCGCTGAAGCATACGATTCGCGTGCTCGATGGCTTTGGCAAGTCCCTGGAAGTAATTCTGCCGAAGCTGCGCGATGGTTACATCGTGCCTGACCCGACTTTTGCTCGCGATCTGGCGCTTGAGAATCCCGATGCGTTTTTTCTCTCGAAGAGTGGCGAGTGCTTTCACAATGTGACGGTCACTGGCGGCAAGCAGCGCGCAGAAGGACCGCTCTCAATGAAGCGCGAGCTGCGCGATGTGATGCGCCTTCTGGGAGAACTGGAAGAAGCGCTTCGGCATGAAGAGACTCGCGTTCTGCATCTGGGACACGAAATCAAAGACCTGACCTCGCGGTTGGAGCGGCTGGAAGCGGAGAAGCGCGATTCCGAAAAGGAAGCGATGACGTCGGGGCATGCGCTCCGGCAGATTGATTCCGAAATGGCGCGAGTACGCGAGCGCTGCGAGATATGCGAACGCGAGCTCGCGCGCCTGGCGGCGGAACGTTTAGCGCAAGAAAATCTCGTTACTGAGCGTCAAGCAGAAATAGCAACCGTTGAGAACAGACGTATGCAGCTCGAACAGCTTGCCACGGCTGCCCATGAGCAGCTGGCGTTATTGCGCGCAAACCGTGATCTTGCAGCAAATGCCGTATCTGAACGGAAGGCGCGGGCTGCGACTCTCGAAGAGCGGCATCGTTCCGCTGCATCGGTGCTGCAACGGATCGAACAATTGGTTGCGGAGATGCAAGCTCGAGTCAGTTCCCTGCTGTCGCAGATCGATAGTGCGGCGGCCGAGAAGTCCCAGCGCGAGATGGAGAACTTGGAGATTGCTGGCAGGCTGGTGGACCTGGACGCGGAACGAAATGCCGGTGAAGTTCGCGCTGGGCTGCTGCAGTTCGAGTCCGAGCAGGTGCGGACGCGGTTGGCTGAAATAGATGCGCTACTACGCGAAGCGCGCCGATCGCTGGATATCTCGCGTGATTGCAAGGCCGAGCTTTCCACTGCCGCCGTAAAGCTGCAATCGGACGCAGAATACCTGGCGCAAACGTGCATTAACGAATTGAGCGTGCCGCGTGTCGAGTTGATGGCCGACTCTACCTTGCCTCGCGTTTCTGGCGAGGAGCTCGCCGCCGAAGAGCAAGCCTGCCAGGAGATGCGTACTCGGCTCGATGCCATGGGTCCGGTGAACATGATGGCGCTGGAGGAATACAAGGAAACAGCTGAGCGGCAGGCGTTCCTCGAAACGCAAAGGAAAGACTTGCTGGATTCAATCGAGAATACGCAAGCAACGATTAAGGAGATCGATACCTTCTCGCGGCAGAAGTTCGAAGAGGCATTCAATAAGATCAATGAGAATTTCCAGCTTACCTTCCGCAAGCTGTTTGGCGGCGGAACGGGGATGATGCGCCTGACTGATGAGGAAAATAGCGCCGAGAGCGGCATTGATGTGGTGGCTTCGCCTCCAGGCAAGCGGTTGCAAAATGTGCTGCTGCTCTCCGGCGGCGAGAAAGCCATGACCGCACTGGCGCTGTTGGTCGGAATTTTCCAATATCAACCCAGCCCGTTCTGCATACTGGACGAAGTCGACGCGCCGCTCGATGAAGCCAACATCGGACGCTTTACCGAACTGGTCAAAGAGATGAGCGTGCAGACGCAATTCGTGCTCATCACGCATAGCAAGAAGACGATGAGCATTGCGCCGGTGCTGTATGGGGTGACGATGCAGGAGCCGGGCGTATCGAAACTGGTTTCGGTGCGGCTTGGAGCTACGGCTTAACTGCTAAGGGTTTTGCAGCTACCCGATGCGAACATTGCTAAAGATGTTCCTGTTCTGTATCGGATTTCTCGTTTTCTTTGTGGCGGCATGCCTTGTTTGGTTTTTCCATTACTCGCGCGACCTGCCAGATGCATTCTTACTCGCTCAATTCGCGCCGCCTACAGCTACTCAGGCAATAGATCCATGCCTAAAGACCGCGTCTGTCGCAATTCCCTATGATTCGATCGGAGACAATCTCAGGAAAGCGCTTAGTGCTGCCGAGATGAGTGAAAACGATCCCGGCGTGCTCAAGGCAACATATCGGGCATTCATGGATCGGGAGCATCCGTATAGAACCATATTGTCTTGGCAGATCAGTCGCACGATATTCTGTAGACCCTCGAGGCCACTGCAAAGTGACATCGCGGAACTTCGCACGGCAGCCCAACTGGAGCGGCGCTATTCGCGCCGAGACCTGTTCACGATATTCGCAAACCGCGCCTATTTTGGCGAGAATCTGCTTGGAGTTCGGGACGCGTCGCAGCATTACTTCCGCAAGGACCCCAACCAGCTCAGTATTGCAGAAGCGGCGCTCGTTGCCGGGATCATCCGGTCTCCCTCTTTTTACTCCCCAGTCAGGCATCCGGATCGTGCTCTGCAAAGAAGAAATGAAGTCATTGACTTAATAGTGGCCTATGGCAGCGTCAGTTTGGCTGAAGGTGAGGGCGCGAAAGCCGCAGGTTTGGGAGTAGCAACCGCCGACGCGAAGAGTGACCACTAGGAATTTCTTGCAACGTCCCTGTCGCGCTATCAGTGAAGCTCACTGGACTGCGAAGATCATTCGCTTTGCTAACCCGTCCTCTCGCTTCGGATGAATGTGCGGAAGGACAGGGCGAGCGTAGCTCGCCCGCCCGGACGAGGGCGTTCGGGCCTACACGGACAATTTCAGCTCTGAGAATAATTTCCCTTCGATAGATTCATTTCATTTTTCCACAACCACATTCGTGGAACCATTTGCTGGAAGCGGCATCCAGGGCAACGCTCTTTGTCAATTCCATTTCGGTGGAAAACGGAGAAGCTCGAAATCGGCTATCATCTCTGCCGTTGACAAAAATTTCTGAACGGCTAGAATACGCGACGATTTCTACATCTAAAATTTCTGCATGACTACTGAGACTCTCGATCCCGTCCTATTACAGACTGACTTCCCGGACCTGGAGCTGTTTGCCAGCGGCAAGGTGCGCGATGTGTATCAGGTGGGTAGCGACCATCTGCTCTTTGTAGCTACCGACCGGATCTCGGCTTTCGATTACGTGCTCGCCACCGGCATTCCACATAAGGGCCGGGTACTCACGCAAATTTCTCGTTTCTGGTTCGACTTCCTCGAGGACGTGGTGCCCAACCACGTGGTCACTGCGGACGTGGCACGCTATCCGACGGAGGTGCAGAAATACAGCGACCAGCTCCGTGGCCGCTCAATGCTGGTCAGACGGGCGGAGATGTTCCCGGTCGAATGCGTGGTGCGTGGATATTTGTCAGGTTCCGGGTGGAAGGAATACAAAGCGACCGGCCGCGTTTGTGGGATTCAACTTCCTTCCGGGCTTCGCGAATCCGATGAACTGCCGGAGCCGATCTTTACTCCTGCGACTAAGGCAACGACTGGCCACGATGAGAACATTTCGTTTGAACACATGACGAAGCTGGTCGATCCCGCAGATGCCCGACAGCTACGCGATCTCAGCTTGCAAATCTATAGCCAGGCGGCGGCCTATGCCCGGCAAAAGGGAATCATCATCGCGGATACGAAGTTCGAGTTCGGACGGACAGCAGCTGGGATAACCATTGCTGACGAAGTCCTTACGCCGGATTCGTCGCGCTTCTGGCCAGCGGACAAGTATTCACCCGGCATGTCGCAGCAGTCTTACGACAAACAATATGTGCGCGACTACCTGGAAGAGATTCGCTGGAACAAACGGCCTCCTGCGCCTGCGCTTCCCGCGGACGTGGCGCGCAGCACGAGCGACAAATACGTCGAGGCGTATCGGCGGCTTACGGGACGTGAGTTGGATGTGTAGGACCGGCGCAAGGGGAGAGGGCGCCGCGTGAACATTGCCGACTGGATTATTTTGCTGGTTGTCCTGGTTTCGGTGATTCAGGCGGCGAGCTCGGGGTTTTTTCAGGAGGCGTTTGGCATTGCTGGGCTGGTGTTCGGATACTTGATTGCCGCGTGGCAGTATCAGCGGCTGGCTGGGCACTTTGCCGCGTATATCAGTTCGCGTTGGTTGGGAGAGATTGTTGCATTCCTGGCAATCCTCCTTGGAGTGATGATCCTTGCCGGAATTCTAGGCAGGATCGTTCGATGGATTGTAAAAGAAGCGGGGCTGAACGTAGTGGACCGTTTCTTCGGAGCAGCGCTGGGCCTGGTGCGGGGATGCTTGTTAATTGCGATCGTCCTGGTAGGGATGACCGCGTTTACACCGACTTCGCGCTGGCTTCAGGGATCGAGTCTCGCTCCGTATTTTTTGGTTGTGGGACGTGCAGCAATATGGGTTGCGCCTAGCGAATTGCGGGCCGAGTTCTATAAAGGGTTGGCATACGTGCGGCAGGCGCAGGCGGCGGGTCGTTCTTCAGGGAAATAGCCGGGTGCTTTTCCCAATCTTATAAGGCTGTAACAGCGAAAGAGAGAGATCTCGTGAAAGACCAACTTGAAGCACTCGTCCAGCAGATGTACAAAAGCAATATTCTCTACTCGGAAGCGGTACGCGAATTCAAGCGGCGCTTCGTTACAACCGTGCTCGAAGAAAATAAGGGGAACCAGTGCCGCGCCGCGCGCGAGCTGGGCATGCACCGCAATACGTTGAGCCGGACGGTAAGCGAGTTGAAGATTGATGTGCGCCAGTTCCGTGAAGGCGGCAAACGCCTGCCTCGGAGCACACGGCCAGCAGCATACGAGCGAAAGCTGGCACGATAACCTGCGCCGACACAGAAAAAACGGCAGCTAGTCCGCTGCCGTTTTTTGAACTCCCAATCACACGATTGCAATCATTGTTGCTTAGTTGTCGGCCGCCGACGTGTCGGCGTCTTCTTAGCCGGCGTAGTCGCCTTAGGCCTGAGCAGCTTTCCGTTCTCCATATTCATCATGAACGGGGTGGCGGTGTAGGTTGTTGGAGTGCCCTCGAAATCCAGAGTGTCGCCTGCTTTCGGCATGAGGCGCGGAGGAATCGGGCCAGACATAGTGAGGGTGATATCGGGCCGTTTCTGCTCGATATCATCTTCACTGGCTGCGATATGCACTTCAGTGGGGCTGGTGGCTTCGAGAACTGTTCCTTCCATTTGCAGGGGCACGCTCTTGATCACGTTCCAGACTTTATTCTGGTCATCTGGTGGGCCCGCCGAAAGCACCAACTCCCATTCGCCGAAACTCAATTGCTTGATGTCGGCATCAGTTTTTCCCTTCACTATATCTGCGGCCTGCTGGGCCGGAGTCGGAGGAACATACTTCGTGATGTTGAATCCCTGAGGAGGAACTGGGTTCGCTGCGGCAGCAGCCTGCACGTCGCTCCAGCCTTCCTCAGAGCCGTGGTAGTTCTTGTAGGCCTTCCGCCCATAAGAGTCGATCTGCTGGGCGCCGGCGGAGCCCGCAGCCAGATGAGCAGCACGGGCGATAAAAAATAATCCATCAAGGCTGTCGGGAGGATTGGCAGTCAGGTAGGCCAAGGCGAGAGGATAGACATTCTGGAGATCATTGGGCTCCGCTTCTACCGCCGCTCTGAGATACAGCTGGGCATGCTGATAATCTTTGTTCTGTAAACCAGCAAATCCGCATCCGCCGTTGAAAATAATCGCGACCTGCTTTTTCAGCTTGTCGAAATCGGCGTCGGACATTCCTGCGGGCTTCTGGTTGGCTTTTAATGCGTCCAACCCCTTGGTGCAGTATGTTTGCAGATCAGCGAGGTTCTGCTGGGGATTCTGACCAGCAGAAACGCTTTGGCGGGCGAGGAAAGTGAGCAGCGCGAGGGCCCGCAGGTTGTTGGGGTCAGCGGTCAACAACCGCTTGGCCGCATCCACGACTTTGGCTTGATTACCCGCTTGCTGGTATGTCCCCATCAGCAATTCCAGCGCCGTCGTCTTCATTACGCTGTTTGGGTATTGGGTCAAAAAGGCCTCGAGGGCGCTGACTTTGGCAGTGGGATCCTGCTGCTGCATGGCTCCCACGTAGGCGTTGTACTCGGCGGGGTCTTTGATCTCCGGCGCGGCCTGCTGCTGACCTCCGGCGGGCGGTGCAGGTTGAGTCTGAGTTGCATCTTGTGCGCCAGCCGCCAGGGCGCATGCGAGCACAATCGCCAGAACACTTGTTTTCATTCCTATCGCTCCTCGGATTCTAGGGAAATTGAATTTCGGGAAATCAGTGCAACGCACCTTGAATCAATGGCCGGGACTGCATCACGGTAGCACGCAGGCCCGGAAAAGATGCCGGATTGGGTAGCGTCCCTTGGGGACCGCCGGGACAGGACACTACGTCCGGTGAGCGGGATTATATGTATGTACCTTAACTTACGCAAGTTCTTTGCTCCCCAACTCGCTTGTCGGGCAAGTAAGATGCAAAACGTGATATTCGTGGTGGTTCGGGCACGGAAACCGTAGGAATGGAGCAACTTGCATGAACAACCAGGAACAACGCCTTCTCTCAGGGCAAGTGGCAGTTGTAACCGGCGCGGGGCGCGGAATCGGCGCCGCCATTGCCCGCAAGCTGGCTTCGACGGGAGCGTCTGTCGTGCTGTGCGGCCGTTCACTGGGACCTTTGCAATCTACGGCTGCGGCAATTTCCGCCATTTCAGGACGTGCGGAAGCAGTGCAGTGCGATGTCAGCAATCTCGAATCGGTGCAGTCGCTGGCGGCGAATGTTGACCAGACCTTCGGCCGCACAGACATTCTGGTTAATAATGCCGGCGTAGGCTCGTTCGCGGAGCCTCTCCACCAAATGACACCGGAGAGCTGGGAAAAGATTCTGAACACCAACCTGCGTGGGGTTTTTTATTGCATTCGCAGCTTTGCTCCACTGATGATTCGTGCGGGAAATGGACACATTGTCAACATTTCGTCGCTCGCGGGAAAGAATCCGCTGCCGAACGGAGCAATATATGCGGCCTCGAAATGGGGCCTGAACGGCCTTAGTTATTCCGTGGCCGAGGAACTGCGGCAATATGGGATCCGAGTTTCCGTCGTCTGTCCGGGTTCAGTCGATACGGAATTGAGCCCCCATACTGGCAAAGACTCTAAAAAGATGCTCCAGCCAGACGATGTCGCGCATGTCGTCAGCATGCTGGTCACTCAAGCGCCGCAGTCGTTTGCCAGTGAAGTTCTCCTTCGGCCTACACAAAAACCCTGAGATTTTGTGGGCTTGGCGTTCGGGCTGGAAATTCTTCTTTCATACTCCAGGCCGCTCTGGATCGGAGTTGCTCACAAATTCAGTGCTCAGCAGCTTCCAACAGTTCCAACAGCAGCAGCCTTTCTGCCATCTAAATTATGAGATATGCTGGAAACTATGTATGTAAGGTGTACCCATTGTGGGTACGATAACAGTCCCGAGTACCGTTTCTGCGGGATGTGTGGGGCCTCTTTAGCGCATCCGCCAGTTCAGACTCAAGCGCCTGAGAAAAAAGAAGTTCTTTCCCCCAGCAACGGCGGTAACGGCGGCAATGGCGGCGGTGAGAACGTTCACGGGCCCTCGTTTCTTGGCTTGGCAGCGGACCCAAAGGTCGAGTTTCATTACCTCTACGAGGATGAGCAGCCCCGCAGCCATGTTGGGCTGGTTGTGTTTCTGTTGCTGATTCTTGGGGGGGCGGGTTATTTGGGCTGGCAGTGGCAGCACCACGGTTTCCCATTTAATCAGCAGGCAAGTTCCGGCGCGGGGCAGCAATCGGCTTCGCCATCGGAAGTAGCGCCGGCGATGAGTCAGAACCAGGAGACTCATATTGATAAGCCGATGACGGGAGGATCGGGAGGCGTCCTACCCACCGAGTCCGACCAGAAGGCGCAGGCGAACGCTTCTCCTCCGGCGAGCTCTGGTCCCAAAGAAGCGGACCTCCCGCCCGCGGGAGACAATGCAAATGCTGCCGCTGGTTCGAGCGCAAATCCCGGTGCGCCTCAAGCGAACAAGGCTGGTGATCAGAAGGCCGCTCCTGAACAGAAGACCGAAGAGGCAAAGGCCACTCCACCACCCGGCATTGCGGAAAAACCTGCGGTTGCGAAGCCGTCCACCAAAGCCCGTGCTGCGAAAGCTCCTCCGGCGCCGGCGCAAAGTGCTGCGCCAGCTTCTCCTGACTCTGATCTCGAGCTTTCTGGCGAACGATATTTGTATGGCAACGGTGTACCGCAAAACTGTGCGCGCGCGGAATCGAGCCTCCGTACAGCGGCAACGCACGGCAACACCAAAGCACAAACCGTTCTCGGGACCATGTACGCCACGGGTCACTGCGTAGGCCGTGACTTGCCAACTGCTTATCGCTGGTTTGCCCGGGCGCTGCATCAGGAGCCGCAGAATTCACGCATTTCGGCAGATCTGCAGGTGCTTTGGCGGCAGATGACTCCGCAGGAGAAGCAACTAGCGACGACCAGCGGACGATGAGCTCATTCCCATCAAGAGCTCACTCAGCTCGTCCGCATTCATAAGCTCTTAACCGCAAAGGTCGCAAAGAAAATCTTCATTCCAAAGTGGGACATTCCAAAGTGGGACTCTTGCGTTAGTTACTTCCGTGCTGCTATCTTGCCGTGGCGCAGGAATCCACCCTGTGCGCCAGACTCGTACTTCCAATTGAGAGAGCAGGGCGTTTGTCCACGGCGTCACAAAATCAGGGGCTGAATGACGGAGCTCTGATCTCGGCGGTCCGCTCCGGCAATCACGATGCAATGGCGCAGCTGTATGACCGCTATTCGCCGGTGATCTATTCCGTCGCTTTGCGCGTGCTTGGAGATACGGGAGCGGCAGAAGACGTTTTACAGGAAATCTTCATGCAGCTGTGGCGCAATCCGGGATCGTTTGACTCCGGGCGCGGAAATTTAGCGCCGTGGCTGGCTGTGATCGCACGCAATCGAGCGGTGGACATACTGCGCAAGAGACGTCCGCAAACGGAGATCAGCGAGAGCATAGTTTCAGTCGAACCGGATTTGGCGGCGGAAACTGATCGCGGGCGCGCTACAGAAAAAGTTCGATCCATCCTCAAAGAATTGCCTGCGCCTCAGAGGCAGGCACTCGAGATGGCTTATTTTGAGGGTTACAGTCATTCTGAAATTTCGGAAAAGACCGGGGAGCCGCTGGGAACGGTTAAGACTCGCATTCGCAGCGGGCTGATTTTGTTGCGTAAGTCTGTAGAAGCACGATGAGCGTTCACGAACAATACGCGGAGGACTTGGCGCTCTACGCGCTGGGCTGTCTCGAAGGTGATGAGAGATCGTCGCTGGAGAAGCATCTGGAGGAGTGTGCCTCCTGCCGCCGGGAATTGGAACAGCTCCGTGGAGATGCGGCCCTGCTGGCGCTCACGGCCTCTGGCCCGCGGCCACCTGCCCGCGCTAAGACTCGCCTGATCGACGCCATGGCAAAAGAACCAAGAACTCGACCTGCGAGGCTCCGAACGCAATGGTGGGCTGCATTGGGGTGGCTGGCAGCGGCGGTGATGATCGTAGTTGTGACAACGGTGTGGAAGCAAAACGTCCGATTGAAATCGAGTGTCGTTCAATCGGCGGGGATGCTTGAGCGGCAAAGGATCGAGCTCGAGCAAACGCGGCGCATAGCTGAGCTTTTGAAAGCGTCGGATGCTATTTCTTACGAGGTATTGCCCGTTAAGCTGAAGACCCCGCCGCCACCAGCCGGCAAAGTAATTTATTCGCGGCAGCAGAACGGATTGGTCTTCGTGGCCAGCAATCTGCGTGCTTTGCCTTCCGAAAGAGCGTATGAGCTTTGGTTGGTCCCGACTCAAGGCGCGCCCATTCCAGCAGGCGTCTTCAAGCCGGATTCGCACGGCGGGGCGGTGGTAATTAATCCTCCGCTTCCTGCCGGAGTTGAAGCGAAGGCGTTCGCGATCACGATCGAGCCTGAAGGCGGATCGAAAACGCCTACACCTCCTATCATCATGATGGGCGCGGGTGGCTAACACCTTTGCGTAGACGGGCGTGGACGCCCGTCGCTACACTTAGCTGATGCGCCGGCACACTCTGGGTCCAGTTTCCATTTTTATCATCTCGCTGGCCATACTCGCGCCCACGGGCACTCTCGCACAGAACTCGGCGATCTCATCCGGCGCTCAGCCCGACCGACCGCCTAAACGCAAGCTGATCGTAAAACAGGGTATTGGAAATTTCGGCCAGGTGACTCCCGAACTTTATCGAGGTGCGCAGCCGAACCGTGTGGGATACCAAGAGCTGGCCAATATGGGTATCGATATTGTTGTGGATCTCCGGCTGACCGGAAAGGACGAAGAAAGCCGAGAGGTAAGAAAGCTCGGAATGCAATTCGTGGCCATACCCTGGCATTGTTATTTTCCCAAGGATAACATGTTCGCGCGCTTTCTCACGCTGCTACGCGAGAACCGGGGCAAGAGGATCTTTGTGCACTGCCGCTATGGCGATGATCGTACGGGGATGATGATTGCCGCCTATCGCATGGCCGTCGAAGGCTGGACTCCGAAAGAAGCGCGGAAGGAAATGGAGCAATACGGATTCCACCACCTGGTTTGCCCCTCTCTTGGGCCCTACGAAAAGAGCTTTCCTGAGCGCTTGAAAAAGAATCCAGAATTTCAAGATTTTCGTTCTGAAGGGAACGCGCCTTCGCACTGAGACCTCTCAGGCTTCTCCCGCCTGTCACACGAGGCTAGTGTTTGCGATCTGAGATTTTCTTGCATTTCCCTACAATATCTGAGCCCCTGAATCGTCTTCCGTAGTAGATGAAGGCGCTGAGCATCGACGCGATGACGCGCGAACAGGACCGGCAGATCTCGGAAGCGGTCGAGCGTGAGCAGACGCGCCTGCGCAACTTCATCCGCAGGCGAGTGCCCGACCGCGGAGATGTGGACGACATTTTGCAGGATGTCTTCACCGAACTGGTTGAGGCATACCGGCTGATGAAGCCTGTGCAAAAGGTCGGCGCATGGCTGTTTCAAGTGGCGCGTAATCGGATCATTGATGGCTTTCGCAAGAAACCGCCTGAGGCTTTGGCGGATTTCACAAAGAGCGCGGAAGCGGGCGAGATGCTGTCGCTCGAAGAGCTTCTCCCCTCGCCCGATGCCGGCCCGGAAGCCGCATACGCGCGAACCCTGTTGCTGGAAGAACTGCAAGATGCCTTGGCCGAACTTCCGCAAGAGCAGCGTGAAGTATTTCTTGCTCACGAACTCGAGGGGCGGAGTTTTAAGGAGCTTGCCGCGGAGACTGGAGTGAGGGTGAACACCCTGCTTGCGCGAAAGCGATACGCAGTGCTGCATCTGCGCGAGCGCTTGCAGGAAATCTACGACGAATTTACGAAAGGGTGAGGGTAACAACATGAGAGGAAGACGGGCGGTGAGGATGTTTCAGGTCGCGCTATTCGTATTCATTGTCGCGCTCATCTTTGCGGCAGGATTTGGCCAGGCGGTGCTGCAATTGTGGAACTGGCTGATGCCTAGCGTGTTCGGCCTGCATCCGATCACTTACTGGCAAGCCTTGGGACTGATGGGCCTGTGCTGGATCCTTTTTGGTGGACCGCGCTGGTGGCGAGGTGGCGGGCCGCGCTGGCGGTACCGCATGAGAGAGCGGTGGGAGCAGATGACTCCTGAAGAGCGGGAGAAATTTCGCGACGGCATGCGAGTGGGTTGCGGCCATTTTGGATCGGCGGCAGCGGAACCGAAGGCGTGAAGCGTTCGGGGCCTCGCCTCGGGTCGGAAAAGCTCCCGCGCTCAGCGGACGAAGGTGGCGGTGGACCAAACCCATCCCATGCTGCCCAATGCAATGGCATTCCAGCCGAGCATGAAGAGACGCATCTGCGCGAGCGAGTAGGGACGGTTGCGCCAGAGCACCAATGCATCGAGTACGAACCACAATCCGCCGAACGCCAGCGCACCTGAAATCCAGACGTCGCCAAAATACCTAAAAATGAGGAGCGTTTCTCCGACCAGCATGCCTGAGATTAGGAATTTTGACGGAAGCACTCCGATGACGGTGGCGGTCGTTCGGCGGCCACTTAGGCGATCGGGTTCGATGTCCATAATTTCGCCGAAGACATGCGAATGCATCGCGAACAGCGCCCCGAAGAGCATCGCCGGCCAGCGGAGTTGCGGGACTTGATTCAACCAACTGCTCAGCACGAATACGAGCAGATATCCCGCCTGGTTGAGTATGTCAAACGGAGGATGGCTTTTCAGGCCGTAGCGTGGAAGGTTGTAAATTGTCGTGAATGTGACCAACGCAGCGAACCAAATCAGAATCTTTGGCCCCACCAGATACAAGAAGATTGCAACAAAGATTGCCTGTGCGAAAGCGATCATCAGTGGCAAGCGCGCAAGTTGCTCTCGTGATCCGCGCGCACCGAACAGGAACGTGCCCTTGCGCGGATTGAAGCGATCTATGTCCGCGTCGGCGATGTCATTCCATCCGTAGATGACGAGCCCGAGTGGCAGAGTCACGTAGATCAGCCCGAGCCAGAATCCCGCCGAATCGAAAACATGTCTGGGTCCGAGAGGAAGCATGTAGAACCAGGCTGCGGTCGCCCACAGACCGGGGCGGGAGGCTTTGACAAAGAAGCTGAAGGTGGAGAGACGCTCACCGGCAACCGAAGTGCCAGCGGCGGTAGCAGCAGGAATGGCCACTAAACATCGTACACTCACGCCCGTCGGTGACCGTTTGTGTTTCGAAGCGAATCCCTCTGCTGTCGACCAAACGGATTGTGAAGGTCGTGACGCCGGAACCGCAACTTACCGGATTGAATCCTGCAGCTTTAGTAACGCGTTGTCGGCTGCGTCGAGCGGGATAAAGCCGGAGCGCGGATAGTCGAGATCGAGAACTGCAAAAACCGTGGCTGCAATGACCAACGCATAGATCACCATATGCAGCCAACTGCGAGTATTCCTTTTTGCCATGGCATAACCTGCTAGCAGACCACTCAAGAGCGCAACGCTCACCAGCAGGACAAATATCAATGCGGGCAGATGGGTATGCAGCGCGACTGCCCGAGCGGTAGTGAAATCAATCATCTCGTTGAGAGCGGGCAAGAACAACCTGGCGGTATTCTGGGTCGAGTCGGACCGGCTCGCAGTCACTGCGCACGACCAGATCTCTTGCTGCAGTTGCGAAACCTTTGCCAGCTCCTGTTCGGCGGCTATCAGGTTGGGGAGACGGCTGTAGACCCGAAGCCGGGCGTCCAGGTACTCGCGAAACAACCGCCGCATGTCGGGCTGATCGTTCACGGGCAGCTCATCCAGGCGAAGATAAGCCGTCCCAATTGCGTTGGCTTCCTGCACTATCAATTCGCGCCGGGTATCCAGACGTGAGGTTGCGCCGGCAAAGCTGAATCCGAGAAGAAGGCCCAGCAGCGCGAAAACGGCAGCTTCAATCGCGCCGATCCCCTCATGCGCGAGTTCTGATTTTTTTTCGAAACTGCGGCGGCCCGTGCGCTATCCGATTTCCAGGCAGAGAAGCATTCCGCCAAAAAGAGCTACCGACACGACCGCACCCCACTGCGCAGGATTCATAATTCGGGTTGCTCACTTCCACTCAATCGTCACAACGGTCCAGAAAATTGAACCGGTTCGCTTCCGGTGGTTTGCCCTACTTCACGACCACGAGATTGTTGGTGACCGAGAACACTCCTGGGACTCCATTTGCGCGCAGGCCCGCCAGGTTCTTGTCGGCTTCGCTATCCACTACGCCTTCGAGGGTTGCGTGACCGTTCTTGACGATGATGCGGATGGGCTTGATGGCCGGCAGGTCGTATTTCTGCAGTGCCGGGTACCCGTAGATGGCGCGGTAGAGCCGGCGCCGGAGCTGATTGTCCATTGGCGAGAGCGGGAGAACTTCGATCTGGTTATCAACTTTCTCCACGCCTTCGATTCGCTTCACCACATTTTCGGCGTCCGATTTTAGAGTAGGCCGTGTTACGTGGCCAGTTAGAGTTACGTCGTAGCCGTCGACTTTGTAGGCAAGGTGGTCGAACACGCTCAAGTACGGCAACATCAACAGTTCGTGCCGCACTTCCTTTTGAATGCGTTCCTCTGCCTTCCGCGGTACTTGGTTGTTTTGTGCAAATGCTGAAACGGACAGCAGGGCAAGAAGGACCACCGAATTCTTAAATTTCATTTTTGTTTCTCCTTTGCCATTCTTCTCCTCGGCATCGTTCCCGTTGCGAATGGGAGCACATCCCAGCAATTTCCCGCACAGCATGGGACTAGTTGTCCTCAGGCTTCCTCCTGTTCCTTCAATCGCGCAATCACGCTGAAGTCTTCGAGCGTGGTCGTGTCGCCCTTCACTTCGCCATTGGTTGCGAGTTCGCGCAGCAGGCGGCGCATGATTTTTCCGCTGCGGGTTTTGGGAAGGGAGTCACTGAAGCGGATGTCGTCCGGCTTCGCTAATGCCCCGATTTCTTTGGAGACCCATTTGCGCAGTTCCTCTTTCAGCTCTGGCGTGGGCTTGCGCCCGCCTTGCAGGGTCACGAACGCGGCAATAGCTTGCCCCTTGACTTCGTCAGGACGGGCCACCACAGCGGCTTCGGCCACGGCATCGTGAGCCACCAAAGCGGACTCCACTTCCATCGTGCTCAGGCGATGACCGGAAACGTTGATCACGTCATCGACGCGGCCCATCACCCAGTAGTAGCCGTCTTTATCTTTGCGGGCGCCATCGCCTGTAAAGTATGTGCCGGGAATTTGCGACCAGTACTGTTTCACGTAGCGGTCGGGATCGCCATAGATCGTACGCAACATGCCGGGCCACGGCTGTTTCAGTACGAGAAAGCCGCCGGAGCCGTCGGGAACCGGCTCGCCGTCCATGGTGACTATTTCGGGTACAACTCCCGGAAACGGTTTCGTTGCTGAACCGGGCTTGGTCGCGATCGCTCCTGGGACTGGACTGATCATGATGTGCCCGGTTTCGGTTTGCCACCAGGTGTCCACGATGGGGCAGCGGTTATGGCCAATGACTTCGCGATACCACATCCAGGCTTCCGGATTGATCGGCTCGCCCACGGTTCCGAGCAGACGAAGGCTGGTCAATTTGTGCTTGTTCGGCCACTCGTTCCCCCAGCGAACGAATGTGCGGATAGCGGTGGGGGCGGTGTAAAAAATATTTACTTTGTGGCGATCGATGATTCGCCAGAACCGGTCCGGCTCGGGGAAGTTTGGAGCGCCTTCGTACATCAAGCTGGTGGCGCCGTTCTGCAGTGGGCCGTAAACGATGTAGCTGTGGCCGGTGACCCAGCCGATATCGGCGGTGCACCAGTAGGTGTCTTCTTCGTGGAGGTCGAATACCCACTTGGTCGTGATGTACGTCCCAACAGAATATCCGCCGGTTGTGTGGACTACGCCCTTGGGTTTGCCGGTTGTGCCGGAGGTGTAAAGGATGTAGAGCGGATGTTCGGAGTCGAGTGGCTCCGCCGGGCAGTCATCGGGAGCATTGGCCATCAACTCATGCCACCAGTGGTCGCGGCCTGGCTGCATATTGATTGGCGTGCCGGTCCGCTGATAAACCACGACATGCTTGATTGATGGGCAGGACTTAAGCGCCTCTTCGACCGCGGGAAATAATTTCACTTCTGCGCCGCGCCGGTATGCTCCATCTTGCGTCACCACCAGTGTGGCTTGAGAATCGTGGATACGATCCACCAGCGCGTGGGAGGAGAATCCGCCGAACACAACTGTGTGCGGAGCGCCGATTCGCGCGCAGGCCAGCATTGCTACCGCCAGCTCTGGCGTCATACCCATATAAATGGCGATTCGGTCGCCTTTTCGAACTCCCAGGGACTTCAGCACGTTGGCGAACTTCTGTACTTCACGATGAAGCTGCTGATAGGTGAGAGTTCGCACCTCACCCGGTTCGCTTTCCCAAATCAATGCGGCTTTATTTTTGCGACTGGTCTGGACGTGGCGATCAAGGCAGTTATAGGAGAGATTGATCTCTCCCCCGACAAACCACTTTGCCCAGGGATGCTTCCACTCGAGGACTTTGTCCCATTTCTTGAACCAGTGCAGTTCGTCAGCGATGCGGCCCCAGAATTTGTCGGGATGCTCGACTGATTCCCGGTAAATCCGCTCGTAGTCTTCTGCGCTTTTTATGTGCGCGCCGCGACGAAATTCTTCCGGGCACTCAAACTTGCGTTGCTCCTGGAGAACAGAATCGATGTTTGTGCTAGGGACGGGGATGGTCGCCTTGTTTGCCATTGGTATCCTTGGGTAAAGATTGCCGCAACGATTTTACTGCGCTGGGCGAGGATTTGTGCGGGACGCGTCGTTCTGACCCAAATCGGTGAGGAGTCTATTGATTGTTCTTTTCCAGGAGATATGCTCCGGGGCCTTGCTGGCCTCGGATGGATCGGCAAAATTCTTTCACGATGAATCCTGCCTTGAGACTTTCGGTGAACGCTCGCCTCGTGACGAGCCGCCACTGGCGAGCCAAATCCTTTTGATCGCGTTCGACCCTATCCATGTCGCCGGGGATTTCGATGGCGACGCGTTGCCGCGAAAGAGCCGATTCCAGATCTCCCTCAGCGGGGTTGCCATCGCCATTAAAGCGGACAAGCGGCTCCACATGGGCGAGAGCATCGAGCGCCTCTAGACGGAAGTCCTTCCCTTTGATCCGCGCCTCCACCCTGGGATCAGCCAAGTGCCACGTTACCCAGAATCTGTCGGTGCCGTTCGTGTGCAAGGGGCTGGAGGTTTGCTCTCCGTAAAAGTTAACTCTGTAACTGTCGGAAACAACGCCCAGCCGGGAGAAGTTCAAGTGGGCGTTGCGGCTGCGCAAGGGATCGAACGTCCAAGTCACCTCTTTGATTCCCAGGGCAAGGGCCCGCTGTCGTTGCGCCACTTTCAGCCGGTATCCGAGACCGAGGCTTTGATGTGAAGGCCGCACCGCCAGAGTGTGGGAGTGAAAGCCCACCCGGCCATGCTCCAGGCTCGGAAAGGCGAACGCAAAGCCGACCAGTTCGGGACCGTCAAATGCTCCGATGAGTATGCTGCCTGCCGCTTTCATGGCAACCGCCAGCGTCAACGGAGTTACATCGGCATCTTCGAATGCCCAGACCTCCTTTTCTAGGCGGAGAACGGCCTCGATGTCTCCGATCGTGTCCAAATCGCGGATGCTGATCGACGGCTTGGGAGTTGAGTTCGCAATCATGGTTTCGTGGGCGACCAATATACGCGAGCGAGGCTGGTTCTCGCTACCCTGCTTATGAGCCCCCAGTTCGCATTCGCGGCCTACAGGTAAATTTTTGTAAATGTCTGAGCAGAATCGGTTTGTTGCCTCATCCAAGAAAGGTCAACCCGATCCGAACACGACCTTCTTTGATTGATTAAGATTGATGTGCATTTGGCAGCGAGGACTAGCATGAGTCTCCTGAAATCACGGCAGGAGTTGTGGCGCGGTCTAATCGTAATCGCGATTGCAGTCTTGCTCGCGTTGATTCTTGTATCTTGCTCCGGATCCGGCGCAGGGGGCCCATCGCCCGCGCGCGCCAATGTCCCCCAGACCGTGCAGGTGACGGTTGCTCCCGCGCGGCAGCAAGACCTTCCAATTTATCTGACGGGGCTTGGCTCCGTTACTGCGTACTACACGGTCGGAGTGAAAACCCGAGTGGACGGCCAGCTCGTTGATGTGAAATTCCGCGAAGGCGAATTCGTGAAGAAAGGCGACTTGCTCGCGGTAATCGATCCGAGGCCGTATCAGGTGCAACTTGACCAGGCACAGGCGCAGTTGTTCAGAGACCAGGCCTCGCTGCGAGATGCGCAGCTGAATTACGAGCGCTACAAAAGCCTGTTGCAGGAATCGGGCGCCATGTCGCAGCAGCAGGTGGACACACAAAAAGCAACTGTGGACCAGTTGGACGGCACCGTACGCAACGATCAGGCCCTGGTGAACAACGCCAAGCTGAACCTTTCCTATTGTCACATCACCGCGCCGGAGAGCGGTCGCATCGGACTACGGCAGGTTGATCCTGGGAACATGGTGCACGCGGCCGACGCGAATCCCATGTTCGTCATCACGCAGCTGCAGCCGATCACGATATTGTTCACTCTGCCGGAAGACCAGTTGCCCACGGTTTCGCAGCACATGCGAAAAGTGGCACTGGACGTGGACGCCTATAGCCGTGACGATGTCACGAAGCTAGCCACAGGCAAGCTGCTGACTATCGACAATCAAATTGACCAGACCACCGGTACCGGGCGGCTGAAAGCTGTTTTCGACAATAAGGACAACCAGCTGTGGCCGAACCAGTTTGTTAACGTTCATCTTCTTCTTGAGACGCGAAAGAACGCTACCGTGCTTCCATCTGCAGCAGTGCAGCGCGGGCCGCAGGGGAGTTACGTTTATGTCGTAAAAGACGATAAGACGGTGGACGTGCGAAACGTGAACCTCGCGATTACGCAGGGGAACCTAGTTCAAGTTGCCAGCGGAATCACGCCAAATGAAGTCGTTGTAACCGACGGACAGGACAAACTGCAGCCAGGCAGCCACGTGGAGCCGCATCAGCAGACGGCTCCGGCTCAGGCAGCCGGTAGCCAGGGCATGGTGCCTGGTCCCGTACCGAATCCAGGGCAGGGCCGACGAAATCGTGGTGGCGCGCCACCTGCTACCCGCACCCCGAATTCTGGAACAGCTTCTCAATGAATCCGTCTCGCCTATTCATACTGCGTCCGGTTGCCACTTCCCTGCTGATGATTGGTGTTCTGCTGATAGGGATTGTGGCCTACCGGCAGTTGCCAGTTTCCGCCTTGCCTGAAGTTGATTATCCAACGATCCAGGTGATGACGTTCTATCCCGGCGCCGACCCAACGGTTATGGCGTCGTCAGTGACGGCGCCACTGGAGCGGCAGTTCGGGCAAGTGCCCGGACTGAGCCAGATGACCTCGTCTAGCTCGCTTGGCAGCTCGATTGTTACCTTGCAGTTCAATCTCGATCAAAACATCGATATCGCCGAGCAAGAGGTGCAGGCGGCAATCAACTCCGCTGGAACATATCTACCGACAGATTTACCCAATCCTCCGATCTACAGCAAGGTGAATCCTGCCGATGCGCCCATTCTGACGCTGGCACTCACCTCCGACACACTGCCGTTATCGAAAGTCGAGGACCTTGCTGACACGCAGCTCGCGCAGAAGATTTCGCAAGTAACCGGAGTGGGCCTGGTTTCGATCAGTGGCGGACAAAAACCTGCTGTCCGCATT